>Ga0078972_1000370_pt1 | contig 185894 bp, 164 predicted proteins | sample YelNatPaOPGAMG01_FD_67568 | JGI IMG/M metagenome (GOLD analysis project Ga0078972, IMG submission 67568) | Hot spring thermophilic microbial communities from Obsidian Pool, Yellowstone National Park, USA - OP-RAMG-01 (SPADES assembly) (version 2) | ecosystem: Environmental > Aquatic > Thermal... | reverse complement strand
CCAGACTTATCAGAGCCGTCTCCGAGCGTTTCCTCGCCGTCAAAAAAAACGGTACATAACCTCCTTTGCGCACCTTCGGTATCACCAAATACACGGTCCCTATCCGACTATGAAGCTTCCTGACCCGGTAACCTGAAAAATAGGTCTTCCTCCCCCGGCTGTGCTTGCCCTTAGGCGCCCCTACCTTCGCCTCCGCCTCCACCTTCATCAGCTCCGCCAACAACCACTCTAACATCGCCTTTATCGGGTCATCCTCCAGTAAAAATCTTGTTAGCCATTTTTCCAAAAATGCCTTATAATCTCTCTGAGCCATCGTAAATGAAAACCTCCTTTCTTAAAGTTTTAAGTCTTAAAAGGAGAGTTTACGATGGCTCACTCCTCTAGATCAAATTGCGAACTATTTTGTACACCAACAAACAACCGCGTTTTTTCTCTTAATTATTAGGAAAGAATATTTTTCTTCGCTTTGCCACCAATAAGCCTTAAGAGTCCCAATATTTTTATCTAAATTAAGGCAACACCAATCTTGGGCGCTTTAATAATTCAGAATGGTTGCTTTCCGGTCTTAATCTCACTTGTCCCCGCTGGCAATTTAGCCAGAGATAAGCTGGCTTCCACTTCCTCGGGCCGATGAGGCCTCTGCCTTTTAGGGGTGGCCTTATTCTTTTTTCTCCGGAACTACTGGCTGGAGCTTATTTTGCTCCACCAAGAGTTTCAGGTACCAATCAGGGAATCGAAGAGGTTGGCGCTTGCGGGTTTTGGTGTCATAAATCCAGAGCTTATTGTATTTAACCAAGAGCTGGTCGCCCAAATCCCACCAGGCTTGAATGACTCGATTGGCGTTGCTCAGGCAATAATCGGTCAGGTAGCGCCGCGCTTCCGCCGGGCTTTTCTGGTAAAGCTCCAGAGCTGTCTGGTCGATAACCGGAGTGCGGTCAACAGCCGATTTTTCCCAGGTTTTTTGGGCTTCCCTGACATCCTGAATGGCGTAAGAATAAAGAATCTGGGTGTGAAAATCTACGTAGTCAAAGGCCCACCTGGCTGATTCTCGGCTAAAAATCCAGTGGTCGCCAATCTGAAAGGAGCGGGGAATCTCAGTAAGCCCGATATAAAGAGGAAAGAAGCAAGAGGTGTCTTGAGCCCCCCACGCTAACCAGACAATGCCGCCTATGGGGTTCGGGAGCCAGCCGCGGCTCTGGGTAACCGTAACATACTCCGCCCGGTTAACGCCGATCACCCGGGAGGTGTTGTAACGTTTGCCCTCGACTTCAAACCCGTAGGGCAAGAAATTAGGGTTGGCAAAGGGCCCGCCTTGCAAGCCGCGTGCCGGGTCGAAGACGGTACCTTCGCATTTGTCCCTGGTCATTTGCATAACATCATAGACGGAAAGTTTATGGTCAGGCTTGACCGAAAAGGGAAGCTCCATGTTCGGTGTGTCTGGCGGATATTTCTTAGAAGGAGCCACTAAATCAAAGAAGCGCCAGAGCCTGACTCTTGACCCGCCGCTGGCGGCGGCACTGGTTTCATTAGGTGAATAAGCTTTTTTCCAGTTAAAGGGCTGACCACTCTTCGGGTCGTAGAATCCCTGCTCCACGGCAAAAGAGACGACGTTAGGCGAGGCCATAAAATAATCCGGGTTTTTTAAGTCAATCTCGCCGATACGGCTCTCGTTCGGACAGACGCTGACGTGGTCGTCCGGGACGCGCTCGGCGCACCAAACCGCGCCCGGCTTGCCGCTTTCTGGCGTCCACAGCGGCCCGACTGGCATGATTTCGAAAATCCAGACCTCCTTGGGGTCGGCTACGGCTAACATTTCTCCCGTATCGGTATAGCCATAGCCATATTTTTCGGCCAGCTCACCCATGATTTTTATCGCCTCTCGGGCTGTGCTTGCCCTTTCCATGGCGATTAAAGTGAGCATGGTAATGTCGAATTTGGCGGCCGGCGTCGGGTTTTCCATTTTCTTGCGACAGCCGATGGTTGATTCGCCAATAGCTACCTGCATATCATTCATATAGCCAAAGGCGCCATGAAGATAACCGTAAGTATGAGCCACTTGAGGAATTTCTAAACCGGTAAAATTTTTTTCCACGACATCCCACTTGAGGCCTTGCTCAGGCGGAATGGTGCCGAACTGGTCAATGTGATAGATTTTTCTTGTCGCGCCAGCCGGATGGTCAGCGGCCGGCACATAGCGCCATGTCCAATCACAGCTGCCGCAATCGCAGGTGTGGGTAGTCATCACTGAGCCGTCAGTGGAAGCGTTTTTGCCGACGATGATAACCGTACAGCCGTCGAGCCTTTCGTCAATCGTCCTGGTTGACGATAGCGGAGACTGATGGCCAGGCCAGGAAAGAAACAGGCCAGCCGCCAGCAAGATGAGGCCAAAAAGGATTAATTTTTTGCCTTTCACCTCGCACCTCCCTCGATAATTTCGGGATAAACCGCCCTCATTCTGTCATTATTGCCTGTTTTCTGTCAACCGACGAGAGTGGCTTTGTTGTTCCAGGCCCTTAATTCTAATAGGGTGCGAGATAATTCCGCCGCTCGTCACCTAACCCCCATAAGATTGAAGAGAACCGCAAGGCTCTTTGGCCAGCTCTCAGAGCAGGAGCTAATCCAGAGCAATTTTGGGGCTTGGTTAAAATATTCTCCCCAGGTTATGGAAGTTTTTTTTAATTTGATGTAACAATATTCTTTTCTGAAACGTATTATTAAATGAAACCTAAAATTTATTTTTAACGTTTAGCCCTGAGGAAGAAGAATGCAAACTAAAAAGAGCCAAGTTGGTTATTATCGGCGGAGATTCTTTTGGGATGCCTTTTTTTATCTTTTGTTCCTGGTTCTTAATCTTTCCTTAGCTCTTCCCCTTTTGGCCCAAGAAGAAGCCAAATTAGCCGTCAAGCCCTCAGAAATAGAAGAGCTGAAGAAACAGGCTCCAAAGATTTACCTTGATTGCTCTCTTTGTGACCTTGATTACATTCGTACTGAAATAACCTTTGTGAATTATGTTCGAGACCGCAAGGAAGCTCAAGTCTACATCTTGATCACCACCCAAAGGACAGGCAGCGGCGGTCGAGAATACACGCTCGCCTTTATGGGCCAGCAGGATTATCAAGGAATAAACCTGGAGCAAAAGTATTTTACTTCTCAGACTGATACTGAGGATGAAATCAGGGAGGGCCTGGTCCAGGCGCTAAAAACCGGGCTGATGACTTATATGGCTCGAACTCCCCTCCGCCGTTATTTAGCTATTTCTTATATCCCCGAAGCCAAGCCTCAGGAGCTTAAGGATAAATGGAATTATTGGATTTTTAATATTAGGGGCTATGGCTATTTTAGCGGTGAATCAAATTATCATTATGAATCGACTTCTATTACTCTCTCCGCTAACCGAGTTACCGCCGCCAGCAAAATAAAACTTTCCCTTTATTACGGGGAAAATAAAAGTACTTTCCATTATAACGATTTGAAAATAGTCAGCCAATCCGAGGGCGGAAGCTTCACCGGGCTTTTTGTTAAAAGCTTGGGTGAGCACTGGTCAGTGGGAGCTTTTGTTGATGCCTCCACCTCCACCTATGAAAATATAAAATATTCTTTAAACCCAGCGCCGGCCATCGAATACAACTTTTTCCCTTACTCTCTTTCTTCTCGCCGCCAGTTAAGATGCCTTTATCGTCTCAACTGGCAGACTGTCCGTTATCGCGAAGAGACAATTTACGATAAAATCAAAGAAAATCTCTGGAGCCAGTCGCTTTCCCTGACCCTCGATTTAAAAGAAAAATGGGGGACGATCTCCACCACTCTGAGTGGCTCTCATTATTTCCACGACTGGCGGAAGAATCGGTTGACTTCCTTTGGCGTGGTTAACCTTTATCTTTTTAAGGGCTTCAGTTTTTATGTGCTGGGCGGCGGCTCCAGGATTCACGACCAGCTCTCTCTGCCCAAAAAAGGGGCTTCCCTGGAGGAGGTGTTGCTGCGTCGACGCCAGCTCGAAACAAGCTATAGTTATTTCTTGTCGATTGGTCTGAGCTACAGTTTTGGCTCGGTCTTCACTAACGTGGTTAACCCGAGGTTTGGCTCTGAAGGAGGCGGCGGAATCAGGATTGAGATTAATTGAGCCTCAAGAAAGCCGTGGCTTTGGGGAAAAACTTTTAAATTACTTGGAGATGAAAGGGGCAGCAAGGATGAAGATGGAAAAAAGAGAGAAGCAGGGAGCTAAGAATAATAGGCTGGAAAGATTGGTGGAGAGGAGAATTTTTAGCTTTTCTGAAGAAAGAAGGGAGGCCGAGTTGAAAACCTTGAAGAAAAAGGGATGGAAATACATTTTAAAAGCAGGGGCGCCAAGCGGCAAAAGTCAAAGAAGAGTTGTGGTTTTCAAACGGCCCTGGTTTTGGGTTGCCAGCTCTATTTTCCTTTGGCTCACCTTGGCTCCGGCTGCTGCCCAGACAGTCTCCGCCTCTAAGGAAGGCTATCGGTTGAGCGGCCCGCCTAAGGTCTATATTGAGACGGAAAACGTGCCGCCAGAAATAATTTCTTTTTCTCCAAAACCCACCGAATTGCCCTTCCTCGAGTTAGTCTCCTCCTCAGAAGAAGCGCAAGTGGTGGTTTCAATCCAGGCTCAACAGGGGGAAGGAAAAGCTATCTACACGCTTCGACTCCGCGGACAAAAGGAATTAGCTGGAGAGGGAGACGAGCTTAGCTTCGAAGTTTCGGCCAACGCGTCCTCCGAGCAAGTTCGTCAGGAGTTGCTCAGCGTTCTTAAACCAGCCCTGATGCGTTTTGTGGGTCATTCGGCTCTGGCTCGTCGCCTCCAAATCAAATTTTTAGAGGCAGTTAAACCCACCGCCGTCGCTGACCCCTGGAATTTTTGGGTCTTCAGCCTCAGTCTTAGCTCCTTCCTGAACGGAGAAAAAACCTATGATGCTAAAAGCCTTTATGGCTCCTTTAGTGCCAACCGCGTCACTCCGGAATGGAAAATTCGGCTTTCGCTAAGCGGCTCCTGGGACCGAAGTGAATACAGTTATGGCGACGAGGTAATTAAGAGCAGTTTTGCGGCTAAGAGTTTCTATGGTCTTGTCGTCCGCAGCCTCAGTGAGCACTGGTCGGTGGGGGCTTATTTTTCTGCAGGCAGTTCAACCTATGAGAACACTAAGCTCAGTGTCGCTCCCGCCCCGGCTATTGAATACAATGTTTTTCCCTATTCTGAATCCACCCGGCGTCAACTTCGTTTCCTTTATCGTTTAAGCTTTACCTTAGTGGGCTATCGAGAAGAGACAATTTATTTTAAGACCAAAGAAAACCTCTGGCGTCAAGCGCTTACGGCTGCTTTGGAGTTCAAGCGTAAATGGGGCACGGTCAGCCTGTCCCTTGAAGGGTCCAATTATTTTCATGATTGGCAGCAGAATCGACTCCGCCTCTCCAGCGAGGTCTCGCTTCGGCTATTTAAAGGCCTGTCTTTAAGTGTTTATGGCAACTACTCCCGGATACACGACCAGCTTTCTCTGCCGCGAAGGGGAGCCACCTTAGAAGAGGTGATTCTCCGGCGACGTCAGCTTGAAACCGCCTATGACTATTATTTTCGAATAAGCCTCAATTATACTTTCGGTTCTATTCTCAGCAAGATAGTTAACCCCCGCTTTGGCGAAGGCGGCGGCTTTTCTATTTCCATTTCCATGTAAATTTTGTCGGCGGCTGGTTTTAAAGGGGCGGGTGGATTCCTTGGCGGTGTCTATGACCGGGAAGGCGTAGTTTGCACCCCCACGGAAGGGAAAAGAGGGAATCGGGGCCAAAAACTTGAAAGAGGGCCAGGTTCTGACGCCAGCTTTATTGCCCAAGCCAAAAGAAAAGAGAGAGGGCTTAAAATTTATTTCATGAGCTAAGCTGGAGCTCCACCGCTACTTCCAGATGAGGTGTCTGAGGGAAGAAGTCAAAAAGAGCGATTCGTTGTGCCTGGTAGGCTCCAGATAGAGCTGCTAAATCATGACGTAACTGCCGGATATTACAGGAAATATAGAGAATTACCTTTGGTTTGATATGATTGAGATACTTCAACACCTTAGGATGGAGGCCGCTGCGGGGCGGGTCAGCGACGACTACGGAAGGAGAGGGAAGAGGCAATCGTTGAATCTCCTTCGCCTCAGCCAGTATTGGTATGACATTCTTCTTTCCCTGGCGGAGAGCATTTTGTTTAGCGGCCTGGACGGCCGGGCCGTAATTCTCGACGAGGTAGACATTGTCAAACAGGTCGGCGTTGAGCAAACCAAAAGGTCCCACCCCTGCATAGAGGTCCAGAAGAGAGGCGCGGCCGCTGCTGTGGTTTTCCAGAATAGACCGACAGAAGCGATGGAGCCTTTCTGCCATCTTTGGGTTATTTTGAAAAAATCCCTGCACCGGAAACTGGAATTTTTGGCCCAATAATTCTGTCTCGAGAAAGGGGCGACCCTTTATCACTTGATAATTTTCGCTGACGCTCACATCCCGATTAGGGGGGACAAAAGTGGCGATAATGTTTTGAGCTGAGGTGCTTTCAGCCCATTGCCGCACCTGGTCTAAGGCAGAGGTCAAATTTTTCGCCTCTTCGTTCAGAACGATGGAGATTGAAGATTCCAAGCTCGTTGTTCGGATAACCGCAAAACGAAAGGTTCCCCTTTTAGAACGCACGTCAAAGGCTTCCACGGGGTGGAAAAAATGCCTGATTTCCTGAATCAATCCATTGAGGGGTTCGGCGGCGATAACACAGCGCTCGATGTCAACGACCCGCCACCAACGCCGCCTTTCTCTCAACCCGAGCCCACCGGGGTGAAAAATAAAATCCATGCGGTGGCGATAAAAATAGGGCTCATCGGAGAAGACTTCAATCGAAGAAAGACCAGTGGCTTGCTCGACTGCTGCCGCCTTTTTCCTGAGCTGCTCGGGATAATCAATGTGTTGATAGAGACAGCCACCGCAACGGCGGAAATAGGGGCAAAGTGGCTCAGCCATTTTATCTTCTCTCCTCCTCAGTTCCCTTCATTCTAATTCACCGTTTGTTTTCTTGCCTTTTTTTTAATCGAGAATGCCTTTGACCTCGAGTAAAGAAGAGATGGTGTAATCTGCTGGCACTGGCTCCTGACGGTTGGAACTGAGATGAGAGGTGTGATAATGGGTAAGTTTCTGGCCAAAGGCGCAATAGATTGTTTTTAGGCCGAGACGCTGCGCCGAGGCAATATCTTGAATCGGGTTATCCCCGACGGAAAAGCAATCAGCCGGCTTAGCGGCAAAAAGTTTTAGGCCTTGGGCGAAATGAAGGCCGCTCTCTTTAAGGTGACCTACATCGTCGCTGGTGATAATCGCCTCAAAGAGAGGTTGAATCTTCAAATAATTTAAGCGAAGGATGACCACTTTCCGAACAGCGTTCGTGGCCAGGATATTTCGATACCCCATTTTCTTGGCCCAGAGGAGAATTTCCTTGGCCTGAGGCAGGAGGCGCAGTTTATCGAGATGAAGCCTTTGGAATTTTTTCCAGGGAAGGCCGAATTTCTGGCTATGCCGGACATAATCGTGCCACTCCCACGTCTTCTCGAGAGACTTTAAGTAATCGCGAAAAAGTTCGGCTGCTTTGTCTAAGGAGAGTTGATTGCGGGTGGCAAGGGCTTTTTCTATCTCTAAACAAACAGCCTGGTCAAGACGAGATTCATCGGCTAAGGTGCCTGTCCAGTCCCAAAAAATAAGCCGGTTTCGCTGGTTTTTCTTCATTTATTCTTAATTAAGTTCATCCTCAAATACCCTGTGAGAGCGGCCAATTTTTTTAATTCGAATAAATTTAACCGCGGTCAAAGAGCGGCCGCCCGTTTAGCGCTGGTCTCTCTCAACTGAGGGGTCGAGCTTCAAGATAAAATCTTTTCTCCCAAGCTTCACCCAGAGAAAAAGTTTTGCGCGGCAGGACTCCTTCTTGGATAACCGTCCTAAAAAGCCGACTCTTGTCCATGGCTGGAAGGTAAAAGCCGCTATTTCCTGGCTGCCGACCTAAAGTGAGGACCGCCTCTTCTCCGTGCACATAATCGATGCCTTCCGCCTCGCCCCGCTTAAGAAACTCATCCAGAAAGGCTTGCAAAGTGCCGACAGTTAGGTTGCTCGTTGGCTCGAAGATTTCGACAAGGAGAGTCTGCGTCTCGCTGAGTAAGCCAAAGCCATGAGTGTTGGTAGGCAACTCCTTTAGCTTACTCTTTATGGTTTCCAGGGATTGAACCGGGGTCAAACGAATTTTATTCCCGAAGTATGATTGCATGGCTTTGATCAAGTTGGTCGGCTGCCGGAGGGCGAAGACTACCCGGTGGATAGGTTCAAAAGCCAGGGCCGGGTCGTGGAGATTGACCAGCTCAACCATGGCATAACGCAGTTTGGAGTCAAAATCAAAATCAGCCTTCTTCTCCGCCCACTGCTTTTTTTGCCTTTCCCAAATGGTCTTCGCGGTGGCCAAAGAATGGTTGCCGTCACCGACAGCATAAAGAAGAACCGGGGTTTCAGCCGCAAGCTGGTAGCGAGAAATAAAATATTGAGGCGCGGCGAGTTTACTTAAAGCCTCGGTGACTGACTTTTCTATTTGCGGGTCGGTGATGAGCCAGCCAGCGACGTGACCAGAATTAAACATTAGGTCAAAATCATACAGCTTTTTCAGGCCGAGGTCTTCGTTTCTTATTTTTTTCTGAATAGCGCCGAAAACTAAATCTTCAGGGTCATCAATGAGGACCAGAACATGGGGAAGCTCGAGCGGCGCTCCTTCTCTGATCTTAACGCGGGGTGGAATCCTTTCTAAAATAGTGCCTTCCGTTGCCCTGATTAACGTCTTGGCCCCTGGGTTATAATCATACTGTTCCAGGTCAAGACAGAGGAGGAGGCCGCGACGTTTCCCGCTGGCGACTGTTCTCTCCACATAAACCAGGCCTTCATAGCGCACAAAGATATTTGCCTCTAAATAGCGCCGCATCATTTCTCTGATCCGCCTTATCCGCACTTCGGGCTCCTTTTCTTTAAGGTAGACTTCAGGGAAAATTAAATTCAAAGCCGAAGGCGAATCGGCGACGAAAGCTTCTACTTTTTTCCAGTATTCAGGTTCAGAGGTATGCTGGTCGCAGGCAATAACTGCCCAGCGGCTTAGGTCAATTCCAGGGTGGGGGAGAAGGATTTCGGGAATGGCCATGGCTATGGACGGATATTTTTTCATGTCCGCTATTACTCCTTATTCGATTTTTGATTTAATCATTTTGATTATTTTTGCCTTAAGCCATCTTTTGGTTTCTGGCGAATTGTCCCTCTTTTTGAGACCTATTCTTAGCCTGGATTCGCTCCCGGTGATAATAAAAAACAATTTCCGAAGGTTCGGTCATAAAAAGGCGGAGTAACATAAATCCTATGCCTTAACGGCTCCTTCCAGCTCCTCCAAATCGTCCTGGATTTCCCGCGGGATGTGCTGGCCGTATTGTTTTAAAAAGCGGCGGACTTCGGCCACCTCGCCCTTCCACTCAGGGAGTTTGACTTCAAAAAGCGACGCTATCCTCTCTCGAGGCACAGTAAGGCCATCAAGTTCCAGGTCTTCCAGGCGGGGGAGCAGACCGATGGCGGTTTCCTTGGCCTCCACTCGGCCTTTAACTCTATCAACAATCCATTTCAAAACGCGCATGTTTTCACCAAACCCAGGCCAGATAAAGCGGCCCTTTTCATCGAGACGAAACCAGTTAACGGCGAAAATCTTAGGGGGGTTGACTAATCTATGCCCCATGTTTATCCAGTGCCGGAAATAAACGCCGAGGTTATAACCACAGAAGGGAAGCATAGCCATGGGGTCGCGACGCACCACCCCCACCTCGCCGGCAGCGGCGGCAGTAGTCTCTGAGCCCATTCGCGCTCCGAGAAAAACGCCGTGGGCCCAGTCGAAACTCTCCACCACCAAGGGAATCAAATGAGCCCGTCTTCCCCCAAAAATGATGGCGGAAATCGGCACGCCCTGAGGGTTATCAAATTCAGGGGACAAGGTTGGAGTATTATAAATGGAAACTGTGAACCGAGAGTTAGGATGGGCGGCCTTTTCCTTGGATGGAGCTTTCCAAGGTCTTCCCTGCCAATCGAGAAGATTTTCCGGTATCGGACCATCCAAACCTTCCCACCAAGGCTCGTTGGTTTCCGGGTTTAGGGCAACGTTGGTGAATAGCGTCGGGGTAAAAAGGCCGCGGCGGAGGGTCCGCATCATATTGGGATTAGAGGACATAGAAGTTCCAGGAGCGACACCGAAATAGCCAGATTCTGGATTAATCGCATAGAGGCGGCCATCAGGGCCAATATTGAGCCAGGCGATATCGTCTCCTAAGGTCCAGACTCGATAGCCCCCGAGGGCTGACTCCATCATGGCCAGGTTGGTTTTGCCGCAAGCGCTGGGGAAAGCCGCGCAAATATAAGTGACCTCGCCGTGCGGGTCTTCAATCCCCATGATCACCATGTGTTCGGCCAGCCAACCTTGTCGGTAGCCGAGCCAGGAGGCAATTCTTAAGGAAAAGCATTTTTTCCCTAAAAGGGCGTTACCTCCATAACCGGAGCCGATGCTCCAGACTAAATTATCGTCAGGGAAATGCATGATGAAGCGGCGCTTGGGGCTGAGGTCGCCCACCGAATGAAAGCCGCGGACAAAATCGTTGCGGTTCTTGAGCTTTTCCAAGGCCTGTTTTCCCAGGCGGGTCATGATACGCATGCTGACCGCCACATAAGTGCTATCAGTTATCTGGATGCAGGCCTTAGCATAAGGAGAGTCGGGATGACCCATCATGTAGGGAAGAACATACATGGTTCGGCCCTTCATACAGCCAGTAGAGAGGCGCGCCAGCATCTTTTTCGCCTCGCTGGGTTCCATCCAGTTGTTGTTGGGGCCGCTCATCTCCCGGCTGGGATGGCAGACGTAGGTGAGGTGCTCGGTCCGGGCGACATCGGTGGGATGGCTTCGATGGAGGTAGGCTTTGGGCCATTTCTTGTGGTTTAGCTCGATAAAAACCGGTCCGTTTAGCCTTTCTTCATTTAACCCGATTTCCAGCAACCGAAGGGCCTCGCCTTCAGTCCCGTCACACCAATGGACGCGAGCTGGCTGGGCCAACCTGGCCTGTTCTTCTACCCAGGTTTCAACTGCTGTAGCCATAAATTTTTGCCCCGAATAAAGCTTATCCTAAAAAAACCAACTTTTCTTTCAAGGGCAGAGAATTATCTCTCCGCCTGAATAGAGAAAAATCAGTATAGCCTCTTGCCTTAAACCAAGTCAAATAGCTGCCTGGGGTCAATACATCAGTGACCCTTTTACCCTGGATTTTTTGGCGGTCAACTGGTCGTTGCGTTGATTTCTCAGGCCCGGGGATAGATTGTTCATTGGCAGAAAAGTTTAAATTCTCTTAGGGGGAAAAGAGATTAACGTTTACCCCTACTGGAAGGATTATAATGTGATTGCTGGCCATTCACTCGAATCTATATATTGCCCCCGATAAGGGCAAATAGTTGTTTGACTCAGTCTTTTGGGAATTTATTTTTAAATCCTTGACATGGGGCGCCCATACTTGTCACTAATGTATCTAACTCAGCACGATAGCTGGTGGCTCATCATTAAAAAGTGTGGTAAAATTTGATTAAAGGCATAAGGATAAGGGAGAAAGAAAGAAAAGAGCTAATGGCTCTTTCGCCAGAACAGGGAGATTTATTAGGATTATAGCCGTTTTTTAAAACAAGAAAATTTAGGATTAAGAACAGTTAATTTTGTTCTTCATAGGTTGATTTATATCCTCGCTTTAGCAAAGGGCAGGAGCTGACTTCAGCGTAGAATCGCCTTCCCGAGCCGCCAAAAGGCTTTGGGCTTATCTCAGCGGCACCCAGTTTTCCAGAAAACGGCGGCTACCTGTTTCTCTTTCCTCGATTAACGCTTGAAAAATCGCCCGCAATTGGTAGTCGGGTAGGGTACCAATAATCATCCGGTTGTTTATTATCACCGTAGGCGTAGAGCGAATTCCATAGGGATAACGTTCCGAGGTTCTCTCGTACTCTTTGCCGGTTTCAATAATTTGCCGGACTAAAGCCTGGATTTCAGGGTCGCTGAGGGCTGCTTCTGCCTCATATTTGCGGGCTAAGTCCAGGCGCCATTGGGGGCTTCGCGCCGCTCTCTGGTTAGCGAAGATTTCGTCATGAAGCTCCTCAAATTTCTTGGGGTCGTGGATAGCTACATAAGCGCCAATATAAGAGAGGTCGCAGGAGCCGGGATGGAGGTTCTTATCAACCACCTGGTTGCACCGGTTTTCCAGGGGGAAAAATTGAAAAATTACATTGAGCTTACCGGCAAAATCGGAGCGCATTTTTTCCAGTTGATGCGCCAGAAATTGACAATCAGGACAGAGAAAATCGCCGTAGATTACTATTTGGATAGGAGCGTACTCGAAACGATCGGTAGAGCGAACGACCCAGGCAGGGGAAAGGAAGCTGGGATATTTGGTCAAGGGGAGCTCGTAGAATTGCTTGACCACTTTCATGGCCTTGCCCACCTGGGCTTCTTGCTTGGCTCCATAAAAAAGATGGAAACCAAAGGCTCCAGAAAAGGTGAGGATGGCCAGGGCGAGAAGAACGGCCACCGAAGGCTTAAAAAAACCCCGGACTTCAGGCCGTAGCGCCCGGCTGTAGCTTAAAAAGAGAAAGAAGCCGAGTAACGAGAAAACATAATATCCAGTACAGAGAAGACAAAGGCTTTGGAGAAAGAACACGGAGTAAATCAAAAGGCCCATTACTCCCAGAGCATTCCAGAAGCTAAGGAAAGAATTGGTCCTTTCCCACCGGGAAGCAGGAAAAGCGGCCCCCAAACAAAAGATTAATCCCAGAACCAGGCCGAAATAGCCCAGGGGCACGCCTTTAAAATGGGCGATGGAAGAATAGGCTGAGCTGTCACAATTGAAAAAAGCAGAGATGTCGCAAAAGGAGCCGCGAAAAATAGTCTCGGGAAAATTGGCCAGAAAAAAGTGGCGAATAGTGAGAAGAGAGAAAATGACCATCCCGGCTCCAGCCAGGAAAATTGCCAAGCGGTAGACCCGAATTTTTTTCTGGTTCATCTTGACGCTCCCTTCTTAAATCGTCCTTCTGCGGAAAATAGAAAACATAGGGGAATTATAGGTATTTCTCCTCCTGTTGCCAAGTGTCTAAATTAGCCTTCTCTAAATTTATTATTATTGACGTTAAAATGGCGCCTTGTGGCTCAAACGGCACGTAATTCAAAAAAGTTTGATTTTCTTCATTTTCTTTTCTCCGAGTTTTCTCTTCATTTGTATTCATCTAATTAGGTTCATGCTCAATAAACCCACCAGGGGTAAATTCGCTAAAAGGTGCTTCCAGATATCCTATGTTTGCCCACAGAAAAGTCGAAAGAACCAGGTCAAAAGAGTCTTTTAGGCCCGGTTAGCGGCGAGGTTTTGGCTCGGCTCATATTACTATGTAGGTGGCTAAGAGGAATGAAGCCGGGGGCACAAAATGTGACCTTAGTCACGGGGAAAGCTCTTTGTCCTCTGCGAAATTAATTTAAATTCCCTGAAAAATGGTTAAAGGGAGTCTTTTTACTGGGCATAAAAATTGCAAACAGCCAAAAGGGAGGTGAAAAATGAAACGCCTTATCATCCTTGTCTTAATTTTAACGGTGGTCGGGCTAATGGCCAGTTTTTTGCCCGTCAAAGCCGAAGAAGGGGAATCATTTTGCTGGAACGTTTATGACCGATGCCGAGAAGAGGTGATGAGCTCAGAGGCCGGGTTTATTAAAAAAGCGCTGGCGCTCCAGGAATGCGATGACTTTTTAGTTCTTTGCCTTTGGAGGCAGATTTTCCCTCACTTTCCGTTCATTATCTATTAGGCTTTCTTGTTTCGAACTCTTGAGGTCAAGCTTGTGGCATAGCTTGGTTTTGCCGGATTAGTTCTAAGGTTTCGAAGGCATGACGGAGATGGGGGATGACGATGCTCCCCCCAACAACCAGAGCAACATTGAGGGCGTCAAAAATGGCCTCATCTTCCCAGCCTGCCGCCGTGCATTGGAGAAGATGATAATCGATGCAGTCGTTGCAGCGGAGAACCGTCGAGGCCACCAGACCTAAAAGCTCTTTAACCTTAGCCGGGAGTGGGCCCTCTCGGTAGGCAGCAGAATCCAGGTTAAAAAACCTTTTGAGCCCGAGATGGCCGCTTCCGAGGATCTTCCGGTTCATTCTTTCGCGGTAAGCTTGAAATTCTTTTAACCGGTTAGTCATTTTTTGCCTCCGTTGTCTTAAATTTCCCGCATTTTAACAAAAATTTTGATTTTGCCAAGATAAAATACCCAAGAAAGATTAAAATTGGCTTCGCCAGAAGGAAATAAAAGAGGTCTTTTAAATTTCAATCAGGCAGGATTCTAAGTCGCACTGGTCTTCTTCGATGGCGTCAAGGTAGGAAATGATGGCTGACCTGACGTTTTCTAAGGCCTCTTCCTTCGTCCTTCCCTGGGCATAGCAGCCGGGAAGGCCAGGGACCCACACGGCATAGCCGCCGTCGGTTCTTAAAAGATGCACTTTATATTTCATGGGACAAGCCCGTTTGGTAATGCTCTCAATCCATTAATAGAGACGATGTTTGCCGGACCTCTTCTCAGCATTAAGCGACGCCCGAATAGAAAGAGAATTGTTAATGGAGGAGAAAGGCCGTTTATTTAATTTTTAGAACCAATGAACTTTTTGAGGACTCAGAAGAGGCGGGTGCAGAAATATTTTGGGCTCAAAGATTGATAACTTGATGCCGAGGATAGAGTTATACCTCTGAAATCTTTTTAAGCTTCTCTCTCATAGGGATTAAAGATCCGGGTTGTATTTTTAGAGACCAGTGCCAGCCCGAAAAATGGGCCTTAATTTAAGACCAAAGGGTTGCCGACGCCGCAAAAGGCATAGAGGGTGAAGAGGAAGATTTAAATGAAAGCGAGAGCCTTCAGAACGCGCTCTCGCCTAAACCAGCTAAAACAGGAAAAGAACTTTTTTCTCTCTTTCTCTCTTTTTCTTTTTTTTCTTTCTTTTTTTTCCTTCCTTCCTTCCTTGCTTACTTACTTCCTTAATTCCTTACTTCCTTACTTCCTTACTTACTTCCTTACTTACTTCCTTACTTACTTACTTACTTTTTTTCTTTTTTTCTTTCTTTCTTTCTTTCTTTCTTTCTCTCTCTTCCTCTTCCTCTTTCTCTGAAACAAGGCCCTGACCGTGACAGGGCCAATTTTTCTAAGCCGAAAATTTAATAAAACGAACCTCTTCCAAGAGTCCAAGGAGCTTAGGCTAATTTATTTATGCTAAAATAATATTTCATGGCTAAGATAAGGTTGGCGCAACGAGAAGACGAGCCTCTGATTAGAGAATTAGAAAAGAGGCTGGAGCTGGAAGTGGCCAAGCTTTCGACCACTGAAACCTGGGTAATTGAGGAAGAGGGAAAAATCATCGGCTTAGCCAAGCTCACTGACCTCGGCGAGGCCTATTTTTTAAGCTCCGTAGGGGTAGTACCAGAGAGAAGAGGTGAGGGGCTGGCCAAGCAATTGCTCCAGGCTGTTCTGGTGGACAGGGAAAAGGATGTCTATTTATATACAATTATTCCTGATTTCTATTATCCTTTTGGTTTCGAAATTTCCGCAATCCTCCCTTTTCTCCCCCCGCGGGACCTGTTTTCTTGCCATAGCTGTCAGCCTGAATCTTGCCTCTGTATGGTTAGGCGCCATGTCTGAAAGACCACCAATGGGCTTGAGAAAGAGGCGGTCTTTGCCTCAGTTCGCCATCCATTTTTGCCTGAGCCAAGGGTGGTAATTCAAGGTTCCTTATGATTAGCCTGGAATGGAAACCCGTGAGGCTGGAAAACTTGGCCGAGCTCCGTCAAGCCCTGGCCCTTAAAAATCCCGAAGTGAGCGAGCTTAGCCTGGCTAATCTTTTCCTTTGGCAAGAGTTTGACCGGCCCCAGATGGCCAAATGGGAGAACTATATTTTCCTGAAGCTGAGCCCCCCTAACGAGCCTGCCTACGGCCTTGAACCCTTAGGCCCTCTTCCCACTCCTTCTGTTCTGGAGACTTGCCTGCGGCAAGTGGGGCGTCTTTCCCGTCTGCCGGCAACCATCCTTCCTTTGCTTCCTGCCGGGAAATTTATTATCAAAGAGAATCGTGACCAGTTTGATTACCTTTATTCGCGGGAAGAAATGGTCAACCTGCGGGGTAAGAAGTTTGACGGCAAAAGAAACCTGCTCCGGCGCTTCCGGCAGGCCTGTCCTGATTTTGAGTTTAAAATAATTGGCCAGGTTGAGGAAAGGCAGCAAAAGGAGATCTTAAGCTTTTTCCTGAGTTGGGCTAAAGAGAAAGACCGGGTTAATGGTCTCACCAGCCTGGGGGTTGAAGACCAGGCCCTGGCTTTAAAAAATGCCTTAGACTTATGGGATGACTTGGGTCTTCTGGGTGGGCTATTGCTCTATAAAAGGGAAATAAAGGGCTTTATTGTTGCCTCCCGGCTTAACCGGGATACGGCCGTGGTTCATTTCCAATATGCTGACCTCTCCTCTCCAGGGGCGGCTCAAACTCTCCTCTGGGAAGCCTGCCTTTCTCTCCTTCAACCCTTTCCCCTAATTAATCTCGAACAAGACCTGGGCATTCCTGGGCTGAGAAAAGCTAAGCTCTCCTACCACCCTGTCCGCTTAATTGCCAAATATGATGTCGAACCCCTTAGCTCTTCCTGAGGTTTTCAGCTTAAATTGAATATAACCGCGAGATAGATTATTATAGACATTAAGAAGAGGCCAAACCAATGATCAAGAGCACCACAGTGATTTGCGTCCGCCATAAGGGCGAAATTGCCATGGCCGGTGACGGCCAGGTGACCATCGGACAAACCATCCTCAAGCATTCAGCCCGAAAAATTAGGCGGCTTTACAAGGATAAGGTCTTGGCGGGTTTTGCCGGCGCGACTTCTGACGCCTTTGCTCTTTTCTCCCGGTTTGAGGCGAAATTGGAGGAGTACCGGGGTAATCTCTCGCGGGCAGCGATTGAGCTGGCTAAAGACTGGCGGATGGATAAAGCCCTCCGCCAGCTGGAGGCGCTATTAATTGTGGCCGATAAAGAATCAAGTTTTCTAATCAGCGGCAATGGCGATGTGGTGGAGCCCGACGACGGCATTGTGGCTATAGGCTCCGGCGGTCCATATGCTCTGGCAGCTGCCCGGGCCTTGATTAAATATACTGATTTGTCCGCTCGAGAGATTGCCTTAGAGGCGATGAAGATTAGTGCCGGAATTTGTGTGTATACCAACGATTTCATCATTGTCGAGGAATTGAAATAAATGAGAGTCACCATGCCCCGAAAAAACGAAACCTTACCCAGCCGCACTTGGCGTCACGATGAGGAATTGACCCCGCAGGAGATAGTGGCTGAGCTAAACAAATATATCATCGGCCAGCAAGCCGCTAAAAGAGCGGTAGCCATTGCTTTGAGAAATCGGTATCGTCGCCGCAAACTTCCACCCGAGCTGGCAGATGAAATAGCCCCGAAAAACATCCTGATGATCGGTCCGACGGGAGTGGGCAAAACCGAGATTTCGCGGCGTCTGGCCAAACTTACCTCTTCCCCCTTTCTCAAGATAGAAGCGAGTAAATTTACCGAGGTGGGCTATGTTGGTCGCGACGTAGAATCGATGATTCGCGACTTGGTGCGGATCGCCGTGGATATGGTGCGGCAGGAAAAGGTGGAGGAAATAAGGGAGAAAGCCGAGAAAAACGTGGAAGAGAAGCTCCTGGAGCTTCTTCTGCCATCTTCACGGCGCCGGGACAATTCTTATTTGGATTCTGACCAGGTTCGTTTCCAAGAGACCAAGGAGAAGCTGCGACATCAACTGCGCCACGGCCTTTTAGAAGAACGGCTGGTGGAACTGGAAATGAAGGAGAAGGTGTCGCCGCCTTTGGAAGTTTTTTCCAATACGGGCTACGAAGAAATCGGCATCCAGATTCAGGAGATTATCCCTGGTTTCTTGGGCGGCCGGCCAAAAAGACGCCGGGTCAAATTACATGAAGCGCGGGAATATCTAATGGAGGAGGAGCAAAGACGGTTGATCGATATGGACCAAGTAGCCCGCTTGGCCATCGAAAGGGTGGAGCAATCAGGCATTATCTTTCTGGACGAGGTCGATAAAATTGCTGGCCGGGAAACAGGTTATGGCGGGCCAGACGTTAGCCGGGAAGGTGTCCAGCGAGACCTGTTGCCGATTATTGAAGGGACAACGGTCAACACCCGCTATGGTTTGGTGCGGACCGACCATATCTTGTTTATCGGTGCCGGGGCTTTTCATGTCTCCAAGCCTTCTGATTTAATCCCTGAACTCCAGGGACGCTTCCCGATTCGGGTGGAATTAACCCCGCTCACTAAGGAAGACTTTATCCGGATTCTGACCGAGCCTGAAAACGCCCTCATTAAACAATACCGTGCCCTGCTGGAAACTGAGGGGGTGGAGGTGGATTTTACTCCGGATGCGGTCGAAGAAATTGCCAGTATCGCAGAAAAAATTAACGAGGAAGCGGAGAATATCGGCGCTCGCCGGCTCCATACGGTTATGGAGAAAGTGATGGAGGAGATTTCCTTCGAAGCGCCGAATATTGACCAGAAAAGAATTCTGATTGACCGCAGCTATGTGGAGAAACAGCTTCAGGATATCCTGAAAGACCAAGACCTGCGCCGCTTTATTCTTTGATGCTTAGGATAATCCGGCTTGGCCCAGCGCTTCTTTGTTTGTTCTTAGCGGCTTGCGGCGTTAAAGGCCCGCTTCAACCGCCTCTCGTCTTGACCCCGCCAAAAATTCAGCCCGTTAATCTGAGTCAGCGAGGAACAAGGCTGATATTGGACTGGGATACGCCGCTGGTCTATGAGAACGGCGTGGCCATGGTCGCGGTGCCGGTAGTGGAAATCTGGGGTTTAGAGTTACCCCTTTCTCCAGAAGGAAATAAACCCCGGCTGCCGTCGGCGGCTGATTTTAAGAAACTTGGCCGGCGGCTGGCCGAAGTAAAAGAGGCGGTCAATTCGGGGTCGGCTAACCTGCCGGCCTCCTTCCACGGAACCTGGGAATACGATTTTGACCTCGCCAAATTGAACCGGGTGGTCTTTGTCTTTTCTCTCCGCCTTCGTGACCTTAGAGGCCGTTATTCCCCCTTTTCCGAACCAGTCTCGATAGTCCCGGTTAATGTGGCCAACCCGCCTTCTAAGCTGGAGGTTGAGCTCAAAGAAGACGGAATTTTGGTTCGCTGGCAAGGAGCTACCAGCAGTTTGATTTCCGGACAGGAAGTGGCGGCTGCTGGCTACAATATTTATAAAAAGGGAGCTACCTCCGAATGGCTTCGCCTTAACTCCACACCCATCCAGGCTCTTGAATACAATGACCAGGATGTCGTTATGGGCCGAGTTTATGCTTACAAGGTAAGAGCGGTCGTCACCGTGGATTCTCGGCCGCGGGAAAGTGGCGATTCTGCTGTGCTTGAGGTGGAATACAAGGATATTTTCCCTCCCCCGGCGCCGACGGGCGTGGCCGTGGTGATCAGCGAAACCGCCGTGGTTCTGAGCTGGGAACCAAGTGGCGCGGCGGACTTGGCTGGTTATCGAGTCCGGCGCCGCCTGGAGACTGAGGCTGACTATCATCTTTTGACGGCCGAGCCCATTATTCGCACCAGCTTTGAAGACCGTCAGGTTGAAAAGGGTCGAAGTTATTATTATGCTATTACCGCCTGTGATAAGGCAGGTAATGAGAGCCGAAGCACCGAAATAAAAGCAGTGGTCATCAGGTGAAAGAACGATGAAAATTTTTCGTTTTAACTGGGAAGGTAAGGAGCACTACGGGGTGCTGCGAGAAGAGCTTCTCTACCCTTTACGGGGTTCCATCTTTGAGTCCAGCGAGGTCGAAGAATACGGTATTCCGATAGGAAAAGTAGAAATATTGGCTCCAGTTGTACCGACCAAGATCATCGGGGTCGGGGTTAATTATCGCGACCATGCCCGCGAGATGGGACGAATCTTGCCTGAGGAACCGTTGCTCTTTCTTAAACCGCCCTCCGCCTTGATTGGCCCTAACGAGGCCATCATTTATCCGCGGCAGGCCCAGAGGGTGGATTATGAAGGCGAGCTGGCGGTGGTGGTCAAAAAAGAAGTTCATGACTTAAGCGACGAGGCTGACCTGGCCGACGTAATCCTCGGCTACACTTGTTTTAATGACGTCACAGCCCGTGACCTGCAAATGAAAGACGGTCAGTTCACCCGCGCCAAGTCCTTTGACACCTTCGCTCCCTGCGGTCCCTGCGTGGTCACCGACCTTGACCCTTCCCACCTGTCGGTCAAAACTTTTTTAAACGGCAAACTCAGACAGTCATCCAATACCAGCCAGCTTATTTTCCCCGTCCCTTTTCTTGTCCGGTTTATTTCCCGCATCATGACCCTTTTTCCTGGAGATATTATTACGACCGGAACTCCCGCCGGCGTAGGACCGATGAGTCCAGGCGACAGGGTCGATGTCCAGATTGAAGGCATCGGGACTCTCTCCAACGTGGTGCTCAAAGTTAGATAAAGGCCTGAGTTAGAATAAATTTGGCTTAAAATTTAGAGAGAATTAAATTTAAAAAAAGAAACCAATATCTGGGAGGTAATAGAAATGAAATTTTTCCTGGATACGGCCAACCTGGAGGAAATAAGCGAAGTGGCCAGCTGGGGAATTCTGGATGGTGTGACCACCAACCCGTCGCTCGTGGCTAAAGAAAAAAGAGATTTCCGCAGCCTGATTAGCGAAATTTGCCGCCTGGTTCGAGGACCGGTGAGCGTGGAATGCGTTTCCAGCCGGAGCGAAGAAATAGTAGCTGAAGCGAAGGATTTAGCGACGATTGCTGATAATGTAGTCATCAAGATTCCCATCACTATCGACGGGTTAAAGGCAACCAAAATTCTGAGAGCAGAAGGAATAAAAGTTAACATGACTTTGATCTTTTCTCCCACCCAGGCCCTGTTAGCTGCCAAAGCCGGCGCCTCCTTTGTCAGCCCTTTTATCGGCCGCTTGGATGACATTTCCCATGAGGGGATGGAGCTGGTGGACCAAATGGTCACGATTTTTAATCAATACGGTTTTGACACGGAAATTATTGTCGCCTCAGTGCGGCATCCTCGCCATGTGGTGGAGGCGGCTTTAATTGGGGCTGATATTGTCACCGTGCCGTACGCCGTTATGGAAAAGTTAATTCGTCATCCTTTGACCGATATCGGTCGGGAGAAATTTTTACAGGATTGGGCTAAGGTAAAAAAATAATTTTTTGGGGGAATTATGGCTAAGAGCCGGAAATTAGAAGAGCTAAGAGAAAAAATGAAATTAGCCGAGGAAGGAGGGGGGAAGCTTAGAATCGAACGCCAGCATCAGGCTGGCAAACTCACGGCTCGAGAGCGGATTAATCTTCTCCTTGACCCGGGTTCCTTCGAAGAAATGGACAAGCTGGTGGTTCATCAATGCTACGATTTTGGAATGGAGAAAAAGAGAATCTACGGCGACGGAGTAGTTACTGGCTATGGCCGGATTGATGGTCGGCCAGTTTTTGTCTTCGCCCAGGATTTTACTGTTTTCGGGGGTTCTTTGAGCGGGGCCAACGCCGCTAAAATTTGCAAGATTATGGATTTGGCGATGAAAATCGGGGCACCGGTCATTGGGTTGAACGATTCCGGCGGCGCCAGAATCCAGGAAGGCGTAGCCAGCTTAGGTGGTTATGCCGATATTTTCCTGCGTAATGTCTTGGCTTCGGGCGTCATCCCCCAGATTTCCGCGATCTTAGGGCCTTGTGCTGGCGGCGCGGTTTACTCTCCAGCGTTAACCGATTTTATTATCATGACGCGAGAGACAAGTCATATGTTTATTACTGGTCCGGATGTTATCGAAGCTGTCACCCACGAAAAAGTGACCATGGAAGAACTGGGCGGGGCTGATACTCACAATAGCCTTAGCGGGGTGGCTCATTTTGCGGCTGATTCCGAAGAACAGGCCATGGCCATAATAAGGGAACTCCTTTCTTTCATTCCCAATAATAACCTCGAGGACCCGCCCGAAAAAGAGACCTCCGACCCTGAGGATAGAGTGAGTGAAGAGCTCAACGAGCTTGTTCCTGAAGACCCTGACCAGCCTTATGATATTCGTCAGGTTATAAGGGAAGTCCTTGACGACCGCTATTTTTTTGAAGTTCAACCAGATTTTGCCCGCAATATAGTTATCGGGTTTGGCCGCCTGGCTGGGAAATCAGTGGGGGTCGTGGCTAACCAGCCTGACCATTTGGCCGGAGCCCTGGATATCGACGCTTCTGATAAGGGGGCTCGCTTTGTTCGCTTTTGTGATGCCTTTAATATCCCTTTGATTACTTTTGAAGATGTTCCCGGGTTTCTACCCGGAGTAGCCCAAGAACATGGCGGGATTATTCGTCATGGCGCTAAGCTCCTTTATGCTTTTGCTGAGGCTACAGTCCCCAAGATTACAGTTATCACTCGTAAGGCTTATGGCGGGGCTTATTGCGTTATGGCTTCAAAACACATTCGGGCTGATATCAACTATGCTTTCCCCACGGCCGAAATTGCTGTTATGGGCCCTGAAGGAGCGGTCAAAATCATTTACCAGCGAGAAATTTCTTCCTCCACCAACCCGGAAGAATTGCGGCGGCAAAAAATTGCTGAGTTTAGAGAAAAACTGGCCAATCCTTATATTGCCTGCGAAAAGGGATACTTAGACGAGGTTATCGAGCCTCGCTTGACAAGACCGAAACTGGTCACCGCGCTGAAAATGTTGGAAAATAAAAGAGACAAGAATCCACCCAAGAAGCATGGCAATATTCCCCTTTAATGGGTTGAGAGATGAAGCGCTTTAATAAAATTCTCATTGCTAACCGCGGGGAAATTGCGGTTCGCGTTATTAGAGCCTGCCGGGAGATGGGGATTATACCGGTAGCTGTTTACTCGGAGGCCGACCGACGGGCGCTTCATGTTCGCTTAGCCGAAGAAGCCTACCCCCTGGGCGAAGCGGCGCCGGCTTCAAGTTATCTTAACATAGATAAGATTATCGCTATCGCCAAGCATTGTCGGGCGGAAGCAATCCATCCTGGTTATGGCTTCTTGGCTGAAAATCACCGCTTTGTCCGTCGCTGCGAGGAGGAAGGCATTGTCTTTATTGGCCCGCCTTCTGGTCCGATGGAGCTCCTGGGTCTGAAGACTATTTCCCGACGCAAGATGTTGGAAGCCGGCGTACCGATAATCCCCGGGACATTAGAGCCAGTAAAAAATGAAGAAGAACTTATCTCCCAAGCCCAGGCTGTTGGCTTTCCTCTTTTGCTTAAAGCCTCAGCTGGCGGCGGGGGGAAGGGACTCCGGTTAGTTGGCAACCAAGAAGAACTCCTCTCGGCCTATCGCTTAGCCGCCTCGGAGGCGCTCACCAGTTTTGGCGACCCAGCTATTTACCTTGAGAAATACCTCCAGGAACCCCACCATATCGAAATTCAAATCTTAGTTGATAACGATGGTCAGGCGGTTTATCTGGGCGAAAGAGAATGCTCGCTGCAGCGGCGCTACCAGAAAATTTTGGAGGAGACGCCTTCGCCGTTTATTGATGAGGCGATTCGTCGGCAAATGGGACAGGTCGCGGTTAAAGCCGCTCAAAGCATTGGGTACAGGAATGCCGGCACCGTGGAGTTTATTGTCGATAGGGATAAAAATTTCTATTTTCTCGAAGTCAATGCCCGTCTCCAGGTTGAACATCCGATAACGGAGATGGTTACCGGGATTGACTTAGTTCGGGCTCAGATTGAAATAGCCCAGGGCCAACCGCTTCCCTTCCAGCAAGAGGATATTAAACCCCAAGGCTGGGCGATAGAATGCCGCATCATGGCTGAGGACCCCTTTCAGGATTTTATGCCCTCTCCGGGCAAAATTCTTTATCTCCATCCTCCTGGTGGACCTGGCATTCGGGATGATAGCGGGATTGTGGAAGGATACACCATACCGCTCGAATACGACCCGTTGCTTTCTAAACTCATTGCTTGGGGAAAAACCAGAGAGGAAGCGATTCGCCGACTCCGCCGGGCCCTTTTGGAATATCAAATCTATGGGGTCAAAACTACTATTCCCTTCTTCTTGAGGATTTTAGACCATCCTGATTTCTTAGCTGGAAAATACAACACTCATTTTATTTCCCAGCTGGAAAAAGAACCACCCTCCACCGCCGGGGAGGAGTTAGTAGCGGTGATGGCGGCGGCGGTTAAATCCTTTAGCCCGTCGCGGCAGGAGCCAGAAAAGAATTTAAAGCCGAAGAGTCATCCCTGGAAACTGCAGGGGAGGATTGAGGCCTTAGGCCACCGGTTGTAAAAATGGTGCTAACTTTTTGGCTCAAAGGAAAGGAATATAATCTCCAACTCGAACCTCAGCCGAACGGGCTGTGGCTTTTAACTCACGAGGGCAAAACGTACGAAGTTGCGGCCGAATTCATTACCGAGGAGGAAATTCTGCTCAAGGTCAATGGCCAGGTTTACAACGTTCTGGTTCAATCCAATTCTCTGGCCCACACGGTTATTATGGGGGATAGAAAATACCTGGTGGAGAAAAAAGCTCCCGCGCTTTATTCGAAGGATCAGAGAACCAGTAGTCGGCGACGGGAGGTGCGGATTACCATGCCAGGAAAGGTGGTGGCGGTCCAGGTTGTGGAGGGGGCCGAGGTTACCCAGGGCCAACCGGTTTTGATCTTAGAAGCCATGAAGATGCAAAATGAGATTAAGGCGCCCAAAGACGGCCGGATAACCAATTTAAAGGTTAAACCCGGAGATACCGTAGAGGCAGGGACAGTCCTTTTTACCATGGAATAAATTCTTCCAGGAAACATGAAAACCCGGTTCACTTTTCGCCGCTGGCTAAAGACCGTCATCTTCTTTTTAATAATGGCCCTGGTTTTGCTGGCAGGGATAAAATTAAGAAACTTCCTTTTAGGACAGCTCCAGCAACGATTGAGTTCTGTTTTCTCCTACTCTCACGTCAAGGTTAGTTTAATACCTCCTGGTCTTGTTTTTGAAAATATTCGGCTGGTGGGAGAAACCCCCTCCTTCACCGCCGACAGGCTTTTGGTTCGGACTAAGCTTTTGGCCCTCTTCTCTCGGGAAAGACCAGTGACGGTTTTTATAGATAAACCAGTGATTCGCTATGTTCCAGAAAGTTGGAAAAAGACAGGCAGTAGCTTCTTTGGTATACCGCCCCCCTTTATTTTGGAAGCCGCGGTCTTAAGGCAAGCTGATGTTCTTATTCAGACTGAAGACCTTTCCCTTCAGGCCAGCGGGTTGCAGGCTCTCTGGAAGCAGCGAGGCGCCCGGTTGGAGCTTCAAGCCGAATCAGAAAACGGGAGTTTGACTCTATCCGGGAAAGAAATCATAACCTCAGCGCGGCTTAGACTCTGGCTGGAAGGCCGCGGGCCCGAGTTGAGGGTTCGCCGATTCTTAATGACGGGAAACGATAGGTATTTTCAGCTAAAGGGAAAAGTGACTAATATCAGTGACCCTCAAGTTGAGCTTAACGGTAATTTTTGGTGGCCACTGAGTTCTCTTGATTCCTGGCTAAACCTGCCTTTTACCTGGGAAGGTCAGTTAATGAGCGAAGGCAAGTTGGGACGGCGGGAAGGAAATTGGAGCTATGAAGGAAAAGTTCAGGCCGCTGATTTAAGCCTGAATGGTTATTTTTTAAGCTCAGGCCAAGGATGGATAAGCACAACCTTGGGGAAAAGGGGCGACTTAAGAATGCAGTTTGGCTCGGTGGCAGAAGGGGGCGAGTTCTCTGTTTCTTGGGAAAAGCAAATGGTGGCCGGCAAGTTTGCTCGCTTTCATCTTGACCCGGTCATGAAGGAACTCCGCCTTCCCTGGCCGGTGAAATCGCCGGCGTGGGGGAATTTCCGGCTCGCCAACGGCGAGTTACAGGTTGAAGGCGAATTCAGGGAGAAAGATTTCCAGACTGAAGCCAGTCGCTATCCTTTTCAGGGGTACTTTCGGGTTGATTGGGACGGCCACAATCAGGTTAAGCTGTTTTCTCCCGAACTTCTGAGTAACTTTGCCCGTTTCCAGGCTGAAGGGCGAATCAACCTGTCGCAGAATATGGAGGTGCAAATCAAGGGCGAGGTGGTTGATATTGCTGAGACTCGAGCCTTCTTACAAACGCTTTTGGGTAAAACCTGGCATTTCCCTGAAATAAAAGGCCAAGCCGAGACCAGAGTAAGTTTAGCCGGGTCGTTGGTTTCGCCAGAGGTAGCGGTTGAATTCGAAGGGTCCCCAATTAGCTTTGGCCAGTTTGAGGTGGCGGCCGCCTCCGGGTTATTTAAAATTGCGGCCAGTCGTTTTAAGGGTGACTTTCAATTTACCGACCCGGAGATGACGGGAAAAACAGAGCTCAGCGTTGATTCTGTCGGCAGCCTGGCTACCTTCGTTCTTCAGATGAGCGAGGCCCGGAGAGTTCTGGCCGGTTTGGGGGTCAGGTTGCCTTTAAGCGGGAAATTTAGTGGTCAGTTTCAATTAAAAATTCAGTCCAATGGGTCTTCCTTTCTCGAGGGCCATTTTTTAAGCCCACGGCTGATTTTTCTGGACCAGATTATTAACGATGCTTCTGGCCAAATAACTTTGTCTGATAAAGCCTTCCGGTTAGAAAATTTTAAAGGCCGCTTGGCTAAAGGGCCGATAGAAGCTGACCTTGGCTTTGATCTATCTTGGCAAAATTATTCATTCCAGTTAAGTGGCCAGGGATTAAACCTGGAAGAGTTAATTCCAGGATTAAAAGGGGAAGCTGAGCTGGAACTCAAAGGCCAAGGTCTTCTCGGTCAGGACAAAGTTAGGGGGAAATTAAAAGTCAAGAGATTCGGTTTTTTCTGGTATAAACCGAATTCTCTCGAGGGGGAGGCCGAGGTTCTGATTGCACCGGATGGGCTCAGCGCTTCGTTGCGTGGTGGAGCTTTTGAGCCGGAAGGTCAGTGGGAAGTAAGCGTTGAAACTTCCTTTCGCCGGCCAGATTATTCGATTAAAGGCCAAGGGAAGACCAATCTTCTGGCCGTCATTCCTTGGAAGGGAACAGAGGGGGAATTGAATTATCTTTTTGAAATCAGCAGAAAACAGGGCCAAAGAACAACGACCGGCGTAGTGGAAGCCAACGGAAGCCTTCTGCCTATTCCCAATTTTCCTCATGCTCTAAACGATTTTTCGCTCTTAGCCTTTATCCAGGATGAAAATTTTTCTGTCCGCTCGTTTCAGGCTAAATTAGGAGGTGGCGACCTTCAAGGGTTTGGGGAAATTAAAAGGCAACCTGACGGCAATCTCTGGCTTGACCTTCAGCTTGACGGCCATGACCTGGTTCTTTCACCTCTCGACCGAGCCCGGTTTTTAACCGATGGTTCACTGCGGCTGGTTCGTAACGCCGAGAAATTTTCTCTGGAAGGGGTCTTTGAGATTAAGAGGGCTTACTGGCGAAGAGAATTTTTCGAGAAAATCACTTTTTCTTCTTCGGGACAAGAAACCGTAATCCCCAGTTTTTTGCAGGGCTTAACGCTTTCTTTGCGTCTTAAGTCAGCTGACCAGGTTTATGTGGAGAATTCTTTGGCCCGAATTAGGGGCCGCCTGGACCTGATGCTTACCGGTGAAGTTAACTCGCCTCTTTTGCTGGGCGAAATCGAAGCTCTGGACGGCAACATTTATTTTCAGGATAGAACCTTCCGCCTGCTCAAAGGCAAGTTAACCTTAACTAACCCGCTCATTTCCGCACCGTACTTAGAGATGAAAGGCGAGACTTATGTCCAGGATTATCGCGTTAACTTTTCCCTGGTTGGCCCTACAGATAGGCTTAAACCCGAGTTTAGCTCCTCCCCACCACTGGGGCCAGAAGAAGTCCTGGCTTTACTGGCTTTTGGTGAATCCTTTAAACGCATTACCTCTACCGACATTGCGGCTCAAGTCAGTACTGCCTCCTTTTTATCCGCAGAGATAGTGGAGGCTGCCAAGAAACGGGCCCAGAAAATCCTGAGCCTTGACCGTCTTCGGATTGACCCCTTTGTCTTGGGTTCCTCAGCGGAGATGACGGCGCGGCTTACTGTCGGCAAAAAAATTTCTGAGAACTTTTTTATTATTTATTCCACCAACTTGACAACGCAAAGAGAAGAAATCGTCCGCTTGGAATGGGAGATAAAACCCGGGTTATCAATAGTGGGGATCAGAGACGAGTTGGGCCGACTGAGCTTTGACCTAAAAATCCGTCGGAGGTTTTGATAGTTTGACCAGCCAAAAGCGGTCTTTTTTTTCCTTTGGGCTAAGAGCTGCGTATCCTTGCCTAATCCTTCTTTTTTTTACCATAGCCCAGGGACAAGAAGCTGGTGCACCGCTCATCGGCAATATTGAGATTATGATTGACGGCCAACCAGCGACCCCTGAAATTCGCCAGTTGATTCCGCTCTCCAAGGGAGAACCTTTTTCTTTTTTCTTAATTCGTCAGGTAATGGAACATCTCTATCTCACCAAGCTTTTTTCTAATATTCAAGTTTTTAGTGATGGAGAGAACCCCGTAAACCTTACTTTTTATTTTGAAAGGCAACTTTACCTTCGTCAGGTTAATTTCCAAGTGGCGGGAGGTGTTTCTGCGGAGCTAATCAAGTCAGAACTTAAATCGTTGCGCGAGGGAGAACCCTTTGATGAAAATCTCCTGGAGGCGGGAAAATCAGAAATTATGGATATTTTGAAAAAAGAGGGCTTTTTTAACCCTGACCTGCAAGTTATCCCGACCAAACTGCCGTTTGGTGGTTTAGTTGACCTCGAGTGGAAAATAAACCCTAAGGAGCGATTGAAAATTCAGAGCCTTGTTTGGAAGGGAGACGGAGAAAAGGTCAGTGCCAAGGATAAAAGCCGCTTTCTTTCCCGAATAAAAGATAATTATAGTCCAAGGCAATTGGAAGCCGAGTGTCTGGCCCTGCAGCAAGCTTTGAGGCGGCAGGGCTTTTCCCGCGCCGAGGTTAACTATTTGGCCACCGTGGAGGAAGCGGCGCAAGAAGTGGCCTTGGAAATTAATGTTCAGCTCCATGAAAGGGTGATTATCGAATTTAGGGGGGCGAAAGTTCCGTTGTCACTCGTCACTCCTCTCTGGGAGGAAAGGGTTTTTGAAGAATGGGCCTTGAGTGAGGGCGAGGTCAGGGTTCTTCGCTATCTTCGGCGTAAAGGCTATTTTGAGGCGCAAATAAAATCGAGCTTAGAAAAGAGTGCGGGGGAACTGAGGGTAACTTACACCATTGAACCGGGACCTAAGCGTCGTCTGAGCTCGGTTATTTTTTCCGGGTTGAATCATTTCCGTGAAGAAAGCCTGCGTCAGGCTCTCGGCCTTCCTAACCGAGCACCTTTGGTAGGAGTCATTGATGGCGAGAGAGTCTATGACTTGCCCAAGGAAGTCGAGGCTTTTTATCAGATGAATGGTTTTCCTCAGGCTCGGGCTTGGTTGGTGCTGGATAAAAAAGAGAAGGAAGTAATAGCTCGGCTTTACGTCGAGGAGGGAAGCCGCGAAACAATTGGCGAAATTAGCTTCAACCCTCACCTCTCCTTTTCGGCTGAGCAGCTTCGGGGATTGATTTCCAGTCAACCCGGCGGCCCCTATTATTCTCCTCAGGTTAAGCTTGACCGGCAGCGTCTAATTGACTTTTATCACCGGCAGGGATTTCGAGGCACTTCTGTTTCCGTTGAGGAGAAGGTTATCCAGCCCGGTGTTTATTCTCTCTTTTTTCAGGTAGAGGAGGGACGGAGATATCGTCTGCGCCGCATCTTTTTTTCTGGGGCAGTCATTACTAAGGAAGCAACGATTCGCAAAGAGCTGAGGATAAAAGAGGGAGACTGGGCGGATGAAAATTTGATTCAGGAATCAAAAAGAAACTTAGAGCGGTTGGGGATTTTCGCCGGTGTCCAGGTGGAAGAAATTCCGGCCTGGGGCGATGAGTTAGATTTGATCTTTCGTTTCCATGAAGGCGAGCGAAACTTGGCCAGCGTTGGGTTGGGCCTCGAGACGAAGTCTGAACCCCGGAGTTTTGAGGTCTGGAACAACGTCCTCCGTCTGCGGGGCACGGCCGAGATTGTCCGGACTAACCTGCTTGGAGATGCTTCCCAACTAAGTTTTGTCAGTCAGATGAGTTTGAAAGAAACCAGAGGCGTTGTCTCTTGGGAGCAGCCGTATTTTCTTGGCTTTCCGCTCCGCGGCTACATGAATATCTGGCTGGAAAGAGAAGAAAGGGTCAGCTTTGGTTTTGACCGCCGGGGTGTTAGCCTGACGGGAATAAAAGCCCTGAGCGGCGACCTGATGACCGTGATGACTTTACGTTATGCTCGAACCGTGCTCACTCATCTGGAAATTACAGAATCAGAAGTTGACCGCCAATTTTTCCCCTTTTCCTCCACTTCTTTTTCGTCCAGTTTGATTCGTGACCGCCGCGACGACAGCTTTAATCCCCAAAAGGGATATTTTGCCTCGGCTGTTTTAGAATGGGCCTTTCCTCTTTTCAGGGCGGAGGCGGAGTTCTTGAAGACATTCATCAAGTATCAAAGATTTTTTAGCTTAGCTCCCCGCTGGAACCTGGCAACTACCTTTCGTCTGGGGCTGGGCCGGGGGCGCATCCCGATTCATGAGCGCTTCTTTGCTGGTGGCAGCAATTCTTTTCGGGGCGAAGAATTTGATGCTTTGGGGCCAAAAGATGCGTTTTCAGGCAAACCAGTGGGCGGGAAAGCCTTGATTCTCCTTAATTTTGAGTTTAGCTTTCCCTTATTGGCTTCTTTGCCCAATTTGAGCGCGACGATTTTCTATGATTCAGGCAATGTCTTCAGTAAAAGAAGTCAGTTTAACCTGGCCTCCATGCACAATGCTCTTGGGTTTGGGCTTCGTTATCGGACACCCCTCGGTCCTCTTCGTTTCGAGCTTGGCTGGAATTTGGCTCGCCTGGAGCGAAAAGCTAAGCCCCTTCTATTCCTGACGATTGGGCAGGTATTCTGATGCCACCTAAGAGCCGAATCGCCTTGCTTCTCTTGGCTTTGCTGGCAGTAGTTGTCCCTTCAGGGAGGGGCCAAAGCAGACCCAAGATAGTTGATTGCCTGGTGGCTTCTGTTAACGGCCAAATTATCACCCTGACTGACCTTAAAATCATCGACGAGTTTATTTTTCGTCCCTCTTCCGGAGTCGCTCTTGACCCTGGTCAGGTCTTAGAGAAAGTGATTGAAATGAAGATTATTGTTGCTTCGGCTAAGACCGAAGCCACCGTGACGGCCGAAGAAATTGAGCACGCCCAACAAACTATTTTTCTGGCCCTGGGAGAAGAGCGGGTCAAGCAAAGGATGATTTTTTACGGCCTGACAGCCAAAGACTTGGAAACGTACCTGCGGGAAAAATTGCTTTACGAAAAAATCATAGCTTCCAGGTCTAATCAAAGAGTAAACGTTACGCTCCGGGAAATTGAAGCTTACTATTCTGAAAAATATCTTGGCGAACAGCAAGCTAAGGGCCTCCCACCCCAGCCCTTAATCGAGATATTACCGACCATCGAGGCTCGTTTGCGCCAAGAAAAATTGAGGCGGCAGTTAGAAGAGTGGGTTGCGGGGCTCAAGAAGCAGGCTGTAATTCGCCTTTATCAGGACTGTTTGCGCTATTTCGAGCGAGGTGGATTATGCCCGAATTAGCTTTTTTATTTCCGGGACAGGGCTCCCAGTATGTCGGTATGGGCAAGGAATTTTATGAGGAATTTCCTCGGGCCAGGGAAATTTTCTCTTTGGCTGATGAAATTTTGGGCTTCTCTCTTTCCCGGCTCTGTTTCGAGGGGCCGGAGGAGGAGCTTCGCCTTACCGCCAATACCCAGCCGGCATTGCTCACAGTAAGCTATATTGCTTATGAATTATTAGGAGTGGAACCAGACATTGCTTGTGGCCACAGCTTGGGTGAATACTCCGCCCTGGTAGCAGCTGGCGCTATTTCCTTTTCTGTCGCGCTAAGATTGGTCCGCCAAAGAGGCCGGTATATGCAGGAAGCTGTTCCGGTGGGCGAGGGAGCCATGGCGGCCATTTTAGGTCTTCCTTTTGAAGTCATCAGTCCGATTCTCTCAGAAGTTAAAAGCGGGGTGGTGGAAGTGGCTAACTGGAATAGCGAAGAACAGATTGTTATTGCCGGACATAAACGGGCAGTGGAAGAGGCCATCGAGAAGCTAAGGCCGCCGCGGAGTGTTTGGTTGCCAGTAAGCGCGCCTTTTCATACCAGTTTAATGAAGCCAGCGGAAGCCAGATTAGCCCAAGACCTGGACCAGGTGGAATTTCATGACCTCAAATTCCCGATAATTACCAACGTTGAAGCGCGAATCATTCAGGGGGGCGAGGAAGCTCGGCAGGCCCTTAAACGTCAGGTGAGCCGGCCGGTTCTCTGGTGGCCAAGCCTGCAAGTTTTAAGGGAAAAGGGGATTAATAAAGTGGCTGAGGTCGGCGCCGGCCGGGTTCTTTCAGGTTTGATGAAACGAGCTGCCCGAAATTGGGGGCAGCCCATAGCCATTTTTAGCTGTGAGAATAGCCCAGGCCTGAGGCAGTTAAGAAATGAACTCTCAAGAGCGACTTGAGAGCTGGGGCCCATAACGCCAGCCATATTCCGCAGCCGAGACGACCGAAGCGACAATAATTCCCCAAAGACCAACCCGCGCAAAAATATAAAAGTTATTTAATAAATCAGGCCCCAGAATGAGCAAAGCAATGGTTATGGTTTCGAGGATCATCTTGGTTTTTCCGAGAGGCGAGGCCGGGATGTGGTGGCCCTGAGAGGAGGCAATCGCTCTGAATCCGGTGACGGCAAATTCTCGGCCGATGATTATGATAGCCATCCAGGCTAAGACGCGACCTACCTGGACTAAACAAATAAGCGCCGAGATTATCAGGAGTTTATCAGCAATCGGGTCAAGGAGTTGGCCTAAGATTGTCACCTGTTTTTTTCGTCGAGCTAAAAAGCCATCTAAGGTATCGGTAAAGGTGGCCAAGCACCACAGGCCAAAGGACACCCAGGCTTGGTAGGGAAAAGAGGAAAGAAGACAAATGACAAGAGCCGGGATGGTAACAATCCGCAACAAAGTCAACGAGTTGGGAAAGTTCATCGCTGAGCAAGATAACTCAGCTCCTCTTCAGCTGTCAAGCCGTTGTATGGGGTGCAAACATCAGTGACACTTTTGGCCGGAATTTTTTCTGGCCAAATGCTCTTTTCGCCGGTGTCTGCAGCTCTCTGCCCAAGTTGCCACAGGGCTAAAAACTTAAAATTCTCTGAGGCGAAAAGAGACCGACGTTGGGCACTACTGGAAGGATTATAATTTGCCACTAATGGGTCTGACCCAGCACCGCGGCCGGGCTTGAGGAGAGTGGAGGTTTCAGCCCTTGGCGGTTTCGGAAATTTCGGTGCTTTTGTTCCCAACGTTTAGCCAGTTTTCCCAAAGAGCTCTTCTCTTGGCGAAAAATCAGCTTCTTATAAAACGCTACTTTAATTATATTTTAACGTGCTTTAATCTTCGGCTTTTTCCGGGCCGGAATAACTCGCCTCCCTGTTACTTAATCTTGAACTATTCTCCCTCCTCTTGGTCCCACCCCTTGCCGAATTTTAATAAAAGTAGAAGTTCCGGTTTTATGTGGGTAAACCTGGAGAATAGAGAGTGCAAGAAGGTGTATGGGCAGCCTTTCGATGTCGATTTTTAGAGAAAACTTTCTTGAGTCGCTGTCGCAGCTTGTTTATATTCATTTCTTTAGCTTCATGGACATAAAACCAGCTGAGGTGAATTCGTTAGAGGAACCCCTCCAACTCTCGCCGACGATTGGCCACTCTCCCTGACTTAACTACCTCGCCTTTCTCATTAAGCCAGGTGATGTGCGAGTATTGACGATGATGGTCAATACCAAGATAATTCATTTGTGCACCTCCTTGTAAATAGTTTCCAACAGGGAGTCTATCAAACTCCCCGAGGAGGTGCATCACGTCATCATGTTATTTTATTTTCACCCCCAAGAAAGTCAGAAGAACCAAAAAATAAATATGTTAGATGATATAATGCTGCGCCGCCCCCAGGGCCGATGACCTGGGGAGATAAGCAGCTCGAGGAGGTGGCTAAGGCAATATAGAAGTATTGACCTACCTAAGCATTATAGTCACTGATTTTTTGTTAATAGACATATCCCGGAATTCCCTTTCCCCTTACGGCCTTTCTCTTCGCCCTTTTTAGGCTCAGGTATCGTCGCCGCCTGGAGGTTGCCTCGAAAAGCGATTAGGGAAGGCTTAGACGGTCTATTTAAAGAGAGCTTGTACTACCGCGAACTTGGTCCTCAAACCAGCCGGGGTAAAATGAAAGAAAACCGACGAAAATAGCTTGTCATCAGAGGTTCCTGATTTTTATAACGCCACGCGGGTTTAAATACTAAGAGCGGCAATAGTGGTTGAAAACATGGTTATCTCAGGCTATAGTTGAAGACATGACGGGCCGAAGGGATGACACCATAACCCCAATGATGCAGCAATATTTGCGGATTAAAAAGCAGTACCAGGATTATCTCCTTTTTTTCCGGCTCGGCGATTTCTATGAGCTATTTTATGAGGATGCCAAATTGGCGGCGACCCTGCTCGACATTGCGCTAACTTCGAGACAAAAAGTTCCTATGTGTGGCGTACCTTATCATGCTGCTCAGAGCTATTGGAATAAATTGCTGCGGCAGGGATACCGAGTGGCCATCTGCGAGCAAGTGGAGGACCCCAGGACAGCTAAGGGCGTGGTGAAAAGAGAGGTGGTTCGCGTTCTGACACCAGGAACTGCCCTTGAGGTGGAGTTAGAAGGTCCGAGGGAAGGAGTGGTTTTAGTTAGCCTCGTTCTGGAGTCTGAAAGCTGGGGGTTGGCTTGCCTGGACATGATTGGTGGGCACATCAGAACCACTCAACAGGCTGGTCCGGCCAAGCAAAGTCTGGTTGACGAGCTCTACCGGCTTCAGCCAAGGGAAATAATCTTCCCTCAGAGCACGAGCCAAAAGGTAGCCGCTCTTTTTGCTTCCCCCGACCAGGGCTCCCCAGCCCTGAGTCCGGCTGAAGACTGGATCTTCGACCAGGCGCACAGTCATCAGCTCCTCTTGACCCATTTTGGCGTAGAGTCGGTCGCCGGGTTTGGTTTGGAAGGTAAAGGGTTGGCTATCAGGGCCGCAGGTGGCTTGCTGCATTATCTGCGGACGCTTCGCCCAGAATCCCTGCGTTTTGTAGAGGGCGTTTCCTTCTATCAAGCCAGTCAATTTATGGTGTTGGATGCCACGGCTATCAGGAATCTCGAGCTGATCAGGAATATAAGAGACGGCCGCGAGAAAGATTCTCTTCTGGACATTATGGACATGACCATGACTTCCGCCGGGGCCAGATTGCTTCGTTCCTGGCTTCTTGAGCCCCTGCTTGACCTTAAAGAAATTGAAGCTCGTCAGGACGCGGTTGAAGACTGCCTCCGGCACACTGTGGAGCGTCAGGAAATTAGAAAAGCCCTAAAGCTAATCGGCGACTTAGAAAGGCTGGCAGGTAAGCTTTCCTTAGGGGCGGCCACAGCTCGCGACCTGGTTTCGCTCAAAAAGTCCCTGACAGTTTTACCCGAGCTAAGAAAGTGGTTAGAACCTCTCGCCGCTCCCCGGCTTCAACAAATCAAAGACCAATGGGACAATGCGCCAGAAATTGCCGAGCTAATCGACCGGGCCATTTTGGATGAACCAGCGGCGGGCATAGATGAAGGTGGTCTAATCAAGCCCGGTTTTTGTCCGGAGCTGGATGAACTTCGCCAGCTCAGCCATTCCGGTAAGACCTTTATCGCCAGCCTGGAGAGAAAAGAAAGAGAAAGGACGGGAATTGCCTCCCTTAAAGTTCGTTTTAATCAGGTTTTTGGCTATTTCATCGAGGTCACTAAGCCCAACCTTTCCCTCGTCCCTCCCGATTATATTCGGAAACAGACCTTGGTTGGTTCCGAGAGGTTTGTTACCCCAGAATTAAAAGAATATGAAGAAAAAGTTCTTTCTGCCGAAGAAAGAATCCGCGATTTGGAGAGAAAGCTATTTCTGGAAACCAGAGAAAAAATTGCTCAGGAATCGCCCCGCCTGAGAGAGGTCGCCAGGCGTCTGGCCCTAATCGATGTTTTGACTGCCTTAGCCCAACTGGCGGCAGAAAGACGCTATGTCCGGCCTGAGGTTAACGACGGCGACAGTATTTGGGTCAAGGACGGCCGTCATCCCGTCGTTGAAAAAACTCTTACTGAACCCTTTATTCCTAACGATGTGGCCATGGACCGGGACAGGGCCCAGATTCTTATAATTACGGGACCCAACATGGGCGGAAAATCCACTTACCTTCGGCAGGTGGCCTTGATTTGCTTAATGGCGCAGATGGGTTCATTCGTTCCCGCGACTGAGGCCAAAATTGGGCTCATTGACCGCATTTTTACCCGCATCGGCGCCACTGATTATTTGAGCTTAGGGCAGTCGACCTTCATGGTTGAAATGACCGAAACAGCCAATATTCTTCATCATGCCACTTCCCGGAGTTTGATTCTTTTGGACGAAATCGGGCGGGGGACGAGCACGTTTGATGGACTCAGCATTGCCTGGGCGGTGGCCGAATATCTTCACGAGAAGGAAGAAGTTCGACCCAAGACCCTCTTAGCCACTCATTATCACGAGCTCACCGAGCTTGAACTCACCCTGAACCGGGTAAAAAATTACCATGTCCAGGTAAAGGAGTGGCAGGGAGAGGTTATCTTCCTGCGGAAGGTTTTGCCTGGCCCTTCTGACCAGAGTTATGGGCTCCACGTGGCCAAGCTGGCCGGCGTTCCCAAGTCAGTCATATCTCGAGCCAAGGAAATTCTGTATAACTTAGAGAGGAAAGAATTAGACCCCACTGGCCAGCCGCGGCTGAGCGAGCGGCGGACCCGACCGTCTTCTAAGAACCAGCTCTGGCTTTTTGCCGAGGACCGAAAAAAGGAAATCTGGGAAGAGCTGGAGGCGAGCCTGCTTTCCCAGGACCTGGACCGCTTGACGCCCTTAGAAGCTCTCGAATGGCTCCATCGCTGGAGAAAAAAATTGGCAGAAGATAAGACGTCAAGAGGCTAAGGAATTTTTTGTGGCCTGATTAGTCAAAAGTTTTCGGATTCATCTTCAAAATCGAACTCTTCTTCCTCTTCCTCCTCTTCTTCCTCTTCGAACTCTTCTTCGAAATCCAGGTCTTCTTCGTAGGGAGCCTCGCCGACCTCTTCCTTCCTTTGCTCGAGGGCTTCTTCGAGTTCTTCGCGGTCCTCATAACGCCGGAGATAGTTAGGCCCGGAATCGCTATAACATAGCTCTAAGTAATCATCCTCGATAATGCAGAAAACAGACATGCTATGGCCAGTCTGGAGGTTCCCGACGGTTTCGACAATATCCGCCTTTTTCTTGATGGCATCAAGGGTCAGCCAGCTGGAAATTTCCATTTCTTCCATGACTTACTCCCAAGAAATAGATATCAATTTTTTTTTGCTTGTCAAGAAAAAATTTTAATCGTGTTCCTGGTGGCAAATTTAAGGGAGCCAATCAGGCCTTTCCCTCTGACCATAAGGGAGGAAGCTACAAGCTTTGCAGTCGGTCAGGTGGGATGGTTTTAAAACCTGATATTTTCTTGTTTTTAAAGGAGATACCGCCGATATAAGCCTGACAAGTTACTCCTCCTTCGGCGCAGGAGGTGCTCTTCGCTTGACAGAAAAAAGAGGAGGGGTTTTAATACAAGTCATCGCCTTTTGCAAGGAGAGAAGTAATGCGTTGGGATAAATTAACCTTAAAGTCTCAAGAGGCCTTGGCTTCGGCCCAGAGAAAGGCCCAAGAAATGGGGCATCAAGAATTGAAGCCGGAGCATCTTCTTTGGAGCTTCCTTGAGCAGGAAGAAAATGTGGTGGTTTCCGTCCTGCAAAAATTAGGGGTTAATGTCAAGGGAATGCTTAATGAACTGGAAGTCGGGTTGAGCCGATTGCCCCGGGTAACAGGGGCGGGCGAAATATATTTATCGCCCGGATTAAATCAAGTCTTAAACCAGGCTGAAAAAGAGGCGGCTAACCTTAGAGATGAGTATATTTCCACCGAGCATCTTTTTCTGGCCATGCTCAAGGACCAAACTGGCGAAGTGGCCAGGATTTTAAAGAAATACGGCGTGGACGAAGAAAAAACCCTTAGGGCTTTAGCCGATATTCGCGGCAGCCAGCGCGTCACCGATGCGGAGCCGGAAACAAAATATGAAGTCTTGAAAAAATATGCCCGAGACCTTTCGGATTTGGCGCGTCAGGGAAAGCTCGACCCCGTCATCGGCCGAGAGGAAGAGATTAGGAGGGTCATCCAAGTGTTGAGCCGGCGAACTAAGAACAATCCCGTGCTTATTGGTGAGGCCGGCGTGGGTAAGACGGCGATTGTTGAAGGCTTAGCCCAGAGAATCGCCAACGGCGACGTGCCTCAGTCTTTAAAGAATAAACGCCTTATTGCCTTGGATATTGGCGCCCTTATCGCTGGAACTAAATACCGAGGCGAATTCGAGGACCGGCTTAAGGCTATTCTTAAAGAAATAAAGGAGGCGGGAGGAGAAATCGTCCTTTTTATCGATGAACTGCACACCATTATCGGCGCTGGAGCCGCCGAGGGAGCGATTGATGCCTCGAATATGCTCAAACCACCCTTAGCCAGGGGTGAGCTCCGCTGTATCGGCGCAACTACTCTCAACGAATATAAAAAATATATCGAGAAAGACCCGGCCTTAGAGAGACGGTTTCAGCCTGTTTTTGTGGATGAACCAACGGTGGAGGAGACCATTTCCATTCTGCGGGGTTTAAAAGAAAAATACGAATTACATCATGGGGTGAAAATTAAGGATTCGGCGCTTGTTGCGGCCGCGGTTCTTTCCCATCGGTATATCTCGGGCCGATATCTCCCTGATAAAGCCATTGACCTCGTGGATGAGGCTGCGGCTCGAATTCGTGTGGAAATTGATAGCATGCCCGAGGAAATAGACGAGCTGGAACGGCGCATCCGTCAGTTAGAAATTGAGCGGCAAGCCTTAAAAAAGGAAAAAGACGAGGCTTCCCAGGAACGGTTAAATAGACTTCAGAAGGAGTTAGCCGAACTTAAAGAGAGGAGTGAGGCGCTCAAAGGGCAATGGCTGAGAGAAAAAGAATTGATTCAGACGATGAACAAATTGAAGGAGCAGATGGATTCCTTAAAAGTTGAGGAGCAGAATGCGGAACGTCGAGGTGACCTGGAGAGAGTGGCTGAAATTCGCTACGGCCGGCTGGTGGAACTGCGGCGGGAAATGGAGCGAATAACGGCCGAACTAACTGAGGCCCAGAAAAAAGGCAAAATGATCAAGGAAGAAGTGGATGAAGAGGATATAGCGGAGATAGTCTCCAAATGGACGGGAATACCGGTGGCCAGAATGCTGGAGGGAGAAATAGATAAGCTAATTCGGATGGAGGAGAAATTAAGTCAAAGGGTGGTCGGTCAGGACCATGCCTTAAGAGCTGTGGCCGACACAGTCCGACGAGCTCGGGCCGGTATTCAGGATTCTTCCCGGCCGATTGGCTCTTTTCTTTTCCTCGGCCCCACTGGCGTCGGCAAAACAGAGTTAGCCCGGGCTTTGGCGGAATTTCTTTTTGACGACGAAAAAGCCATGGTCCGACTCGACATGTCAGAATACATGGAAAAGCACACCGTCAGCCGGTTGATTGGCGCTCCTCCCGGCTACGTCGGCTATGAAGAAGGAGGGCAGCTCACGGAAGCCATTAAAAGGCGGCCCTACTCGATTATCCTTCTGGATGAAGTGGAGAAAGCCCACCCGGATGTTTTTAATATTCTGCTCCAGATTCTTGACGACGGTCGATTAACTGATGGTCAAGGCCGGACTGTGGATTTTCGTAATACCATCATCATCATGACTTCTAACCTGGGAAGTCAGGTGATCAAAGAGTTTAGCCAGGATTATGAGATGATGGAAAAAGAGGTGCGGAAAATTCTGGAGCAGTCCTTCCGGCCTGAATTTCTGAATCGAATCGACGAGGTGGTTATTTTTAAGCCCTTGAGCCGGGAGGTTCTCTTAAAAATAGTGGAAATCCAGCTTAATCTTTTAAAATCTCGGTTGGCGGGAAAAAAGGTTGACCTGCAAGTAACTACTCGGGCCAAGGAAGTTCTGGCGGAAAGAGGTTTTGACCTGGTTTATGGCGCGCGGCCCTTAAAGAGGACTATTCAACAACTTATCCAGAACCCCTTGGCTACGAAGCTCCTTCAGGGAGAATTTAAAGACGGGGAGACAGTTATTGTGGATGCCGACAGGAATGGCGAGATTATTTTCACCAAACCTAACTGAAGCTTAATTGGCTTGATGAATTGCTGGATTTGTGATAAAAGCAATAATAATCCAAAAGGAGTTAAAAGGCGTTAAGGAGGCTGAAATGAAACAAAAAAGTAGGCTTGTCATTGGGGTAGCCCTCGGGCTTATTTTACCTTCTTTTTTGATGGCAAACGGGCTTAATCTTAACAGCCTTGGCTCCCGGGCACTTGCCATGGGAGGAGCCTTTGTTGGTTTGGCGGATGATTATAGTGTCATCTTCTGGAACCCGGCGGGAATTGCTCTGTTCAAAACGCGGGCTTTCGGTTTCTACGGTACGGACCTCATTCCTTCAGGCAAGTACAAACTTGAGGTGCCAGTCCCCAACCTCGGGACATTAACCATGGTTAATGCTAAAACCCAATCCAAACATTATTTGGCTGGCTTAGCGGCTTATTATCATCCGATTGCAGAAAACCTGGTGGCTGGCATAGGCGTTTTTGTCCCTTCTGGTCTTGGCGCAGCCTGGGATGGGTCCGATTTTGCGGCCATTGCTGAGAATAAGACTTATGAATGGTCAAGCCGCATTGGCGTAGTAACTATTGCTCCGGCTATTGCTTACAAGGTTAATGACCAATTCCTGGTGGGTGGCACTTTGAATCTTAATTATGGTTCCTTTGATATTTCGATGCACGCGGGGTCGGCTGAAATACCCGTCCCTCCCTACAAGGTGGATTTAGGTCAGTACGAAGAAAGCATGAACGGTTGGGGCATGGGGGCTACTTTTGGTCTCTTGGTCAGGCCGAACGAAAAATTTAGCTTGGGAGCAACTTTTCGCACCCGGAGTACCATCAAGTTTAAAGGCAACGCGGCTATTTCTAATATTTATCTTATCGGGCTGAATAAAGAATCAGACGTAGAAAGAAACGTCACCTATCCTACCTGGTTAGCCTTTGGTTTAGCCTTTAAACCAATTACGGCTCTGACCATAACGGCCGACCTCCAGTGGTCGGAATGGAAAACGATCGATGTTATGAAAACCGATTTTCTTGACCCAGGGTGGAAGCTGCTGATGGCGCTGAGTGGCGATGATGCCCGAGAAATGCATTGGAAGAGCGTCATGCAAATGCGTTTGGGGGCGGAGTACACGTTGCCTAATAACTGGGCCATTAGAGCTGGGTATTATTGGGATCCTTCACCCGCTCCCGATACTACCATGAACGTTCTCCTTCCCAGCTATGATTTCAACGTCCTGACCTTTGGTGTGGGCTATACCCTGGGCGATTTGAAACTCGATTTTGGTTTTGAATACCTGAAAGGCCAGGAAAGAAAAGTGAGTTATGTGGATGTCATGACCAAGCCTGAATATCACTCGGCCATGCCTGGAATTTACAATATGACGATAATTGTTCCCAACATTTCTATCAGCTATCGGTTCTGATGTAACCTTGGCCTTAAAATAAGGCAACGCCCTGGCTTCGCGCCTGATTAAAGGTCTTTTTTCAGCTTTCGGCCCGGGAAGAGCTGTCTTTCCAATTATGAACCTTGAGGCCGACTCCTATCCCCGCTACTGGCTTTTTCCCTTTGAGCCTTTTAGCTTTAGATACTCCAGCAGACCGGGTTTTCCTCAGATGGCGCTTTCCGAAAGCCGAGCCTTTAATGGTTTCTTCCGCTACCTCAAACCTATCCTCCCGAACCTACCCAGACCAGAAGGAAAGGTATAAAAAAAGAATGGCCAGGGACGGAATCGAACCGCCGACGCAGGGATTTTCAGTCCCTCGCTCTACCGACTGAGCTACCTGGCCACTACCATGTAATTTTTCATCGCCAAGTATATTTTTCTTTCCCTTCCTTGTCAATATGTGGAAGGCTCTTCTTTAAAAAGGGTGGTGCTTCCCGGTTTTAAAGAAAATGTAGCCGTCTTGAGCCTAATAAATTACCCCATTTTTTTAACAGAACAGGGTATGTGGAAGGCTCGGCTATAAGAAGCGAAGTGATTTTAAGCGAGAGGGTGGGGGAAAGTTCTTAGGGATAGGATAAAAAGGGTGGCTTTTGATTGTTTAAGGAAATTGCTAAACTAACTTTAGAGAAGAGAGGCGATGAAAATAGCGGCCCTTTTGCCCCATGTCGAGATATGGGGCGGAGTGCGGCGCTATTTAGAATTGGGGAATGAACTGACCAAGCGAGGTCACGAATTTCTCCTTTATACTCCAGAGGGAAATCCGCCTAAGTGGTTCGATTTTAAGGGAAAGATGAGGTCGTTTGGGGTCTTACTGGAAGATAATTGTGATATTGCTCTTTGCTCTGAATATTCACTCCTCAGAGAATTTCAGGCTATTTCGGCCCGGGTAAAGTTTTTCTATTTTGTTTTAGCTGGCCATCGTTTGGAAAGAGAGGTCGTGCGTTTGCCGTTCCGTTTTCTGGGTAACTCCTCCGGCTTATGCCGGCGCCTTGAGCAGCGTTATGGTATTCGGTGCGACCCGGCTCCAGGCGGGATTAACCCGACCCTCTTTTATCCCGCGAAGCGGGAAGGCTCAGAAAAAGAATTCCGGATTCTTTGCTATGGTCGCCTTTACCGCCGGCGAAAGGGGATTGGCCTCGTTTTGAAAGCTGTAGAAGCGGTTTGGCGACGCCATCCTGAGGTAAAACTTCTGCTTTTTGATTCTCCGGTGAAGGGTGAATCTCGTGACCCACGCCAGCTAATTAAAACCCCTGTGCCCTACGAGTTTTTCTGGAATCTGCCTCAAAGCTCGATGGCTTGGATGTACTCGCAAGCCGACATCTTTGTCAGTGCGGAGAGACGAGCTGGCTGGTCTAACCCAACGGCTGAAGCCATGGCCTGCGGCCTTCCTGTAGTCTGTACACCTTCGGGCACGGCCGATTTTGCTCTGCCCGAACAGACGGCCTTAGTTGTCCGCTGGCCTTTTCCGTTTGTCCTGAAGCGCCAAATAGAAAGATTGCTCCATGACCCCGGCCTGCGGCAGCGCCTCTCCCAGGCAGGGCGCCAGAAGATTCTGGAATTCACCTGGTCTTCCTTGGCGGCTCGCTTAGAGGCCATTTTCGCCGCCTCGCTGGTTTGAATTAGGTTAGGGCTTATGTTATCCTTTCTCGGGAGGAAAGAAGCGATGGACGAGAAAGCTCTTAAGGAGCGCCTCCTTAAGGAGAGCGAAGAGTTTCGCCAGTTAGCGGAAGAACACCGCCGCCTGGAAGAACGTCTGGAAGTCTTAAGAAATAAAGGTGCCCTGACTGAAGCCGAAGAGATTGAGGAGCGCCAGCTGAAAAAAAAGAAATTGGCTCTCAAAGATAGAATGTACTTGCTGATGCGGGAGAGGCAAAAGAGTCGTTGAAACGGAGAAAAAATGGTCAAGAGAACATCCTTCCGCGTGGCTCTGGTCGGTACAGATTCTTTACGAGCTCAGGAGATTAAGAATGTTCTGGCCGAAAAAAAATTCCCTCTGACCAGCATCGAGTTTTATGACCCGGACGTAAAAGAAGAATACAGCAAACTGACGGAGTTTGCTGCCGAGCCCAAAGTTATTCATCATCTGGACCTGAGCCTGCTGGAGGGTCTTGACCTGGTATTTTTAGCGGCTGACGAGGCGACTAATCGCCGTTGCGGCGAGTTAGCCTTAGAAAGGCAATTCCGGGCTATTGATATTCATCAGACCTTTTCCGCGGAAGAAAGAGTGCCTGTAATCGTTGCTGGCGTCAATGACCACCTGCTTTTTCATCAGGATTTTTTTCTGGTCGCCAACCCGCACCCCGTGACGATTATGCTTTCCCACCTACTTCATTTACTTATGCCGCATTTTGGTTTAGTGCGAGCTTTGGCCTTTATTCTTCAACCCGCCTCCGCTTACGGCGAATCAGGTATCGAGGAACTGGCTAACCAGAGTGTCTCCCTCCTCAGCAGCCGGGCGATAAAAAAGAAGGTTTTTCGAGAGCAAGTTGCCTTTAATCTTCTTTCGCCCGTCGAGATAACCGGCCCTGGCGGGTTTTCCGCCGACGAGAGGTTAATCTTAACTGAAGTCCGAAGAGTTTTAGGGCTGCCTTTATTACCCATTTCTCTTTCTATAGTTCAGGTGCCGGTTTTCCATACTTATGCTATCATGATGTTCATAGAATTCGAAAAATCAGCTCAGGTCAAGGAGGTGGAAGCGCTGTTTCAATCCCGGCCTCCCTTCCGTCTGGCCAGCTCCAAACGTCGCTCCGGGGTAAATTCTGTTAATGTTGCGGGCAAAGAAGAAATTTTTATCGGCCAGGTCAAACATGAAGAGCTCTTTCCCTCCGGCTTCTGGATTTGGGCCCTGGCTGATAACCTAACGCTGGGCTCGGCTTTAAACGCCTTAGAAATAGCCCGGATTCTTTTTAACCGCCGGGAACAGGAAGCCCCGGTCTCATGAAAGATATCTTTAATTTATTTAAATTAGCCTGGCAGGAGAAAAAATATCTCTTCTTAGCCCTTTTTTCCTCGGTTTTTGTGGCCGGTTTTACCTATCTTTTTGTTAATTTAGTTCAACCGATTGTGGATGAGCTCTTTCATCTGGCTCCGGAGCCTTCAAGCGCCGTAGCCGGCAAATTTCGGTTGATGGATTATATTCTGACCCATTTTCAGGTCACCAAGGAAAAACTCATTTGGTTCTTGCCGATTCTTTTGCTGGTCGTAGTTTTTGGTAAGGGGCTTTTTACCTTTCTTTCTTCCTATTTTATGAAAGCTGTCGGTCATCGCGTGGTGAAGAGGCTGCGGGATGACCTCTATCGTCACGTAATCTATCAATCGCCGGCTTTTTTCGACCGTGTCCCCACCGGCGACTTGATGACTCGCCTGACCAATGATGTGGATAAAATTCATCAAGCCATCTCCGGTAGCCTATCTGATTTTATCGAAGAGATGTTCGTTCTGCTGGCCCTGCTCATCGGGGTTTTTATGATTGATTTTCGGTTAGCGATGGCTTCCCTGGTCATTACTCCTCTGGCGGTTATTCCGTTGGTTGTTTTTAGTCGGCAGTTAAAAAAGAAAAGCCTGGTAGGCCAAAGGAGGATGAGCCAGATTTATAATTTGATTCACGAAACAATTACGGGTAACCGGATTGTCAAGGCATTTACGGCTGAGGAGTTCGAGTTGAAACGCTTCCTTCAAGCCACCAAAGACTACTTCAGAACTATGATGAAGTTAGCCTGGGTGGGCAGCCTTTCTTCTCCGTTCATGGAGTTTATTGGTGGCGCGGTCGGCGCTTTTATTCTTTTTGTCGGCACGCGGCGGATTGCCGAAGGCTTCATCTCGCCCGGTGATTTTGGGGCTTTTGTCATGGCTATTTTCATGATGTATACGCCAATCAACAGGCTTAACCGGGCCAATAATGTCATCCAGCAAGCCATTGCTTGTCATTTGCGGGTGCGAGAAATTATGGAGACCCCCTTCCAGGTTCAGGACCATCCTGAAGCCATTTCCTTGGAGAAGGTGCAGGGTAGGGTGGCCTTCGAAAACGTTTCTTTCGCCTACAATGAAGGAAGGCCAGCGCTGGAGAAAATTAGCTTCGTGGTTGAACCTCGGGAAACAGTGGCCATCGTCGGGTTAAGCGGCGCGGGCAAAACAACTATTATTAACCTTCTAACCAGGTTTTATGAACCCACTTCTGGTCGGATCCTTTTGGATGGAATTGATATCAGAAAAGTAAAAATCGCTTCCTTGAGAAGTCTGGTAGGGCTGGTAACCCAGGAAATTGTTCTTTTCAACGATACGGTCAGAAATAATATTGCCTATGGTCGTAATGACATTCCCTTGGCCCGCATCACTGAAGCTGCCCGGATGGCCATGGCCCATGACTTCATTATGGCTATGCCCCAGGGTTATGAGACGGTCATCGGCGAAAGAGGCGGTTTGCTATCGAGTGGCCAGAGGCAAAGAATTGCCTTGGCCAGAGCCTTGCTAAAGGACCCAGCCATCCTGATTCTTGACGAAGCAACTTCAGCTTTGGATTCAGAATCGGAAAGGTTAATTCAGCTTGCCTTAAGCAATATCCTGAAGCAAAGAACTACCTTCATTATTGCTCATCGCATCTGGACGGTGCGAAACGCTGACCGCATTTTGGTTGTCGACCGGGGCCGGATAGTGGAAGCAGGAACGCATGAAGAGCTTTATTCTCTCAACGGCGTCTATCGCAAGCTATATGACCTCCAGTTTCCGGAGGAGCAGGAGGTTGAACCTTGACCCGGAGCATGAGCGGTTACGCCTCCGCTTCTTTTAAAAGCAGAAAGTTAACCGGGAAATTGAGCATTAAGACTCTAAACCATCGTTATTTTGAATGGCTTTACCACGGTCCAGATTGGGGCGATTTAGAGCTCGAATTACGTTCTCTGGCCCAAGCCAAGATAAATCGGGGCCGCGTCGAAGTTTGGTTAGAGCTGGCCTCGCGGGATTCCTCTGACTGGGAGGTGGCGCTGGAAGAGGGCTTGGCCCAAAAATTATTCCAGGCGGCTGACAAGTGGGAGAAAACGTTTCAGCGGCCCTTCTCCCTTTCGGCGGAGACTCTTTTTAAGATTCCGCAGCTCGTGGTCATTAAAAGAAAAGACATAGATTACAAGACTCGGGGCCTCATAAAAAAGGCCTTTACCCAAGCCTTAAAAAGGGTTATGGCCCAAAGGGAAAAAGAAGGGAGAAAATTAGCCTCGGCCATCCGGGCCTCTCTCTTGCGCCTTGAGCAGAGCCTGGAGCGAATAAAGCGAATTTATCACCAGGAGAAGGTTAGTTGGCGCACCAGAATAGAGACGAAAATGAAGGAAATTCTGAGCCAACAGCCACTCGATGAACGTCGCTTAGAGGAGGAAGTGGCTTATCTTTTGGTTCGGGGCGATGTCCAAGAGGAGATTTCGCGTCTCGAGGCTCATCTTGTTTCTCTTAGAAAGATATTATCGCCGGCCGACGAGGCCCCCAAGGGACGGGAAGTGGACTTTTTGGCTCAAGAACTGTGGCGTGAGGTTTCCACCCTAAGTTCGAAGAGTTTAAGCTTAAAAATGGTGCGGGAAGGGTTGAAGATGAAGAGCGAGATTGAAGCTATCCGCCAGCAGGCTCAGAATATAGAATGAAGAGGAAAATCCAGCAGAAAGAGGGGAAAAATGCTCCTTGTTATCACCGGACCTTCCGGCGCTGGTAAATCAACGCTAATTCAGCGACTCCTTCGGAAGCATCCGCAAATGCAATTTTCCGTTTCCCATACTACCCGACCCCCTCGGCCTGGAGAAAGAGAGGGAAAAGATTATTATTTCGTTAGCGAGGCGGTTTTTTCGCGTCTCCTGAAAAGAGGGGCGTTTGTGGAGTGGGCTGTTGTCCACGGGTATCGGTATGGGACATCCAAGGCCGAGTTTAAAAAGGGCCGGCATAAGGACTTAGTGTTAGATATTGATGTCCAAGGAGCGGCCCAGATAAAAAAAATACTCAGGGAGACTCACGGTGAAAAGGGCCCTTTGCCGGCGGTCTTTGTTTTTATCCTGCCGCCTGACCAGTCGGCCTTAGAAAGTCGGCTCTTAAAGAGAGGCGATTTGTCAGCGCCAGATTTACGCCAGCGCTTAGCGCGGGCCCGGGAAGAAATATCCGGGTGTCAAACATTTGATTACGTGGTAATTAACCGTAATATAAAAGATGCGGTCAAGGAATTAGAAGCGATTATCCAGGCAGAGCATTGTCGGCCGGGCCCAAGGCAAAGGGAAGTGCAGGCGGTTCTCGATTCCTTCGGCCAGCGGCCAAGGAGGAAAGAAAAATGGCCAAGGTAGTTCTGGGGGTGAGTTCTTCTATCGCCATTTATAAAGCCTGTGAAATCGTTCGCCAGTTGTTGAAAAGGGGCCACGGCGTGCAAGTAATTATGACCAAGAATGCGACCAAATTTATCTCCCCCCGGCTTTTCGAGGCCCTAACCGGAAATCAAGTCTTAGTCGATTTATGGAAAAAAACTGAGGCCAGAAGAATTCAGCACATTAGCCTGGCCAGTGAAACCGAGTTATTTGTAGTGGCGCCAGCTACAGCCAATGTTCTGGCTAAAATGGCTACAGGCATCGCTGACGATTTTCTTTCCACGTTTTATTTAGCCGTTAATTGTCCAGTCCTGGTGGCTCCAGCCATGAATGAGGCTATGTATTTACATCCCCGGACTCAGGCTAACCTCGAGCTATTACGACGCGACGGAGTGGTCATCTGTGAACCAGGGAGAGGGGCCTTAGCCTGTGGCGAAGTGGGGTGGGGACGATTAGCTGAGGTAGATAGCCTCGTTGAAATGGCGGAGAGATTGCTGACTTCCCTTCAGAAGTGGAAAGGGAAAAAAGTGCTGATTACGGCCGGACCAACCCGAGAACCCCTTGACCCAGTGCGTTTTTTGAGCAATCGTTCTTCGGGCAAGATGGGCTATGCTTTGGCCGCAGAAGCGAAGCGCCGCGGGGCAGAGGTAGTTCTTATTTCCGGCCCTACATCACTCCTGCCCCCGCGAGGAGTTGAGCTAATCCGGGTAGAAACGGCGGCAGAAATGAAGCTGGAAGTTGAAAGGCATTTAGCCCCGGCTGAAATTATAATCATGGCGGCAGCGGTGGCTGACTTTAGGCCAGCCGAAGTTTGGCCTGAGAAATGGAAAAAACAAAAGGGCATACCAAAGGTGGAATTAGAGCCCACAGAGGATATCCTCGGCTTTATGGCTCATCATCCTCTAAGGCCGAAGAAAATAATCGTCGGGTTTGCCGCGGAGACCGAATCTCTGGAAGAAGAAGCCAGGAAGAAACTGGAAGCCAAAGGTCTTGACCTCATAGTGGCTAATGATGTTTCGGCGCCGCACGTGGGCTTTGAATCTGATTTTAATAAAGTCCTCATCCTGAATAAGCAGGGGAAAAGAATAGAGTCGGGCGTAAAGAGCAAACAAGAAATTAGCCAGCTTATCTTAGAGGCGGTTGAGGCGTACCTTGAAGGTTCCTCTTGAGGATAAGTTAAATCAACTCAGCGCTTATGGACAATTCTTAAGCGATGGCGGCGCGGATTTTTTTGATTTAGCCTGCGAGCCGGGGCCCCGCACGTGGATTATGCCTCAGTTGGAGAAAGTCATTCAGAATTGTAGTCGTTGTCCCTTGGGTCAATTTCGGTCAAAGGCGGTGCCTGGAGAAGGAAATTGGCGAGCCGAATTGATGTTTGTGGGTGAGGCGCCGGGCGCTGATGAGGACAAGCAAGGCCGGCCTTTTGTGGGACGGGCTGGACAGTTACTCACTAAAATAATTGAAGCGATGACTTTTAAGCGAGAAGAGGTTTATATAACCAACGTAGTTAAATGTCGTCCGCCGGAAAATCGAACGCCTCAGCCTGAAGAGATTGACCAATGTGCTCCTTTTCTTAAGCTCCAGATTCGAGTGGTCAAGCCGCGGGTGATTGTGGCCCTGGGAAAAGTGGCGGCCGATTTTTTCATCCCTGGTAATCTGTCCATGGGTCAGCTCCGAGGCTCATTTTTTTCTTATGAGGGCATTCCCGTGATGCCCACCTATCATCCCTCCTTTGTCCTGAGAAACGAGGCCCGACGGGAAATCAAAAGACAGGTTTGGCAGGATATGCAAAAGGTGATGGAGCTCCTGAAACGGCGATGACTTCCTTCGTTGAGGTCATTTTACCTCTCCCTTTGAGCCAAACTTTTACCTACTCCGTACCCGAAGAATACGCTCCCTTAATCCAATCGGGACTGCGGGTTTTGGTCCCCTTTCGGGAAAAAACTCTTACCGGAGTCATTTTGAGCCCAGTCGAAAGCCCGCCGGAAAGGATAAAGTCTATCCGTCCCATCCTTTCGGTGCTGGATGAAGCCCCCCTCTTTTCGCCTTCTTTTCTGGGGTTTATTTTTGACTTAAGCCGTCTTTCTTTGACGGCCGTCGGCGAGTTGCTCAAAGCGGCTGTACCGCCTGAGTTTCTGATTAAAGAAAAGGGCGGCTATAAACGGCTGAAGATGCCGACTTCGGAAGAAATTAGGCTGAGATTTCGAAAAAAATTTAAAGAAGCAGAGAAAATTATCGGTTGCCTATCAGAAAAAAAACCCCACACCTGGCGCTTCCTCTGCCGCCAGACGCAGATGAACTATCCAGGGCTTATGGCGCTTCTAAGCCGGATGGAGAAATTGGGCTGGGCTTGCCAGGAGAAAAGACTCCAGCTACCCCAAAGAGGGAAAAAAGCGTCGCCACCACCTGGCGCTACTCAACTTAGTTTAGGATTCCCTGTAACTTCAGAATTGGAGCCAGCCTTAAACCAGGTGTTGGAAGCCCTTTTTAGCCAGGAGTTTAAGCCCTTCTTGCTCCTTGGCTCGCAGGGGCAACGAGAAGCCTTTTTCTTGACGCTTTTAAATAAGTGGGGCGCTGCCGCCGGAAATGTCCTAATTTTGACGCCTGATATCCTTGGAGCGACAACTTGTGGGGAGAAAATGGTGAAGATTTTTGGGCCCAAACGGGTGGCCTTGCTCCATGCTGAGCTTGCCAGTGCGAAGAGGGAAGCCACTTGGCAAAGAATATTTCGCGGGGAAGCGGACATCGTTGTTGGCCCACGATCGGCGGTCTTTGCGCCGCTTTCTAAGGTCCGGCTGATTTGGATTACCGAGGAATCAGACGAAGGTTACGGGCATCTGGAACCAGCCTATGATGCCCGCGAAGCTGCCTGGCTCAGAGCTAAACAGGAGGGAGCAGTAATCCTTTATGGTTCTTCCGCGCCATCAGTTGGCTTGTATGCTCGAGCCAAAGAAAGGGGTTTTCTTCTCCCTTTAGGAGAAGCCTCGTTGGCCCCAGTTCGCATTGTTACCTCGCCTTCAACTGGTGGAAAAATATTAAGTCCTGAGGTTAGGGAAGCGATTGAGCAACGTCTCTCGAGAAAAGAAAAGATTGTTATTTTTTTAAACCGACGCGGTTATGCCTCGCTAATTGCCTGCCCGCGCTGCGGTCAGATAGCCTTATGTCCGCACTGTCGCCGGCCCCTTACCCTTTATGTGAGCCGAGGAAAGGCCGTTTGTCACCAGTGCCATTATGAGGAGGCCCGGTGGCTGAAATGTCCTCGGTGCGGGAGCTCTGGAATTGAGTATCGGGGACATGGATTAGAACGAGTGGCTGAAGAAATCAGGCGGTTCTGGCCCCAGGTGCGGCTCAGCTCCTTAGAGGCGGAGTCGGCCAAGGGAAAGAAAAGGCGGTCAGCGGCTCTCAAAGATTGGCTAAGCGGCCGCCTCGATATCCTGATTGGGACGCAGTTTCTTCTCTCCTCGCCTGGAGGAACCAACTTATCACTGGTAGTCATCTTGCACCCCGAAATGATGTTAGCTCAAGCTGATTTCCGCTCCGGAGAAAGGGTGTTTCAGCTCATCAGGCGTCTTCAGGACGAGATGGCCAGTTCTTCTAAGTCAGAGCTCTTGATTCAAACGGCAGCCCCTGAAAACTATGTATTTAAAGCTCTGGCTAAGGGAGGCTATGAACAGTTTGCCGCGGCTGAGCTTCGTTTTCGACGGTTGCTTGGCCTTCCTCCTTGGCAAGGGCTCATTCAATTGACCCTTAGCGGGCAGAGCCTGCGGGGCTTAGCCAGACAAGCCCGCAGCCTTAAAGAGGAATTAGAATTCTCCGGTGAAAGAGCAGAAGTTCTGGGACCAACAGTCCTGCCGCGGATGAGAAGAAAAAATCAGGTGCAAATTTTAATAAAGGGAAAAGAGCGAGAGGAATTGGTGAGTCGCGTTTATAATCTGTTAAAAAAGAAAAGAGTTAATTATTCAGCGCAGGTCTTCTATTAAACAACCTCTCTTTCCTTTTATCTTGGCTGGTTTGAGGCCTGAGTTCTGAGGGCAGCAAAAATTGGCGACTCCTTGGAAACCGGTGACAACTCACATGTTTACCTAACTTTGAGGGACCTTTTAAGAGCTGAGGATAGCTGAGCCTGAACAGGACAAACGGAGAGGCCAAAGGGGGGTAAGGGACTTCTGGGCTCCGTCTATGAACAAGGAAGTAAGTCCTTCAGCTGCCGAAAATGGCGAAGACGAAAGGGTGTCAAAAAACGTGAAGGAGGGCGAGGTCATTCTTAACGTCTCCGAGGTTAGCCTATGTCATATAAAAGAAAGTCCTTGGAGTTTAATTATCAACGTTCAAAGCCTTTTCTTATCTCTGGCGAATAACTCGGATATCGACTTCAATATAAATGCTCTCCGTTAGTTGGGCCCGAAGCTTGACGGAAGTATCGCCAGCAATCTCATCGCGGTTGGGCCCAATATAAGTAATCCTGGCAGTCCCCGTTTCATCGGTATCGCGGTAGGTAGCCTTGTAGCCGTCGTCAAAAGTACCTGGTGAACCGCTCTGCACCAGAAAATAGACGCGGGTGCCTACCACTGGCTTGCCGCCGACTTTAACTACCGCCGTTAAGTTGGCCTGAGGCTTCTCGTTCGTCGCCAGGAGCACATCTGGCTCTGCCTCAACTAAAAATGTGAGGTCGCTGGGCTCGGCAATAATTTGAACTGGGGCCACTTCTGAGATGGACTCAGGTCCTTCCCAGGCAACAGTGCCTTTGATCATAACGGTAATGTTTTCTGTTACTTCCAGAGTCAAGGGGCCGTAATAATTGACTCTGGCAATCCCGTTGGCGTCAGTCGTTTTGGCCACAACCGCCGTGCTGCCTTCAAAGAAGCCGACATTAGCTTTCTGTCCTGTGGCGTCAACCACTTCAAAATAGATTACGCGGTTAGATAACGGCTCGCCGTTATACTTACTCAATTTGGCCGTAATCGTGGTCATTCCGCGGCTGTTTTTAGAAGCAAAAATGGCGTTCGGGCTGGCCGTCAAACGAAGTAAAGTAGTTAAGGAAGAGGGAGCAAAGGGTTCAGGAGGGGTCACTTCGTGCCGTTTGCAAGCCGGGAAAAGAGCCAAACCTAAAATAAGAATAATGAGCCAAAAAGTTGTCTTTTTCATGGTCATCCCCTCCTCAATCAATATAGTTGGCAAATTCAATCGTCAGGTAACCAGTGGCTTTGACTTTGTGCTTGGTCATGTCTTCGCCGTAGAAATCAATCTTAGCCGTGGCCGTAATAACTCCGTCCCCGCGGCCAATGGCCAAATTGCGGAGCGGCGGCTCAAGCTTGGCTGTTTCTCGGACCACGATTATGCTCACATCAGTCGTCTGGTCAATCCGAACTAAAGCACTTAACGATCCTTCGATGGGATAGGGGACATCAACGCCGGGAGTATTCTTGCCGTCTGACCTCGTATAGGTCACCACATACCGCGTCACCAGAATGTCATTATAGGTCGATGCCCCCATCAAAGGGGCAGGGTCAAGAAGCGTCGCCCTTAAAGTAGCTTTTGCGGCATCAGCTGTGACATAGGTTTCTCCTGTGTCTTGATTAACTTTAATAACGTCCGAGTTAAGAAAGTTAACTTCATTTCCTTCCAGGTCAGTGGCGGTTATTTTTTCGACGATCAATAAACTGTCGGATTTAGTCTCATCTTCTATCGGGTTGCAACTTAAAAGGAGAATTAAAGCCAAGATAGTCGCGCCTGCTTTCCAACCTAAGTTTATTCTTCTCATGGTTCCTACCCCTTATTTTATAATTCTGGGAGTGATGAAAATTAGTAACTCCCGATTCTGTTTTGTCCGGGCGAAGGAGCGAAATAGTTTGCCCAAGAGCGGAATTTGATGGAGGAAAGGCACGCGTTCTCGGGTGATTGAATCCTCGCTGCGATAAATTCCGCCGATGACTGTCGTTCCTCCATCTGGCACCATAACCGTGGTTCGTGCGCTCTGGGTAGTAATGGGCGGAATGCCATTAACTAAATTGGCAAAATCAGCGGCATTATTTTGAATCTCAATTGTCATAATTATTGTTCCCTCGGCGGTAATCTGGGGTGTGGCCCGCAATTCAAGGGCGGCATTGACATACCGCGTGGTGACGGTGAAGTTAGCCACGGTTTGCACGGGAATCTGTCTTCCTTGGATGATTTCTGCCGCCTGGTTGTTCTGAGTGGTTATTTTAGGACAAGAGATAATCCTGCCTTCACCCGAGGTCTCAAGAGCCGAAAGAGCCAGGTCAAGTCTGAAAGTATCCAGGACGTTGGCCAGGGAAAAGCTGACGGCAGTAGTAAAGGCCGGTGCCGGCAGGTTTATGGCGTATCCGCCTAAGGGGCCACCTATGCCTTTGGTGACTTCGCCTACAGGAATTATCGAGCCGTCAGCTAATATCTTATGGGGAAAGGCAATCGACGTTGGATTCCCATAAAAGGGGTCAGCAATCGCTCGATATCCCCATTGAATACCCAAGTTACGGATAAAAGTAGAAGTCGCCTCCACAATTCTGGCTTCGATCGAAACCTGAGGTGTAGGCGTATCGAGGACGCTGATGAGTTTTTCCAGAAGGTCCAAGTTTTCCTTAACATCAGAAATAATGAGCGTATTGGTTCGGTCATCGATAATAATTTCTCCTCGCGGTGACTTCTTGGACATGAGCAGAGATTGCACATCTTTGGCTTTAGAGTAAGAAAGGGTAATGGTTTTAACCACGAGCGGGCCAGCCAGTTCCTTGCTTTCTTTTAATTTGCGTTGTTCTTCGTCTTCTCGAGTTAGGGTCCCCATGGGAGCAACGCGCAAAACGTTGCCCTCGATTGTTTTTCCCAATTTGTTATTTCGAAGAATTAAGTCCAGAGCCTGGTCCCAAGGTACATCTCTAAGGTCGCAAGTGACAGAGCCGCGGACATCCGGGTCGAAGATAACATTTAGCCCGGCAAATTCCCCTAAATAAAGGATCACATCTCTGAGGTCGGCGTCTTTAAACTTCAGAGTTATAAGCTCTCCAGTATATCTTTCTTCCACCGCCGCGATTACCTTTGGTTCAAACTTCTTTTGGGCCTGAACGCCTTGGTCTGCCTTCTCCTTTTCTTTTTGTTGAGCCGGCGAGCTCTTCTCATTCACTTTATCTTCAGTCGCTTTAACCTGAGCCTGTTCGTTAACTTGGTCAGTTTTAACGCTGGCTTTTGCCTCGACCCCGGTTTCTGTTTTGGTGAGCTTTGGCTCACTTGACCCAGCCTTAGCTGCGCTGTCAAGAGCAGGGGCCGTAGCAACTGCTGTGAGGGATGGAGAAGAAGGAGTGACAGAAGGGAAAGCAATGACCAGTTCATTTTGACTGGAAACAAGAGAGTAAGGCTTGACTTCCCTCAAATCAAAGACGATACGGGTGATAGGCAAGGGGTCAGAAGATTTGAATTGGGCAACCCGGGCCTTTTCAATTCCTTGTTTATTTAGAGGCAGGGTTAGCAGCGAGGCCGCAAAGCGAGTTCCCAAAAGGTCGACTACCAAGCGGAGCGGCCGGTCAAGGGCAAAAATTCGGGTATTAACTTGCCCCGGGAGTTGTAAACGCAGCTGAGGCGTAGCCGAGGTAGTGTCCCAGCCAACTTTTCCCAATTCAACTTCTTTATAAAAGTTATTGGCTCCCTCCAAAAGGAGGTGCTGTTCAGGAACCAGGGCAGCTTCTTCCCGAAGAATCCTGGTCAGTTCTAAGCTTACCTCCTTTCCAGAATGGAGAACCCTGAAAGGCACTTTTTCCTTCAAGTTCAAAATCAGGTTGACGGTTTGTTCCCCACCCCGCTTAACCTCGGCGGAAGCAATCAACTGCGGGTCCTGGGATGAAACAGGTGGTAGGTTAGAAGGGTCAATTCCCTGCAGAGCCACCAGCAGAGTATTAGGAGAGTCTTGGAGATAGCTGGCTTGAGGAGACGGCAAATCCGTCTTTCCCTGGATGATAACTCGGGTTTGCAGTAAACCGGGCTGAATGGTCACTGAATTTATGGCTACCGGAGCTTCGGCCTTGGCCAAAAGAAAAGAAAACAACAGAATAATACCGACAGTGGACCAAATTATTTTCCTTTTCATTTTAACGCTCCTCCGGATGAATTTCCTTGGTTATATCCTTTGGACGCATCAAAGGGATGCCTCGCTCATTAGTCTTTCGAAAGACAACTTGGCTTTCGTTAATCGAGAGAATAAAGCCATCGGATACTTTATCGCCTACCCGGAAATAAATCGGGAAACCATGGGGGCCGGCAAATATGGCCTCATACTGGTTCTTATGTTTCACTATGCCAATGAGTTTAAGGTCGTCAATAAATAGCTGGGCTTCACCTGCCGGTGAGGTTTTCCCTTTGATTTCCTTTCCAGCCAGGAGATTTTTAAACGGGTCTCGCCTCCCTCCCGGACTGTAAATAGGCAATTGAGGTTGGGGAGCGCTTAAAGACAGAGTCGGCAGTTCCTTTTGCTCCTGGCTGGATAAAAAAAGATTAAATAACAAGCAGCCTAAGATAAAACTTAAGATTTTAATTTTCCTCATTTTTTCATCGCTCCCGGTTTTGTTGCCGCTTCTTTTTTAGAAGGAGTTTCTTCCAGGAACATATAAGTTTTGGCCGTAAAAGAGCTGGCAATAGTCAGGTCATCAGTCTGGTTAGGAAGAGCTCTGACGGCGAAATCCTCTATGGTGAAAAGACGAGCGAAAGTCCTCAGGCGGTCGAAAAATAAAGCCAGGTTATGATAGCTACCCGAGATTTCGATGGGAATAGGCCATTCGGAATAAAATTCTTTGGGTGTTTCCCCTTGCGGCGCAAACCTCAAAATATTCAGACGGGAATCGTAGGCAATTTCTTGAATTTTACGGAGGATAACGTCGATCTCCTTCTTAACAGGGATGATGGCTTCCAATTCTTTAAGGGTTTTGGTAAGCTCAGCCATTTCCAGTTCGATCTTATCCAATTGCTGTTTCTTTGCCCTAAGGTCCATTAATTCAGTTTCTATTTTTTCTCTTTCTGCCCGAAGGTTCTTCATCTCCGCCGATTTTGGTTTAAAATAAAGGAAATAGGAGGCGCCGGCCAAAATGATGACGAGGATGATATAATTTAACCAGGGTTGTCTTCTCATGTTTTCTTCTCCTGTCCAGGTTTTTCCTCTGTAGAGGGACTGCCGACAGCTGGTGGAGGAGGCACAGTGTACCGCAGGCTCATGGCGAACTCGAGGATAGCTTGGTCGCCCACAGTTCTTTGGGTAGAGCTTTTGAGGTCGACGTTTTCAAAGTTAGGGCTATTTTCTAAATTACGAATAAAATCGGCGATGAGGTTGTTAGAGAGAGCGTTACCTTTTATTTGGATTACCCGGTTTTCATAAGTCAGCTCAGTAAGCCACACCCAATCGGGCAAACACTTACTTATTTCATCCAGCACAATTACGGCAATGGGCTGTTGGGCTTTAAGGGAGTTGATCAGGTTAATCTTCTTTTCGAAGATGGCTTTTTGCTCCTGGAGCTGAGCCAATTTTTCACTGACGTAGGCTAATTGCCTTTTTTCCTCCTGAGCCGCGGCCAGCCGCTGTCTTTCCTGGTCCAGAGCTCTTTTTTGTAAAAAGAAAAGTCCCGCCAGAACGACAATGACCATCACCAAAACTATGTTGGCGATTGGCGGGGCTTTTTTCTCTTTGACTTCAGCGACCGGTGCCGGCGGCCCTTCTTTTATTTCCTTGGTTTCAGGCTTTAAAAGGTTGATGCGAATCATGGTAGTTAATCCATTCTTCGGAGGGCTAATCCGACCGCCACTCCGAAAAGGGAAGGTGTTTCTTTAATAAGGTCAGAATCAAAATCTTTCTCTCGATAACTAATGTTCCGAAAAGGGTTAAAAATTTCTGTGGGGACAGCAAATCTTTCTTCAAAAGCTACCGGTAGAACCTTAAGGTTAGCCAAGCCACCGCTGAGAAAAATCTGTTCAATTTTTCTCTCTTTTTTATCCCCCGCTTCATAAAAGGTAAAAGTCTTATCAATCTCGTCTACCAGGTCGCGAACGTTTTGGCTGATCACTTCTTCCACATGGGCCTCATCGACATTCTTTATTGGAATGCCCTTGAGGATTCTTTCTGCCTCATCCAGCCCGATATTAAGCTCCTTGCGCATATTTTCGGTAAAGAAAGAACCACCCAAAGAAAGGTCGCGGAACAGCTGGGAAGTGCCTCGTTCAATAATCACGATGTTGGTGATATTGGCGCCGATATTAACCAGAGCCACTGTCTTAGCTTCAAAAGTTTCGGGATAGTTAACTTCCAAAGCATTTTGCAGGGCGAAAACATCAACTTCAATGGCGACTAAATTCTTTTTGGCCTGGTGGACAACGTTGCTGTAGTTGGCAATTTTATCTTTTTTGGCGGCCACAAGCAGGATGTCCAAGCTTTTAGTCTCGGAGCCTCGAGGCGGCCGAAGAATTGCATAGTCCACATTGGTTTCTTCGTACGGATAAGGAATATTGTGCTTGGCTTCCCAGACGATGGATTCAGCCAGTTCCTCTTTGTCCATCTGGGGCAGAGAGATTTTTTTGATGATGACTGAATTTCCGGAAATAGATATGGCCACATTCTTGTTCTTAATTTTGTTGGTCTCAAAAATCATCTTGATAGTTTCGACCACCGCCGTTGAATCGATTATCGTTCCCTCGACAATCGTATCATGGGGGAGCGCTTCGTAGCCAATTTTGCCTAATTCATAGGTTTCCCCTCCACCCTTCTTCTTGGGGATTAGTTCAACAGCCTTAATGGCGTGGGAACCGATATCTAACCCAACGACCCCTTTAGTTTTTTGAAGTCCAAACATGAGCCTGCCTTTCCTTTTAGGTTCTCGGCGGCGCGAATTTTTCTCGGAGGCGTTTTTCCACCGCCTCCGGGACAAGGCCTTTTATGCAACCGCCAAGCATATAGATTTCCTTAACTAAGCGAGAGCTGAGAAAGGTATAGTTCAAATTGGGCATCATGAAGAGGGTTTCAAGGTCGGGGTTTAATTTTCGGTTCATCAGGGCCATCTGGAATTCATACTCAAAATCAGAGACAGCTCGCAGGCCCCGGATTACGATTCCTGCCTGGTGCTTCCGGGCAAAATCGACCAATAAGCCATCAAAGGATTGGACCTTTACCCGAGGCTCGGTGCGAAAAATCTCCTGGATCATGGCTACCCTTTCTTCAGTCGTAAAAAGGGACTCTTTTTTCGGATTTTCCAGCACGGCCACAATAATTTGCTCAAATATCCTTAACCCCCTATCAATGATGTCCACATGGCCATTGGTAATAGGGTCAAAAGAACCTGGGTAAATGGCCAGGCTATCCCTCACCAACCTATATCCTTATTCAAGTTGTCTTTTTTGTTATCAAAAAAAAGAAGCTTTGTCAATCTTTTTCCTTTGTTTCCTCCTAACCCTGATTTTTTTTCTCCCTTTAATTTCTCTCAGGCCAGGCCTCAAGTCAATCACCCTCTCCGGCGAGAAAAGAGGTGAAAAAGGCGGCCAGGAGGGGTGAAGCCGGAATTAAATTAGAAGAATTTTATTGATTTCTTTCCATTTTGTAGGGTTTAGCCCCAGAAACGTGCGGGATGCCCTCGCTCCCCCTCAGGTTTTTAACCCCGTTCTCTCTTCGCCCTTCTCAGCGCCTTGGCCACTTGCCTCCTCGCTCCTAAATGTAGCCCAAAATTTCCCTGCCTCCTTTGGCCTCGCCGTTTCGTCTTCGGCGTTATCGTTGCGGGCGGAATCCCTTCTCCGGCTTTACAAGTAACATTAAAACCAACTACCTTCTTGCGGTATCTCCCTTTGCCTTGTTTTATAGGAATTGGGTAAATAGGTGAGTTGTCACCGATTTTTTTATCGACATAGCCGGAAAGTCCCTTGCCCCCCTTTGGCCTCTCCGTTTGTCCGGTTCAGGCTTAGGCATCCGCGGCGGCCAGAAGCTCCCCTTGAAGGCCGATTCGGGAGGGTTAAACCTTCCATGGTCCCTTCTGCCCTCCCGAACCTATTCCTTAAGCCAGCCTTAATAAAATGGCAGAGAATCAATAAATATAAACAAGCTACGAGAGCGACCTAAGAAAGTTTCCCCTCCAAAATCACAACTAAGGGCTGTTTACAGCCCTCCTGGCGGCTTTAATTTTCCAAGTTCAACCACACAAAAAGGAGAAGAACCAAAACGAAAAATAATTATTTAATCAGATTAATATGGATATTTTTATAAAACTGATATTGCTACTATTCAGAGACAAAAAAGGGCATAATTCGGAAAAACTGGCCAATTATTTTAAGGAGGGGGTTTAAACGATGCAAAAAATATATTATATATAAATTACTTCCAGTCAGCAGTTTAGGGGAAAAGAGCGCAAAAATTGGGTTGAAAAAACCAAGGCACCTTGTAGTTCTTGGGAAAAGCGCCTCTGGCCTCTTGATTTTAAGTCAATGGGAAGAGGAAAATAAGGACAGGATGGGGCTGAAAAAGACTCTTAAGTTTAGTCTGCTGGTTTTATTGCTTACCTTTTTTTTAGTTTTTTCCAGTTTCCTTCGACTCGACTGCAGCCAAGATGAGGTGTGGGATAGGCTGCGCCAGAGGATGGTGCGAGAACAGCTGGCCTCAAGAGATATAACTGATTCTCGTGTTCTCGAGGTCATGGCCCTTGTCCCCCGTCATTTGTTTGTCTTGCCGGAGTTCGTGGACCAGGCTTATGCCGATACTCCTCTACCCATTGAAGAGGGACAAACCATATCGCAACCATATATTGTGGCTTTGATGACCCAGTGCTTAAAACTAAAAGGGGAAGAAAAAGTCTTAGAAATAGGCACTGGTTCCGGCTATCAAGCGGCTGTTTTAGCCCACCTTTGTCGGGAAGTTTATACCATTGAGATTCGCGAAGGCTTGGCGCGCAAAGCCGCTGACCTCTTGGCTCGTCTTGGATATACTAATGTCCAAGTAAAATGGGACGATGGCTATTTTGGCTGGCCAGAGAAGGCTCCTTTTGATGCCATTATCGTCACTTGCGCCGCTAATCACTTACCGCCGCCTTTGTTGGAGCAGCTAAAAGAAGGAGGACGCTTAGTTATTCCCTTAGGGAGTACGCTTTATTTTCAGACTCTGACCTTGGTCCAAAAAGAGGGGAAGAGGCCAAAAGTAGAATATATTTCAGGGGTGCGCTTTGTTCCGATGACCGGAGAGGCGGAAAAAAAGAAGCGCTAAGCCATAATAAATAGAAGCCAAAAAAAATAGAATCTTGTAGCCACCATAGAGGGTTAGCATTATCGAAAGGACAGAGGTAACTACCGAACTCAGGGCATTGGCCGACCAGGCTAAGGGAATATATTCGGGAGAAACGCTTCTCAGGCGGCTAATAGAGGCGGGAAAGGCAAACCCGAGAAAGAAGCCCGTAGGAAAAATTAGGCTTAAGAGAATGACGACTCGGAGGCCATAGGGTTGAGAAAATGACGCCTCCAGGAGGGGCGGCCAAAGAAAGAAATCAAGAAGGATAAGAAGAGAGGAGGCGGCTAAGAACCATCCCGGGAAAGGTAAAGACCGGTGGGACCAATCACTCGAGAGAAGACTTCCTGCCCCTGAAGAGAGAAGCAAAGCAAAAAGACTCACGGCCACGGCCTGAGTGGGATGGCCGAGAAAAAGAATACCCTTCTGGATTAGAAGGATTTCCACGCTCATGAAGCCAGCCCCGATAAGAATAAAATAGATAAGAGTGAATCGAGGAGCCTTACTTTTCAGAGATAGCCGCCTTTTACGGGTCAAAAGGAGGGGAAAGCCAAGAAAGACCAAAGCCACCAAGGTGGTCTGGATGAGAAGCAGGAGATAGAGCCCTCCTCCCTCCAACAAAGGGAGCCACTTATGGCCAAAGGCAGCGTAGGATTGTCTTATCCGATTGAGCTTGATGGTGTGATGAAAAAAAGGCCGGTCATCGGTGGCGGGACGAAGGGCAAAAAGATAATTCTGGTATAATTTTTCTCTCTTACTTGGCTCCAGTAAGTTGGGTATAAGAGAGATGGGGAAAGCTTGGACACTATCTTTTTCAGGTTCCATCGAAGGTAAAAAACCAGGAAAATAGCCTAAAGCAAAGAGCCTTTCCTGAGCCCAGGTTTGGAGGTCATTAATTTCAGCGGGGGTAAAAGGAGACTTTTTGGCCACAAAAGTTACTGTTCCCCAGCTAAGTAAAACCAAAAGAGACTGCTTTGGGTCCAGGCCGGCTGCTTCCATGGACTCAATAATCGTGGCGAGCATCCTTAACTCCTCTCGGGCCGGAGGAAGAAGCATAAAAGTAGCCGTCAACATGCCCTGAGAAGAAAGTCGTGGCCAAAGTTGAATCAGGGTTTCTCTGGTGTGCAGATGGTCTTCCTGGAGCGAAGCGAACCCGGTGCCAGAGGCCGTCAGAATGTCGGGGAAGGAAAAAATAATCAGGTCATAACGGTCTTTATCTTGTTTAATGGCCGAGCGTGGCAGGGAGCAGACAACTTCTACCCTGGGGTCAGATAGAATGGAGCCTGTCTTATCCGCTAATTCTTTCTTTAACAGAGAGGGAATGAGGGGATTACTCTCGATAACTTTAATTCTCTTGGCTCCATAATAAAGTGAGGTTAATATTTCCAAACCTCCTCGGGGCTCAATAATCAGGACCGAAGGCCGAGCGAGCAGAAAAAATGGCAAAGAAGAGGGTAGATAGTTGAGGAATGATAGCCTCTGGCTGTCTTCCGGAAGGAAGGAAGTTAAAGCGCTGGGCTGGCCACCATCGGTAAAAAGCCCGAATTGCTCCGGAAGAGTCCCAGAATAGGCAAGGCTAAGCCCGGGAGCAAAACGCAATGAGGGAGAGCTGACAATATCGATTCGAGAAATGGCATTCCAGCGAGTAAAGAGAAGCTCGGCTCCCTTGGATTGAAGGGCTTGGGAAACAGGTTTATAGGGGGAAAGGCGAAACTCAAGGAATTGGGGTGGATGGACCAGGCCAACCAGAAGGGCTAAAAAAACGCCCGCCGCAGGGAAAAGAATTTTTTTAGCCAAGCTTAAACTGAGCAGCAGGGTGGCGGTTAGAGCCAGCAGACTAATAAGAATAAAGACCCCGCGGTCACCCCGGGGAAGAAAAAGCAGAGAAGGTAGGAAGGCCCCAAAGGCCACTCCAGTGAGGTCAGCCGCATAGAGCCGATGAATAGCCGAGGCATAAATACTCGTCAGACTGGCTAAGCTCCAACCAGAGAAAAAGAAGGGCAGAGCTAAGAAAAGGCTGATAAGCAGAAGATGGGAAAGACGGCCTTTAGCCCAAAGAAGTTCTGTGGTCTCGAAAGGGAAGGCGTTCATCAGAGGAACACAAGCTAATATGGTTAAAGAAAAAAGAAAGGCCAAAACACACAGCGTGGTGGGAGATGGTGGTTGGCCAGGTTTTACCCTCAAAAAGAGGAGGCCGCCGCTCACTCCAAAACCAAGGAAGGCGGTGCTGACAACAAAAAAGGCTAAATGGTGACTTTGGGTGATAGAGAAGTAACGGGTGGCTATTATCTCCAGGCTAAGATTGGCCGCGGTCAAACAGAAAATGCCGGCTAAAATATTCCCCTTCAGAGTTTCCACCCTCTTAATGACAATAGGCCAAAAATTTTTTTCTGTCAACGAACTGTATGGACTCAATACATAAGTGACATTTTTACCTTGGATTTTTTGGCGGTCAACTGGTCGCTTCGTTGATTTCTATGGTCCCGGGGAGGGTAGATTATTCATTGGAAGAAAAACCAAAATTTTCTTAGAGGAGAAAAGATTAACGTTCACCCCTCGTGGAGGGATTATAATATGTCACTAATGTATCTGACCCAGCACACGAACGGAACTTGTTAATTAGCTCCTCTTCTTGACGAAAGAGCCTCGCCAATGATAAGTTTAAGGCAAATTAGCTTGACCGATGATTAAATTCGGCACTTCTGGCTGGCGTGGGATAATGGGGGAGGATTTTAGTTTTTATAACGTCCGCCTGGTGGTTCAAGCTATCTCTAATTATCTCCGTCAAACCTACGGGGCTGGCCAGGTGGGAGTAGTTGTCAATTATGATACCCGATTTCTGTCCGAAAGATTTGCTTTGGAAGCCGCCAAAATCCTTTCCCATAACCAGATTCACGTTTATCTGGCCGATAGAGATGCGCCTTCTCAAGCCCAGGCCCTGCAGATTATTAAACGTCAAGCCCAAGGTGGGATAAATTTTACCGCCTCCTTTAATCCGCCTGAATATAACGGACTCAAATTCAATGTGGCCTCTGGCGCTCCCGCTTTGCCCGAGGTAACCGACGCCATTGAGAAGGAAGTAGGCCGGCTCGAAAGAGATTGGGCAGCCTGTCCTTATTACTCCAAGACTGAATTTATCGAAAAAATCGACTTACGTCCCGAATATTTGGATTATATCCGGCCTAAAATTGATTTCGCCGCTATGCGCCAGGCAAAAATTCGGGTGGGCGTTGACCTGCTTTATGGGACGAGTCGGGAATACCTGGATGAAATTCTGGAGGAACAAGGAGTAATTAGCGAAGAAATCCATGGCTATGTTGACCCTTATTTTGGCGGAGTAGTCCCTTCTTGCACCGAAGAGAACCTCAGAGAACTCAAACGCCTGGTCAGGGAGAAAAATTGTCATCTTGGGGTGGCCACGGATGCCGACGGTGACCGGTTCGGCGTGGTCGATGAGAAAGGCAATTTTGTCAACGCCAACTTAATCCTGAGCCTTTTGCTTGATTATTTGGTACGAGGAAAGGGATGGCGGGGAGGGGTGGCCCGCTCAGTGGCGACGACTCACCTTTTGGACCGCATTGCCCGGCGCTTTGATTTGCCGCTTTACCGGACTCCAGTGGGGTTTAAGTATTTAGCCGACCTTTTACTCCAAGAGAAAATCATTTTTGGCGGCGAGGAGACGGCTTCCATTGCCTTTAAGGGCCATCTGCCTGAAAAAGATGGTATCTATGCGGGCTTGTTGGTGGCGGAGATGGTGGCCGCTACGGGCAATAGTTTAAATCAACTGAAGGAAGTTTTGTTCCGAGAATACGGCCGAAAGGTAGATGGTCAGAAGAATATTCCCCTCACGCCCGAAAGGAGGCGGCTGTTTGAGGCCATGGTCGCCAACCCGCCTGAAGTCTTTGCCGGTCGTCAAGTATGTCATGTGGAAAGGGCCGACGGTATTAAATGGGATTTTGATGATGACGATTGGGTTTTAGTTCGTCCCTCCGGCACTGAGCCTTTGCTTCGTATCTATGCTGAAGCGGAGACAAGTCGAGAACTGGAAAGGCTTTTAAAAACCGCTTTATCCCATTTTGAATGAAAGAGCCTGAGAAAATAACCACGTCGCGCAAGTTGTTCATCATGGGGATAGCGATAATTCTTTTGGTTTTGATAATGAGTACCTTTTTTGGCAAAAAGGGATTAATTGAAATTCGGCAGGCACGGCGCCACCAGGCGGAGCTCCTAACTAAAATTGTTTACTTGGAGAAAGTAAAGGCGAAACTGGAAAAGGAAATTGAGGAGCTACGGAAAAATCCCCAGATGATAGAGGAAGAAGCCAGAAAAAAATTATGGCTGATGAAACCTGAAGAAAAAGTCCTGATTCTTCATAAAGATAAAGAGAGCAAAAAAGATTGAATCGTCAATTAGCTTGAGGAGATCGAAATTCCTTTCTGATTCCCAGGATTGTCTAATATCTCTGGGCGGCGGTTATGAAGCTTAATTTTTTGGCTTCTAAAGCCCGGGCTAAATATTTTGTGGGGGGAATTATTTTATTAGCTTTAATGGTAATATTTCATGCCTACGGCGTTCCCTACAATCATTATTTTATTTTTCTTTTTCTTGGCCTGACTTTAATTGTTTTTCCCGGTTTGGCCATAGTTGATTGGCTTAAAATATATCCCAAAACCTTCCTGGCTGTCAGTCAATCTTTCTCGGTCGGCCTGGTTTCCGCCATTCTGATAGCTAAATTCAGTCGCTGGTTAAGAGCGGAATTTCTGTTGTTTTTATGGGCCGGCGGCTGCTTCCTTTGGTTTCTTTGGACTCTTGTCCGGCGTCAACGCAAGCCCGCCCCTTCTCCACGGCCTTTAACCCGGGCTCTTGCGGTTGGCCTCAGCCTTTTCTTTTTGGCATTCTTCCTTATTCTTCTGGTGGATAATTTTTCTAACGGAGTAACTCTTCCCTCTGGTGACCTGGCCCTAAGAATGCGCTTTTATGACGGGTTTTTGCGGATTGCCTGCGTTCGTGAGCTAAGCCACTCTCTCCCCCCTCAGGCGCCGTTTGCTGCCGGTACCCCTCTGCGCTATCACTACGGAATGGACCTTTTCTTTTCCTTGTTTGTGCGTTATGGCGGGCTGGATGTGTTTGACGTTAGCCATCGCCTCGGGCTAACCTTTTTAGCCGGCCTTTTTATTTTAAATTTATTTCTTTTTCTTAAAGCTCTTCTCCGGTCTGATAGCTTGACCATTTTTTCTGCCTTCTATTTATTGTTCGGCTCAGGTGGCTTGGCTTATTTCTTCTCCTGGCTTTTCCACGCTCCTTTTACCGGCAATATTTTCTTCAACTTCTATTTTCACGACCTCATCAGCCTCAACTCGCTTCTTCCCAGTCTGGCGCTTCTTTTCTCTGGTCTGCTGGCTCTTCATTATTATGAAAAAGAAAGGAGAAGGGGTTGGCTGGTTTTGGCCAGCCTTTTCTTAGCCAGCCTTTTTGAATTCAAGGTCTTCCTCCTAATCCCGATAGCGGGTGGACTTTTTCTGGCCACAGTGGGCCAGGCCGTTTGGTCGAAAAGAAAGCACCTTCTTCCTGTGACCTGCTTGACGGCAGTTTTTTCTTGGCCGCTGGTTTTGACGGCCCTTTCAGGGAGTCAAAGCACGCTGGGTTATCGCTTTAGACTGGGGCCGGTAGATTGGGTGAGTCATGTGCTGAGAGAATTGCGTCTATCCTCTTGGCTTGAAGTTTGGTCCAGAATAATCTCCGGTCGTCCTGAAAATCTGACTTCCTATCTCCTCGCCTCTGCCTCTGTCCTGATTTTTTTACTCGGGGCCTTCGGGCTCAATCTCTGGGCTATTCCCCGAGCTGTGAAATCTTTGATGGACCCTTCCGGCGTGAAAAGTTTTCTTTCGGGTTTTTTTCTCGTCTCCATGGCTAATTTTTTTGGGGTCTCCCTCTTTTTGGGCCGACTCCCCCGAAACCTCTTAAATATCTATGTTTTTTATGCGGGGCTTATCTGCTTAGGGATTTTCTTCTGTCTCCAGTTAGAGTCGAAATTAATCAGCCGAAAACCGGCCAAAAGAATTATGATTTTGGTCCTTCTTGGCTTACTGGTTGGGCCGAACACGGCCATCTACCTTGTATCGCGCACTAAGCAACCTGAAACCCGGCTTTTCTCGCGGCAGTTCCTGGAAGCGGCAGCCTGGGTGGAGAAAAATACGCCGGCCACCGCGGTAATTATTCATCCCTCGGACCTTCGCTATATTTGTTACTTGGCGGGCCGGCGAGTTGTTCTTGATAATTCTGTTCACTCCTATCTTCCCTTTCATTTACCGCGGCCAATAATTAGTCAAAGACTGGCTGATATCGACCGCTTCTTCCGGGACCCTGAAAATAACGTTGACGTTCTTCTCAAGTACCAGGTTAGCTTCGTCTGGGTAGACAAGCCAAGAAGCCTGTCAAGGCCGAGGGCCGACTCATTGCCTGATGATAAGAATTCAGCGCTCCTCTCTTTTCCCGCTCCCCAGTCAAATCTCGTAATTAGGCTCACGCCTGTTTTTAGCAACGAAGAGCACTTAATTTACGAAGTGCGGCGAGAAAATAATAAGCTCAACGAGGAATAGCCCACCAGGGCATGACAGCCCAGACTGCTTCTCGCTCCAAGATTTGAAGAATTTCTCTGTAGTCCGCCATATTTCTCGGCTTAACTAAGGTAGACTCGCCTTCTGTTCTTCCCAAAAGCAAAGAAAGAAGCGAAACCTTCTTAGGCCAGACATCAAGCTTCACTTCTTCTCTTTGGGGGATACCCGCCAGCTGCTTGGCTATTTCCAGAGCCCGGCTGAGGCCGCCCAACTCGTCCACTAACCCCATTTCCTTCGCCTGCTTGCCAGTCCAAACTCGACCTTTGCCAATCTTATCTATTTCTTCTTTGCTTTTGCCTCTTCCCTCCGCCGCTCGCGTTAAAAATTGGTCATAAGTCCAGCGGATTTCTTCCTTTAACCTTGTCTTTTCCTCAGCCGAAAGAGGCCGGAAAGTTGAGAACATATCGGCGTGCTCCCCAAACACGAGCCTTTCAGCAGTAATCCCCAGTTTTTGATAAAGGCCAGACAGGTCGAATTTGGCAGCCAGAACCCCGATTGACCCGGTCAAAGTCTGAGGTTGGGCCACTATTTTGTTGGCGGCCATCGCTATCCAGTAGCCGCCCGAGCCGGCTAAGTCAGACATAGAAACGACCACCGGCTTTTGCTTTCGGGTTAAGACAACTTCCCGCCAGATATAATCCGAACCAACTGCCGAACCTCCGGGGCTGTCGATGCGCAGCACAACGGCTTTGATTCGGCCGTCTTGTCTTGCCTGACGTAGCCATCGGGCGACCGTTTCGCCGCCCATAATTGACCCCACGCTTTCGCCGGTAATAATTGGTCCCTGGGCATAAATTATGGCCACCCTTTGGCCTCGATATGGGCCGGCAAATTTTTCCCCGACCCGGGAATAGGTCTCTAAGGTTATGCGACCGAGCTCCCGACCGCCTTCCTTCAAGAGCTCGCCGATTTCGTCGGGGAATAGGACGTCGTCGACAAGCCCCGCCTCTTTGGCCTCTTGGCCCTGAAAGAGCCCATGGTTGAGAAAAGAAAGGTATTTTTCGGGAGAAAAATGGCGGCTGGAAGCCACATTTTCCGTATATTCTTTGAAAATGTCTTCAGTTAGGGAAGTCATCATCTCCCGGTGGGCGGGAGTGAAACCCTCTTCTGTAAAAGAATTGTAGGCAGTTTTATATTCTTCCACGTGCTCCACTTCCACCCTAACTCCTACTCTGGTTAAGGTTTTCTTAAAAAAAGGCACGTAACCGCCAAGGCCGTTTACCCCCAACCAGCCCAGCGGATGAAGGATGATGCGGTCACCTGAAGTGGCTAAATAGTATTCGCGGTCAGCCTCGGGCAGTTCGTCGAGATAAAAGTAAACTTTTTTCCCAGAAGACCGAAATTCTTTGACGATTTCTCTCAATTCATTAATTTTTCCCCAATCACAAAGAAGCGGGCCGAGTCTAATGAGGAGGCAACGGATGCGCTCGTCATTCTTGGCTTTGCGCAAGTTAACCCAGAGGTCGTGGAGGGAAACTGGTCGAACGTTGAGCAAGAACTGGCTAAAGAGGTCCACAGGGGCTCGGTCCATAACCTGACCGGAAAGCTTAATTTCTAAATAGGCCAGGGAAGGGAGGGAAACAGGGCGCTTTATTTCCAGGTAAAGAAAGGAAAATATCCCGGCTAAAATTATCAAGAAAAAGAGAATAATAATGAGCCAGATAACGTTTTTTCTTTTCATCACACACCTAACCTTTTAATACGGAATTGGGTTAAAAGGGTTTTTTTCAATCCTTTTTATATCAAATTAAGCCATTATTTTTAACCAGGTCCTTTCGAACTATTGGTTTAAGGCCGATTTTAGATAGTGGAATAAGCAGGCCGAATTTTTGCGGTCGAATGGTCGAAGATGAAGAAAATAGGTTAATTGCTGGCTTCCATTTTAAAGTCTTGATTTTTTTCTTTCATTGGGTGAGAATAATTTTGACTTTTCCCTTCGTCTGGAGCCGCTCTTTATCGGGTGGGGAAAGCGATCGTGAGAGGTCAAGGAGGTTTGTTTTATGTCGGCTACCAAACTTTATGTAGGTAACCTGAATTACCGGACCACAGAAGAGAAACTCCGGGAGCTATTTGCTCAGTTTGGAGAGGTCAGTTCGGTCAACATTCTTCAGGGAAGAGGCTTTGGCTTTGTGGAAATGAGTTCAGCTGAATCAGCTCAGCAGGCCAAAGAGCGCTTGAACGGCACCGATTTTGATGGTCGCCGGATTATCGTCAATGAAGCCCGACCAAGGAGTGAGCATCGGGGAGAAAGACCGGGAAGGAAAAAACCCTTTCAACGTTTTTAGATAAATCCGGCTCTCTTTTTAATCTCCTAACTAAGGGCAGGCAGTCTTTTTTTAATTAATTTTAATGATTCTCTTCCATCTTGCCTGAGTTAGGCCCGGAGGCGTTCGGGAGGGCCTCCCCACTCAGGTTTTTAGCGCCGTTTCGTCTTCGGCCTTCTCGGCGCCGGCGGAACTCGCCTCCCGGTTTATAGACATAGCTCGGAAGTCTTTTGTCCCCCTTTGGCCTCTCCGTTTGTCCTTTTCAGGCTCAGACCTCCTCGGCGGCAGAGGTTCTCTCGAAGGCCGATTCGGGAAGGCTAAAGCTTCCCTGGTCGCTTCGGCCCTCCCGAACTTAGCGCCCAAACCAACCCATATAAAATGGGAGAGAACCAATTTATTTTATTTGGTTCTTCCGAGTCTCTTGCGGATAAAAATAGGAAATCTGGACCCGCCTTTTAGCGAATTCGGCCCCATCGTTTTTAGGGCCATGAGGCTAATTAGCTGCATATAAACAAGCTGGGACAGCGACCCAATAAAGTTTCCTCTAAAAATCTACCTCGAAAGGCTGCCGCCATGCCTTCTTGCGCCATCTATTCTCCAGGTTTACCCACAAAAAATCAGAAGTTCCTTTTATTTTTATTCCTGCCTGCTGGAAAGCTTACCCTCGATTTTTGGCTGAGACCAAATTCCGTCTTTCCTTAAAATTAAAAGCTTATTGCCTGCGTGATGCAGGTTTCGGGTCGGTGGTGAGGAGCTCCAGGGAGCGTCTCCTCTCAGCGTTTAAGGTAAGAAACCCACCCCCATTTTAACAAATAGAAAAGCTGGGAAGCCGTAAACCTTATTTTGGCGGGCCTCGTAGATATTTATGCTTGAATTAAGTATATAAGGAGAGAAGACGATTGGCATCAGGGCTAAGTGGAAGCGAAGCCAGCCTTTTTTTCTCCGGTTAGGGCTGGGTTTTGGTCCGGCAGAAACTCTTGAGTTAGGTTTAAATGGAAGAAGAGAGGCAGGAAAATCATGAAAGCCCGGAGGTTCTTTGCCGACGGGTTAAGGCCGGTAACCAGGCCGCTTTTAGCCTTTTGGTTCGTCTTTTTCAGAAAAAGGTCTTCTTGTTGGCCCTCTCCATTCTCCGGAACCGAGAAGATGCCCTGGACGCGGTGCAGGAGACTTTTATGAAGGTTTATCAGAGCTTAAATTCCTTTGAAGAGGAAAGAAACTTCGAGAACTGGTTGCTCCGGATTGCCAAGAACGTGGCCATCGACCATTATCGTCGCCAGCGCTCTAAGGGTCGCTCGGAGCAAGAAACGCTGCCTTTGGAATCAGTAGAACCCTGGCTGGCGGCCGCCAACGAGAATCCCAGAAAAACAGAAATGAAACGATTGATCGAGGCCGTCCTTGATGAACTGGCCGAAAGGCAACGCTTGGTGTTTGTACTCCGGCATTTTCAAGGTTTTTCTTATGAGGAGGTGGCGTCGACCTTGGGTATAGCCGTGGGCACGGTCAAATCACTCCACTTCAAGGCTCTGGAAAGGCTAAGAAGCCTGGTGGGTCAACGCTTAGCCACAAGGAGCTATCCATGAAAAAGTCTTGCTCTATGGGTCGCCGTTGGCTTATTCCTTATTTTTTGGGTGAGACTGGTCGTGAGGTTTCTGAGCAGATGGCCGCTCATTTAAACACTTGCGCCGATTGTCGCCAGGAGTTAGCTCTTTTGAAGACCATTGCTCAGACCAGCGACGAGATTAAACGAGACTTAGAAGCGGAAGCTGAGCGAGTTGATTGGGAAGATGTGGCACGGAACATTGAAAAAAGGCTTGGGGAAATAACTGCCAGCCCGGAGGCGACAAGGCCTTATCCTCAGCGGCCCTTCTGGGTGAAATGGCGGTGGGTCACAGCTGGAATAGCCGTCGGGTTAGTTTTGGGCTTTGTAGCCTCGTTTTTCCTGCTTCGACCCCGGTCTGGGTTAATCAAAGAAGGCGCCCCCTATCAAGTTTCCGCCTCTTTCCTGGAAAAAGTGGATGAAGAAATGGCTCGGCAAGCAGTGCTCAATTATCTTGAAAAAAGCCGCCAAATTCTCGTGGCCCTAAGGCAGTCGGCGGAAGAATCGGAAGAATTACCAGCGCCTTTGTTTTCTCCGCCTTCCCCAGAAATAATCAAAGATTTACTCCTGCGGAAGAAATATCTTACTCCGCAACTTGCCTCCTTCCGCTTAGCCAAAGCGCAGGCAATTCTGGAAGAGGTCGACGGCCTTCTGCTCGAATTGGCCTTGATTCAAGAGAAGGCCTCAAGAGAGGAAGCCGCCAAGTTAGCCCAACTCATTGAGGAGCGACGTCTTCTGCTCAAAATCCAGCTTCTCAAGCATGAGCTTGAGGAAAGCGAGGAAACAACATGAGAGCTCAAATTTTTCGGCCCGATAAATCTAATTGGTGGCTGCTGGCAGGCATTTTAACCCTGTTCCTTTTTTTCTCCTTTGGTCGTTTGTCCAGCCAGGTGGCTTCTCAGCCGGAGGAAGCGGCTTTCCAGGCGGTCAAGCTGCTTATCTTTGATGAAAAATGGGCCGAGGCCGTGGAACGTCTTGACGCCTTCTTGAAGCAATATCCTTCCAGTCCTTTAGCAGCCCAGGCAGTTTTTTATCGGGGCCGTTGTTTAGCCCAGATTCCCGGCCGAAGCGAAGAAGCCATAACTGCCTATGAGAGCTATTTGCAGCTGAAATCACCTTCCCCAAGCCTGGCAGAGGAGGCGGAGCTGGCGGTCATTGATTTGGCCAGCGAGCTGGTGGCTAAGGGAAAGCGGGGTTATATTAATCAGATAGAATCCCGTTTATCCAGCGCCAACCGGGTTGTTCGCTACTACGCCGCGTTTAAATTGAGCTATTTTAAGGAAAAAAGTCTGGCCCAAAAAAGCCTGCCTGTCCTAAAGGAAATAATTCAAGAAGAAAAGGACGCTGAACTCAAAGACAGGGCCCGGATCGCCCTGTTGCGGGTCTCGCCGGAGAGTTTGAGCCAGTTAGAGGAGCAGAGCTCGCTGCGAAAGCCGCTGGTGCTTAAGATCAGGGTAGAAAAAAAGGGTAAAAAAGAGCCCGAGATTTTCATTACCATACCCTGGAGCTTAGCTGACTTGGCCCTGCGGGCTATCCCTGAGAAAGATAAGGAAAAGCTCCGGCAGCAAGGTTATGATATTGAACGGATAATTAAAGATTTGAGCCGAAACCAGGGCCAGATAATTGAAATCCGCGACGCCGAGACAATTATCAAAATCTGGATTGAATGAATGACCAAGGAAAAAAGCGAGTTAGACAGGATAATGAATTAAGAAGGGTAAAATATCAACCTGAGGGGGTGAAGTCTCAAAGGAGAAAAAGATTAAAAATAAAAAATAAGCCAAAAGGAAAGGGAGTAGGAATCTTAGGAATTAACGGAGTAAGCCGATGAAATTATTTCAATCGAAGATGCTAATCAAAAAAGGTCGGTGGTTTTGGGTCTTAGGCTTTCTTAGTCTCGGGATATTAGGGAGCCGCCTGTCCTCAGCGCAAGAAATTAGGAAAGAACCCTTGGCCAATGATGAGGTCAGGATAATTCGTCGGGCCATAGAAAAGAGAGAGCTTCCTTCTTCCTCAGGCCAGCAATCAGAGGCTCGCTGGTTTAAAATCTTGGTCGTCGACGAAAAGAACCCGGATAAAGAAATCAAAATAACCCTACCCGTCGCTTTGATTGACTTTTTAGCGGTTCAGGCAGAAATGAAAAAAGGGAAGAAAAGCGTGGCTTCTTGTTCCGGGGAAGAAGAAGACGACCTGGCTTATTTACGCCAAAAAAAATGGCGGCGAGAAACAGTCCGTTTTCTCGATTTTTGGCGAGAGCTCAAGAGTCTTGGACCTGGTTATCTGATGGAGATTAGAGGTGAATCAGGGCTTGTCCGTGTCTGGTTAGAATAGCGTTCTTATAAGAGACCTTTTATGGAAGAAGCCAATGGGCTGGGAATTTAGCCATAGTCGCTGGGGATTGGCCAGCTGTGGCCCGGGAACAGGAATAAATACTCTTAGCGATGGACTGACCTGACGGTTTTAACCAAGGGATTTGTTCCCTGATTTGGGGCATTGCCAGAGGCTCAAGGCCGTTTCATTAGTTCCATTAGCTTTGGTTATTTCCCAAAAAAAGCCCAGCCCGACTTTTTCGCCCCAGGCTTGGTGAGTAATTAGTTTTATATCAGTCTGACTTCATTTAAACCCATAGATAGGAAATTTTGGGGCAGGCAGTTACCCATCTCTAAATTTAAGAGCTCTTACTTTCCTTTTCATTTTAAAAAGAGGCTGAATTAAGCCGTTATCCACAGCACCATTTTCGGCGCAAAGAATTTTTTGGGTGAAAATATGAGCCAGGCTAATAATAGATAAGCTTAAGCCGCCATTTCTTTTAAAAATTAGCCCCCTCAGTTGACTTGGGCCGGCCATTCCCGAATAATGAAGCGGAGGAGTAAGGCGTGGCGCGACTCTTTGAATACCAAAGCAAAGCTTTGTTGAAAGAAATGGGCATTAATATTCCTCGCGGCCGGGTGGCTTCGTCGGCGGCCGAGGCAGCTCAAATAGCCCAGGAATTGGGGGCCGACGTTGTCCTAAAGATTCAGGCCTGGGTAACTGGCCGGGCCTCGCTGGGCGGCATTCGCTTTGCGTCTTCACCGGAAGAAGCCCAAAAGATTGCTTCCGAACTAATCGGCCGGCGCGTGAAGAATTTTGTAGTGGAAAAGATTCTGGTGGAGGAGAAGCTGGAGATTGCCTCCGAATTATTTGCCGGCCTGGTGATTGATGATGCGGCCAAAGCTCTAATCCTTATTTTTAGTCCTGTCGGGGGAACAGGGATTGAGGCCATAGCCGAAAAGCATCCAGAAAAAGTCATCCGCCAGACAATTGATTGCCGCCGCGGGCTTAGCGAAGAGGAAGCGAAAGGCATAGCCAAAAGGGCGGGATTTTCTGACGACTTACAAACCAAAATAGGCCTTTTCTTGAGGCAGCTGGTCGACTTGGCTCGAAAATATGAAGCCCGTTCGCTCGAAGTAAACCCCTTAGTTCTTACTGCTTCGGGCGAGGTGGTGGCGGCGGATGCGCACGTCGTGGTCGATGATTATGCCGTTTTTCGCCACCCAGAGCTGGGGATTGAGGTGGCTCGGGAGTTTGACCGGCCGCCAACGGAGCTGGAGAAGATTGCCTATAAAGTAGAAGAAAAAGATTATCGAGGCACCTTTTATTTTTTTCAAATGATGGAGGAAATACCAAAGGAAAGTCTGGTCGTTGGCTTCCATGGAGCAGGCGGGGGTGGTTCGATGATGTCGATGGATGCCCTGCTTCGCCACGGCTTTCAGTTAGCCAATTACTGTGATACCAGCGGCAACCCGCCTGCGAGCAAGGTCTATCGAGCCGCCAAAATCATTCTTTCTCAGCCTGGCATTTGCGGCTATTTTGCCTCTGGTTCAGGCGTGGCCAGCCAGGAGCAGTACCACTCCGCCCGCGGCTTGGTCAAAGCCTTTCTGGAGGAGAATTTGGAAATTCCAGCCGTCATCAGGCTTGGTGGTAATTTTGAGGAGCTGGCGGTAGAAATATTGAAGACCTATCTTCAAGAAATCCCCGCCCCAGTGGAAGGTTATGGCCGAGCCCAGTCGCCGGAATACTGTGCGGCGCGGTTGGAGCAGCTTATTAGCCAGAGGCCAGGAATAAGGCATCATGTCCGGCCAATAGAAGAGCCTTTCTTCCCAGAGGACGTTTATGTTTTTCCCACCATGACCGGTTCTATTTTCATTGATGACCGTCGCTGCCGTGAATGTGTTAAGAAACCCTGTCTTGAGGCCTGCGCTCCCCAGATTTTAGGCCTGGTAGAGGGAAAAATCAGGCTTACCATTCCGGCCGCCGAGGCTCAGAAAGGCAAGTGCCCAGAATGTTTGGCCTGTGAGATTGCTTGTCGCTTTGCCGGCCAGAAAGGGCTCGTTGTTCATCTGCCCATTCCTGGCCTAAAAGAATACCGTCAGAAGTTGCTTGGCCCAGGCCATCAATGAGGGCTTTAAATTCTATCGAAGGAATAAAATAAATCGGAATAATAGGAATAGTCGAATGTCCATCTTGGTAGACGAGAAATCAAGGGTTTTGGTCCAGGGCATCACTGGACGCGAGGGCATGGCAAGGACGAAATTGATGAAGGATTATGGGACTAACGTGGTGGCGGGAGTCACACCAGGGAAAGGCAGTCAAGAGGTCTACGGGGTACCTGTTTTTAATTCCATCCCAGAAGCCTGGGAAAAGGCCGGTCCGATTGATATCAGCGTTATTTTTGTCCCCGCCACTGGAGTCAAAAAAGCGGCCCTCGAGGCCCTGGAGGCGGGGATAAAACTTCTGGTTATCGTTCCTGACCGTGTGCCGATCTATGATGTCTTGGAAATCGCGGCTGTGGCCAAAGAAAAAGGCGCCAATTTTGTTGGCCCCAATACCTTGGGTTTAATCAGTCCAGGTAAAGCCGTTTTAGGAATGATCGGCGGTCGGGCGGAAAGAGCTCGGGAGTGGTTTAGACCGGGGCCAATTGGCGTGGCCTCCCGCAGTGGGGGCATGACTTCCGCCATTTCTTACTACCTGACAGAAGCTGGCGTGGGCCAATCGACAATTATCCACGTGGGCGGCGATGCCGTGGTTGGTCTTTCCCTTCCCGAAGTGGTGGCCTTATTTGAGACTGACCCCGAAACCAAGGCCATTGTTCTTTTCGGGGAAATTGGAACCACCCAGGAGGAAAGAGTAGCTGACCTCATAGCTCAGGGAAAATGCCATAAACCAGTTATTGCCTTTATAGGCGGCCGAGCAGCTAAAGCCGGAACCAGGTTTTCTCACGCCGGAGCTATTATTGAGGGGTCCCGTGGCTCTTACGAGAGCAAAGCCCAGCGGTTAAGGGAAGTTGGTGCCTTGGTCGTGGACAGCGTCGCCGAGATTCCCTCTAAGGTTAAAGAAATTCTGGAATCCTCTTTTTAATCTTATATCATAGAGATAAGACTGAGGAGGGAGAAATGTCTTCCGAGCTTCATTGGAAAACAGCCATAACCGAGGTCAAACCCAACAAGATTCGTTTGCGCGGTCAGGCGATCGACGAGCTGATGGGCAGAATAACGTTTTCTCAGGCGATTTATTTAGCCCTGAAAGGAGAGATGCCCACCCCAGAAGTTGGGCAGCTGGTGGAAGCCATCTTGGTGAGCTCCATCGACCATGGAGCCAGTCCGCCTTCGGCCTTGGCGGCCCGAACTGTCGCCTCCACAGGGGCAGACCTGAACGCGGCGGTGGCCGCGGGAGTCTTGGCTATTTCCCGTTATCATGGAGGAGCGATTGAAGAAGGAATGAGGCTTTTTGGGGCGATAGCCCGCCGCGCCCAGGAAAAAAATATCGCGCCTAAGGAAGCAGCGGCGGAGCTGCTGGAAGAAATGAAAGCTAAGGGCGAGCGGGCCTCTGGTTTCGGCCATCGCCTGCACACCCAAGACCCCCGGACGACGCGGCTTTTTAGCCTGGCCGAGGAATTAGGCTTGGCCGGCCCATTTGTCCAGATTGCTCGCGAACTCGAGGCGTATTTAGAAGCCTCTGTGGGCAAAAAGCTGCCCATTAACGTTGACGGCGCCATCGCGGCTCTCCTTTGTGAACTGGGTTTCCCGCCTGAATTAGGCAATGCCTTTTTTATCATCGCTCGGGTTCCCGGTTTAGTGGCTCATGTCTACGAGGAAAAAACCAGGATGAAGCCAATGAGGAAAATCCATCCTGAGGACTTTGAATACGATGGGCCGGGAAAGGAGGGGTGAATGGAAAAGAAACTATTGGCGTTGTTACCTGAAATTAATCTCATCCAGGACGCCGAGCTCCGGCACAAAACCATGGCTGTCTGGCTTGAAGCTTTAAAGGAGGGCGGTTGGAGCGTGGATGACTTGGAACAGATACCTTTTACTCTACTCCTTCCCGGGACAAAAATAAGCCTTATCCGTCATGTCAGGGCAGTTACTTTATGTTGTTGGCGCCTGGCGGAGATAATCGAGGATTTCTATCCCGCTGAAGTCAAGATTAACCGCGACCTTCTCTTAGCGGGAGCTATTCTTCACGACGTGGGTAAATTGCAGGAGATAGAACGGGCGGACGGAAAATTTATTAAAAGCCGTACGGGAGAATTGCTCCGGCATCCCTTTTCTGGCGCCCTGCTGGCCTCCCGGTTTAATTTGCCGGCCGAAATTATCCATATAATTGCCGGCCATTCTAAGGAGGGGGATGGCTGGAAGAGGACGGTGGAGGCGATTATCCTGCATCATGCCGATTTCCTTAATTTTGATATATTTAAATAAAGAGGCGGCGATGGGACAAACGTTAAGCGAAAAAATATTAAGTCTTAAAGCTAAAAAGGCGGTAAAGGCTAATGAGGTGGTGACTGTTTCGCCCGATTTTGTTCTCTCTCATGATAACAGCGCCGCCATCATCCAGGAATTTAAGCAAATCGGCCTGAGCCGAGTCGCCTCGCCAGAAAAAATCGTCATTGTCCTGGACCATGTTGTGCCCGCGGCCTCGGAAAAGCATGCCCTGAATCACAAGATTATCAGAGAATTCGTTAAGGAACAGGGATTACCCCATTTCTTTGACATCGAATCTGGAGTTTGTCATCAGGTTTTCAGCGAACAGGGTTTTGCTTTGCCTGGGCATCTTATTGTGGGCAGTGATTCCCACACTACGACTTATGGCGCCTTCGGCGCCCTGGCGGTGGGTATCGGTCGGACTGAAACCGCTTCCATCTGGGCGACGGATGAAATCTGGTTGCGCGTCCCGGAGACAATTAAATTTGTCTTAAAGCAAAGATTGCCCGCGGGTGTGATGAGCAAAGATGTCATTCTTCGTTTAATCGGTGATTTAGGGGCGGAAGGGGCCAATTATAAAGCGGTGGAGTTTGCTGGCGACGCCGTGGCCAATCTTTCCTTAGATTCACGGCTGGTCATGACCAACATGGCGGCTGAAATGGGGGCGAAGAACGGCTATTTTGAGCCCGATGACCTCTGTTTAGAATGGCTGAGAGGCAGAGCCAGGAAAGAATTGGAAGTGGTACGTTCTGACCCTGATGCGACCTACGAGGCTGCCTATGAATATGATTTATCGGCCATGGAGCCTCAAGTGGCCTGTCCTCATTCGGTGGATAACGTTAAACCGGTGCGCGAAGTGGCTGGGACTGTTTTTCACCAGGCTTTGCTGGGAACATGCACCAACGGAAGATTAGAAGACCTGGAGATAGCGGTTCGTCTCCTCAAGGGTAAAAAGATAAGCCGTCATATCCGGCTCCTTGTTCTTCCGGCTTCCAGGCCAGTCTATCTGGAGGCCTTGAAGCGAGGTTGGTTGGAGATTCTTTATGAAGCCGGCGCAGTGATTTTGAACCCAGGCTGTGGTCCTTGCCTGGGCGCTCACCTGGGGATTCTGGCTCCAGGCGAAGTGGCTCTCTCCACCGCTAATCGTAATTTTAGGGGCCGGATGGGAAGCCGGGATTCAGCCATTTACTTAGCCTCACCGGCGACTGTGGCGGCCTCGGCTCTTGAAGGCAAGATTACTGACCCCAGGAGTTATCTATGAAAGGAAGAGTTTGGAAATACGGCGATAACGTCAACACCGATGTTATTTTCCCCGGCAAATATACCTATACTTTGATGCCTCCAGAAGAAATGGCCCGCCATGCCCTGGAAGACCTGGACCCGGAGTTTGCCTCTCAGGTTAAACCGGGAGATGTGATTGTGGCTGGCCGCAATTTTGGTTGCGGCAGTTCTCGCGAGCAAGCCGCCGCTTGCTTGAAAGCCGCTGGAGTGCAGGCAGTGGTGGCCCGCTCTTTTGCCCGCATCTATTTTCGTAACGCTATCAATTTAGGGCTCCTCGTCATTCAATGTCCGGAAGCAGTGGAGGTCTTATTAACTGGAGATGAGGTTGAGGTTGACTTGGAAGCCGGAGAAATTCGTAGTCCTAAAGGTTCTTTCCGCTTTCCTCCTTTTCCCGAGTCGGTTATCGGCATTCTCAAGGCCGGAGGCTTGATTGCCTATACAAAGCAAAAATTGATAGCCAAAGGACTGATAAAATAAAAAATATTTTATAAGGAGAAGGAGAAATAAAGATGGCTAAATATCGGATTGCTGTCCTTCCGGGCGATGGCATTGGCCGAGATGTCATCGACGCCGCCATGCTTGTCCTGGACAAACTTCAGCTTGAGGCTGAATACCGTTATGGTGAAATCGGCTGGGAATTCTGGCGCCAAGAGGGAAATCCTTTACCCGACCGGACACTCCAGCTTCTTCGGGAAACCGATGCCTGCCTTTTTGGGGCCATTACTTCCAAGCCCAAGGAGGAGGCCGAAAAAGAACTTAACCCGGCCCTGCGGGGTAAAGGACTGAGTTATTTTAGTCCTATTGTCCGCCTTCGCCAGGAGTTTGACCTTTATGTTAATTTAAGGCCGTCTAAGGCTTATCCCGGCAATCCCTTGAATTATCGGGATAATATTGACCTGGTGATTTTTCGAGAAAATACCGAGGGAATGTATGCGGGAGTGGAATTTTATCCTTTGCCCGATAAAGTTAGAGAAGCTCTCCTCCTTCATCCTAAGATGGCCGCCTTTAAAGACGTTCCCAAGGAGGATATTGCCCTTTCCACCCGAATTATGACCCGCAAGGGTTGTTCCCGTATCCTGCGCCGGGCTTTTGAATATGCGCGAGGGCACCAGCGGCGTTCCGTAACTTTGGTGGAGAAACCCAATGTCCTGCGAGAAACCGGCGGTTTCTTCCTGCAATTGGCCCGAGAAATAGCCAAAGAGTATCCGGAGATAGAATTTCGTGAAGCAAACATCGATTCCATGACCATGTGGCTGGTAAAAAACCCGCAAGATTATGATGTTCTGGTGGCCGAAAATCTTTTTGGCGACATTATTTCGGATTTAGCCGGCCAACTCGTTGGCGGGCTTGGTTTTGCCTGCGCCGGCAACATCGGCGACGAGTACGCTGTTTTTGAGCCAGTGCATGGTTCAGCTCCCAAATACGCCGGACTATATAAGGTCAATCCCACGGCGACGCTTTTAGCCGCCAAGATGATGCTGGAGTGGCTTGGAGAAGCAGAAAAGGCTACCCGTTTAGAAAAGTCGATTGCCGCGGTAATCAAAGAAGGAAGAGTAAGAACCTATGATATGGGCGGTTCAGCTTCTACCCTTGATATGGCCAAGGCCGTGGCGGAAAGATTAGAATGAATGATCCCTCATGAACCCGGAATAAAAGGGAAATTACCAGGGGATTTTAAGAGAAAAAAGGTTATTGAAGAGCGGAAAGAGAGATAAGAAACTGAAAAAAGAAAGGCGGAGTTAAAAAATCAAAGGCCAGAAAAAGGAAATTTTTATGACTAAGCTTTCACCGCAAGGAGGCAGGGTGTGGGGCAAACGATAATCGAAAAAATCATCCAGAAACATACCGACGAGGAAGTAAAGCCCGGCCGTATTGTCTGGATGGACCTTGACCTGCGGACAGCGCGAGATTTTGGCGGTCCCAATGTGGTCAAGAACTATGAGAGGGAGTATGGCGACGATCCCCTTAACGATAACCGCCGGACTTTTTTTACCTTTGACCTTTGTACCACTTCTTGTCTGCTTCGCTATGCTGATAATCAACAAATTTGTCGTCAATTTGCCCTTAAACACGGCGTGAAAGTCTACGATGTTGATTGGGGGATAGGCACCCACGTGCTAATTGAAGAGGGGCTGGCTAAACCTAATACTACCTGTGTAGGCACAGACAGCCACATGAATCTGCTCGGAGCTGTGGGCTGCTTTGGACAGGGAATGGGTGATGTTGATATTACCTTTGCCTGGCGCGCTGGTCGCACCTGGTTTCAGGTTCCAGAGACGGTTCGCCTCCGGCTTCCAGGAAAAATCAGCCCGCCAGCAACAGCTAAGGACCTAACTCTATTTCTCTTGCGGCAATTGGGCACAAAAGCCTTGGCCGAAAGGGTAGCCGAAATCTATGGTCCGGCAGTCGAAGCCTTGTCCTTGGCTGGTCGCATCACCTTATGCAGCATGATTACGGAGATGGCGGGAATTATCGCCTTTATTCCCCACATTAGCCCGGCTGCCCAGCAAAGAATAGAAGAATATACCGGTGAGCCTTGGCTGGCTTATGGGGCTGACCAGGACGCTGTTTATTGCGAGGAGCTGACCATAAACATCGATGGCTTAACCCCTCAAGTGGCCTTACCACCATCCCCGACTAACGTCTATGATTTAGCCGCAGTCAAAGGTAAACCTATCGACTCTGGTTTTATTGGTTCCTGTACTAACGGCCGGACTGAAGACTTAGAAGCGGCAGCAAAGGTTTTGGCCGGCCGGAAAATAAAGCCGGGAGTGAGGCTAAAGGTGGTTCCAGCTACCCGCCGAGTTTATGAAGAGTGTTTAGAAAAGGGAATAATTGAGGTTTTATTCCGGAGCGGAGCCATTCTCCTGAACCCCGGTTGCGGTGGCTGTGCTGAGGGCCACGCCGGGTTAACCGGGCGGGGCGAAGTGCAGGTAAGCACGGGCAACCGCAACTTCCCCGGCAAACAGGGAAAAGGGGAAATAATTTTGGCCAGCCCAGAAGTGGTCGCCGCTTCCTGCGTTCTGGGTTATCTGGCTGGGCCGGAGGACCTCTAAATGAAACCGGAAAGAATTAAGGGCAGGGTGTGGGTTCTTTTAGATGAGAAGGGCGCCTTGATTGAAGACATCGACACCGACCAAATTTATCATAATGCCTATCTTCATATTACCGATATAGCTCAGATGGGCCAGTATGCCTTGGGAAACTTAAAAGGCTGGGAGGATTTTCCTTCCAAGGTTAGGGAAGGAGATATAATCATAGCTGGCCGTAATTTTGGGGCCGGCTCTTCCCGACAACAGGCGGTTGACTGTTTCTTGGCGCTTAAAATTGGCGCCATTATCGCCCCTTCTTATTCGCCTATTTATTTCCGCAACGCCATCAACTCGGGGCTGGTGGTGCTCCGTTCGCCGCAAATTATCGACCTTTTAGCCCAGAAGAAACTGACAACTGGCGACATAATCGAGGTCGACCCAGTCACTGGCCAGGCTGAAAATGTAACTAAAAAAGTATCATTTTTGGCCGAGCCGATGAGTCAGGTTCAGCGAGAGATTTGGAAAGCAGGCAATCTTTTTGCCTTTGGCCGAAGGGGAATTAAACCTGGAGCCAAATGAAAATTCTGGCCTTCGATACCACCTCCGTCTACGGGTCGGCCGCGGTGCTCGAGGCTGACCAGCTCTTAGGTGAAGTTTGCCTGGCCGGGCTTTCGTCTCATTCTGTCCGCTTGTTACGCCAGGTCGATTTCTTACTCCAGCAATTTTCTCTTTCTATCCAGGATATTGAAGCTTATGCGGTGGCCGCCGGGCCTGGCTCTTTTACCGGAATCAGAGTGGGCCTCAGCACCGTCAAAGCTCTGGCCAGAGCCTCGGGCAAGCCCGTGGCCTCTGTTTCGGCTCTCCGGGCCCTGGCTTATAAGATAAGAGAAAACACTGAGCAGCCCCTTGCCCCCATGATTGACGCCAAAAAGGCCGAAGTTTTTGCCGCTCTTTATAAAGTAAGCCAAGGCAATTGGGTCGAGCTAATTGCGGAGGGGGCTTATCGTCCCCTTGATTTTTTAGCCCTTCTTCCTCAGAAGGGAAAAGTTTGGTTTATCGGCAGCGGCGTTGAAGCTTATAAAAAAGAAATCCAAGCTGTCTTCGGGGGCCGAGCTCTTTTAGCCTCCCGCAGCTTTTTTCTCGCCGCCGAAGTGGGAGTTCTCGGCTGGCAGCTTTTGCAGCAGGGTAAAGGGCTTAAAGCTGATGAGGTGGAGCCAATTTATTACCGGCCCTCGCAGGCTGAGGAGAAGCGACTATCGGTCGGGAAAGAAAAGAAAACTTTGTAATCCGCCGCATGGAAGAAAAGGACTTGCCGGCGGTCTTGGCCATCGAGAGAGTTTCTTTTCCTAATCCCTGGCACGAAAGTACTTTTCGGGGTGAAATTCAAAATCGCTCCATTTCCTTTCCTTTGGTTATAGTGCAAAAGGAAGATAATCAGGTAGTAGGTTATATAGTTTTCTGGCAAATTGGTGAGGAAGTCCAGGTGAACAACATTGCCATTCATCCTGAATTTCGGCGGCAGGGCTTAGGCGAGGCCCTTCTTCGTCATGCTTTGGCTCGAGTGAAACAACAGGGGGCAAACTTTGTCACCTTAGAAGTGAGACAATCTAATTTTGCCGCCCAGGCACTCTACCGCAAGCTTGGTTTTCAGCCCTTAGGAGTGCGACGTTTCTACTATTCAAATCCCGCCGAGGACGCCATCGTCATGGGGCTTGATTTAGGCTCGTAGATTACCCGGACAAGACACAATCCTTTGGCTGGAGCCACCGGACCCGCCCGTTGACCATTCTTAGGAGTCAGGAAACTGGCCACCTCGGACAGACTGAATTTTTCCCGGCCGACCTCAAGCAGAGTGCCCACGATGGCCCGGACCATATAACGCAAGAAGCCGTCCGCTTCTACCCGATAAATTATCATCGAGCCTCGCTTGATTAATTCCGTCCGATAGATACGTCTAACCGGGTTGGATGTGGGGTCGGGCGTAAAGGAGCTAAAATCATTGTCTCCCATAAATAGCTTGGCAGCTTCCTTCATCTTTTCGATGTTAAGAGGGTAGGGCCAAGGTAAGACATAACGAAAAAGAAAAGGGCTTACCCGCCGCGAATTTAGAATCCGGTATTCATAAATTTTAGAAAAGGCTAATTTACGAGCATGGAAATGAGCTGGAACTCGACTGAGGGACACGACGCGCACATCCCAGGGTAGAAGAGCGTTGAGAGCCCGAAATAAGTCGTCGTCGCGAAGCGAAAGCTGAGCTTTAAAATGGGCCACTTGACCACGGGCATGGACCCCGGCGTCGGTTCGGCCAGCGCCAACGATATTTATCTTCTGCCCGGTTAATCTATGCAGAGCCTCTTCAATAGTTCCCTGGATGGTTCGCAGCGCGGCCTGGCGTTGCCAGCCATGAAAATCGGTCCCGTCATAACTGAGGATAAGCTTATAAGTCGGCATGGTTTACAGCCCGGCTAAGCGGCAAGCCTCCTCAGGGGTTCTGGCCTGGATGACGCCTGGAATATCCCAGCTGTCAAGGGTTATAACCTTCTTATGGTAAATCCGGCCGAAGGCGATTTCACTCAAGGTGCCGTATTCACCACCAACGGCAATGAGCACATCGGAGTTCAGGGCCACCAGCGCGTTGCGGGCATAACCGATCCCCGTAGCAATAGCCAGGTCAATATATTGGTTGGCCTCATGGTAGTCTGAGCCGGGCAGGAGCCCAACGGTGAGACCTCCGGCATCTTTCGCACCCCGGGCGGCCGCCTCCATCACTCCGCCCAAGCCGCCGCAAATAATGATGCCGCCTCTTTGCCCGACTAAGTATCCGACTTGATAGGCCAATTTCAGATGGTGGGGCTGGGCTCGGCTACCGCCAATAATGCCGATGCGAAGCTTCTGTTGACCCGTGTTTTTGTCCATCTTATTTCGTTTTTATCATAGGCCTATTTTAGTTTCAATCAACAACCCGAGTTTCAATGCGGTTTTAATATTAACCCTAAGCCTATCGCTTCTCCCCTTAAATGAGACACTGAGCTGGCTTAAATACATTAGGCTCTTCCGTAAAAATTGTGGTGATTTATTGGGCTTATAACGGCTGTATTTCTTTTAAAAACAATAAAATATAGAATTTTAAGCGAGCCAAAAAGGCCTTTCAAAATTGAAGGATGATTTATTCTCATTCTAACCTTTAAAAGGGAACTAATGAAGGGTTTTATAAAGCCCTTCCTTTACCTTGATACAAGCGCTCATCTAAGCGAAAAAATGGGTAAATACTCAGGATAAAAAAGCGCTAAATCCACCACCCTTTTTAAGGATGAGCCAATACATTAGTGACAACTATGTGCGCCCTGGGTCAAGTATTTAAAATAAATTCTTAAAGAACAGAGTAAAACAACTATTTGCCCTTGTTGGGGGGCAATATATAGATTCGAGTGAATGGCCAGAAATCACCTTGTCGACTTTCAAAGTCAGTCACGTTATGCTCCTTCCAGCAGTAGCGAACCTTGCTCTCTTTTTGCCTAAGAGAATCTTAAGTTTTTAGCCCTATGGACCAGTTGCGTCGTGAGCTTCAGAGATCGACGAAAAGAGCCTTTGACCAGAAAGAATACCAGTTAAAAGTCTCGCTTATGTACGGACCCCATATGGGCCGCTTGCGGCCAAATTAAGAAAAGGTTAGAATTTTTGGGCTATAAATTATCATGATAATTTGTCTATAAGAATAGCATGCTTATTTTGTCCAAGAAAAAGGCGCTATTTATCGTTTTTCTTTTTATTTTTCTCGGGGTTATCTCCTGCCAGAAGCCGTCTCTTGAGAAGAAAAGAACCATTAAACTGCTGCCGCTTCTTTCTGAACATAACATAGAGCTATCTCCGTTCAAGGCAGGGACGATGACTGAAGAGAAGGAGTTTTTTCCCGTTGATTCTCTTCCGCTCGAGACTCAGGAAGGCGGACTCAATCCTTATGGCCTGAAAAGGCGTCTCCATATGGGGCCGATATTTTTGACCATCCTTTATGCCCCGCCCGAAAGTAGCTATTCCTTAGAGATAACCATTCCTCCAGATAGCTACTTAGAGTTTGGGGTGGGCCTCGTAAGAGATAAGAACTTTGAGAAATACGAGGAAAAACAGCCTCTTCAGTCCGAGGGCGTAGAATTCCTGGTGGAGCTTCAGAAAGGAGAGTATAATCGCTCGGTCTTTCAGAAATTCGTGCGCCTCCCTGAAGAGAAGGATTTCCGCACTGTCAGTTTCAGCTCACACCAGGTGGATTTACCGCCTGAGGGCGGGAAGTTTCGTTTATCCTTAAAAACAAAAGAGGGGACTGGTTTCTTTGCTTTTTGGCATAGCCCGGTCATTGTCAGCCGGAAAAAAGAACCTGCTGGGGTTATTCTTATTTCTCTTGATACCCTCAGGGCCGACCACTTGAGCTGTTATGGCTATCACCGGCCGACAAGCCCGGCCATTGATTCCTTGGCGGCTGATTCCGCTCTTTTTGCCCAAGCCCTTTCGGCCTCCAGCTGGACGCTTCCGGCCCATGCCTCCTTGCTCACCTCCACGGACCCGCCGCATCATGGAGTTAGGGCGGCCGACGACAAACTACCCTCGTCTCTCCTTACTCTGGCCGAGGTCTTAAGCCAAAATGGTTTTTTCTGCGGCGCGATTACTGGCGGCGGCTTTCTCAGTCCGCTTTATGGCTTTGCTCGCGGGTTTGATTTTTATAACGAGGCCGAGGGGGCAGTGGATTATGAGAACTCGGCGGAGCTGGTCTGTCGAGCCGCGGAGCGCTGGCTCGAGGATAATAAAGATAAAGACTTTTTCCTTTTCCTTCACACCTACCAAATTCATAGTCCCTACGACTCTCCTGCCGCCTATCGGCAAGCTTTTCTATCCTCAGGAGCTGACTTGGAAGTGCTTAATATTGAGCGTTATCTCGGTGGCAAGGGCGGGGTTTTTCGGCCGCTTTCGGAGAAGGAAAGAGAGAACATCATCGCTCTATACGACGCTGAAATAAAATATACAGACGAAGCTCTTGTGGGCGAGCTAATCAAGTGGCTCCAGGAAAAAGGCCTTTATGACCGCCTCACCATCGTTCTCACCAGCGACCATGGCGAGGAGTTTTATGAGCATGGAGCTTGGGTCCATGGAGCCCATCTTTACCAGGAATCGATTCGCGTGCCGCTAATCATTAAATTTCCTGAGGGAAAATTTAAAGGCAAAAGGGTGGAGCCAATTGTTCGGTTAATTGACGTGGCGCCAACTATTCTTGAAGCTTTGGGGATAAAATCAAAACCAAAAACATGGGATGGCCGAAGCCTTTATCCATTCCTGGAAGGACAGGAGAATTCTGACCGCGTTTTTCTGGCTGATACCTGCTGGCTGTCGGGCGAGGTGTGCGGCGATACCCAGCCGGATTCAATGCCCATAAGTGTGGCGACAAGCCAGGGAAAGATGAAAGTCATCATTAACCGTCCCTGGCCTGATTCGCTTCGGCCTTTATACCAGCCAGGACCGGCTGATTGGCCGCCGCTTGAAGTCTATAATTTGGAGATGGACGCGGCGGAAACAAAGAACCTCAGCTCAAGTCAAGCGGCCAAACTCAGAGAGAGCTTGAAACAGACCCAGGCTCGCTATCGGTTGTTCAAGAAGCTAAGGCGCTTAAAGGTGCCGCTTTCTGAAGAACAGCTGGAGAAGCTCCGAGCTTTAGGCTATATTCATTAAGAATCTCCTGACGGAGGAAGATAATGGGTAAATTTTTTGAAATAGCCTGTTTGACTGAGGCCGAGCAGGAAAGAATCTGGCAGGAGGTGGAGCGGCGGATTGAAGAAAAAAAGAAAAATGGGTTGTTAACCGAGCGAGAAGTTCTGGAGATTGAGGCGATGAAACTCCGGCCCTTGCCCGATATCCAAGATGTCCAGAGCGTTTACGAAGACCATCTGTTTCGTCCTAAATAACCCTAAAATTAGTTTTAAATAGGAGGGACCTGGTGGGAAAAGAAGAGAACAAAGAAATAACGTCGGCAATGGGTCGGGAAAGCAATCAAGATATTATCATTGATTATGACCACGTTGATGTGGCCTCGATAATGGAGCAGATAAGGCGAAAGATTGCTTCCCAACCGCGGCCTGAGCCCAAGGCGCAGTTCCAGGAGAAGCCGGGAACTATTCCCCCTCCCCCGCGTTCGCCTTGGGAATTGGAACCGAGCTCTGGCCGCAAGGCTAAGGTGAAGAAGATTCTGCTTAAGATTATGAGGCCAGTGGCGCCTCTTATTAAGCTCTTGGTTTTTCCGGTTCACCAGGAGCTCCGGGAAACAGTCCTCAAACTGCACCATGCCAATATGCGTCTGGATTATCTTTCGGCCACTTTGGAACAGGAGCTAACTAAGCTCAGCCAAGTCCTGAATCAGAGGATTGACGGCGTCAATGATTCCTTACAGTACCGCCTCAACTTGGCTTTTGAGGATATTAACCGGTTGAAAGAATATACCAAGCTTCTCCATACCCTGTCTCATAACCTGGTCGTGGAAATGAGCAAGTTGAAAATTGAAACTGATACGTTAAAGATACACCACCGTTTGCTCGAAAAGGACGTGCGTCATTTAGAAGAGCGGGAAAGAGGGCTGGAAAAGGAAATTGTCTCATGAAAGTGGCTTTTGTTGTCCAAAGATACGGGCTGGAGATAAGCGGGGGCGCCGAACTCCACTGCCGGTGGATAGCTGAGCATATGCAGAAATACTGGGAGGTCGAAGTCCTGACGACAAAAGCTCTGGATTATATTACCTGGAAAAATCATTATCACCAAGACGAAGAAGTCATCAACGGAATAAAAGTGCGGCGCTTTCCGGTCATCCGGCCCCGCCACCCCGAGCGTTTTGGTCGCATTCAGAATTATATTTTTGAGCGGGAGCATACCATCGAGGATGAGCTCCGCTGGTTGGAGGAAGAGGGGCCTTTGGCTCCTTCGTTAATTCAATACATTAAAGAGAATGAAAGCCGCTATGATTATTTTATATTTTTTAGTTATCGCTATTATCATTCTTACTGGGGAATAAAGGCGGTTCCTCACAAAAGTCTGCTGGTGCCAACAGCTGAGCATGACCCCGTGGTTTACCTGCGGATTTTCCGCGATTTATTTCGTCTTCCTCGGGCTTTTATCTATAACTCGGTTGAAGAAAGGCAGATGATTCAGGCGGTGGCGGCTAATGAATCCATCCCCGGTGATGTAGTGGGGGTGGGGATTAAGATACCAGAAACATATTCGGCTGCCGCCTGGCGCCAAAAGCGCGGCCTGAACGGTGACTTGGCTATTTACCTCGGTCGCATCGATGAGAATAAGGGGTGCCGGCAGCTTTTCGATTATTTTCTTCGCTTCAAGGCTGAGAGCCCTTCGGCTCTCCGGTTGTTACTCATCGGGAGCACGGTTCTGAAAATTCCCACTCATCCTGACATTATTTATCTCGGGTTTGTCTCTGAAGAGGATAAGTTTTCGGCTTTGGAAAATTCGCTCCTTCTTTTCATGCCCAGCTTTTATGAAAGCCTTTCGATGGTTACTTTGGAGGCCTGGGCTTTGAAGAAGCCGGTCTTGGTTAACGGACACTGCGAGGTCCTAAAAGGACAATGTTTGAGAGCCAACGGCGGGCTTTTTTACGAGAATTATGAGGAGTTCCGAGAAGCCCTTCGGCTGCTTTTAGCTGATAATAAGCTGCGAGAAATACTGGGGAATAATGGTTACGAATATTTCCTGAAAAATTATACCTGGGAGGTAATCGAAAAAAAATATCTTAGCATTATGGAAAGATTGGAAGAAGATAGGCGACCATGACGGAAGTTCATCAGCTGGCCACATCCTTGACCTACGGCGATGCCATCTCCGATGAAATGCTGGAGATTCAAAAGATTTTAAGGGAAAAGGGATTTCGTTCCGAGGTCTTCACCCGCTTTTGTGACCCGCGTCTGGCTGGCTTAGCCCACGATTATCGAGAGTATTGGAAGTATAGTTCGAAGGATAACATCGCCATTTTTCATTTTTCCATTGGTTCGCCGGTATCCCGCCTCTTCTTTCGTCTGCCTGAGCGGAAAATAATGATTTATCACAATATTACGCCTCATGAATATTTTCTTGATTGCCATCGGGTTTTGACGCGCGAGTGCTACAAGGGTCGGTTAGAAATAAAACTATTTGTGGACAAGGTAGACCTGGTTTTGGGGGATTCAGAATTCAATCGTCGGGAGCTGGAAGCTGTCGGCTATCGCCGCACCGGGGTTTTGCCCATCTTGCTGAATTTTGAAAAATTCCAAAGCCAAGCTGACCCGGTTTTCAAAAAGATCTATGAGAACGGCCGGAAGACGATACTTTTTGTGGGGCGCTTAATTCCTAATAAAAAATATGAGGACCTCATCAAAGTTTTTGCCCTCTATAACCGGCATTTCGAGCCTCGCTCCCAGTTAATTTTAGCGGGTGACCACCGCGGCCTGGAGCGCTATGTCGCTGGTCTTTTGGACCTAATTGACCGCTTGCGGGTTAAAGATGTTCATTTTACCGGTCATATTCCTTTTTCGGCCCTTCGGGCTTGTTACGAGCTGGCGGATGTTTTCTTGAGCCTGAGCGAGCATGAGGGCTTTGGGGTGCCCATCATTGAATCCTTCATCCAGAACGTTCCGGTAATCGCTTATGCCGCCGGCGCGGTGGCGGAAACCATGAACGGCGGTGGGGTGCTTTTAAAAGAAAAGGATTTATTGCGGATTGCGGCTTTGATTGACCTTTTAGTGAAGGACAAAACAAGGCGCGAGCTGATTTTAGCCGGTCAGAGGCAAGCTCTGGAGAAATACCGACGGGAGAATATCGCCTCCCAACTTCTTGCTTATCTTGAACAGGTGATGAAGGCATGAGAATTGACCAATGGGTGCCAGCTTTTCATCGCGGGGATGCTATCGGGGACGAAGCTTGGCACCTGCGAGATTTTTTCCGACGTCAAGGCTTTAAGGCCGATATTTATTGCCTGGACCGCGATGAAGGCCTGGAAGAAGAAAGCCGTCTTTTCCGTGAATTCCAACCTGGTACGCCCCAGGATATCGTAATTCTTCATTTTGCCCTTCCTTCGCCCTTAACCTATGAGTTTATAAGGCTTCGCTGCCGGCGAGTCATTATCCATCATAATGTTACTGCTCCTGAGTTTTTCCTCGGCTTTAGCGAAGAGATGGCCCGGATAGCCGCTTTAGGCCGGCAGGAGTTAAGGCGGATGGCCCCTTTTGTCGACTTAGGACTGGCTGATTCTGAATTTAACCGGCAGGAGCTGGAAGGTTTTGGGTTTAAGCGAACTGCTGTCTTTCCTCTTTTTATTGATTTTGACCGTTATACCAAACCCGTTAACCAGTTTCTCTTCCACCTCTTCCGCGATGAACGGACCAACCTGCTTTTTGTGGGCCGAGTGGTGCCGAATAAAAAAATCGAAGACCTAATCAAGGTTACGTTCTATTATAAAAAATACATCTCTCCGTTGGTTCGTCTTATTGTCGTCGGCAAAAAAACCTCGCTCCCCAAGTACTATGAAAGCTTAGCTCGTTTAGTCGACGATTTTTATCTCCAGCCAGAAGAAGTCTTTTTTGCCGGCCATGTGCCTGACGAAGATATGTTTGCCCTTTATCGGGCGGCGGATGTTTTCGTCTCTTTAAGCGAACATGAAGGTTTTTGTCTGCCGCTTATAGAGAGCTTGATCTTTGACGTGCCGGTTGTGGCCTATGCGGCTGGCGCTGTTCAGACCACTCTTGACGGAGCTGGCATTCTCCTGCAAAGAAAAAAAGTCGACGAAATAGCCGAGCTCCTGGCAATAATTAGCCATGAGCCGAGCCTGCGTTCGAAAATTATCCAGGGGCAGAGGGAAAGACTGGCCCGGTTCAAGTCCTTCCCCCGGGAGAAATTCTTGCTGGAACGATTGGGAGAAATAAGCTAAAAAGCGTCGCCATGAGAATAGCTTTTGTCGTCCAGCGATATGGCCAAGAAGTAATGGGAGGGTCAGAGCTTCACTGTCGTTTGGTGGCGGAAAGGCTTTTCCAGGCAGGCCACTCGGTTACGGTTTACACCACCACCGCCCGTGACTATATCACCTGGAAAAATGAATATTCGCCGGGGGAGAGTGTCCTTAACGGCGTGCTCATCAAGCGTTTTAAGGTGGAAAAAGAAAGAGAAATCAAAGCTTTTAACGAGTTTTCAGATTGGCTTTTTCACCACCCCCATACGCCTGAAGATGAGGTTCTGTGGATAGAAAGACAGGGACCTTATGTGCCCGCTTTAGTTGAAGCCTTAGAAAAAGAAGAAGACCGTTTCGACGCTTTTATTTTTTTCACTTATCTTTATTATCCCACTCATTATGGCCTGCAGCGAGTGAAACGAAAAAAAATTCTGGTGCCCACGGCTCATGACGAGCCGGCCCTCCATTTGGGCTTAATGGCCAAGGTGTTTGTCTCGGCCGAGGCGATTCTTTTTAATACCGACGCTGAGAGAGAGCTCTTGACCAGACTTTTTCCTCTCGATAAAGCCTATCAGGATGTGGTCGGTGTAGGCGTGGATGTTCCGCCGGTGATAAACCCGGCTCCTTTTTTAGCTCGCCATGGCCTGCGCCAACCCTATCTTTTATATGCCGGCCGGATTGAACCGGGCAAAGGTTGCCAGGAATTGCTGGATTATTTTCTTCAGTTCGCCGCCGAAGAAAAAAACATCGAGTTAGTCCTGATCGGGCACCTTTTGATGGGGCTTCCCGACCATCCTCGAGTTCGCTATTTGGGCTTTGTCTCGCTTGAGGAAAAAAACTTAGCCATGGCGGCGGCTGCTGTTACCATTCATCCCTCTCATTATGAAAGCCTTTGCATGGCAGCTTTGGAGTCATTGGCCGCACGAACGCCGATTCTGGTTCAGGAGGCGGCCGAACCGCTCAAGCGCCATTGTCTCCATGGTCAGTGTGGTCTATATTACGCCAATTCTAATGAATTTGCCTGGGCCTTAAACTTGCTTTTAAGAGATGGCCGGTTGAGACAGCGTTTAGCCGAAAACGGCCGTCGTTATGTTGAAGAGCGCTACGCCTGGCCGGTTGTTCTGCAAAAATATAAGCAAGCTCTGGATTATATTACCTCAACATAGACTTCCCGGCTCCGCCTCCACCTCCTTCCCTAAGAATAGGTAACAACTCACACATTTACTTAATTTTTTGAAATTCAGGGCCGCCGCACTTCTTTATCTAAAAAATCGGGGCAGGAGTTGCTTAGAGAACAAATTGTCACAGAGAGGGTCAGTTGCTGGCTGGAGCCAAGAATGAATTCCTTAAGAATTGGTACCGCCCTAAATATCTACCTAATTTTTATAAAACTGGGGAACGAAAAAGGCCAAGAGAGGTAGACTGCTTTAGCGGAGGGCGATAAACAGAGATATTAGTTAACCGCAATCTGATAAGAGGGGAGACGAAAAGGCGTTAAAAACTTGAGCGGATTCTAGGCCCTTCCGGGTGTCTCTGGGCCTAATTAAAAAAGATGGAAGAGGACCCCTTTCCTTTTTTGTGGGATGTGGGCTTATCGAGGAAACAAATCGTCTTTTAAGGGGAGGGCTCTGTATAATGCCTCTTCGTTTGACCTCAGTTCTCTGGGGGCGTTCTAAAGGCTCCAGGGCGGAAAGGTGCGAGGTAAGACACTGGCAAGCGTGATGGGCTAAGGGTGGTTTCAGTTCGGCCACTGCTGCCCGAGATTTTGTTTTAACCATTTTTTGACATTGGCCTTGGAAATATGTTAAATAGATTAGTTGAGGAAAGGGGAAGCCAGGAGCTATGGCTTACGTTAATTATGTGACCAAGAACTTGGCGATCAAAATTGTCTATTACGGACCTGGCCTGAGCGGGAAAACAACCAATTTGCGCTATATTTACTATAAGCTCGACCCCGCCTACCGGGGAGACCTGATTTGTTTAGAGACCGACACGGAAAGGACGATTTTTTTTGACCTTCTTCCGATTAAAGCTGGTCTTATCGGCGAATTTAAGGTCCATTTCCAGCTGCTCACCGTTCCCGGCCAGGTTTTTTACGAGGCCAGCCGCAAGTCGGTTCTCAGAGGGGCGGACGGAGTTATTTTTGTGGCTGATTCTCAGCTTCCCCTGCTCGATGCCAATTTAGAAAGCTTCGATAGCTTGAGGCGGAATCTTCTGGCTAACGATATGGACTTAAACCTGATGCCGCTCGTTTTTCAGTATAATAAGCGCGATTTGGAGAATCTCATCCCTGTCGAGACGTTTAATAACCTGCTTAATCCTCAAAGGCTGCCTTTTGTGGAATCTTCAGCCATTAATGGCTGGGGAGTATTTGAAAGCCTCCATGAAATAGCCAAGCTGACCGTGCCTCGGGTGCGGGAAAAGGTCCTGGAAGAGAAGAAGTTGGAACCAGAAGAGAAAGAGGAACAAGAGAAGGCCCTGGAGAAGGAAATTTACGGTAAACTTCAGACCCCCCGCCTCGAAGAAAAGCTGCCTGAAGCTCGACCGGCTATTCCGGCTGAAAGTAAGCGTAAAGTCCGAACCCACGAGGACATAGAGAGGGAATTAGAGCGTTTAGCGAAGGAATTCTTGGGGAAAAAGGGCGAGTAACGGTTTTTGCCCAGCAATTTCTGCGCTTAGTTAAAAACTGAGCATCTTCCCCCTTCTTCTTCGTCAATTTAAAAGAAAGTAATCAGATAGTCTACCGTCCAGGTATCGGCCGATGCTTTTTCGAATCATGAGTGCGGCTCTATATGGAATAGAAGCCTTTCCGGTAGAGGTCGAGGTGGACATCACCGATGGGATACCAAAGTTTGTTTTGGTGGGCCTGCCAGATGCGGCTATAAGAGAAAGTGAACAAAGGGTCAGGTCAGCCCTAAAAAATTGCGGGTTTGAATTTCCGCGGCGGAAGATTATCGTTAATCTGGCTCCAGCCGACAGACGCAAAGAGGGTTCTTCCTTCGATTTACCCATTTCGCTTGGTCTCTTGGCCTTTTTAAACTTAATTCCCAAAGAATCTCTGGAAAAAAAGGTCTTTTTAGCGGAGTTGGCCCTCGATGGCCGGCTTAAGCCAGTGCGCGGGGTTTTAATGGTCTCGCTTCTAACTAAAAAGATGAACTTTGAGGCCCTGATTGTTCCCGCGGCCAATGGCCCAGAAGGAGCATTAGTTGAGGGTCTAAAAGTTTATGGCTTAGAAAGCCTGCCTCAAGTTATTCAGCTTCTCCGCCACCAGGATTCAATTAGGCCTTGCGAAGTTGACCTGGAAGCAATTCTCCGTCAGCCGCTGGAAGAAGGCGATTTCAGCGAAGTTAAAGGCCAATTTCAAGTCAAACGAGCCTTAGAAGTGGCGGCGGCTGGCAGCCACAACATCCTGCTCGTGGGACCGCCTGGGGCAGGTAAAACGATGTTAGCCCGGCGTTTGCCGTCGATCTTGCCGCCCATGACGTGGGAAGAAATCTTGGAAGTTACCCAGGTTTACAGCGCCGCAGGGTTGCTCCGGGGCCGGCCGGCTATCTGTTCTCGACCCTTTCGTTCGCCCCATCATACCATTACTGACGCCGGACTTATCGGCGGAGGGCTTTTTCCCCGGCCGGGAGAAATTAGCTTAGCCCATCACGGCGTTCTTTTCCTCGATGAATTGCCTGAATTTAGGCGCAAGGTGCTCGAAGATTTGCGTCAGCCGCTCGAAGACGGCCAGGTGGTTATTTCGCGAGCGACGATAAGCGTGACTTTTCCTTGTTCCTTTATGCTTGTGGCGGCCATGAATCCCTGCGGGTTAGCCCTTCGCGGGCCTTTATCTTCAGAGGATTGCCCAGAAACAGAAAAGCGGCGATATTATTCTCGTCTTTCCAGTCCGCTTCTGGACAGGATTGATATTCAGGTGGAGGTGCCGGCGGTTAAATTTAGTGAATATGTCTGCCGGACGCCGGCCGAAAGCTCGGCCGAGATTAGGGCCCGGGTAATCAAGGCCAGAAAGCGACAATTGGCGCGATTCGAGGGCCGGCCTATTTATGCCAATGCCCAGATGAGGCCAAGGGAAGTCCGACGCTTTTGTCGATTGACCCCAGAAGCCGAAAGGCTCCTGGAGGCCGCCATGAAAAAGCTGGGATTAAGCGCTCGCGGTCTGGACCGCATTCTTAAGGTCAGTCGAACGATTGCTGACTTGGCGGAGGAAGAAGAGATTCAATTAGCTCATCTATCCGAAGCTATACAGTATCGCGCCTTAGATAGGTTTTAATAGCCTTTTGCTGTTTAATCTGGTAGAATTCAGCCCGATTTGGTCTCGTGAGACTTGGCATCGGCTGAAAACCTTGGCGCGGTCAAGTTGATGATAAGGAGCGATGGTCATGAGTTTAGCCTGGCTGGCTAAAAAAAGTTTGGAAGACATTGCTGAGGAAGCCTATGGTGAAACCTCCGGGTTGAAACGAGTCTTGGGGCCTTGGCAGTTAATCTTCTTAGGGATAGGGGCCATTGTGGGGGCGGGTATTTTCGTGATTACTGGCCATGCGGCCGCTCAATATGCGGGGCCCGCGGTCACCCTTTCTTTTATTCTGGCCGCCTTAGCCTGCGCTTTTGCCGGCCTATGCTATGCCGAGTTTGCCGCCCTCATTCCCATTGCTGGCAGTGCTTATACATATGCTTATGCTACCTTAGGGGAAATATTTGCCTGGGTCATTGGCTGGGATTTAATCCTGGAATATTCCTTAGGAGCCACAGCGGTGGCTATCGGCTGGTCAGGTTATATCTTAAGCTTCTTAAAAGACCTGGGTCTCAATTTTCCAGCGGCTCTCTCTTCTTCGCCCATCGCTTTTGACCCGCAGACCCATACCTGGCAGACAACCGGGGCTCTTTTTAACCTGCCCGCTTGTTTTATAATTGTTCTCTTAACGACTCTGTTGGTAATCGGGATAAAAGAATCAGCGACAGTGAATACGGTCATTGTCTTTTTAAAAATTACCATTATCTTGATTTTCATCGGCGCCGGCCTTTTCTTTATCAAGCCCTCGCTGTGGCGGCCGTTTATTCCACCCAACCAAGGTCAATTTGGCTTTTTTGGTCTGAGCGGAATTTTGCGGGGAGCCGGAGTCATGTTTTTCGCCTATCTTGGTTTTGACGCCGTTTCCACCGTGGCCCAAGAATCACGGCGACCGCAGCGGGATATGCCCGTTGGTATTTTGGGCAGCCTGGGAATATGCACTTTAATTTATATCGCCTTTTCCTTGGTCCTCACCGGAGTGGTTCATTATAGTCAGCTTAACGTGCCCGCGCCGGTGGCCGTGGCCATTGACGCCATGAAACTTTACTGGCTTTCTCCCTTTGTAAAAATCGGCGCGATTGTTGGCCTTATTTCGGTGATGATTGTTCAACTGATGGGTCAGCCCCGAATTTTCTATTCTATGGCTCGCGATGGTCTCTTACCGCCTTTAGCCGCCAGAGTTCATCCGCGTTTTCGGACCCCCTATGTCACGACTATTGCTACTGGTACCTTAGTAGCCATAGCAGCTTCCTTGCTTCCGATTGGCATCGTAGGGGAACTGGTGAGTATCGGCACGCTGATGGCTTTTGTTATTGTCTGTGGAGGAGTGTTGGTCCTCCGCTATACACATCCTGACCTCCCTCGCCCCTTCCGCACTCCCGGCGTTCCCTTTATTCCGGTCTTAGGTATTATTTCCTGCCTGTACTTAATGTCAGGTCTTCCCTGGGATACCTGGATGCGCCTTCTTATCTGGATGGCCTTTGGCCTGGTTCTTTATTTCACTTATGGTATAAGAAAAAGCCGTTTGCGAAGGCGAGCCACAAAAAATTAAAGGGGTTCTCTTCCATCCCGAACGTATCCGAGCCTAACCCATACAAGATGGGAGAGAATAATCAAAGAAGAATATTTTTAAATCTTATCGGTTCTTCCGACTTTCTTGTGGGTAAAAATATAATATTTGGATGCATATTTCAGCGAATTTACCTCAGGCGTCTTATTGGCCATGAGGCTGATTAAGAGAAAACCAATGAGATATAAGAGCGACATAGCCAGTTTGCTTTTTAAACTCGTCTAAAGCTGCTCATTAAAAGGCTCCCTCTGGGCCTTTTGTTCTCCAGGTTTACCCCCACGAAACCCGGGAGTCCACATTATTTTTTTAAAAGGCGAGGCCGCCGTCTCGAACCACCCACCGGCCCTTTTTAAAAACATGCCGGACTGGATTGGGGCCGGGGTGATAAATGAGGTGGATATAATTGGGAACGGCGCAAAGGATGAGGTCCATATCTTTGCCAGGTTCAAGACTACCGATTCTCTCCTGCCTTTCAAGGGCCAAGGCGGCGTTAGCTGTCGCCGCATTAATTGCTTCCTCTACCTGAAAATCTAAGAGAAAGACAGCTAATTGCATCACCAAAAGCATGGATTCTGTCATGGAACTGCCAGGGTTAAAATCAGTGGCGATAGCCACAATCGCTCCAGAATCAATAAGCTGGCGTGCCGGTGGCCGCTTAGCTAACTTAAGGAAAAGGGGAACCATGGGCAAAAGGGTAGCCACGGTGGAACTTCCGGCCAAGGCGGCAAGGCCTTTGGGAGTAATGTTAATCAGGTGGTCAGCGGAGATGGCCTCGAGTTCCACGGCCAGCTCAGCTCCGCCCAGGGGCGAAAACTCGTCGGCATGGAGCCTGACTTTAAAACCCAGACGTTTCGCTTCTTCAGCTAAAACTCTGGTTTCCTCCAAAGAGTAGACGCCGGTTTCGCAAAAAACATCAAAAAATTCAGCTAAGCCTTTTCGTCTGACCTCAGGCATAACCGTCCGGGTCAATAATTCCAGGTAGCCAGGTTTGTTTTCTCGGTATTCAGCCGGGACTTCATGGGCTCCAAGAAAGGTGGGGACGATTTCTACCGGGTGGAGCTTTTGAGCTTGTTGCAGCGCCTCAAGTTGCTTGATTTCGGTCTTCCAGTCGAGGCCATAACCGCTTTTAGCCTCGACCGTTGTGGTCCCCTGCAGGAGCATGGAATTTAGGCGGTCGAGACAAAGCTGGGCAAGCTCTTCTAAGGAAGCTTCCCGAGTAGCCCGGACGGTTGTCTGAATTCCCAGGCCCTTAGCTGCCAGTTCCTGGTAAGTTGCCCCGCGCAGCCGGAGCAGAAATTCTTGTTCCCTTGTTCCAGCAAAGGGAAGATGAGTGTGGGAATCGATTAAGCCAGGTAACCCCACGAGACCATCACCTTCCAGAATCGTGGCTCCAGCCACTGGCCGGACCTCCTTTTCCAGGCCCTTGTTTGGGCCAACGTAGACTATTTTCCCTTGGTAGGCAGCGATGGCGGCCTCGTCGATTAAGTTCAATTCGCGGAGGTTTTCTTTTCTCTTGGGAATAACGCCGGAACAAGTCAGAAGTTGTCGCAGGTTTTTAATAATTAAGTCAGCTGATTTCATGAGGTTTTTTCCAGGGAGAAGGCGTGGGCCTGATTCTTGTCGGCATTGAATTCAGTTTTTTAGGCGGGGTAGAACGCCGATAAGCGGGTGATTTAAAAACATCCCATTGTCTGGTTCCGGAGGAGGAATTCCAGGGCAACTCTTCGTGACCCTTGGGCTCAAACAAATAAGGGGGTGTTTCGGTATGGACGGGAAAGGGAGGTGGGGTTTTTTTATTAATAAAGGGCGGTGTCTCTTCGACGACCACCGGCTCCGCGGAGCGGTCAAAACCGGTGGCAATTACTGTCACCTTAACCATGTCTTTGAGAGAGGGGTCGATAACCGTCCCAAAAATTATGTTGGCTTCAGGATGTGCCAACTCATGAACAAGACGCGAGGCCTTCCAGACCTCGTGAAGTGTCAGGTCCTTGCCGCCAGTGATGTTGATCAAGACCCCCCTGGCTCCCTTAATCGAGGTATCAACGAGAAGCGGGCTGGAGATAGCCTTCTGAGCGGCCTCGACCCCGCGGTTTTCTCCAGAAGCAATGCCTGTGCCCATGAAGGCCATACCCATTCCTTTCATGATGGAGCGGACGTCAGCAAAATCGAGGTTGATTAAGCCGGGCTTAGTAATTAAATCCGAGATGCCCTGCACCGCCTGCCTTAGGACGTCGTCAGCCAAACGGAAGGCATCCTGGATTGAGGTGTCAAGGTTAACGGTTTCCAGAAGGCGCTCGTTGGGAATAGAAATTACGGTGGCTACAGAGGATTTAAGCTCACTCAGCCCTTCCTCCGCTTGTTTAGCCCTAACCTTACCCTCAAAGGCAAAGGGCATAGTAACAATGGCAATGACGAGAACATCCATTTCTGAAGCCAGAGTGGCCAGCACGGGCGTGGCGCCAGTTCCGGTTCCCCCTCCCAAACCAGCGGTGAGAAAAACCATGTCTGCGCCCTCAAGAATCTGCTGGAGCCTTTCACGGTCGTCTAAGGCAGCTTGCCGTCCAATTTCCGGGTGACCGCCAGACCCCAATCCCTTGGTAAGTTGAGCGCCGATCTGCACTTTTAACGGAGCCAGGCTGGTTTGTAAAGCCTGGACATCGGTATTGACGGCAATGAATTCCACGCCTTCAATATTAGCTTCAATCATTCGGTTGATAGCATTGCCACCACCGCCGCCGATGCCGATGACTTTGATTTTAGCGGCCGGGCTTTCTTCCACCAAATGAAATTTTAAACGGTTAGCCCTTTCCTCAGCCATGACTCACCTCCCTCTCATTCCTTAAGCCAGTCAAAGAATCTGGCTAAAAAACCTCTTTTTCTTTCCTTGGTCATCCCCCTTTCCCGCCATTTATTAAACCCGTAAAGAATCAACCCTACTGAGGTGGCGAAATCGGGGGTGCTAACTCTATCCACCAGACCGCCCACTCCAGAGGGCTCGCCTCGGCGCACGGGCAGGTCAAAAATTTCTTCCGCCACTTCTTCCAGGCCTTCTAAAAGAGCTGTCCCGCCGGTTAAGACAATCCCGGAGTTGAGCGATTTTTCAAAGCCCATCCTCTTAATGTCACTATCCACTAAACGAAAGATTTCTTCGGCTCGGGGTTGAATAATATCCGTTAAAATCTGCCGCGACAGGACCCTGGGCCGTTTTCCCTTTGCCACGCTGGGGACTTCGATGGTTTCCGCTTCTTCCAGGCTGGGGGCGGTGATGCAGCCGTATTTTTTCTTTATCTTCTCGGCTTCGGAAATAGGGGTACGCAGGCCAACTGCAATGTCGTTGGTAAAATTGTCTCCGCCGAGAGGGATAGTGCAGGTATACCAGAGACTGCCGCGCTCAAAGATGGCTACCTCGGTTGTTCCCGCGCCGATATCAATCAAACCAACGCCTAATTCCATCTCATCAGGAGTGAGAGTGCTGGTGGCGGTAGCTATCTGGTTGAGGACAACCTCTTCTATTTCGACATCAGCTCGTTCGAAGCAAGCCCGAAGGTTTTGCGCTGAAGTGATGGCCGAGGTGACAATATGGACGTTAACCTCCAGCTTAATTCCACTCATTCCCAGGGGGTCCTTGATTCCGTCCTGCTCGTCGACCACAAATTCTTGAGGAATGATGTGGATAATTTCTCGGTCGGGCGGGATGGAAATGGCTTTAGATTGGTCGATGACGCGGTGGATATCTTCTCGCGAAATCTCTCTATTCTTGCCCGAGACTGCCACCACTCCCCGGCTATTAAAGCTCTTTATATGCGCTCCAGAGATACCGACATAAGCGGAAGCGATTTCCACCCCCGCCATCAGTTCGGCCTCTTCTCGCGCCTTTTTGATGGCGTCTGTGGCCGCATCCAAGTTAACTACCACGCCGTTGCGTACCCCGCCCCTGGAATCGGCAATTCCAATGCCGACAATTTCCACTTTCCTTTCCTCAGTGATTTCGCCGATGATGGAGCAGACCTTTTTAGTTCCCAGGTCAAAACCAACAATATAACCACTCTTGGGCATTAATTTTCCTCCTTTGGCGAACCTTCAGGGGTGGCACCCGCTGAGGGCTCCATAGGTTTGAAATAAACCCGGTCTTCGTAAAACCGAAGGTCGACATACTCGAGCGGCCCATAATTAGCCTCTAACCATGACCGGTGGAGATGATAAAGGTGGAGTTTTTCCTGAAACTGCTCTTGGCCGAGAATTAAACGGGTGGGGCTTCCCTCGAACTGAAGAATTAAATTAGCCGGGTTGGAGAAAATAAAGAGTTTGGCGTTGGAGTTAGCCGCTTCACCCAGAGCCTTAAGGCACTCCCGGACAAGAGCTAATTCTTCTAAGGAAAAATGGGCGGATTCCTTAGCAGAAAATATGCAGGGCAGGTTTAAATTGGACTCGCCAGAGAGAGTTTCCAGAATCACTCCTTCCTCGTCAATTAAGTAATTATTAGATGTAGCTTTAACGACCGCCAAAGGCTGGCGTTCTTCCACGATGACTTCCAAGGCGGAAGGAAATATCTTGCGTACCCTTACTCTTTTTACCCAGCGGTGGGTTAAGCTAAGACTCTCCACTGTTTTAAGGTTGAGGCGAAAAATGTTGTTCCGGCAAAGAGAGCTTAAATTCTTAGTCAGTTCCTGTTTGACCAGTTCTTTTGTGGCCACGACTCGAACCTCTTTCACCCTTAGCTCTTCCCAGGTTATAAGAAATAAATATAAACGAGAACTGAGGTAGATTAGGCTGCCCGCCAGAGCAAAAAGAAGGAGGATATGCTTTATAGTCAGACGAGTTTTTCGGTTGACCCGACGAAACTTGGTGACACTCCTCTGAAAGGGATAAGGATTAAGGGTAAAGGGTTGGGCCACAGGCTGGGTTTTCACTTCTCTTCCCCTCCGGCCAAACGGTCGATGATTGCCGGAATAACTTTGGGAATATTACCGGCTCCCAAGACCATGATTATGTCCTGAGGTCTGACCAAGCGAGCCACGAGCTCGGGAATTCGTTCTAAGTCCGGCTCGTAATAAACGTGCTTGTGGCCGTATTCATGAATAGCTTCGTAAAGGGCCCGGCCGTTTATTCCTGGGATAGGGTCTTCGCCCGCCGCATAAACCTCAGTTAAGACAAGAACGTCAGCCTGGTTAAAACCCATGGCGAAGGATTTAAGAAGGTGATAAAGACGGGTATAGCGGTGCGGCTGAAAAATCACCACTAATCGCCGATGAAAGCCAGCTTTGGCCGCCTCCAAGGTGGCTCTTATTTCTGTCGGGTGGTGGGCATAATCCTCAATTATCATTATGTTATTGATTACTTTTTTTAGCTCGAAGCGACGACCAGTGCCGGTATAGCTTTCCAAGGCCTGGAATATTGCCGGCAGGGGAATTTCCAAGTCAAGACCCACTGCCACGGCGGCCATAGCGTTAAGAATGTTATGTTCTCCGGGGACGCCAAGGTGGAGCTCGCCAATTTCTTCGCCATGAAAGTAGAGCTTAGCCCAGCTTTCAAAACCCTGGAAACGAGTCTTACGAGCGAAAATATCAGCCTGAGCGGAAAAACCATAGGTGATGATTTTTCTTTCCACTTTGGGAATCAGGTCCTGAAGGTTGGGGTCGTCGAGACAGAGGATGACCGGGCAATAGAAAGGAACTTTGTTGGCGAAATGGACAAAAGTCTTTTTCAGCTCGTCAAGGTTGTGGTAATGGTCGAGATGTTCCAGGTCGATATTAGTGAGCACGGCGATGAAAGGAGAAAGATAGAGGAATGAACGGTCGCTTTCGTCGGCCTCGGCTACCATGAAATCACCAGCGCCCAGCTTGCCGTGACCGCCGATGCGGTTGAGACGTCCGCCGACGACAATTGTGGGGTCAAAGCCGCCCGCCTCAAGCACTAAAGCAATCATAGAAGTAGTGGTCGTTTTCCCGTGGGAGCCGGCAACGGCGATGCCGTATTTCATCCGCATCAGTTCTGCCAGCATCTCAGCCCGGGGGATAGTTGGAATTTTTAACTGGCGGGCCTCCTGGACTTCGACATTTTCTGGCCGGATGGCGGAGGAGACAACGACGACATCTGCGCCCTGAACATTTTCTTGACGATGGCCGAGGCTGATTTCCGCCCCCAGGCTTTTTAGTCTTTCGATGGCTTCGTTGTTTTGGATATCCGAACCGGAGACTTTGTAGCCAAGGTTTAAAAGAACCTCGGCAATCCCGCTCATTCCGGTACCACCAATGCCGATTAAATGAATCTTTTTTAGGCGACGATAGACCTGTTTAACCAAGGCTCACCATCCTCGGTTCAAATTTCATTAGCTCTAAGCAAAGGGAAGCAATTTTTTCTTCTGGTTTTTCCAACTTAAAGCTGCTCAAGCGTTCCTCCATCAATTTTAGCTGGTGTGGTTCCTCTAAATAACTTAGGATTTTATCGGCCAAAACCTGAGGCGTGGCTTCGCTTTCTGGCAATAAGTCAGCAGCGCCCGAAGCCGCCAGCTCGTAGGCATTCCAGTATTGATGATTCTCTGCCGCTTGGGCGAAGGGAATAAGCACCGCCGGCCTCTGGGCCGCGATGATTTCGGCCACTGAAGTTGCGCCCGCCCGACAAATAATCAGGTCGGCTGCGGCAAACCGGGACGCCATATCAAAAAAATAAGGAGCAATCGTTATTCTGTTAAACCCCTGCTCTCGATAAGCTCTTTCTACCCAACTTAGGTCTTTGGGACCAGTCTGATGAAAAATTCTGAGTTTCTCCTTGACCCTAATTAAGCAGGCCAAGACTTCCACCATTAATTGATTAAGAAAACGGGACCCTTGGCTTCCGCCAAAAATAAGCAGGGTGAAAAATTCATGAGGTTGGCGCGGCGGTATCAGGTTGAATTCCTCGCGGACTGGATTACCCAAACAAATTCCCTTATGGCCAAAATAAGAAAGAGTTCCCTGAAAAGCGACTACCGCCTTCGGAACAAAAGGCCGCAGCAGGCGGTTAGTAAAACCGGGTCGGGCATTTTGCTCTAAGATGAGGCGAGGCCGGCCCAAAAGCCAAGCCGCTAAGGTCATCGGCCCTGAACTGTATCCTCCCATGCCGATTACTAAGCGGGGCCTTTTTTTAATTATCAAATAAATTGACTTAATTAAAGCTATAGGAACAAGCGGAATACTAAGGATAGCGCGGGCACCTTTTCCCCTCAGCCCGGCTATTTTCAACCCGATGAACTTTTCACCATGGTGCTGAATTATTTCTTTTTCCATCGCTCTTTGGCTGCCGATAAAAATTATTTCTAATTCGGGCACTTTTTCTCGCAATTTTTTACCCACCGCTAAGGCAGGATAAAGATGTCCGCCCGTTCCTCCGCCGCAGATGAAAATAGTTGGCCTCTTCATCTTCCGCCGCCGTTTAAAGGTTTTCGCTGAGAAATGTTGAGGAGAAAGCCCACAGCGATTAGTTGGCAAACCAAAGCCGACCGGCCATAGCTGATAAAGGGGAGGGGTACCCCCTTGGTTGGACCGAGGGCTAAAACTATAGAGATGTTGAGAAGCGCTTGGGTGCATATAGCTAAGGTGAGTCCATAGGCGGCCAATTTGTGGCTGAGGCTTGGAGCCTGGCCGGCAATCTGCCAGCCCCTCCAGAAGATGATAAGGTACAGAGCTAAGATCGCGAGGCTGCCAAGCAACCCGAATTCCTCGCCGATAATGGCGTAAATGAAATCGGTTTGAGCGCAGGGAAGGAAATAGAGTTTCTGAGTGCTCTCGCCCAAGCCGACTCCCAGAAGACCCCCCGAGCCGACAGCTAACCTGGATTGCAAGATTTGGAATCCGGCTCGGTCGCGATGCTCTTCGGGCGAGCGAAAGGCCTCCCATCTCTGGCGTCGGTAGTCATCTCGGGGCAGTTGTTGAAAATAGAGAAAAAAGAATAGGCCGGCCACAGCCATGATGAGGCCTAAATAGCGAACTTTTATCCCGGCGATAAAAAAAAGCCCAAAGCTGATGAAGAGGACTAAAACCGATGTGCCCAAGTCTGGTTCCCGCAGGATTAAAAGGACAAAAAGGGCGGTAACTCCGAGAATTGGCAGCCAGGTCATTAAGTCAGAGAGGTTTTCCTTCTTTTTTTCCAGATAAAAAGCAATCAACAAAGTTAAGCTGATTTTGGCCAACTCCGAAGGCTGAAACCTTAGCCCAAAAAGGGTTATCCACCGATTGGTCCCGGCGATCGGCGGCATAATATAGCAAAGGGCCAAGAGCAATAAGGTAATAGCCACAAGCCCCAGAATAAACGCCGGCTCTTGATAGAGGACGCGCCGCGAGGTAACGATGAGCGCCATTAATCCTAAACCCAGCCCGGCTCCCGTTATTTGTTGAAGCAGAAAATGAAAGGGCTGGCGATATTTTTCGGTGGCGGGCAAGGCCGAGGCGCTAAAAATCATGATGAAGCCGACTAAGAGCAGAAGTAAAGTAGCCAGAAGAAGAGGCCGGTCAAAACCGCCGGGCCGGAAGATTTCCTTGGACTTCACTTTCTCCGACTCCCCTTGACCCATCGAGCCAAACGCCGTACCTCTTGTTTAAAGACACGTCCCCTATGTTCAAAATTGGAAAACATATCGAAGCTGGTACAAGCCGGGGAAAGCAGGACGCTCTCCCCGGGCCGCGCCTTCTCGAAGGCTAAATTGACAGCCTCGCGCATCGTCGAGGCCAGGCTGATGGGGATGACTTCTTTAAGAGCCTGCCTAATTTTTTCTTTAGCCTCACCGAGTAGGACAAGGTGGCGGACGCGACCTTTAATCACCGGACGAAGTAGAGTGAAATCAGCTCCCTTATCCCTTCCGCCCATTATCAGGACAATTCCGGGTTCTAAAGAGTTGATAGCCTTTATGGTGGCGTCGACAGTGGTGGCCTTGGAATCATTAAAAAAGGTAATCCCGCGCCAGGTAAGAACTTTTTCCAGACGGTGCTCCAGCCCAGGGAACTGGCTTATCACCTTCTTCATTTGGCTGAGGGGAACCCCGAAAAACTGGCCGACCAGGAGGCTAACCATAACGTTATCTATGTTATGAGCCCCCCTCAGTTTTATGGCTTTCAGGGGCAAAGCTAATTGTTCCTGGCCATCATTAAGCCAAATTCTGTCTCCCTTCAGATAAGCCCCTTTGGTCACAGGCCTCTTCTGGCTGAAAAAATAGGGACAGGCGCTGATTTCTTGGCGGAGAGACCAGACCTTGGCGTCGTCGCGATTGAGAATGGCCATATCTTTTTCGGTGAGGTTAATAAAAAGCTTTTTCTTGGCCTCCCAGTAGGCATCGAGAGAACCGTGCCAGTCAAGATGGTTGGGAGAAAAATTAAGGAAAGCCGCCACCTGACAGCGAAAGTTTTGACAGAAAGCTAATTGAAAACTGGAAATTTCAGTAACATAAATATCTGTCGGTCGACTGGTCGCTGCATAGCGGATAAGCGGCACACCAATATTGCCTGCTAAGTGGACGCGTTTTTTCCCGGCTTTTAAAATTTGGTAGGTCAGGGTGGTGGTAGTCGATTTACCGTTAGTCCCAGTTATCCCGATAAGTTCGCCGCGCATAAACAAGCCTGCCAGCTCAATTTCGGAGAGCACGGGGATTCCCGCCTCCTGAGCGGCTTTTATCTCCGGGAGAAGAGGCACGCCCGGACTGGGAATGATCAGGTCGGAAGCGAGAAAAGTTTCTAATTTATGGCCTCCAGACTCAATTCTTATTCCCTTTTCTTCGAACTCTCTAAGCTTAGGGCCTAACTCTGAGGCGGGCTTTTTTTCGCTTACGCTGACCAAGGCCCCTTGCTCCTCAAGAAAATCGACTACGGCTTCTCCAGTCTTGCCCAGGCCTACAACTAATACTTTTCTATTACGGAGGTTTAACTTTTCTTGGCTCATCTTAGTTTTAACGTGGTGAGGCTGAAAAGGGCGAAGATGATACCCAGAATCCAGAATCGAACCACAACTTTTTCTTCGGGCCAGCCCAAGAGTTCAAAGTGATGATGTAAAGGAGCCATTTTGAAAACTCGTTGGCCGCCCGAAAACCGGAAATAAGCCACCTGGATAATTACCGAGAGAGCTTCCAGGATAAAGACTCCCGCCACCGTAAAAAGAAGAAACTCTTGCTTAATCAAAAGAGCAATGACAGCCTGGGCAGCGCCAAGAGAAAGGGCGCCGACATCGCCCATAAAAACCTGAGCCGGATGGCAATTAAACCAGAGAAAACCTAAACAGGCTCCAGACAAAGCCCCGGCAAAAACAGTTAATTCCGCCGCTTGGGGCACCCAGGTGACGTTAAGGTATTGGGAAAAACGAGCATGTCCAGCGATATAAGTCAGGGCCGTCAGAGCGCTGGCGCTGATGGCCATAAGACCGATGGCCAAACCATCAAGTCCGTCGGCCAAGTTAACGGAATTGGAGGAGCCAACTAAGATAAATATAATCCAGGGTAAATAAAACCAGCCGAGGTAGGGCGTCCAAGATTTAAAAAAAGGAAAATTGAGTTCTAAGCTAAAGCGGCCAGAGAACCCGAGATAGATAAGGGTGAGGCCGATGGCAATGGCCAAGAGGAATTGGAGGCCAAGCTTAGCTCGACCCTTTAGTCCCAGAGAGCGGCGCCGTTTGATTTTAATCAGGTCGTCGAGGAAGCCGACTAAGCCGAAGAGAAGGAGGGTCGCCATTCCCAACCAAACATAGATATTGGCCAGATTCCCCCACAAGAGGGTGGGAATTAGAGTAGCGCTAATTATGAGCAAACCGCCCATCGAGGGCGTACCCCGCTTGCTTAGATGAGTTTGGGGTCCTTCAGGTCTAATTTCCTGACCAATTTGCATCTTTTTCAACCAGCGAATGAGTAAAGGACCGAAAACAAAACTGATGAAAAGAGCCGTAATTCCGGCCAGGGCGGTTCTAACGGTTATGTACCGAAAAACGTTGAAGAAAATATGCCATTGGCGTAGCGGCACGAGCAGCCAGGTGAGCACCCTAATTACCTCCTCTTTTGGCTTTGAGATAATCGACAATTATTTCCAGCTTCATACCCCGTGACCCCTTGACCAGGACGAGGTCGCCCGGAGCGAGGATTTCGTCCAGGGCGGCCGCCGCCTCCTGGGGCGAGGAGAAAGAGAGGCAATTTTTGGGGTTGAGGCCGGACTTGACGGCTCCGCGGGCAATTTCAATGCTGAGCTCACCGACCGTAACGAGAAAGTCCCAACCAAAATCGACCAATTTTTTGCCGCTCAACTCGTGAAACCGGGGAGCCTCAGGACCAAGTTCGAGCATATCTCCGAGCACGGCTAAGTGGCGGCGGGCGGGAAGTTTTCTTAAAGAGCGAAGCGCTTCCTCCAGCGCCCGCGGGTTGGAATTATAAGTATCGTTAACTAAGTGGACTCCAGGGTTAAGAAGGGTCAGTTCTCCCCGGCCTGACTCAGGTTTCAAGCCGGCTGCCGCTGCCGCCATTTCTTCACCTGAAACCGAGAAAAGATGGGCCACAGAACAGGCGGCCAGCAGATTATAGATGAAGGCTTCATAAAGAAAGGGAAACTTTACCTCGAACCTGGTTTGATTTATCTGAAGATTAACTCTAAACCCCTCATAGCCAAGAGGCTCCACGGCCACGGCTCTGGTCTCACATTCGGGAGAAAAGCCAAAGAGTCGGCGTTTTCCCTGCCAAATAGAAGCCACCTTCATTACCAGAGGGTCATCGCCGTTAAGCACCGCTGTACCGCTTTCCTTGGTCCCCTTCAATATTTCCTGCTTAGCGGCGGCGATGGCCTCAAGCGAGGGGAAAAATTCAAGATGAACGGGGTGAATACCGGTGAGAACGGAAACGTCAGGGGGGGCAATCTCAGTTAGTCTCTTAATATCGCCGGGCCCTCTCATCGCCATTTCCAGTACGGCCACTTCATCTTCGGCCGTAATCTGGAGGATGGTCAGGGGAAGGCCGATTTCATTGTTATAGTTTTTCTCCGACTTAACTACCCGATAGCGGGTAGCTAACATCGTGGCCGTGATTTCCTTGGTGGTGGTTTTCCCGACGCTGCCCGTAATGCCCACTACTTTGGTGGCTGTTTCCCGAAGGACCTGACGGGCGATGGCGTGAAGTGCTTGGAGCGGGTCTCGAACCCGGACCAGCCCAAAGGAAGGAGGTAGGCCGTCTATGGATTGACTCACCACAGCCCCGCCTGCACCTTTATGGCAAGCATCAGGAACAAAATGGTGGCCGTCTCTTGCGCCCTGCAGGGCAAAAAATAATTCCCCTGGAACTGTCTGCCGGGAATCAAAGTTATAATGGTGGAAGCGGCTTTGCGGCGAACCCTGGAGAATCTCTCCTCCTGTCCACTGAGCGATAACGGCCAGTGTCAGCTCCATTTTCAGTTTTCTCCTTTTAGTTCAGCGAGCAAAGTCCGGATAACTTGGCCATCGTTAAAGGGTATTTTTTCGCCTTTAATTTCCTGATATTCTTCATGCCCTTTACCGGCGACCAAAAGGATGTCGCCTTTGCGGGCTGTGCTCAACGCCTGTTTAATGGCTTGGCGACGGTCAGGCTCAAGCCAGTAATGCTTAACTCCTGTTCGCCGCACCCCTTTTTCCACTTCGGCAATAATCGAAGCGGGGTCTTCGTTTCGTGGATTATCGGAAGTAATGATTATGATATCGGCTAATTCGCCCGCCACCTGCCCCATCCTCTCTCGTTTGCTTCGGTCTCTATCCCCTCCACAGCCGAAAACCACGATTATCCGTCGTGGTTGAAAAGAGCGGAGAGTCGTCAGCACACTCCTCAGAGCGGTATCAGTATGGGCATAATCAACAAAAATGCTTAGGCCGAGGTCGTTATCTATTTTTTCTAAGCGGCCGGGGATGCTTTTTACCGCTGTAATCCCTTTAACAATAGCCGTTAAATCTAAATTGAGAGCCAACCCGGCGGCAAAAGCGGCCAAAATGTTATAAACATTATGCTGGCCTAAAAGTGAGCTGGTTAGTTCAACTTCTCCTCCGGGATAAAGAATAAGTAGACTCGTTTGTCTTTCTGACAAGCGCACCTCGGAAGCTCGGATCAAGGCCTCAGGCTGAAAGCCAAAGGTAATCGTTGTCAGGGGCAGTTCAGTAATTAACTTTTGCCCCCAGGGGTCATCTTGATTAACGATAGCGGTCCTTTTCTTTTTATTAAGGTAAAAGAGTTTTTTCTTGGCTTCAAAGTAGTCGTCCATCGAGGCGTGAAAATCGAGATGTTCGGGGCTCAAATTGGTGAACATAGCCAAATCAAACTGAATCCCTAAAACGCGCTTCATGACTAAGGAATGGGAAGAAACCTCTAAGATAGCATGAGTGGCCCCGTTATCTAAGAAGGTTCTGAGCAGACGCTGTAAATCAGAGGCTTCAGGCGTAGTCCTTGGGGCGGGTTGAATTATTCCTGGGCCCCGGTAATTTATCGTGCCGATGACGCCGGGCCGGCCACCTGCCTTAAGAATTATCGATTCCAGAAGATAGGTAATGGTGGTTTTCCCTTTAGTCCCAGTTATGCCTATAACTTTCAACGATTGAGAGGGATGGCCAAAAAATTCATCTGCCAGATGAGCCAAAGCTTCCCGGCCGTCAGCCACTCGAATCCAGGTGAGAGGCCAATGAGGGGGCGGTCCAGACTCGCTAAGCACAGCTGCCGCTCCTTTCTCCTTGGCTATTTCCACAAAGGAAGAGCCGTCATATTTTTGGCCTTTCAAGGCTACAAAGAGGTTACCTGGTTGAACTTCATGAGAAGAATAGCTCAGTCCAGTTATTTCCATCTCTTCCGGGCCTATAAGGTCAAGCGGCCGGATCACCTTCAAGAGCTGGGTCAATTTCATGGCCGTTCCTGATTTTTCAGCCCCGGGTTCGTCCTGGCGAGAACCCATTTTTTGGGCTCCTCACGAGGTGTTTCTCCCGAATAAAGAAGAACCCGACGGGCAATTTCTCTAAAAACAGGGGCGGCTACGTCGCCTCCGTAATATTTTCCTGCTTTTGGTTCGTCAATAACGACCACAATAGAGACTGCTGGCTTATCGCTGGGGACAAAGCCAACAAAGATGGCCCGATGCCGGAAGGAACTATAGGCTCTCTGCAGCGGGTCAAATTTTTGGGCCGTGCCTGTCTTTCCGGCTGCTGGATAGCCAGAGAGTGCCGCCTCTGTTCCTGTCCCTTCTTCAACCACCTTGGAAAATATCAGGTTAATTAAAGTTTCCGCCGTTTCCTTTGGAAGCAAACGGACGGGAGGAGCGCTGGGAATTGTTTCGAGGCCATCTGGCCCGACTGTGGCCTGGACGACTCGCGGCGGGACGAGCCAACCGCGATTGGCGATGACGTTCATGGCCTGAAGAAGCTGGAGGGCGGTAACCGAAATTTCATAGCCGATAGCGATATGGGGCAAAGTATGGATGGTCCAATAGCGGGTGGGGCGGAGGATGCCGGCTTCCTCGGCGGGCAGGTCAATACCAGTTTTTTCTCCGAAACGAAACTTTTTAATCATGGAGAAAAGGTTTTCCTGACCGATTTCTAAGGCAACCTGAATTGTGCCCACGTTGGAGCTGTGGATAAAGACTTCGGGAAAAGAAAGGAGGCTAAACCGTTTGTGGTCTCGGACTGAGAGGCCGCCAAGAGCAATGTAGCCAGAGGAGCAGTCATAGACCTTGCTTAGGCTGGCCGGGTGGAATTCCAGAGCCGCGGCGGCTGTAACTATCTTAAAAGCCGAACCTGGTTCAAAGTTCTCCTGGATAGCCCGGTTCACCTGAGCTAAAGGGTCAGCTGGCGGGAATTCGTTGGGGTCGTAGTCAGGGTAGCTGGCCATGGCTAAGACCTCACCTGTGGCTGGCCGAGAAACAACTACAGTTCCCCAGGAAGCTTGGTGCGCTAAGACAGCTTCTTCGAGTTCTTTTTCAGCTATATATTGGATGCGGCTATCTATGGTCAGGATAAGGTCTTTTCCTGGCAGGGTCGGTTCTAAAACTTCCAGGTCATATTTCCGCTTGAGGGCGTCGCGGCGGACCAGGACCCGACCTTTTTTCCCCTGGAGAAGGTCATTATATTTATATTCCAAACCGCTCAACCCTTGGTCGTCTATATCTACTCCGCCCAGGACATGGGCCAGATGTGGGCCAAAGGGATAAAATCGCTTACTTTCTGTTTGGAGAAAGATGCCCGGAATCTGGGCCTTTTTTACCTTCTCAGCTAATTCCCAGCTTATTTTTCTTTTTATCCAAATAAAGCGGTCCCCGTTTTCCAAGCGGTTTTTTATTCGCTGTTTATCTCGAGGAGAAAGGGGGAGAAAAGTTTCTAATTCAGCGAGCTTCGATAACACCGCCTCTTTTTTCTCCTGGCTCTCCCGGGTAAGAAAGACAGAGGGAAAGGGAAGGCTGCGGGCTAAAATTGTTCCCTGACAATCGGTAATCGTGCCCCGAGGCGGCCAGATTTCTCGAAGATAGCGATTCTGGTCAGCGGCCTCATTTTTTAGCTCGTGATGTCGGAATAATTGGAGTTCCACTAACCGGCCGGTTATCAACAGAAACCAGGCGATGACACCAATAGCCGCCACGAGGGCTCGTTTGTTCAGGCGGTGCGCAGACCCGTTAATCATCTCTTTAGCTCTGGGATAAATTCTTCGTAAATTAGTTGCGCCGGTTGCGGTTCAGTCAGGTTCAAGGCCTGACGAGCAATTTTTTCCACCCGCTCTAAGGAGAGGAGCGAGGCTTTAACCGCTTCTAAGCTTTTTATTTCGGTCTCAAGCTTATTGATAGTTTCTTCGGCTCGGCGAATTTCCAGGCCAAGGCGGATAATTTCTGTTTGATACCAGATGTAAAAGGTTAAGCAGGCCAGCCCAAAACAAAGACTGATGGCGATAAACAATAATTCCACCTTAGGTATCTTCTTCTTAACCATGTTTTTGAACCTCGGCGGCTCTTAATTTAGCGGAATGGGCCCGAGGGTTGCGTTTGATTTCTTCCTCAGAGGGGAGAACTGGCTTACGAGTCAGAAGGCGGAGCGCTGGAAGTTCGTCATTAGCCTGGGCCAATCTATTAAAAGTATGCTTGATTATCCTGTCTTCCAGGGAATGGAAAGAGATGGCTACGATTCTGCTTCCTGCCGGAAGAAGCTGCGCCATCCTTTCTATGAACTTATCCAGGTCCTTCAATTCATTGTTGACTTCGATTCGCAGCGCCTGGAAAACCTTGGCGGCGGGATGAATCTTGCCTGGTTGGGGCTGCCAGCGACAGACTTCTTCCACTAAGCGCCGGAGCTGAGTGGTTGTTGTGAGCGGCTGACTTTTTCTCCGGGAAACGATTTCCTTAGCTAACCTTCGAGCCTGTTTTAGCTCACCGTATTGAGCTAAGATGCGACCTAATTGATTTTCGGGATATTTTTCTAAGATTTTAGCCGCGGTGGTCTTAAGGCGGGTATCGAACCTCATGTCCAGAGGGCCTTCGCGATTAAAGCTGAAGCCCCGCTCCGGGTTATCTAACTGGAAGGAAGAAAGACCCAGGTCAAGCAGGAGGCCGCGGACTTCCTGGAAGTCAAGCGCCAAATCGGGAAGAGAGCGGAAATCTGCTTGCAGCAGTTTCACCCTTTTAGCAAAATCTTTTAGCCTCTGGCGAGCCTCGAGGAGAGAGGCCTCGTCAAGGTCGAGGCCGATTATTTCAGCCTGAGGGTTGCGCCGCAGGATCTCTAAGGAATGACCAGCCAAGCCAATCGTTCCGTCGATATAAATTCCGGGGCGTTCAATGTTCAAATAAGCCAGCGATTCTTCCAGAAGAACTGGCGTGTGCCCCGCTATGGTCATTCGTTCTTCCCTCGGGGCAGAAGGTCGGCAATGGCTTTGAAATCCAGGTCAGTGAGCGGTTTCTTTTCCAGGATTTCATCCAGCCTTTCCCGGTCCCAAATCTCAAGATGGTTATTAAGTCCGATGACCTCGACTTCATCTTTTAGTTGCGCCAGATGGCGAAGCGGTTGACTTATGAGAACCCGACCCTTCGAGTCAATTTGCGAGCGGCTTCCTTTGCGGTTAACCCGGATGAGAAAATGGCGAACTTCCGGCCGAAGATGTAAGGCGCCGTCAATGGACATGCCCGAAAGCTTTTCCCAGACAGGAAGAGGGTAGAGCTGAATGGCTTCATCGGTTAAAGAAGTGATAAAAACCTCGCGGCCGTATTCCTGTTCGATAATGGTGCGAAATTTTTCAGGAATCTTGATGCGGCCCGTATTATCTATCCGGGCTGGAGCACTGCCGATTAAAAGGTTTCCCATTTTTTCCCAATTTTTCCCATTTTGATTTATTTATAGGGAAGAAATGAGTAAAAGTCAAGAAAAATTTGCTTAATTTTTTGTTTGTGGCCACTCGGCCAATAATAGGAAATGAGGAAGGCGCAGATTTTGGGCTTAAGAGCCGTTAAGCTATCTTTTTTTGGGCCAGACTAAGGGTTATTTTAAGCCTGCCGCTGGATTTTTGGCTAAGGCGACTAATAAGGCTTGGTATCTCTTCCATTCTATCGGGCTGGTTTGATGGCCAATGCAGGGGGAGGAAACGAGGCCCCGCGAAGACTTCATTGCCTAAGGCCCCAAGTAGAAGAGAACACGTTTTTTTAAGAAACTTTTTGTCTCTTATCTCGCTTCAGCGGCCCCAGGACAGAATTGATTTATTCTTATCGATTCTTGTTATTCGATATCTTTTAATAATTGCTGGGCTAAATCATAATCTTCTTCCGCCACCATTATTCTTATTTCACCCATCCCGTCAGTGGTTAGCGGATAGGAGGTGGGGTTGGCTTGACCAAGAAAGACGCAATTTATTCCATAGTTGTTTAAAAAACTTTTTACCACCTCGGCTTCGGCCGGCCCCCAGACGCGGCGGACTTCCTTCAATTTAGAAGGAGATGATTCGGCGGTCATTTTTATTTTGCCGTCTTCTTCTCTTTTAAATAATCATCGAGGATGCGGCGGTGGTCGAAGGCCAGGGGAAAGGTTATTTCTTCAGGCGTAAAAACACCTATGGAACGCGCGTCGTCTCGAGCTCGAGGCAGGCCGCTGGCCCGGCCGATAAAAACAGTCGAAATGGTATGGAAGCGAGGGTCTCGGTCAGGTGAAGAATAGGTGTGGAATTGACGGATTAATTCCACTTCCAGGCAGGTTTCTTCCCTTGCTTCTCTCCGGGCCGCCTCCTCCAGAGATTCTCCGTATTCCACAAACCCACCCGGTAAAGCCCAGCCGTACGGGGGGTTTTTCCTTTCAATGAGGACTATGCCCTCCCGGCCATCCTGACGGCGAATCTCAATAATTATGTCTACAGTTGGGAAAGGGTTTTTTCTCTGCACGACCTTCTTGACGAAGAAATTTATTATCTCTTCCCACCTCCGGCAAAGGCCGGTCTTTTTTGGTTTCTGACTCAACTGGCGTTAATCGCGGTAGCGAAATCTCTTTTCAAGATTATTAATTCTTTCCACAACGCCGCCGTATTCTAACTCACTCCAGGGCAACATGGCCGGGCCAAAGAAGCCCTGACGCCGGATGATCGAAGCCTTTTCGGCTACCCTCGCCCTCACCTGGTCCCAATAGGGATGGTCAAAAACATCGACCGCTTCGGTTAATTTGCCTTCTTTAACGCAAAAAGCCGCCCCGGTGATGACAGGTGGGCCGTCAAAATAGCTGATGGTGGTATTCAGCCGGCAAGGCATGAGCGGGCCATTATGGCTTCCTCTCATAAACCCCGCCACGTAGGGGCCTATCTCAAAGGGAGCCAGAACTTCACCCGTTGCCGGGAAATCACCTTGAACGCGAACTAAGGCTACCGGGTCGTCTTTACCGGTATATTTTCCCGCAATGTTGTGAAGCCTGGTAGTAGAAATGGCGGCCGCTTGTTCGCCACTGCTGCGGGCAAAGATGCTTTCGATGCAATATTTTTCAGTGTCGCGCAGGAGAGTGGCAATATCGTAAAGGTCTTCAGGAGCGTTGAGGTCAATAATTTTGTCTTTTTCGGTATGGCTCACGTCGATAATCCGAAACGTAAACCCCTGACTTATCCGGGGGCTGAGCAAAAGGCCTGAACTGTACATCGGGTCGGCAAAGGCTAAATAGAAGGGCAGGTTATAGGCGCCGGGGTCTGTTTTATCCGCGGCAAAAAAGATAAAGGGTTCATTTGGCCTTTCCTTAAACTCCATTTCCGCCACAGCCGGCCCCATGCCCTTTATGTTACCGCTAAAAGAATCTTTCAATAAATCCTGACCGGCTCCATAAAGCCCCTGTTTCTTGGCGACGGCCGTCCCGGCCAGAAAAGCCTCCCAGGCAAGTTTATGCACCTCAGGGTTAAGGACGCCCTTTTCATGGGTACAGAGGATGGCGATGTCATCGCCCGTGAAACTAACATAGAAATCAATGAGCAAATTCCGGCTATTGGCCTGGACAAATTTTTTTACTTCGTCCAAAAGAGCCTGACTCGGCCGGATATGGCCGCCCACGCTGCCAATATCAGCCTTAAGAACGCTAAGGGTGATTTTCATCAAACCTCCTTTCTTCGAAAAAACGCCTTCATTCTAAGATTAAATCCAGAAAACTGTCAACAGTTAATTATTTTTTTCCGATTGTTTGGCTATTTTCTGTTTTCAAAGTCAGGGTGAAAGGGCTAAAACGGAGAAAAAGGCTGTGGCGAAAAGACTAAAGCTAAGGTCCATCAGAAAAGCTATGGAGGTGGGCAGTTGTTCTTATCTGTCCACAATCAATGACAGGTGTTCTCATGTTGACCAATCAAAACCATGAGGAGTAGAACAGGGAGAAAATCGGCCGGAGTTCTTGACTGAGCTGTAGTCTTAATTGTCTATGAACTTAATTTATTGAAAATCCTTTATTTTGATTTATAAAGGAAATAAAATAGAGAAAAATGGAGGTTCTATTCCGAGGGCTATGGTCCAGAAAAAGATTCCTTAGGAGATTGGCATAAATCTTGCTATAATAAAATAAGGAGGTGCAATATGAAGGGGATTAAGTATGGTTTGGTTCTAGGTTTCGCCCTTTTCTGCCTCCTTTATGGCGGCCTCAGTGCCGGCCAGAAAAATTATAAGGTAATCGGACGAGACGATGATTTTTACTTCGGCCATATAACTTATATTGAGCCAGTGGAAAGCGGGGAAGTTCCGGTCGTGACGCGGGAAGGGGCCATGAAGGCGGAGGAGGTCACCATCAATTTTCCCCTGATGCCGGGAGACATAATCCATTCCCGCGACGGTCGCTTAGAGCTCCAGTTTGATAACGGGACAATTGTTCGTCTGGACAGGAAGACCGAGCTCCGTTTAGAGACTATCCTGGCTCCGTCCTTGAGCTCGCGGAAAAAACTCTCCAATTTAGTCCTAAATCAAGGCAGTCTTTACCTCATGTTTAAAGAATATGATTCCTCCGAGCTCTTTCAAGTTTTAACGCCTGTAGCCGCCGTTAAGCTTGAACATAATAGCGTCGCCTTAATCCAGGCTAAAGAAGACGGGGCCACTACCGTTTTGGTCCGGAATAAGAAGGCCTGGCTGATGGCTTCTCCCAAGACAGTCAAGAGCCCGCCCGAGGAGGTGATGGTGGGCAAAGGGTGGGAAGCGGTGGTCTCAACTGATTCTAAGGTTCGGGTCGGAGAAACCGCCGAAGCTAACGAGTTTCTGGCCTGGAATGAAGAAATAAACGCCAATTTTGATGCTTTCCATGAGGCCAGTGTGCTCCCTAAGCCTCTGCAGACCCTGCCGGCGGCTGTTTTCTATTTTGCTCAAAGATATGGTTCTCGTTACGGCGAGTGGGTCTGGCACGACCTCTATGGCTATGTCTGGAGACCGTTTTATAACGATTATTACCCGTGGGGGACCTGGCAACCCTATTTCTACGGCCGCTGGATGAATGTCAGCGGCAGCCTCTTCTGGGTTCCCAGTGAACCCTGGGGATGGGTGCCCTATCATCTTGGCCTCTGGATGTGGGACAAGAAAAAAGGCTGGGTCTGGATTCCTGGTTCCTTTTTTGCGCCTGCCTGGGCAGTTTGGGATTTCTATTTTGGCTTTTATGCCTGGCGGCCATGGACGCTTTATGATTGGTATTTTGGCACTGTTTTCAGTCCCTATGGGTATAATTACGCCCTTGGCTATTATTACTATAATTTCTATGCCGGAACGAGCCCTGAGATGACTTCTCGGCCTGTCCTGGACAAGATACGTAAAGACCAGTTAAAGAAAAGCTCGGGCAGTGAAAAGGTTCCGATGCCTAAGGAGATAAAAAAGATAACCGATAGTGCCCTGAGAGCTCTGAAGCAGGGGAACCCAGAAGCGACGGAGTCTTTGCGCCGGACAATCACCAGTTTGGTAATGGTTTCTAAGGAAGATTTTGGGGCTAACCTTTCCCGAGAGAAGATGCTTCGTTGGGATGAAGCCGTGGAAAAAGGCCGAATCAGTTGGCCTTTATCAACCGGCTCAGCCAAACCGGCTGAAAAACTGGTTTTGCCTACGGATGTTCTTGGGCCAGCGGGAAGGGTGGAGGCGCCCGTCAATATAAAAAGAAACGAGCCGGTTAGTGATTTGGGCCCGACTCCGGGAAGGATGCGTTTACCGGAGCCTTCGGCAGTAACTGATGAGGCCGCTTCTACCAGGGTCAGAGTCAGACTGGCTGACTGGAATCCCGACGTCCGCATTGCCGTCCGCTTGGGCGTGAATATCGTTTATGATAGCCAGCGGAATGAGGTTCGTTGTCCCCAACTTGGTTTGGCGTCTCGAGATTTGGCCTTTTCTCGGGTTAGGGCTTCTTCTCCCTGGAATGATTTTGGGGGTGGTAACCCGTTTATCTCCGGCTCGGCCTCCTCTGGGCCCTCAGCGGCTGCTTTTTCGGGGGGAGCAGAAAGGGCAGGGGCAGGAGCTGCGATTCGGGAGAATAGCGGCAGCGCTCGAACCAGCGAGAAGAAATAATTAAAAATTTGAGCTTATATCCAATTTTTTGGATTAGATAATTAGGCCCGTAGAGGCCCCGTATTCTTGCAAAGGCTTTTTGGAGCCTTTCCTCCTGGTTATCCTGAGAGCCGGCGGCACCCAGTTCCTTGTTTGGAGAAGCCCGCCAGAATTCTTTGGATTTAAATTTAATAAAAAGAGGCAATTAGTGGCCAGGTCCCTTGTTAGCAGACATCTGCCCGAAATCCTTCGACCCTGATTGACACCTCCGTTTATTTTTGGTTCTCTCGACTTCCTTGCGGGCAAAAATAGGATAATTGGAGGCAGGTTTTAGCGAATTCACCTCAGGCGGTTTATATCCATGAGGTTAATTAGCTGAATATAAATATGACACGAGAACGAGCCAAAGGACTTTTTTCTAAAATTCCGCCTCTCAAGGTTGTCTTCAGCCCTTCTGGCGGCTTTAATTTTCCAGGTTTACCCACATAAAACCCAGAAGAACTATTTTTTGGCTTCGCCAGCCTGAACCCTCGATATTTCCAAGGGGCGATTGGGCAAGCTAAAACATTCTCGAGCTTTTTAGTGACTCGGGATTTATCCTCAAACCGGCCTGAACATGACTAAAGAGAGACTAATTCTTAGAGCGAAGAAAATAATGATTAGAATATAAGCTGCTGAACAACAAGAAGAGGTGAAGAAAGGAGGAGTTGCGAGGGTTTGATTTCTGCTTTAAAGATTGCTTGCTGCTCAGCGGGCAAAGGTTTGGCTGGCTCAAACCTCCAGGCAAGGGGGTTGATATAACGACCACGATAGAGGATCCGGTAATCAAGATGAGGCCCGGTTGATTCGCCCGAGGAACCGACATAACCGATAACCTGACCGGCCTCAACTCTGGCGCCCGGGTTAATTCCCGGAGAGAATTCGCGCAGGTGGAGATAGAGAGTTTCGTATCCATGATTATGACGGATTCGAACCATCCGTCCAGAACCTCCGTTCCACCCCACAAAGGTGACCAGGCCATCGGCGGTGGCCTGCACAGGAGTGCCTATAGGAGCGGCGTAATCAACTCCGTAGTGAGGCCGATAAATCTTGCGAATCGGATGAAGCCGGTTAAAGCTGAAACGGGAAGTAATTCTCCCGTACTTGAGCGGCGAACGCAAAAACTCTTTTCTTAAGGAATTTCCCTCGGCGTCAAAATAGTCAATTTTCCCAGTGGAGGGGCTGCGGAAGCGGAAAGCTGCAAATTTACGGCCGCGATTAATTATCTGGGCAGCCAGAATATCACCATAGGTGGCAAACTGCTGCTGACGGAATTTTTTTTCAAAAATAAGGGCAAAGGTATCTCCCGGCCTCAGGTCGATATAAAAATCTATTTCCCATGAGAATATTTCGGCCAAAGCCAGGGCGAGCTGGTCGCCTTCGCCCAGGTTATTAAAGGTCTCCACCAAACTCCCTTCAATCTCGCCGGCCAAGTAACCTAACCGAGTTTCATAAGGGATGGTTTCAATCGAAGCTGTGAAATTATCGGCCTCTCTTTCTACCCGGAGCAAATGTCCCGGGTCGATTTCGTAAACCAAGGATTGAAACTCTCCGTTATCCTGAGTCTTAACCACCAAAGAATGGCCAGCCTTAATGCGGCTCAAGTTATAAACGGGAGAAACAGCTGTCAATAGCTTTTGAATAATTTGAGGCGAGGCAAAATAAGGGCCGAGTAGCTCGGTGATTGTTTTACCTGCCTGGATGTTTATTGGCTGCTCTCGAAAAGACGACCGCGCTTCAGCCTGGGCGGGCGGCTCGCGAAGGGATGCTTGGTGAGAGGAAACAGAAAGAGAACGACGGTGAAATCGGCTTCCAACCCAGAAGAGAGCGGCCGCTAAGGATAAGAATAAAATTGACCAGATGATGATTATTTTCTTTGTGCCAGAAAAGGGCTCCGGCTTAAAATGCAGGATAACTTTTGGCCGGGGATGATTTTCTCTCTTAGCCCAGCGGAACCTCATTCCGGCCTCTTTTGGCTTCAAGTGTTTTCTGGGTCAAGCGCCAGGCTTCCCTGAAAGGTCCAGAGATGACGTTAATGGAGGCAAGAATAAAGAGAGCTAAGGGCGGATGAAGATAAAAACCGGCAATAACAAAGGCGATGATGAGGGCTCGTTGCAGGTTAAACCGCCGCCAGAGACTGCTGCTTAAAAAGTTAGGATAGCGCAGGCGACTGACCATGAGACCGGAAATAAGCGGGATGGATAAGAACAAAAGAAGCTTATGAGCTAAGGGGCTTGACACCTGAGGATTAACCATAATAAGTGAGACGATAAAGACTGCCGCCGAAGGCACAGTCAAGCCAAGATAGGTGGACCTGGTTTTCTGGTTGGCCTGAATTACATTGTATCTCGCCAAGCGAAGAATGCCCGCGGCCAGAAAAATAAAACCCAAGGCTGCACTGAGGCGGCCTATTTCACCGGCTCCCCAGAGAGCCACCAGAATTCCGGTAGCGGTGGCAAAGGAAACAGCATCGGCCAAGGAGTCAAGTTCGATTCCAAAAGCAGAAGTGGTTTTGGTGGAACGGGCGACAAGACCGTCGATTCCATCCAAAACTGCAGCCAGAACAATCAGCCAGCTGGCGGTGAGAAAGCGGCCATGAAAAGAAGCCAGAAGGCTCAGAAAACCCAAGCACAGGCTAATCAAGGAAAAGGCCGAAGGGAGACCCAGAACGACTGTCTTGGCTTTCGGTTTTTTAGTTCTCATAATTGTTTCCTTTCAGCCAGCACCGTTAGACCTCCTTTTACTTTTTGCCGCTGATTTATTTTTAATGAATAATCGGAGGTGAAGGATATTTCCACCCTCGAGCCGAAAGCCATCAAGCCGACCCTCTGACCGGCAGAAACTTCCTCGCCGGGCCGCACAAAACAAAAAATGCGCCTTGCGGCCACCCCGACAATCATTCTTAAGTCGATGGTTTGTCCTTGACTTTGGAGGCTAAGCAATTTAGACCGATTTTGCTCCGAGGCCTCCTGACGATAAGCAGGCAAGGTCTGGCCAGCTTTCGTCTCGACCTTTAATACTACGCCGGCAGCCGGAGAGCGAACAAGATGAACGTCGAGAAGCGAAAGAAAAATGCTTACCTTGACCTTTGACTCCTCTCTTTTTATCTCTATGATTCGGCCGTCAGCCGGAGAAAGAAGGCAAGCCGGGTTAGCGTTGACCTTTCTTTCTGGGTCCCGGAAGAAAAAAATCAGACCGGCGCTGATAACGGAAAAAAGAAGGCCGGCTGCCCAGAGCCTAAAAGAAAAAGATAGTCCCGTTAAAAGGAGGCAAGGAAGGATAAGGACTAACCCCTGTCGAGCGAGAGGCAAGCGAAGAGAAAGCATTTCGTTATAACCAAGGGAAATGATAGCTAATAATCCCTGCTCATCTAAATAATCATCCCTACCATTCTTTCATTAATTTTTCTTTTTTCTTATCCAGTTATCGCCGTTTTCAGGAAAGAAACTTGCTTTTGCCGGCCTGACGAAAGGTCGATAGCTCAAAGTCGGGTAATCGAGATGATGGTTATGGTTTCGCGGGGGACATCACGGTAACCGCGATAGGTCATGGTCGGCGTATTGGCGATGGCATCGACCACTTCCATGCCCGTAACCACCCGGCCAAAGACAGCGTAGCCAAAACCTTCTGGCGTGTTATCTTTGTGGTCCAAGAAGGGATTATCGACGTGATTGATGAAAAACTGGCAGGTGGCGCTATCAACTTCTGATGTCCTGGCCATGGCAATCGTCCCGCGCAAGTTTTTTAAGCCGTTAGTTGCTTCGTTTTTGATGGGTGGCTTGGTGCTTTTAGAGGCAAACTCGGCCGTCAGTCCGCCTCCCTGAATCATAAAACCCTTGATTACCCGATGAAAGATTGTGCCGTCATAAAACTTATCATCAACGTAAGAAAGAAAATTTTTAACCGTAATAGGAGCTTTGTCGGCGAAAAGTTCGATAACGATATCGCCCTTACTCGTTTTCATCAAGACGCGGGGATTCTCAGCCGCTGAAGAGGGGAGAAGGGCAGTGAGCAATCCGACAATGACTAAGAAAGCTAACCAGCTCGACCTCATTCCTGCCTCCTTAAAATTAAATCAGGCTTATTCACGATAACAGATTTTAGCCTAATAAATCAATCCCTCTGGTTTAAGGAGGAAAGACTAAGGCAGGCGGGCAGGCAATAAGGCAGGCAAACATGCAGGCAATAAGTAACAGAGTAACAAACAAGCTAACTAACTAAGTAAGTAACTAACAAACTAAGTAAGTAATTAACGAGGTTAGTGACTAAGCAAGCAAGCAAGCAAGCAAGCAACTAAGCAAGTAAGTAAGTAAATAAGTAAATAAGTAAGTAAGTAAGGAAGCAAGCAAGTAAGTAAGTAAGTAAGTAAGTAAGTAAGTAAGCAAGGAAAGAAGGAAGGAAGCAACAAAGCAAGCAACGAATCAAGTATATAAAAATGGAAGAGAAATGTCTGGAGAAGACCGCTAAAGATATTTAAGGCTGTATTAACGCTAAACATAGGTGATTTACTTCCTCTTGGCTGACCAAACCAGGTGGATTGAATTAGATTATCATTCATGTTAGATTAGCCCTGAATTTTGGGAAGATGGAGGTTAGCGATGTTTGGGACAAAAGGAAAACCAAACAGGGCTAAGAAGCAATTAATAATGATAGCCGGGTTGTTTCTCCCTATTAGCCTTCTTTATTTTTGCCCGCCTGCGGCGCCGGCTCAGGGGCATTTTGAATTCAATTTCCATTATGGCCGCTGGAGTATGAACCTCCTCCGGCCAGTGATTGAAGATATTTTAAGCGACGCCCTTGAAGGCCAGGTCAAGAAGAACTTCCTGGAAGATATTCAAGCTGAGCATCCCGAGCTAAGAGAAAAGGGTTATTCGCAGACGGTTCGCTTTGATTCGAGCGGCGATAATTATGGGTTTGAGCTGCGTTGGTATCCGGGAGGCGCCAATGGTTCTTTTAGCCTCGGGCTGGCGGTGGAAAAGACAACGATGAAGGTGGCTTTGCCTGAAGTCTCAGGGACATTAAGTTTGGAAGAAACAATTAGCTACAAGACAGCCGAGTTCAACGGTCGAGCTTCAGGCGAATTTTCCATTAAACCTCTTTCTTTCCACCTCAGCTTTCGTTGGGACCTATTTCCCTCGAGTCCGGTGCATCCTTTTATCACTTTTGGCTTGGGAGCGAGTGGTGGGGCCGCGCTAAGAGAAAGCACCCTCAGCTATAGCTACGAGGGGACCTTGAAGATTGCCGGCGAAACAGACGAAGCTTTCTCTGGTGGTGCCACCAAGACGATCGAAGAATTAAGGAAAGAAAGGGAAGCTGAGGGAGAAGGTTTTCCTCTTCCGGGGTTTTTCCCTTTTGTGCAGCTTGATTTAGGTCTGAAGGCGAAGTTAACGCCTAACCTCCATCTTTTTTTGGCGGCTGGCATCTGGGATGGTTTTTTACTGCGGGGCGGAATTGCCCTTCGTCTCTGAAATTGACAAACTATTGGTTGCCGACGAAGAGTAAAGAGAAAAGGTGAAGAACTATTTTTTCTGGAAAGGCTTTTGTCTTTCTGATTATTTCCTGATTATTATGTGGCCGTTAAGGGCAGAAATATTATGCCGGGATAGAAAAAACAGCTGTTGGCCATAATTTTTTCCGTGGCTTAAATTGGCTTGATGATTTAATAAGAACCGTCAAGAATAAGCCAAGGAGGCGAGGATGAAAGGAAGTTTGAAACTTAAATTAATTACGGTTATGGCTATCATAATCATTGCCCTAATCAGTGTTATTCCTTCTCTTTCTCAGCAGACGATTCCGCCTGCAGCTGATGAGCTCAAAATTCTTCAGGCGATGCACCAAATTTCCAGCCATAAGCTGGCCGACTATGTCCGCGAGCTAACCTCCGAAAAATACGGGGGCCGGCTGACAGGAACTCCTGAGTATCAAGCTTGTGCTGAGTGGGTGGTAAACCTGGTTCGTTCTTGGGGTTTGACCCCTGGTGGCGAGAGCGGGAGCTATTTCCAGAGTTATCCTCTGGCCTACACCGAGGTTTTTCCAGGCTGTGAGGTTATTCTTCATATTCCCTATGGTAAAGAAATCTTAAAAAAATACTATCAGTATGAGAGCGAGTTTATCCCCGGAGCCACCTCAGGCTCCGGCGAAGTGACGGCAGAAGTTGTCTATGTTGGCTATGGCGTAACGACGCCTGAGCTTGGTTATGATGATTATGCCTCGGTTGATGTTCGCGGCAAAATCGTTCTTATGGAGCGGGAAGTTCCTGTTTCGCCCGACAAAAACCCTGACCTCTTTCTTAAATGGCGGCCCTATTCTTTTCATCAGTATAAGCTGGAGAATGCTGTTAAACATGGAGCCAAGGGAATGCTCTATAATTATGGGCCTATCTGCAACCCCAACAATTCTTATGTCGAAGGTTTTATTTACAGCCATGTCGGGCAGACGGTAGTCAATGACCTTTTTGTGGGGACGGGGAAAAAGCATCAGGAAGTGGTCCAGGCTATTGAAAAGACCCTTAAACCGCAATCCTTAGCCTTAGGAAAAACGGTTACTATCAAGAATGTTACCAAGCATCATCCCGATGGGACGGGAATGAATGTCCTCGCCCTCTTTCCCGGCTCCGACCCTCAGCTTAAGGATGAGCTGATTATTCTGGGTGGGCATCTTGACCACTTAGGCCGCTGCTATGAATTGATGCCTGGGGCCAACGACAACGCCTCAGCGGTGGCCGTCATGCTCGGTGTAGCCGAGGCTATGTCTCGTTGTGCCGTCAAGCCCGGCCGCTCGGTCATGTTTCTCTTTTTTGGCTCTGAGGAGCAGGGAGTTTTAGGGTCAGAATATTACCTGGAGCATCCGTTGTGGCCGCTGGAAAAAACTGTCTGTTTACTTAATTTGGACGGCGTTGGTTGCGGTGACCGAATTTCTGGTCTTTCGGGAAAGAACTTCCCTCAGCTATGGGAATTCATTGACCGGGCGAATAACCGCTATATCCATCGAATCGTAACGCCGCAGGCCTTTGCCAATTTGGCTCGGCCTCGTCTGGATGCGGCCCGCTTTCTCTGGAAAGGGGTCCCAAGTCTTTCTTTTAGTGTCTCCGGCGCTCCTTCCTATTACCATATAACCAAAGATAGCTTCGAGACTATAACCCCAGAAATAATGGAAGACCTGGCTCAGCTTCTTTTCGTGGCCATCCTGGACCTGGCTGATGAACCAGTTTTAAACTTCAAGAATTAAAACTCAGTCCTTAAGGAGAAATAAAAAATGCCTTTTCGTCTGCCTACTGAGGTTCATTTTGGTCAAGGGGCAATCAGCAATCTTCCGCGGATAATTGAAGAACTTCCAGCCAAAAGGCCTCTTTTAGTCAGTGACCAGGGTGTAGCTAAAGCCGGTCATGTCGGAAGACTCCTCCCAATTTGTCAACCCGTAGATGTTTTGCTCGAGATTGAGCCCAACCCTCGTCATTCCACGATTAATCGTCTGGCAGAAAAGGTTAGGTCGCTTCAACCCGACTTAGTTATCGGTCTGGGCGGAGGAAGTGTCCTGGACGCCGCCAAAGCTCTTGCTCTCCTCCTTAGCAATCCCGGTCGTATCGAAGATTATGAAGGAAGAGAAAAATATCATTATCCGCCCCTCCCCATCCTGGCTATTCCCACTACTTGCGGAACAGGGAGCGAAGTGACGTGGGTGTCGGTAATAACTCATACCGAAAGACGTTTTAAGATGAGCATCAAAGGAAAAAGTCTTTTTCCTAAATGGGCTCTGGTTGACCCCGACCTTTTGCTAACGTTGCCTCCGTCACTAATAGCTTCGACCGGGCTGGACGCTCTGACCCATGCTATCGAAGCGGCCATAGTTAAACCGGCGAACCCTTTTAGTGACATGTATGCGCGGGAAGCGATTTCCCTTATCTTTGATTCCTTACCCCGAGCTTATCACGCTATCAAAGAGGACCAGGAAGCAAGAGAAAAAATGCTCTTGGGCAGTCTGCTGGCCGGAGTGGCTTTTTGTAACTCTGATGTGGGTGCGGTTCATTGCTTAGCCGAAGCCTTGGGAGGCATTTTTGACCTTCCCCATGGGGTCGCTAATGCCGTATTCCTACCTTATGTGCTGGAATTTATGGTGCCGGCGGCCAAGGAAAAAATTATCCGGATGGCCCGCTGGGCTGGTTTGGAAGCAAAGGAAGAAGAGGCTGTTAACCTTTTCCTAAGACAAATTAAAGATATGGCCAAGAAAATGAATATTCCTTCTCTATCTGAATTGAAAATCAAAGTAGAAGACTTTCCGGAAATTGCGCGTCGAGCGGCAATCAATAACTCCAACCCCTCTAACCCCAGGCTAATGGGAGAAGCAGAATATATCTTTTTATTAAACCAAGCCTACTCCTAAATTGGTGCCACCTATGTGCGCCCCATGTCAAGCAATTAAAATAAATTCTCATATAAATTGGTGCGACTTCATATATTTACCATATTTTGAGAGTTCAATTGGGTAAATAAGCAAGCTGGTACTAATTATTGAGAACAAAATCGCACTGGAGGCGAAGCGCAATCGGAGAACCCGTCTCCCATATTTTCATTCTTTGGCCAAAAGCCCGAGGTAATTTTGCCCACGATATTTGTCTTTGCCACATTTTCAAGAAGATTCAGACCTCCCACCAATTTAAATAAAGGTAATTGGGTAAAGCGGTACTTATTTCGAGATTTCGTCGTGCTTGACCTGGCCCCCGACCACGCTCCACACGCATTTTGTTGCGGCGATTTGGTTGGCCGGAACTTCAAAAATGTTCTGGGAAAGGAGAATAAAATCAGCCAGTTTACCGGGTTCAATCGACCCCCGGATATTTTCCTCGTTCACGGCATAAGCCCCACCCATCGTATAAGCATAGATGGTTTCTTCCAGCGTCAGCTTTTCCTTGGGAAGCCAGCCGCCTTCAGGATAGCCTTGAAGACTCTGCCTGGTCACAGCCACCTGGACCGCAGGCCAAGGGTTGATAGTCACCACCGGCCAATCGCTCCCAAAGGCTAAGTGACCACCAGCATTGCGGACTGATTTCCAGGCAAAGGCTCTGGACTCTCTTTCTGGGCCGGCATTTTTTATCCACGCCTCCATCCAGACCGGGTCGGGGTCAGCGTGAAGCGGCTGAAAGCTGGCAATAATTCCTGGATTTTGGAAGCGGGCAAAGTCCTCAGCCGCAATGCACTCGGCATGTTCGATTTTATGTCGCAAACCAGGATGGCTGCTTTCTTGGAGCGCCTTTTCGTAGGCTTCCAGACACAGTCGAATGGCGCGGTCGCCGATGGCATGAGTGGAAACCTGGATACCGCAGCGACTGAATTCCCTAACCGCCTTAATATAATCATCTGGTTCCCAGAAAAGCTTTCCCTTGTTTCCCTTCTGTTGCTCGTAGGGGTCGAGCATAGCCGCAGTCCCGGAATCGATAACTCCGTCAAGCATCAGTTTCACTCCGCGGACGGCTAACCAATGGTCATTATATTTAGCGCTGGCTTCTGCGTAGAGCTGGAAATCTTTCTCTGTTGGTCCGGGTTCATCGACCCACATGGTAATAATCAAGCGCAAGGTCTGTCGCCCTTCTTGCCGGAGGCGTTTCAAAAGCTCGAGTTCTTCATATTCGCCACCCATGCCATGAGCGGCTGTAACCCCCCACTTAGCAGCCTCTTCCATCCCGCGGGCCATGGCGGCGAGTTTTTCTTCTTTAGTCGGCTGAGGTATAAGGCGGCTGACCAGGCTGCTGGCGCCTTCGAGCAAGGCGCCAGTGGGCTCGCCCCTTTCATCGCGTCCAATTCGGCCGTCAGGCGGGTCAGGTGTTTTGGCCGTAATTCCAGCCAGGGCCAGAGCTCGACTATTTACCCAGCTGGTATGACCGTCGGCACACCGCATGATGGCCGGTTTATCCGGGACGACCTCGTCCAGAAACTTTTTATGCGGCATATTGCCCGGAAATACGGAGTACATCCAGCCCCGGCCCTGAATCCAGGTAAGCTCAGGATGCGCCGCCACAAAGCGTCGAATCCTCTCCTGAATTTCTGCTATCGACTTAGTCCCGGCCAGGTCGACGCGATTAAGGTTTAAAGAACCACTGACAAAGTGCAGATGGCTGTCCTGAAATCCTGGCAGGAGCAGTCTTCCCTCAGCATCTATGACCTTGGTCTGAGCTCCGATATAAGAGCGCGCCTTTTTATTAGAGCCAACAAAGATAATCTTTTCGCCTTTGACTGCTACCGCCTCCGCCCAGGGTTGAGCCGGATTGACCGTATAAGCGCGGGCCTTCAGGATGAGGAGGTCAGCAGGTTCAGGCTTGTGGAGGCAGGAAAAGAGCAGGATAGTTAGGAAGAGAAGCGGTAGAGCCCTTAGAATATTTTTCTGATTCAGGCAATAATTCTGGCGCAATTTTTGCAGAAACATTTTAATCCTCCCTTCAGTTGGGGTGTTCATGTTCTGTCTTCTTCGTTTTCCTTGAGAACACTTAAGCCTATTATAATATCACCAACCGGAAATCATTGTTGAATATTTGCTGACCGGCCTTTGGCTAAGGATAACAAAATGGATTAAATATATGGGATATTTTTCACCGCTGTTTATTTTAAGGGGATAAAAATAGATATTGAACGCCTCTTTAGGGCAATATTCAATATTTGCGGCCAAGGAAGAAGAAGGCACTGCCTAAGATAAGCACTGCAATGAGGATGTAAAAAACAATGAGGATCGCCAACCAGATGAGAGACGCCTTCGCCCAGTTAGCTTTACTAAGTTTTGTATTTGACCCAAAGGCCCAGACAAAGAACATAACGAGGTTCACTACCGGAATGACGCTTATCAATAGTGTCAGCATCCATTCGCCGACACTGACGACTTCGGTTAAAGGGACGGGCTTACCAGTCACGGCACTTTCTTGACTTTCCATTTCTTTCCCTCCTAATTGATTTGGGGAAATTTTAATCGAATAAAATAATAAATACAATTCTAATCTAATTAGAATAAGTTGCTAAGATAGCAATCAGGGGCAATCGGCAAAAAAGAGCTGAATACTTTATTGCCTGTCCAATCTAATAAGGAAGTATAGATAGGACCTCATATTTTTTGTGGTTTGCCACGTCCTCCCCTTAAGCATGAATTTCGACGATGTCTCCTTCCTGCAGGATATGTTCTCGATTGACAATTAGCCCTTGAATCGTCTTGCCCCGCCAAAGGCGGGCGTACTTGAAGTTATCGGCCAGGTCCTTATGAATAGCCCTGGCCATTTCGATTACTGAGCTCCCTTTTTTAAGGGTGAAGGGCTCGGCAAAGTCAGGCTTTTTCCCGGGCGATTTGCTGTAAACTCTGATAATTTCCAAGAGTTGGTAAATGGACTGCTTGAGCGTGTCTAAGCCGTCACCCCGCAGGGCGGAGACAGGGAGAAGCGGAAGCCTATTTCCCAAGAGTAGGCGGAGGTCTTCAAGGGCCGACTGGCTGTTATCTATGTCGCATTTGTTAGCTAAAAGGAGAGTTCTTTTTTTGTTGGGCCTTTCAGCTAAACTGATGGGTTCTTGCTCACCCACCAACTCGATTTTTTTCTTTTTCATCTGGTCAAGAAATGTTTCCAGCCTGGCGGCATCATCCGGCTGGCTCAGGTCCAGACAGACCAGAACCCCGTCGGCGGTGCGGACAAGTTCAGGGATAACCGAGGGAATGTCTTCATCCAGATAAGGTGGAGTATCAACAAGCTGAATCTGGATGTTTTCAAAGCGCATCATGTAAGGCGCAGGAATCCGGGTGGTAAAGGGATAATCGCCGACCTCGGGGTTGGCTCCGGTTAAGGATTTGATCAGCAGGGATTTGCCTGAATTGGGCGACCCGAGCACCACCACCCGACCAGCTCCGGACCTTTCTAAATGGGCTATAGGACTATGGCGGGCCACTGTCGGCCGGCGCTGCATCTCCTGACGCAGCTTGGAGATTTTTGTTTTGAGCAAGGCCTGGAGCTTTTCTGTCCCTTTATGTTTAGGGACAATCGCCAGCAGTTGCTCCAGAATCTCGAGTTTTTCCTGAGGAGTCTTCGCTTCCTTGAGCTTTCTTTCAGTTTCTATATATTCAGGCGGCAGATTGGCCGGCATTATGCCTCCCCTTAATATTATAAAAATTAGGCGAGAGGCTAACAACCATACTTTTCCTTCCGAATATTCGGGAAAATACCTTAACCCTTTTAAAACTGAGTTTCGTTTAATGAACGTGGGCTGCCCCGGCTTTGAGGGCGTGGTGGGTATCGGCCCCATAAGGGCCAGATGCTTCATGTTTTTGACCAGAATGGCCGGTTATTAGATTCTTTTGGTGGTCTCTTCGCAGTACCCGAGGAATTCGCGGCGATGAGAGAGGCGCCAATGTTTGCCGCCCCGCTTAAATTTTCCGGCTCCAAAGATGGTCGAATTTTTGTCCTTAATCCATATCGTTTCGAAGTCTCAATTTTTAAGCAAGGGAAGTTGGCGGGGGTGCTTAGGGGCAAAAATGACCTTTTCAAGCCTCTGCAGCGCCTCGGTCAGGGGTTTGTGGCCACAGCCGCGAATATCTTCCCCGTAGCTAACTACATTCTGGTTGCCTTGCGCCGATTTGAGATTAAAGAACATCCAGCTGATGTCTTTTCCGACAACAAACAGGTGGGTAGCCTCGCGCTTCCGGGAGAAATGGTGGCCGTCGACGGTCAAGGAAGACTCTATTTTGTAGAGGAGACGGATTATCCCAAGATTATCCGATGTGCGGCCTCAGAAGCGGGTCGATAAACCATTAAGAATTGAAGAATCATGCCTTAGGAAAGCGACGGTAGACTTTCCGGAAAGCGCCAGTTGGGCTAAAGAGATAGCCTGAACAGGGCTTTCTGGGGCGGGCTTTCCGGGGCTCTTTTTGTCCTCCCCTAACCTGGGTTTGGGGCCTTTTCTCGGCTTAAGAAAAATTTAATAACTGAGAGGATTTTTCTTTACTCTCGTCCAATATTTAGGTATAATTTTATTTGATTACACAACATATGCCATTCTGGTTGTGCCGAAGACCTTCCTGCATAACCCGCATTTTTCTCGGGTGAGAGAAGATGAAAGAGGCAAAATATACCGCTGATAGCATTAAGGTTTTAAAAGGCCTGGAGGCAGTCCGGAAGCGTCCGGCCATGTACATTGGCAGTACCGGGCCGGAGGGTTTACATCACCTGGTTTATGAGGTAGTGGATAACTCCATCGATGAGGCCTTAGCCGGCTATTGCAATCAAATTGACGTCATCATTCACGTGGATAATTCGGTAACGGTCATTGATAACGGCCGCGGTATCCCCGTCGATATTCATAAAAAAGAGAAGAGACCGGCGGCGGAAGTGGTTATGACCACTCTCCATTCTGGCGGTAAGTTCGACTCGAAAATTTACCAGGTTTCAGGCGGGCTTCATGGAGTGGGAGTTTCGGTGGTGAATGCCCTTTCGGAGCGCCTGGACCTGGAAATAAAAAGAGATGGTGGCGTTTACGTCCAGAGTTACGAGCGCGGTAACCCTGTTACCAAATTAGAAAAGGTCGGCAAAACAAAGGCCACGGGCACTAAGATTACCTTTAAACCTGACCGGGAGGTTTTTGAGTCGATCGAATTTAACTTTGAAACCCTAACCCAGAGGATGAGGGAACTCAGCTTCCTCAATCGGGGGCTAAAAATAACCATCACTGATGAACGGACGAACAAAAGCCACACTTTTCAGTACAAAGGCGGCATCCTCGAGTTTGTCCAGTACCTGAATCAGAACAAAACCACGCTCCACCCCAAACCGGTTTATTTTGAGACCAACAAGGACGAGGTTATTGTCGAGCTGGCCCTTCAGTATAACACCGGCTATTCGGAGACCATTTTTACTTTTGTCAACAATATCAACACGACTGAGGGCGGCACGCATCTCATCGGTTTTAAATCCGCTTTGACTCGAGTCATCAACAACTACGCCAACACTCACAACTTAGTCAAAGACCTGAGTGAAAACATCTCGGGTGAGGACACCAGGGAAGGGTTGTGCGCTGTTCTCAGCTTGAAGATGAGAAATCCTCAATTTGAAGGCCAGACCAAGACCAAGCTCGGCAACAGCGAAATTAAGGGGATTGTTGAATCCTTAGTGAATGAGCAATTGGCTACCTATTTCGAAGAAAACCCGACCGTGGCTAAGAAGGTCGTCCAGAAATGCTTAGATGCGGCTCGAGCCAGGGAAGCTGCCCGCAAGGCCCGAGAGTTGGCGCGGCGGAAGAGCGTCCTCGAGTCAACCTCCCTTCCCGGGAAATTGGCTGATTGCCAGGAAAGAGACCCCACCCGAAGTGAGTTATTTATCGTCGAGGGTGATTCGGCTGGTGGCTCGGCCAAACAGGGAAGAGACCGTCGCTTTCAAGCTATCCTTCCCCTGAAGGGAAAAATCCTTAACGTGGAGAAGGCTCGCTACGAGAAGATTCTTAAGAGTGAAGAAATAGGGACAATCATTTCCGCTTTGGGAACAGGGGTGGAGCAATCCGAGTTTGACTTAAGTAAACTGCGTTACCATAAAGTGATCATCATGACTGATGCCGATATCGACGGGTCCCATATCCGCACTTTGCTCATGACCTTCTTTTACCGACAAATGCCCCAGCTGATTGAACGAGGACACCTTTTTATCGCTCAGCCGCCTCTTTATAAAATCAGTAAGGGGAAGTCGGTCCAGTATCTGAAAGAAGAGCGGGAGTTTGAAAAATTCATGATTAAGAAAATTTCCGAGGAATTCAAGATAAAAGTGAGCGGCCAGAAAGAACTCATCGAGGGCGAGAAATGTCGCCGTTTTCTTAAGCTGCTCCTGGCCAAGAAGAATTTTATCCAGGTATTAGAGAGAAAAAATCATCCCTTCTTTATCGTAGAAATTCTGCTTAATGAAGGTATCGATAGCCTGGAAGCCATGAGACAGCGGCGGCGGATGGAAAAAATCAGACAGCTCCTCAGCGCCAAAGGAGTCAAGGTTGACCTGGCGGAAGATGAAGAACACGGTATTTATGAGTTAAGAATTCAGTTCCAGGTAAACGGCCTCAGCCTCCTGACCAAAGTTGATGCTGACCTGATTACGTCGGCTGAATACAAAAATTTGGTCAAAATTTATCAAGAGCTGGAGGGAATTCGGCCGCCTTTCCTGATTCTCTCTGACCATGAAGAAATTAAGGTAGAAAATGAGACGAAGCTGGTCGAGGTCATCTTTGAGAAGGGGAAAAAGGGGATAACTATTCAGCGCTATAAGGGGCTCGGAGAAATGACCCCCGAACAGCTCTGGGAAACAACGATGAACCCCGAAACCCGGACACTGCTCCAGGTGTCGGTTCGCGATGCGGTCGAGGCGGATAAAATTTTTACCATTCTTATGGGCGACGAGGTCGAGAGTCGTCGCCAGTTTATCGAACAAAACGCCTTAGAAGCCCAACTCGATATCTAAGGGAAAAAATTGCCTGCCTTTGAGGTTTAACCATGGCCAAAGAGGAAGTAGTCGTCAGCTTAGAAGAGGAAATGAAGCGTTCCTACCTTGATTACGCCATGAGCGTCATCATCGGTCGGGCTATTCCTGACATCAAGGATGGGCTCAAGCCAGTTCATCGCCGCACTCTTTTCGCCATGTATGAAAGCGGCACTACCTGGAATAAGCCGTTTAAGAAGTCGGCGCGTATCGTGGGCGATGTCATCGGAAAATATCATCCCCACGGCGAAGCGGCGGTTTATGATGCTTTGGTGCGAATGGCCCAGGATTTTAGCATGCGCTATCCTCTGGTTGATGGCCAGGGCAATTTTGGTTCGATTGACGGCGACCCGCCCGCCGCGATGCGCTATACCGAAGTCAGGCTGAAGAAGTTAGCTGACGAGCTGATGGCTGACCTGGACAAAGATACGGTTAATTTCGTTCCTAATTATGACGGCACCTTAGAGGTGCCGGAGGTTCTCCCGGCTAAGTTTCCCAATCTCTTAGTCAACGGTGCCTCCGGGATTGCTGTCGGCATGGCCACGAATATTCCGCCCCACAACCTTGGCGAGGTAATTGACGGCCTCGTTTATTTAATTGAACATCCCAACGCCACGGTGGAACAAATTATGCGCTTCATCCCGGGCCCTGATTTTCCCACTGGTGGCTATTTATTCGGCAAGAAAGGACTGCTGGAAGCCTATCGAGACGGAAAGGGGATAGTTCATCTGCGGGCAAGAACGCAAATTGAAAGAGGGGGTAAGAGCGAACGGGAAAGGATTGTCGTTACCGAAATTCCCTATATGGTAAATAAAGCCAAACTCCTGGAAGATGTGGCGGCTTTGGTCAATGAGAAAAAGATTGAGGGGATTGCTGATATCCGCGACGAGTCTGACCGAGAAGGCCTGCGCATCGTTTTCGAAATCAAAAAGGGTGAGTTGCCAGAAGTAGTCCTTAATAATCTCTACAAGCACACAGCCCTGCAAACTTCCTTTGGCATTATTCTTTTGGCCATCGTTGACCGCCAACCGAAGTTAATGAGTCTTATCGAAATGATGCGCTATTTTATCTCCCATCGTCAGGATGTTGTCCGGCGACGAACTCGTTTTGAACTCAAGAGGGCGGAGCACCGGGCGCATATTCTGGAAGGCCTTAATATTTGTCTGGACCATCTCGACGCCATCATCAAGTTGATTCGCAGCTCGCGGACTACGGAGGAGGCCAAGCGAGAGCTGATGAGCCGATTCAAGCTGACTGATATTCAGGCCCAGGCTATTCTGGAAATGCAACTCCAGCGGTTGACGCGGTTAGAACGGGAGAAAATTGTTAGCGAGTATCAGGAATTGAAAAAAACGATCATCCGCCTGAGGAAGATTTTAGGCAGTGATAAGCTTATCCAGGAGATAATTGTCGACGAGCTAAAAAAAATAAAAGAAGAGTATACCGACGAACGGCGCACCGAAATCAGGGACGAAGAAATCACTGATATTCGACCCGAGGACCTGATTAAAGAAGAAGATGTGGCCATCATCCATACTTCATCTGGCTATATCAAGCGGACCAGTTTGAGCTCCTATCGTTTCCAAAGCCGTGGAGGCAAAGGCCGAAAGGGAATCAGCATGAAACCAGAAGATGTGGTGGAAAACCTTTTTATTGCCTCCACTCATAGTTATCTCTTGATTTTTACCAATCAAGGGCGCCTTTATTGGCTCAAAGCGCTGGATGTCCCTGATGTCGGCATCACTGGCCGGGGCAAGTATATCCACAATCTGGTTGATTTTCAGCCCAATGAACGGGTTCAGTCCATAGTGTCGGTAAAAGATTTCCCTGAAAAAGAATATGTAGTCATGTTGAGCACAGATGGCCTGGTCAAGAAGACCAGTCTGGCAGCTTTTAAGAACATCCGGCGAGGGGGCATCATGGCCATGAACCTTCGCCAGGGAAGTGAACTTTTTGCCGCCCAGGTAACTGATGGCAAGAATGATATTATTATCGGCACCAAGAAAGGGTTAGCCCTTCGTTTTTCCGAGAAGGATATCCGGCCTATGGGTCGTCAAGCTACCGGTGTTAAGGGAATTCGTCTGCAAAAAAAAGACGAGATTATCGGCATGGTCGTGGTCAGCAAAGAGGATAAATACATTTTTACGGCCAGCGAAAAGGGTTATGGGAAGAAAACAGAAGTCTCTTTTTATCCTCGTCATCATCGGGGCGGCAAAGGCGTGATCAATCTCAAGGTTAACGACAAGATAGGTCCGGCCATAGGCCTGGTCGGGATTGCCGAGGATGAGCTTCTTCTGGTTACCCAATACGGCAAGGTTATCCGGTTCAAAACCAAGGAATTACGGCCGCTCAGCCGAGCGACTCAAGGCGTGCGCATCATTCATCTGGAAGAAGGCGATAAAGTCTGCTCAGTAGCTAAGGTTCGCGAAGACTGAAAAGCAAGCTCAAGACATGAAGGGGCAAAGAGATGGCTTTGCCGTTGCGGCGGCGGATTAGTCTTTTAAGTCTTCATCTCCCGCCAAATTGATGGAGGCAATTAGAAATCCTTAGTTAAAAAGAGGCGGGCCGCAAGGGGCGGCCAACTCGAGGAGAAAGGAATTTCCCTTATGGCTAACCCTAAAAAAAGCATAATTTTAAGAAAAAGAAAACGCAGAGCAATTCCTCCCAAAATTAAACATCCCTTTCTCCCCGGGTATTAATCACAACGCGTCTCTCCTGTTCTTTGAGCGAACGACTTAGGAATTATATCGTCTATAGGGCGGTAATCTGGAATTTAAACGAGAGCAGCGAAAATACTGCCAAAAAGGCGCCAAGAAGAAAGAGGTTAGAAGCGGTTATTTTTAGAGTCAGGTCAAAAAATTAGAGTGTTTTTTTCGAAGCCCTCTGTTTTTCAATAAATCAACTATAAAAACCCCCGGCCGTTTTTAATGGTAACAGGGGCAACCCCGGCCTTTTGCCTTCCACCTTTTTGCCAGATTTTGCTCTCGCATGATGTTTTTTTGGTTCTTCAGGCTTTTTTGTGGGTAAAGATGATAGATTTTAAGGCACTCAACAGCGGATTGAACCAGGGCCTGGTCATCGTTGCGGAGGGCAATTAGAGAAATATCAATAAGATGGATAATATTCGGCTTCAACTCACCTCTAAGGGTCTTCATCTGTGGGTTCTATATAGGCTGTCTGAGATTCAGAATTCTTTAGGTCACCCATTAAAAACCCGGAAGAGCCTTTTTTTAGATGGCAATGGCTGTCAAGCCAATCGGATAATTTGTCCGATTATGCCTGATTTTGCCGCATTATATAGGAAAAATTAGGGGGGCAGACGTTATGAAAAACCGGAGATTTTGCCTACTTTTTGCGAAATCTTGCCAAAAGCAGAGCGGCCCCAAGCTGCTAACAAGCTGATAATTCTTCTAACAGCCTCAATCTAAATCCCATCGCGCTATCCCCTAACCCGAGACAAGTTCTTCTTGACAACGTGGCGGCAATGAATTTAAAATGCGGCCGACTCTCGGAAAGGAGGGAGGAGCATGGTTGAAACCTTAGCTGAGCTTTTTTTAAATACCATCAAGTCTTATCCGAAGCCGGACCTCATGCTCTATAAAAAAGAAGGTCAATATGGGCCGATTTCCACCGAGGAGTTTGGCCAGACTGTGAAGAAGCTGAGCCTTGGCTTATGGGAGCTGGGGCTAAGACCCGAAGATAAACTCATCATTCTTTCCGAGAATCGGCCAGAATGGGTCATGACCGATTTGGCCACAATTTGTTTGGGCGGAGCCACCGTTCCTATCTATACAACCCTGGTTCCCGAACAGGTCCGTTATATCATCGATGATTCTGACGCCAAAATCGTGGTCTTTTCTAACGAGGAGCAGGGGGAAAAAATAAAGGCTATAAAATCCCAATTAACCAAGGTCCAGCATTTTATTACCTTTCAGCAACAGGCCCCACCTGGAATATTAACCCTAAGAGAGGTTTTGGCCAAGGGCGAAGGTATTTTAAGAGCTGAGCCCGGTCTTTTTGAAACCAGAGCGACCAAGATTAAACCCGACACCTTAGCCTCAATTATCTATACCTCAGGCACCACCGGTATTCCCAAAGGAGTGATGCTGGTTCATAGTAATTTCATCAGCAACATTAAAAGTTGTTCGTCGATTATTCCTTTCTCTCAGGAAGACACGGTTCTTTCTTTCTTGCCCCTTTCCCATGTTTTGGAGCGGATGGTCATGTTCACTTATCTTTATAAAGGATGCAGCATAGCCTTTGCTGAAAGCGTCGACACCGTGGCCCAAAACCTCCTGGAAGTAAGGCCTCATATTATGGTCAGCGTTCCCCGGGTCTTTGAGAAAATTTATGCCCGGGTCATGGATAACGTCTTGCAGGAATCGCCGCTGAAAAGAAAGATTTTCTTCTGGGCCCTCAGAGTTGGTCGGGAATATGCTCGGCGTCAGTTAGCCCGCCAACCCATCCCGCGCTTTCTTCAAATTAAGCGCTCTGTCGCGCATAAATTAGTGTTCTCGAAAATAATCGCCCGCACCGGCGGTCGGGTTCGCTTCTTTGTCTCGGGTGGAGCACCACTTTCTAAGGATATCGCTGAATTCTTTTTCGCTTTGGGATTGACTATCCTCGAAGGTTATGGCCTGACAGAGACTTCCCCGGTTATCTCGGTCAATACCTTCGAAAACGTCAAGCTGGGAAGCGTCGGCAAGCCCATCCCAGGGGTGGAGGTTAAAATCGCGGCCGACGGCGAAATCCTAACCCGTGGGCCCCATGTCATGAAGGGTTATTACAAAAAAGAGGCCGAAACAAAAGAAGCCTTTGAAGGCGACTGGTTTAAAACCGGCGATATCGGTTATCTCGATGAAGAAGGTTTTCTTGTTATTACTGACCGGAAAAAGGATATTATCGTCACTGCCGGTGGCAAGAATGTGGCCCCCCAGCCCATCGAGAATTTGCTGAAGACCAGTCCCTACATCGCCAACTCGGTGGTCATCGGCGACCGGCGGCGTTTTATCTCTGCCCTGGTCGTGCCCAACTGGGAGAAGGTTGAAGAATGGGCCCGCCAGAATAACCTGGTTTTTGCCAGTCGACAGGAGATGGTGAAAAACCCGGACGTGCTGAGGTTCTTACAGGCGGAAGTGGACCGCCTAACGACCAATCTGGCTTCTTATGAAAAGGTGAAGAAGATTGCTTTGCTGGAAAGGGATTTTGAGATTGCTGAGGGCGAAATAACTCCGACTTTAAAAGTAAGAAGGGCAATCATTGAAAAGAAATATCAACCTCTCATAGACGAGCTGTATCGCGAAGCGGAGCTTAATCAGACCTGAGAAGTCAGCGCGAAGAGCTCCGGACGGGTGGGGCTGATTTAGCCTCTTCCTCTTTTTTAGTTTCTTCTTTAGTTTCTTCCTTTTTTTCCAAGCACAGATAAAGAATCCGGCCGCAATTTTCGCAGAGGTAAATCTTTTTCATATCATAGAGCTCGTTCAGCACTTGCGGTCTGATGCGCATATGACACATGGAACAAAAATCATCGGTCACGGGAGAAATGGCCACCCCGCCTTTTTTAGCGGCAATCCGGCTATAAAGGGCTATTTGCTCCCGAGAGATGAGGGCTGTCAGCTCTTCTTTTCTTTTCTGCAAATCTTGAAGGCGACTTTCCCACTCCTGCTGGTGGCTCAAAAGGAGCTCCTTTTCTTTCTTATACCGGGCTTCTTCCTTGGAATAAGCTTGATTGGCGGCCTCAATCTCTTTCTCAATGTCATCCGCCTCCAGCAGGGCCGCAATAATCTGTTCCTCTAAGACCTCGACTTTTTTCTGGGTTTCTTCGATTTCTTTAAGGAGAGCTGTATATTCTTTATTTGTTTTAACGTCGTTGAGCTGCCTTTTATATGTGGCTATCTTATTTTTAAGCTCGTTAACTTCGGCTTCCAACTCCCGTCGCTTTCTCTGATTTTGTAACAACTTATCTTTGGCTTTCTGAACGAGCTGGGTGGCAGTGCCAATCTTTTGGTCAATTTCGTTGAGCTTAAGCGGGGTTGAATCTAAAAGTTGATGGAGAGACCTGAGCTCATTATCTAACTCCTGGAGGGCGATTAATTTCTCGAGCTCAACATCCACATCGAAGCCTCGTACCTAAGATGGGCCTACCAGGATTCGAACCTGGGACCTGCCGGTTATGAGCCGGTAGCTCTACCGCTGAGCTATAGGCCCTTTTTTACCTTTATAACAAATCTCCCCACCCAAGTCAAATTAACGTAGGCTGGCCCTTAAAAAGGGTGGCGCTTCCACCTCCTTCTTTTTATCGCTATTAACCGTTTTTCCGACCTAAAAACTGGGGAAAAGCGGGGCTTTATAAAGCTCTATCTTAGCCTCTTTTAGGGTTAGGATGAGAATAAATGGTTGGGCAATTTTAAAATACCTTTATGGGCCGGTTAAAATCTTATATTTCCTTGCTCCTAAAGAAAATACAGCCGCTATGACCCTAATAAATTGCCACCCTTAAGGCGGAAGAGCCATGAATGTCCTCAGCCTTTTTTTAGTGGCGCCGTGATTTTCAGGTTGGAAAGAAGGGGAATTTCGGCAAAAGAAGAGAGGAGAAAAAAATGAGCCCAAGCTATTTCTGTTCACAAAACCTTAATGAATTCTCATTAAGTTTGACCAAACTTCTGGCGGTGAGACGTAAAAAAGGCCGAATTTTCCCCTGCCAATCAGGGAGTCGGCCAAGAGTTTAAGCCCTTCAATCGTTGTCTAAAAAGGACCGGAGCTTTTTGCTCCGGGAGGGATGCTTGAGCTTCCGCAGCGCTTTGGCTTCGATCTGCCTGATTCGCTCTCGAGTAACTTTAAATTGCTGCCCCACTTCTTCCAGCGTATGCTCGTTGCCGTCACCAAGGCCAAAGCGCATGCGCAAGACCTTGGCCTCCCGCTCAGTCAGAGTCTTAAGGGCTTCTTCGATTTGCTCCCTGAGGCTATTGTGGATGACAGTATCAGGGGGCGAAGGCATGATTTTATCCTCGATAAAGTCGCCCAAGTGGCTATCTTCCTCCTCGCCGATAGGCGTTTCGAGGGAGATTGGTTCCTGGGCAATCTTAATAATCTTCCGCACCTTGTTCACCGGCATCTCCATTCGGGCGGCAATTTCTTCACAAGTTGGCTCCCGACCTATCTCCTGAACCAAACAGCGGGAAACTCGGATGAGCTTGTTGATGGTTTCAATCATATGCACGGGGATGCGAATAGTTCTGGCCTGGTCAGCGATGGCCCGGGTGATGGCCTGACGAATCCACCAGGTAGCGTAAGTCGAGAACTTATAGCCACGGCGATATTCAAATTTTTCTACCGCTTTCATCAGGCCGATATTTCCTTCCTGGATTAGGTCAAGAAATTGCAGGCCCCGGTTGCTATATTTTTTGGCTATGGAGACGACTAACCGTAAGTTGGCGGCTACTAATTCTTTTTTCGCCTGGTCGCTGATTTTCTTGCCGACGGTAATCGCTCGAATCACCTTGCGCAGCTCTTGAGAGTCAAGGCCAACCTCTTTCTGCTCAGCTCGCAAGGAGCGGCTCAGAGCCCGAATTTTTTCTCGGAGTGATGCCTGGGTTTTTTGGCTTTTAGCTCGACTCAAAGTCAATTTTAGATTCTCGAGAGAATCTTCCAGCTCGTTGACGCGGCGCATTTTCTCCTGGAGAAGCTCGATAATCCGTTCCTTTTCTGTCGAGCATATCGAGAGCGCTCTAATGAGCTGACTCATGGCGATTATTAATCGGCCCCGGGCAAAATTATATTTTTTGCTTTGGGGTAAGCGCTCCAGCTTTTGGGCTAATTCTTTAATTTTCTTGATTTGGCTGAGAATTAGGCGCCGCTTCTCCTCAATTTTCTCCTCATTTATATCTTCTTCGTTAAAATCGAACATTTCTTGGACGAGGGCCGGGTTTTCCTTTATCTTTTCTTCGAGCGAGAGAATTTCATTCAGCACCAATTTGGTCCGGGAAAGGGCTTTCATGACCGCCTTTTCTCCGCGTTCTATTTCTTTGGCCAAGGCAATTTCGCCTTCGCGGGTGAGCAGAGAAATGTTCCCCATCTCTCTTAAATAGAGTTTTACCGGGTCGGTGGTTCTTTCCAGACTGTGGGGAGAGATAAGCTCGGCTCGACGGCGCCGTAGGACCAATTCTCTTGGTGGGCTGTCTAAGATTCTGATCCCAAAATCGTCGATGGAATTAAGGAAATCATCAAAGGCAATATCCGAGTCGAAATCATCTTCGAAGGTCCGGTCGATTTCCTCGAAAAACAGGTAGCCCTGTCTTCGGCCTTTGGAGAGAAGCTGGTGGAGTTCGCTTTTAGGATATTTATGATTGGCCGCCAACCTTAACTCCTTTCCATAGATTTTCCAACCTGGCTGAGTAAGTTTTTCATTGAAGCGACATAATTTGCTTAGTTAAATTCTGTTTAGCGATAAGTAAAGTGATAAGCCCGTTTTTATCTCCCTTTTTCTCCAGAGAGGCGATTCTTTTCTGGACCTCGTTTAGTTCCTTTTCTAAGCGATAACGCCGCAGGGTGCGCAGACATTCGCCCGCTTCTTCTTTTGTCCCAGCTTCGGGTCTTTCAAGAAGGGCTCTGGCCAATTCCTGGTAGAGGGCGGGGGTCAGCAAGCCCTTCAATTCCGCTAATTTTTGTGAAGGCTGGTCAGGCTTTTGTAATAAATGAAGAAAAATCGCCTCTCCAGGCAAACCGTGAACCTCTTCTGGTTTGACCGCGGCCAAAACTTGACGAGCTACCGAGGGCGATTCTTCAATTATTTGCAGCAACCTTTTTTCCGCGGCTAATAGCTGACTCGGAGGCTCTGAACCCCTCTTGGCTTCCTCTTTTTCCTGAATTAAGCTCCGGATTTGTTTTTCCTCGAGGCCGCAGCGTTCGCTTATTAAGCGCAAATATTCGGACCTAACTATAGCGTCTGGCACCTTTTCTATTTCTTTGATGAGGGCCCGGATTATCTGGGCTTTGGCTTCGGGCGAGCCGCTTTTGACCTTTGACCAATAGTTCTCCCACAGAAAATCGAAACCAGGCACTGCCTGCTTTATTAAATTTAGATAAGCCTCTGGGCCCCGTTGCCGAACGAAACTATCAGGGTCGGTTTTCTCGGGGAGAACGGCGACCCGGGAAGGTAGCCCTTTCTCCAGACAAACACTCACCGCCCTCAAGGCGGCAGCCTGGCCAGCTGAATCACCATCGGTGCTTATAACCAGTCGCGAGGCAAAACGTTGAGCCAGGGCCACTTGCTGAGTGGTCAGGCTTGTGCCGCAGGAGGCAGCACAGTTTTTAATGCCCGATTGATAAAGAGCGATAAAATCCATGTAGCCTTCCACCAGGATAAGCTCATCCTTAGCTCGAACTGCCTCTTTGGTCAGGTGCAAGCCGTATAAAACCTGTCCCTTGGTGTAGATAGGTGTATCGGAGGAGTTGAGGTACTTTGGCTCTCCCTCACCGAGAATCCTTCCTCCAAAGGCAATGACTCTTCCGGAGAGGCTAAAAATGGGGAAAATTATCCGGCCACGGAACCGGTCATAGGGCTCATTATTTTTTTGTCCAGGGACAGCCAAACCTGAGCGGAGAAGCTCTTCCTTAGAGACTCCTTTTTCCCTCAAAAAAGAGACAAGAGCTCTCCAGGAATTAAGGGCATAGCCCAGCTTGAGTTCGTCGATTATCCGGTCGGTGAGGCCTCGTTGGCGGAGGTAAGTTAGGGCTGTGGCTCCCTCGGCTGTCTGCCGGAGGTTAGAGCGGAAATGATTGAGGGCTAACTCGCTTATCTCGTAGAGGCGGCCCTCAATCTTAGTTACATCGGGAGAAAGACGGGAGGGACGGGGCAAAGCCACGTGGTATTTTCCGGCTAAAAAACGGAGCGCCTCGGGAAAAGTGAGGTTTTCTTTTTCCATGATTAAGGAGAAGACATCGCCGCCCGCGCCGCAACCAAAGCAATGGTAAAGTTGTTTCTCTTCGTCCACAGTGAAGGAAGGGTTATTTTCAGCATGAAAGGGGCAAAGGCCAACGTATTTTTTTCCCCGCCGGCGGAGGGTGGTGTAAGCAGAAGCGATTTCGACTATATTAGCAACCTGTCTGACTTTTTCGATGACTTCCATTAAGCAGATAGATAAAGGGAAAAACCAGACTTAATAATAGGTCTCAGGGGGGAAATTGTCAAGGGAAGGAGGGAAGATTTGTTAGAGGTGGTTAATTAGACTGGCTACGATGGCGGCGCCGAAACCGTTATCAATGTTTACCGCCGCCACCCCTCCCGGGCAGGAATTAAGCATCGCCAGAAGAGCCGCTAACCCACGAAAACTGGCTCCATAACCGATGCTTGTCGGCACAGCAATTATTGGGGCCTGGACTAAGCCGGCCACAACTGAGGGCAAAGCGCCTTCCATACCAGCCACGACAATAATAACTCTGGCTATCCTAAGCTTATCTATCTGGCCAATTAATCGGTGCAGCCCGGCCACGCCAACATCATAAATTCTCTCCACGTCATTACCTAATAACTCAGCGGTCAAAGCCGCTTCTTCGGCTACGGGAATATCAGAGGTGCCGGCGGAAATAACGGCAATTGTTCCCTTTCCCTTTTCGGCAGGTTCCTGTAACCAGTAAGCGATTCTTGCCAGAGGTTGGTATTTCAGCTGAGCTAATTTTGCTTTGAGCTTGCGGAAAGAGGAGGCCTCAAGCCGAGTAATAATAAGATTAGCTCCGCTTTTCAGGATGGATTGAGCAATCTTGATTATTTGCTGCGGGGTCTTGCCTTCGCCATAGATTATTTCTGGAAAACCTTTGCGCCAGGCTCGATGATGGTCCACACGGGCAAAATCAAGGTCCTCCCAGGGAAAGCCTTCAATTTCCTGGAGGGCTTGCTCAGGAGTAACTTCTCCCTTGGCCACCCGGTGCAAAAGTTTTTCCAGCTTCTTTTTCATAGCCTGATTTTAGCATAATTGAGGCCAATTGAAACCAAAAAAGGGGTTGATTTTCAATTAAGTCTGGCTGAAAGTATATATAGCCGACGCCAGATGTTGAAGAAGCGAACTATAAGCCGAGAATTCAGGTTTTCCGGCCGTGGGGTGCATACCGGAAAAGAAGTAACTTTGACCCTTAAGCCCTCGGAGTCAGGCCGAATGACCTTCCGTCGGCTTGACCTGGGGGGAAGAGAAATCGAGCTAAACCCTAAACTGGCCAGGGCGGAGAATGCCTCCATTTTGGTAGACGGGTCGGCAAGGGTCAGGACTATCGAACACCTGCTGGCAGTCCTATATGTCTTCGGGCTGGATAGCCTGGAGGTCGAGCTTGACGGCGAGGAGGTACCTATCGGTGACGGTAGCGCCCTCCCTTTTATTAAGCCAATCAAAAATGCCGGTATAGCGCTTCTTTCCGAGGAAAAGAAAATAATAAAAGTTATTAAGTCTTTCAGGATAGAGGAGCGAGGAGCCTGGATAAGCTTTGCCCCTCACTCCGAACTTTCCCTTTTTTATGCCATTGACTATCCCCACCCTTTAATCGGGCATCAGGAATATCAGGGTGTGTTGGGAGTAAAAAGCTTTATCCAAGAAATTGCACCTGCCCGCACCTTTGGTTTTCTAAGGGATGTTCCAGCTTTGCTGGAAAGAGGCCTGGCTCAGGGTGGCACCTTAAAGAATGCGGTCATTCTTGATGACCGGGAAGTGCTCAACCCGCCGCTGCGCTTTCCTGATGAATTTGTTCGGCACAAGGTCCTGGACCTGATAGGCGACTTAGCCTTATTAGGGGCGCCGTTAATGGCCAGGGTTGAGGTAAACCGAGGTGGCCACGGCCTTCATCAAGCGGGAATCAAGGCGCTTTTAAGAGCCACTGACCATTGGGTTGAAGAGAAAGGGCTTTTTCCCTCCTTTCTCAACGAAATATCTTCAATCGAGGCAGAGCCAGAGGATGGGTAGGTGATAGTGGTTTTTTAGGAAGGATAAACCCGCTTTTGACGCAAGCGTTAATATTCTAATTTTTAAGGTTATTGAAACTTTTTTGTGGGTAAAGATGAGAGACCTTAGGGTATTTAACAGCGGAGTAAATCATCGCCAGCTCATCGTTGAGGAGGACGATTAGAGAAATATCAACAAGATGCCCAACCTTCGGCTTCAACTCGGCTTCAAGTATCTTCATCTGGGGGCTCTATATAGGCTGTCTGAGATTAATAATTCTTTAGGTGTACCCATTAAAAACTCCGGAAGTGACATCCTAAAATATGCCTTAAGCCAGGAGGCTCCAGAAGGCCCGTGGATTTTTGAATTTTTAAGAAGGGAAGAGGATAATAGCTTCGCAGCCGCCAGTGGCTTGCGCTCTGCCGCTACCTGAGCTAAAATTAAAGCTCTTTTCCAGTCAGGATTAAAGGAGGCACCGTGAAAGAAGAGAGCGGCAAAAAAGATGCCTATGAAAAGGCCTTAAATGCCTATGCCGAGGCCATAAAGGAATACAGGAAAGGAAGCTGGGAGAAAGCCCAGACCCTCTTCGAAGCCTTTATCAGTAAATTTGGGAATGAAAAGGAACTGGTTGATAGAGCTAACGTTTATTTATCCATTATCAAGGGAAAAGGCAAAAGGACCCTCGGCACCCCAAAGACAAGCGAGGAATGCTATTACTTTAGCGTCTACCGGCTAAACCAGGGGCAATATGAAGAGGCGCTAAGATGGCTCAACAAGGCTTTGGAACTGAAGGGGGATGAAGGAAGGGTTTTTTATCTCATGGCGGAAATCTATTGTCTTTTGGGTCAGACTGATAATGCTCTGGAATACTTAAAAAGGGCGATTCAGAAAGATAAAATCTACAAAATCCTGGCTCAGAACGAGGCGGATTTTGCTCCGCTATGGGAAGATAAGAAATTTAAGTTAATCACTAAATTGATATGAAACGCCGTCTTTCTGTTCTCCTCTTATTTTGGGAAGAGGGGGGGAGGAGAAAAAGAAAGCCTCATCCCTGCTTGGCCCCTCTTCTCGGGCTAACGCCGTTAAGGATAACCTTGTTCTTGGCTTTGAGTCTGGAAGCTGAGCGGAGAATTTTAGCGGCCGAAGAGGTTGGCCCCGATGAAGAAATTTTTAAAAACCTCGGCTGGGAAATTATCCACTTTAAAGAAAATCCAGATTTCCCAAGCCAAGCCAGTCTTTTTGATTTATTTTTTAAAACTTTTCGCCAGGGAGAAAAAGGGGACCTCCTGGTATTGAACCCCTTTTTCCCTTTAGTGCAAAAACAAACGCTTTGGAGCTTGCTCCGAGAACATCAGCGTCAGGCTGCGGCCCTCAGCTTTCTTTTTGCTGAGCCTGGTTCAGGGCCAAAGCGCTCGAAGAAGATAAAAACAATGGACCAATTTCTATCTCATTGCCCGGCTCTAATCTTGCGGCCGGAAGCAAGTTGCTGGAATGAGGCGAGTCTTTTGTTCGGGCAAGGGGGGCCAAGAGACTGGTCAACGCTTCCAGACTGGTTAAAGCAAAAAGGCGAGAAAATACTCGAGGTTCCCTTGGATAAGCCCGAGGGCTGGAATGTCTCGATTGACGCTGAGAGGGTTAAAATTATTGGGTACTTGCGCGAAAGAAAAATAGAGGAGCTGATGAGTCGGGGGGTAGTTTTTCAAGACCCAGAATCAGTCTGGATTGACCTCAATGTCTGGGTGGGGGCTGGAACCGTCATCGCTCCGGCCGTGGTTATTGAAGGCCAATCGCGAATCGGGCGAGAAGTGACTCTTTATCCCTTTGTCCACATTATTGATAGCCGCATCGGCCGGAGAGCTAAAATCTTAAGCTCAACGATGATTGAAGGGAGTTCCTTGGGCGACGAGGTGAGCGTAGGACCTTTTGCTCACCTAAGACCAGGCACTGTGATTAAGGCCGGCGCTCATGTGGGCAATTTTGTCGAAATGAAGAAGACGGTTTTTGGCCGCCGGTCGAAGGCCGGACATCTATCTTATTTAGGCGATAGCCAAGTAGGCGACGAGGTTAATATTGGGGCCGGGACAATTACCTGCAATTATGACGGCCGCAAGAAACATCGGACAATTATCGAATCTGGAGCCTTTATCGGCTCGGGGACAGAATTAGTGGCGCCCGTAAAAATTGGCCAGGGCGCCTATGTTGGCGCTGGTTCCACTATTACTAAGGATGTCTCGGCCGACGCCTTAGCCGTGGCCCGAGCACGTCAGGTAGAGATTCCAGGCTGGGCAAAACGCCGCCGGAGTAAATAAAAGCTAAATAATCTGGGGGGTAGGGAATGTGCGGAATCATCGGCTATATCGGCCCGAAACCAGTGGTCGAGGTCCTTATCCAGGGTTTAAAAAAGCTTGAGTACCGGGGTTATGACTCAGCCGGGATAGCCGTTGTTAAGGGGAACAGAATTAGCCTGCAGCGGGTGAAAGGGAAAATTAAGGATTTAGAAGTTAGCCTTCAAGCCACGCCGCTCGAAGGAGACTATGGGCTGGGACACACTCGCTGGGCCACCCATGGCCGGCCGAGTGAAATCAACGCTCATCCTCATCAGGACTGCCGCGGCCAGGTAGTTGTTGTCCATAACGGCATCATCGAGAATTATCTTCAGCTTAAACAAAGTCTATTAGCCAAGGGTCATGTTTTTCGGACTGAAACTGATACGGAAGTTATTGCCCATTTGATTGAAGAAAACCTGAGTAACTCCCTTGAGGCCGCGGTCGAAAAGACCGTCCAGGCCCTGGAAGGCTCTTTTGCCTTTGCCTGCCTGTCTTCTACTGAGCCTGATAAAATTATCGGCGTGCGCTCTGGCCCACCTCTAATAGTCGGAATAGGCGAGGGAGAATTTTTCCTGGCGTCGGACGTGGCGCCAATCTTAGAACACACCAGGAAAGTCGTTTTTCTGGCTGACCAGGAAATGGCCATCTTTTCTCGAGACAGCGTTAAATTTGCCGATTTTTCTGGCCGCCCCCTTCAGAAATCCCTGACTGAATTGACTTGGTCGCCGCTGATGATTGAGAAGCGGGGTTTTAAGCATTTTATGCTTAAGGAGATTCACGAGCAGCCGCAAGTAGTTCGCGAAACCCTGAGCAACCGCCTTTTATTAGATTCAGGAAAGGTTTACCTTCCCGAACTGGACTCGTTGGCGGAGGCGGTAACAGGCTGCCAGCGGGCCGTGCTTATTGCTTGCGGTACCTCCTATCATGCCGGTTTAATCGGCCAGGTTCTCATCGAATCTTTGGCTGGCTTACCGGTGAGTGTAGAGTATGCCTCGGAGTTTCGTTATCGCGACTCCATAATTTCTAAGACCGACTTGGTCGTGGCCATTTCTCAATCGGGCGAAACCGCAGATACTTTGGCCGCAGTCCGGATGATTAAAGAAAAGAGCGGGCCGCTTATCGGCATTTGTAATGTCTCAGGTTCAACCCTGGTTCGAGAGGCCGAAGCTACTTTGCTTACTCAGGCGGGGCCAGAAATCGGCGTTGCCGCCACCAAGACCTTTACCGCCCAAATCGTCGCCCTTACTCTCCTGGCGCTTTGGCTTGGCCAATTAAGAGAAACCCTAAAGGAAGAAGACGCCGTTTCCATTATTTCCGAGCTGCAACGCATCCCCCATCGCCTGGAAGAAATCTTGAATGAGGCCGATAAAATCGAAACCTTAGCCCACCGTTTTGCCTCGTTCTCGCATTTTCTCTATTTAGGCCGCTGGATAAGCTACCCTGTGGCCTTGGAGGGCGCTCTTAAACTCAAGGAAATCTCTTACATTCACGCTGAAGGCTATGCCGGAGGCGAGATGAAACATGGCCCCATCGCTTTAATCGACGAGAAGATGCCCACCATGGCGGTTATCCCCAAGGATAGAGTGTTTGAAAAGATGCTGAGCAATATTCATGAAGTTAAGGCGAGGGAAGGAGTGGTGATAGCTTTGACTGATAGCCCTGAGGAACTGCGACGACAGGTGGATTATATAATTCCCGTGCCCGCAACGCATCCTTTGCTTTCCCCTTTTCTGACCGCTCTTCCTTTGCAATTATTTGCTTACATTATTGCGACGCGCTTAGGCGCTGATGTGGACCAACCCCGGAACCTGGCTAAGAGTGTCACTGTCGAATAGTTAAGAATTTCTGCCCGACAGGAATTTACCAGGTAAAGCGGAGCATGAGCCGGGCTTGGCGAGGCTGCTGTCTTCCCCAGATAGTGCCGAAGAGCGGAATATCCTCTTTGACATAGGAGACGGGCTTTTGACTGTTGAGGAGGTTAAACACATCCAGACGGACTGACAGGCTCCGAAGCGAGGGAGCCCGGCCAAAAGAAAACCTCTTTTCAAAGGAGATATCCAAATAGTGATGAGGCGGGGTTTTTCTCGACCCTCGTCCTTCCGGGAAGGAATAATAGCCCCCAAAAAACGGCACATAACCCAGCTTTTCCCAATAGTATCCAGAGACATACTCATAGGCCGAGGAGACAATAATTCCCCAGCGAGTCTCAGTCATGGCGTTAATCTTCACGTTATGGTCGACGGAGTAGGGCAGCTTTCCGTACCAGCCTTCATCGCCCACCCCTCGGCCGCCCAGGCCTTTGAGAGCCCAATCAAGGTAGGCTTTTATTTCCTTAAGTTCAGGTAAATCAGGAACGTAAAGATGATTACCGAAAAGGCCGAGGTAGTTGGTGCTTCCCTCTTCCTGGGACCAAGCTCCCGTTTCAGTTTGGCCAGGGTTTGTGCCCTTGGCGGAAGCATGAGAATAAGAAGCGTTTAAAAACAAGCGGCCAACCTGGCCGTTAACTTCCAGTTCCAACCCTTCATAATTTCTTCGCTTGAGCTCAAAATTATCAAAAAGAAATTTGTACATGGTTTTAGGGTCAAAAATGGCCAGGACTTCGAGGAGGTCTTCAGCCTTAGTCCGAATGTAACGAGCTTTCAGGGCCCAGTTACGGGCTAAGCGGCGGTCATATTCAATTAAAAAACGCTGCAAAAAGTTAGGATGAATGCCTTCGGCCACTTCAAAGGGCTGGATTTTTTGCTCATTTTGGAAGACCCAATTCGCCGGATTATACATCTCCTTAAGAGGGGGAGCCGTCGGGCCAACCCAGCGATAAGTACGAAAAGTAAGCCCAGCCCCAGTATTGAATAAACCAAGGGGCATGGTGGTGATCATGTCGGTAAACAGACCCCAGCCCACTTTAATCACGTCGCTGCCTTTGCCTGTAAGGTCGTAAGAAAGAGTAAACCGCGGAGAGAGAAAATCTTGCAGACCCCAGGACCAGAGCTTTTTGCCCTTATCATCCAAGCATAATTGGGTTTGCGTTCTAAAGCCGGCCATAATAGAGAGTCGTTTCCAGCTAAGGCGGTCGCGAGCAAAGAGGCCTATTCCCCGCGAAGAATTGACAAACTCAAACCGGCCATATTCATAAAAAAAGGTAGGTGTGGCTTGACCTGGCCGCCAGGTATTAAAGAAGAACTTGGTACCAGCATCGAAGCCGTTATGGGGGAAAATATCTTCACCCTGGCCGCTGAAATTCACCCGGAATTCCGAAGAAAATTGATAGGCTTCGACCCCCAAGCTGAGTTCGTGATGGCCAAAATTAGGGGTATCGACGTGCTTAGTGAGCTTGGCGCTGAAGTCCCAGCGGCTCTCGTTATCCACTACATAGCCATAGGAATTGTGAATATTCTGAGCCAGGTCTTCGATGAAATACATGGCTGGCTCGAGGTCGCCATGGGCCGGCTTCTGGGAGGAATTCCTCTGGACATGACCCAGGCCAGCTTCGATGAACGTGGAGGCATTTAAGATTCCCTTATAATTTAATCTAAGGAGCCAATCGTTAAAATCTTTTTTGACAAACATTTCTGGAAGGCCCAGACCGCCTTTTTGGCTGACCGAGCGGTTATTGACTCCGGTAACGGAAACGCTGTGATTCGGGTTTAGGGAATAAGTAATTTTGGCCAAAACGTTATTAGTTTGGTTGGACAGACTCCCGGCCGGCACGGCTAAATAGTCAAGGTTAGTGGCTTCTGCCTCCTGATGGTCCCGGAAAAAATTATTCGAAAGGAAGAACCATAACTTATCCCGGCGAATCGGCCCGCCAACATTGAAAACCAGGTTTTGATTGGAAAAATAACTGGGTTCACTAACCACAGAAAGTTGTTCCTGGCGAGCCGCCTGAAGATGTTTATCCTGAAAGAGAAGAGAGAATTCCCCGTGAAAATCATTGCCGCCTGTTTTGGTGACCATGTTGATGATGCCGCCATAGGCTGAACCGTATTCCGGGTTAAAGGGGTCAGAAATAATTTGGACCTCTTCTACGGCATCGAAATTCAGCCTGACTCCGGAATTTTTTAGCCGCACCCCGCTTATGGCTAAGCCATCAACGACCCAAGTGTTTCCTTCTTCCCCTTCGCCCCGGAAACTGGGCTGACCCTCGATAGCTGTTCCCCGGCGGGTGTTTACCCGGACACCGCTAACTCCAGGAGTAAATTTAACCACATCGACAATAGTTCGGTTAGCTGAAGGCAGTTTTTCTAAGTCGCGGCTGGAAAGATGGAAACTGGTATCAGCGGCCGTGCGGTCGATAAGGGGAACTTCGGCCGTGACGACGATTTCTTCCTTTAAGGTTTCGGGAACCATGGTTATATTAAGGATGGTCACTTGGCCCAAACGAACAAGGACGTTTTTTTCGACAACCGCTGCCATTCCCGTCAGGTTGAAACTGAGAGTATAGCTGCCTACAGGAAGCAGGGGGAAGCGGAACTCGCCTGAAGCGTTTGTAATAGTTGTTCTTATCCCTTGCAGCGCTGGGCCCTCAATCTTTATCTCCACTCCTGGCAGAGCCATGCCTTTATCATCGGTTACTTTCCCTCTTATTTCGCCGGTTTCAATAGCCTGAAGGTTAGTGGTCAAAAGGAGAGTGATTAAAAGAAGCAGCCCCGAAAAATAAAATATATTGGCCTGTTCTTTTTTCATCGACCTTTTCCCCATTAATCTTTTTTCCATTATATTAAAATAACTTTTTTTGGCTTCCAGAGCAACGTCTCTTATGGGGGATAGCTAACTGAGATAAAAAGGGATGAGCGATAGAGGGAATATAACCTAAAAGGGAGGATTATCCTGGAGATATTCCTATAGAAATATATCCATAATCATCCCACATCCAACCGCCTCTTTACGCGCCTCAAAAAGAGAGATATGGCTATAGAAAAATATCCATAGTCATAGGGCTGAACTGCCAACAAAAGAAGCTCTTGGTTAAAGTAGCGGCCCTCTTTCCTTCTTTATTTCCTTAAGGGCCAAAGCAAAAAGCCAAAGAAGCCATAATTCAGGGAAGGGCAGAAAATTGGCCGCCCTTTTTTCAGGCGAGAAGGGGTCTATTTTTTCCGCGGTTTTTTCTTAAGCGGCGCCTTGGCAGCGGCCCTCTTCTTGCCGTAGGTGGCGATAAACTTCTCGGTTAATTCCCTGGCCTCGTTATCAGTAAATTGTTTGGGAGGCGATTTCATAAAATAGGAGGAGGGCCCGATTAGCGCGCCGCTCACCCCATTATCCAAGGCTAATTTAGCGCAGCGAATGGCGTCGATGACCACGCCCGCCGAGTTGGGCGAGTCTTCAACGGAGAGTCTAAGGTCGAGGTAAGTAGGGACATCGCCAAAATGGCGGCTCTCGATACGAATAAAGCAAACCTTGTTGTCCTTCTGCCAAGGAACATAATCACTCGGGCCGATATGCACATTTTCAGGAGCGATATCCAGACCCCGGGCGCGGAGCTGGGAAACAACGGCGTTGGTCTTGGAAATTTTCTTAGAATGAAGCCGCTCGCGTTCCAGCATGTTGAGAAAATCAGTGTTGCCGCCCGTGTTGAGCTGATAAGTCCGGTCAATCGGCATTCCTCGGTCAAGGTAAAGATTAACCAGGGTTCGATGGAGGATGGTGGCCCCCACTTGCGATTTAATGTCGTCACCGATGATGGGTAGCTTCTTGGCTTCGAAGCGCTTCTGCCAGTATTTTTCGCTGGCAATAAATACCGGGATACAGTTGATAAAGGCACAGCCAGCATCCAGAACTTGCTCCACATACCATTTGGTGGCCTCTTCGCTGCCCACGGGCAGATAATTGACGACCACGTCTGTCTTAGTATCCTTGAGGATACTGACAATATCGGCGGTCGGGCCAGCCGCCTTCTGGATAATCTGGGAAAGATATTTTCCCAACCCGTCGTGAGTCATGCCGCGCCAGACTTTAACATTCAGGAAAGGTACGTCGCAAAATTTGGTTGTATTATTAGGTGGGGTGAAGATGGCTTCGCTCAGGTCCTTACCCACTTTGTTCTTATCAATATCGAAGGCGGCGGTAAATTCCACATCCCGGATATGATAGCCCCCAAGGTTAACGTGCATCACGCCGGGGATAAAATCGGTCTCTTTGGCGTTTTTATAATAAAAAATGCCCTGGACCAGGGAAGAGGCACAGTTTCCGACGCCGATGATGGCGACCCTGATTTTATTATCCATAACCTAAACCTCCTTAGACTGAGATTTAGCATTTTCCTGCCGGCGAACAAAGAGGATTCGTTGCCACGCGGTTAAATGAGAAGCGACGGTTATTATAATCAGGATAATAACCATGGCCGTGGCCAGGTCAGCGAAAATAGCGCCAGCTATGGCCCCCGCAAAAAGTAGCACCATCCTCTCCGCCCTTTGCATCATTCCGATGTTCCCCTTAATACCTAAGCCTTCGGCTCGGGCGCGGGCGTAGCTCACCATAAATGAGCCCAGAATGGTAAAAAAAGTGAGCCAGAGAGCCCAGTGATGGCGCAAATAATAGGCTAAGCCCAAATAGATGAAAAATTCAGAATAGCGGTCGAGAGAAGAGTCGAAGATAGCACCGAAGAGACTCCGCCGACCAGAGTTTTCCGCCACCTTGCCGTCGAGGATGTCGAAAAAGCCACAAAGGACTATGGATAAAGCGGCCAGCAGCGGCTTACCCCAGGCGAAGGAAAATCCCGCGGCCAGGCCAAAGACAAGGCCAAAAACGGTAATAACGTTAGGGTTGGCCCTCTGTTCCACCAGGTTTTTAGAGAAACGATTGACTTTTTCAAGGACAAATCGGACTACCCTTTCAGGCAGAAGACGGAAGGATTTCTTGGCGGCGGCAATAGACTCGGGTTGCATTTTCATAGTTGAAAAGCACTATTTATCTTATTTGCAGTGTCAAGTCAAATTTCCTTCCGGCTATTCCACAGGAATCTTTTTCTTTTTGGCCTCGCTCTTTTCTTCCTTTTTCTCCAGAGCTTCGACCCGGGCGTCAATCAAGGCTCGCAGAGCCAGGAGCAGTTCTTTTTTAGCCCGAAGGAGATGCTGCTGGGTTTCGCCGGGGAGAAAAAGGTTAAAAAGTTCTTCCGGAAGGGTAATTCTTATTTCTTTAACCTTAGCTTCAGCCATAATAACGGCCTCCTTCTTGTAAGCTTTTTGCCTTTAAAACCTATCCTAATTTTATCATGACCAAGAGAAAAAGCATAGGCGGGATAGCTATCAGGAAAAGAAGATTCTTAATTTTTCTCCCTCTAATTTAGCGCCCTTGACCTCCCGACCTAAAAGGAGGCGAGGCAGGAGAATATTTCTTTTAAAAGCCCCCACTTTTATCAGGAGCTCTTCACCCTTCTGCGACAGCTGGACGTCCTTTTTCTCGATAAAAGGGAGGTGGAGGGATAATGTATAGCTACCGTCAAGTTTTTCTACCTCAATGGGTTTTCGACGGCAAAATATTTCTACCGGGTTGGCCTGGTTATAAAGAACTTGGGCTAATTCTTCTAAAGCCTCAAACCCAACTATTTCCTTCTGGTAAAGGGGTAAAGAAAAGATGGGCAAAGGATGAAAGCTCTCCTCCACCAGCTGACAATAATCCCGCTGCAGGTCCTTCCAGCGCTCAAAATAGGCATCTTTGACTTCGGGAGGGAGAATTCTGTTGACAATGACCATATCCACTGAGTAGCCGAAAAGGTTAAAAAACATGTAAGCCCTTTGGGCTTCTTTTATGACCATTTTTTCCGGGTTGACGATAAGGCGAATAGTAGTTTGCTCGTTATCCTCGAGGATTTCCTTCATTTCCGCCAACTGGAGGGAGATATTCTTGATGGCTTCAAAAACATTGTCCTCAGGGAAAGGAAAGGGAAGGACCCGACTGGCCACAGGACGGACGGCTTTGGCCGCGGTTCGGCCGATGGGGAAGATATGCTTTAAATACCAGTCAGTTATTTCCGGCGCAGAAAGCAAGCGCAGCGTATCACCGGTGGGAGCGCAGTCGACAACAATCACCTCAAACTCGCCGGTGCGATGGAAATGGCGGATTTCCATCAAACTGAAAAGCTCCTCCATGCCTGGAAAGACGCTCAGCTCTTCAGCCTCGATGGAATCGATCCCCTGAGAAGAAAAAAAGGCTACAAGATAATCTTTGATTTCACCCCATCTTCGCTCGACTTGCTCCTGGGCGTTGATTTCTTGGCCGAAAAGGTTGGGTCTAATTTCCTTCGGAGTGTTGCCTAAGGGCTCTTCAAAGGAGTCGGAAAGGCTATGGGCGGCATCAGTGGAAATGACTAAGGTGCGATACCCGCGGCGGGCGCAGAGGGTGGCAGTGGCGGCTGAAATGGTTGTCTTGCCAACGCCGCCTTTTCCAGTAAAAAGAATAATCCTCATGGCTTAATTATTTTAGCATGACTCTCGAGACTGAGAAACAAGAAGCTTAAGATAAGGTAAGGGGCTGGTAGTTGATTATCGTTCCAGCACGAGGGCCAGGATTAAGATGATGGCAGGGAAGAAGTATGGGATTCGGCTCTTGTGGGTTATCATTTTGAACAAGGGCGAGATGGTGGAGAGGCGAGGCTGACCGGCTCATTTTAATCTCTCGTGACCTTAGTGGTTTTTTAGGGCACTCATTTTTTCGAGGGAATAAGCTCGGTAATCCTTTCTGCTGCCTTCAAGATTTTTTCTCGGCTGAAAAGAGCGGGGAAATATCTACCTTCAGCCCAATCGCGAAAGAGGTCTGAATAATGAGGGCTGCGGTAATCGCCAGATTGTCCGGGGCAATTGGTGCCTAAGGCACTATCCCAGTCGTTGAGGTCGGCTATGAAGCGGAAAGTGGCTCCAGAAGTTTGGCGGTTAAAACCAGAGGTGGCACAAACAGTGTTGGCTTCTCCGCCTCGAGGCAGAGGGCCGACATCAAGGCGGGAGCGCCATTCTTCTTTTAAAACTGAGCTTAGAGGATGTCGCAATAGGGCGTGATGGAATTTTTCCTGTCCATAAAGCCAAGTCTTGGAGTCAGGTCCGAGCTTGAAGCGGATTTGATTGATTGCTTCCTCTAAAGAGGAGAGAAGAATTCCGTCTCTCATTTTCTCCGGCTCAGGCCCAAAAATAGAGGCCGAAGGATTTTTAAGGAAGCTTATAGTTAGCTCGAGGGAGCGGCGCGGGAAATTACGGCCCGCAGACTCGGAAAGAAGAAGCGACCAGATTCGGTCAAGGAGAATTTGCTGCCAGGTCATATAAATGGCGGCCTCAACGGAATCAGGCTTGAGCTGAAAATCCCAGGCTAAAAGCTGGGCGATTGTTGTCTGTAAAGATTCTTTCCGGCCGCTCAACGGCTTTAAGAGAGGAATCAGCTGGCGGGCCGGAAGCGAAAGGACGTCCTGTTGAAGCGAGGCCATATCTTGAAGAGTGAACTTCTGCTCAGCAGAAAGGACTTCTTCTATCCTTTGGTAGCGGAAGGGCTCAGCCCAGAGGAAACCCACGGGATGGGGAAAATCAGCCGGGAGATTGCATTCATTGGCGGTGGCGATGAAGCTTTCAGGTGGATTATAACGGTGCGGTAGGTCCAGGGGCGAGATGAATCCCTCCCATTCAAACTGGCCATCACCTGGGACTGGCACCAGGCCAGTATAATTTTTCCTTTTTGGGGCAATTCCGACGGCTTGCCAGCCAATATTACCCTGGCGGTCGGCCCAGATTAGATTTTCTGAAGGAGTGCGGAATAGGCGGCAAGCCTCCCTGAATTCAGGCCAGGAGCGAGCTTGGTCAAGGCGCAGGCTGGCCAAATACGGGGCGCCGCCCACTTCTAACCAGGCGGCCCGCAGGGCATAAGCGCGGTGCTTCGTTTTATCTTCATAGAGAACCGGGCCATGCCGAGTAAATTTCAAGTCGACCTCCACCGGCTTTTCCCCTTTTATCTCAATTTTTTCCTTGACGACCTTCATCTTTTCCCAACGGCCCGCATAGAGATATTCATCGGGATTTTCGGGGTTGGTTTCATAAACATAAATATCTTCCTGGTCAGTGGCAAAAATAGTTAAGCCCCAGGCTCCAGCTTCATTGTGGCCGATGGAAACACCGGGCAAGGCAGGCTCGCCTCCGCCGATTACATTCCATCCGGGAGCGACAAGATGAACCCAAGTGCGCAGCGACGGGAGTTGCAGGGCTCGGTGGGGGTCATTAGCCAGGAGTGGCTTACCCGAAACCGTCTTTTTCCCTGACAAAACCCAATTATTGCTCCCGGCCTCAATTTCCTGCTCAAAATAAGGCCAGCGGTCATGGTTATCATGCTTGGCCCGATTATTTGTCGTTGAATTATCGTTAGTGGGAAAGGCAGGAAAAAGAGAAAGCGAAGAAAGAGAAGAAAGGGCATGGTTTGGTGGCGTCCAATCAGATAACCTGATAGAAGTAGGTAAACCGGCTTGGGGTTGAAAAGGAGGAAAATAGTCCGTTCCGAGAGAAAAGGAAAAAGGCTGAAAAAAGCCGGGGGCAATAAAGGCTAACTGCGTGGGTTGCGGCGTTGACCTCAATTTAGGGTCGATGATATCCGCAGGAAGAAAAGTGACTTCAGACCGGGAAGCGCGGTAGAGGTCCAAAATTTCTGCGGGAAGCGAGGAAAAATCTATACGAATTTTACGAATTTCTTGAGATAAATCAGGTCTTTTAGGTTTAAAAGGAAGAAGCTCCTCAACTTTTTTCGCTCCGATAAGGCTGATTGCCCTGGCGATGGCGACTTCTTCAGGGGCATTGCGGAATAAACCATTATGCCGCGAAATAACCACCTCTGGCGTCCATGGCTGGGGTTCAAGACCCAGCCACCGAAATTCAGCGGGTAGCTGCTCTGGATTCTCTTTGACATAAGCGATGTAAGCGTTGATACCAAATACAAAAAATTGGATTATTTCTTTGCTGCGAGGATGATAAAAATTGAGCTCTGTTTCCAAATCACCCCGAAAACGCAACAGGCGGCTGCCGATATCAGCTTGGAGAAAACGGGAGCCAAAAACTGCGCTCAACGTGCCGGTGGCCTTCAGTCGCCAGAGTTCTAACTGAAAAAGCCTGTCCTGAGCGGCGGCAAAACCCTGAGCGAAAAAAAGGTCATGTTCGTTGTGGGCAAAAATATGCGGGATACCCCATTTATCCCGAATAATCTCCACTCGTTCCTTCAGTCCCGAGATATTCAAAGTTTCCTTGCTTTGGGCCTGGCCGGGGAGAGGTAGAAGGAAGAACATGGTGAGTAGGGTTAGAAGAAGAAATATCCATAAAGAGAAGAGCCGCCCCAAAAAAAGGGAAGCCCAAGAAAGTGTTTTTTTTCTGGCCATTTTCTTTCCAGCCTCCTGACCAGGATTTTACCTGATTTTATCATTTTGCTCATCCCCAAAAGATTAAATTTTGCCCTTGGGCTTTGGCCTCGGGTTCAGGCTATTCACGCTATTTCCCCATTGCTCCGTCCCCCAGCTTTTATAAAGATTAAAGCCCCTTCCTTAGCGCCTCAAATATAAAATAAAAGTCATATAATTTTTTCTGCTTTTTCGTGTATATGTTTATAAGTATAAGTATAAGTTTAAGTATAAGTATAAGCTTAAGTTTAAATTTAACTTTAAATGTAAGTGTAAGTGTATTTATATGTGTATGTGTATGTGTTTGTGTATGTATGTATGTATGTATGTATGTATGTATGTATGTGTATGTGTATGTGTGTGTGTGTGTGTGTGTGTGTGGAGGTCGGGGCATGACGCCTTTAGAACGGCCTCGCTTCCCTCATCGCGGCCTTATCCTTCTAACTGGGCCAGATAAAATCAAAGATAACTGAATTGTATTATTTAATCTAATTCCGGCGAGTTAGCTAATTGTTCGGCGAAGAGGGCGGTTTTGGAATAAGCGCTAATTGGCAGATAACCAAGTAAATGTTATGATGAATAGGTGGAAAGGGTTATGGAAAAAGGAATGAAAAAGATTATTACTCGAGCCCGGCTGACCTGTCCGAATTGCCTGGCCACGAGCGAAGTAGAAATGCCGACTGATTTCTGCCAGTTTTTCTATGAGTGTCCAAATTGTCATGTCGTCTTGCGGCCAAAAAAAGGGCACTGTTGCGTTTTCTGTTCCTATGCCGATATCCCTTGTCCGCCGAAGCAAAAAGAAGCACGCTGAATTCCCTTCATTTTCAATTCCTAATTTGAAAAAGAGCTTAAGCTGGGTATTAATGAAATTATCAAGGTCAGCCGCAAGCGAGGGAAATCTTTTCAGGAGCTTTTTCAGGTCCCACTCGAATTCTGGGAGGCGAATAATTTTCTTAAACGGCTTTGTCATAGTCCCGGACTGAATACGCAGGGGTCCTATAAAACACGGCCTCGTAATCGTTTTTTCGCCATCCTCCGTTGTTAGCCAGGGGACATCGTTAGGGGAATAATCGCTGATTTGGCGAGCGTTCATGTCGGAAAGCCGGTCCAGGACATCATTAATGACTTCTATCTCGTTGCCTTTAAAAATGCTTAAGTCTGGCTTCCTATGGTATCTTTGTCGTCAGATTGCTTTTCTCGATTCGGATTCTTATAACCTGATGATCAACTTGGAATACAGGCGCCAGATTGAAAGCGATGTGGTCGATGATAAACTGCAAATAGTCACTTCTCCGCATTCTTTCCACCCCAGCCTTCCTGAAGCTCCGAGCGAGGCCCCTGAGTTACTCCTTAAAGGCGCTTTCCAGAAGCGACTGCAGCACGAGGAGCAACCCCGCAAAGCTGTTTGCCTGGATTTCTAAGTTCCGATATTGATCCGTGTCAACCGTGCTTATGAACTGCCTCCAATCCTCCAGAGTCTTTATGTTGATATTTGCATAAATGTATTTATGCAGAGTCATATGGCCAAATTCATGGGCCAGGGTAAAACGGTATTGGCGCTCTAAATTCGTATACAAGTATTCATCGACATAGATATTCTTCAGGTCGCTTGAAACAAACGCGTTTATCTCAAAATCCCTAAAAAGATTTGGAAAGGGGATTATGTTAAGTTTCAGGATGTTATCAATTATATATTCAATGGGAATAGGCAAGCGAGATTCGAATCCGTATTTATGGAGAATTTCGAGAGCGCTCTGAGCAATTTGCTCATAGGATAAGAATTTCACTTTGATAGAGGAAGCCAATCACGTTCTCCTTATTTTCTCAATCAGCTCAGAGAGAAGCTTAGTTGTAACTTTTTTCCCTCGGATCGTTCTGAAAATAAGAGGCAAATTTTTGACAACCTCTGAGTCCTCAAGGAGATCTTTGGGAAGCTCACCCCGGCAAGCCGCGGCGCGGTCAAAAAACTCCAGCCAATCATCAGTACCTTTTTTAAGGCCAAGAAACGATGCGTAGGCCTCCAATTTTTCTCTCGATGTCGGCGGCGGAAGGAGTCCTCTTTCCAGCTTGCTGATGTTTCCGGGATCGAGACCAAACCTCTTGCAGAACTCCCTTAAAGTTAGCCCGCGCTCAATCCTTTTTGCCTTGAAATATTCTCCGAATATAGCTTTTGGACTCATAATTCTTAACCTCCTATCTTTGGCGTTGTATAAAATATACAACGATAGGAGGCCTTTGTCAAATTTTTAATCATAATTATTAATCATCTTAAAAGACGCTCGGATTAGTCCCCTGTTCTCATTGACTTACCCCGATTTTCTAAAGCAAGTCTTTAAATTCTTTTCCCGGGGGCTTCTTTATCTAAGCCAACCGCTCTTCCCTGTTTGTTTCCAAACCCGCAGTCCACGGCCCCTCCGACCTCAACTTTTGTTGACTTTTCCCTAAATTATTGTTATATAAGCGCGTGCGGGGCGTAAGCAGACCATGCAAGGGGTTGCCGACACCGAGCGCAGAAAAGATCGGACTGAATTAATTCTCCTCCAACGCAGCTCTACCCCAATCAATGGGCTTAGAAACTTGGCCGCCAGGCCTTTACCGCGGCCCGCGAATGCTGCCATTACGTCAAGGACCGCCGCGAGGGACCGGTCATCGAAGATCCCGATGTCTTCATCGGCGAGTATGTCTCCCTCTGAAAATGAAAAGCAAACAATGAACCCAAGCCAAGGAAATTTTGCTTTCATTGATAGTCAGAACTTAAACTTATCGATTCGTAATCTCGGCTGGATTTTGGATTTCAAACGGTTCAGGATATATCTTACTGATAAGTACGCAATAACAAAAGCATTTATCTTTATCGGGTACGTTCCTACAAATCAAAGCCTTTATACTTCATTGCAGAAAGATGGATATATAATAATTTTTAAGCCGACACTTCAGTTGCCTGATGGGAGAGTAAAAGGAAATATCGATGCAGAGCTCGTTCTTCACGCCATGATCGAGTATCCAAATTATGATAAGGCTTTGATTGTAACCGGGGATGGAGATTTCTATTGTCTGGTTGAATATCTCAAAAAACAGAATAAGCTATTGAAGCTAATGGTTCCCAACCAGAAAAAATATTCATCGCTTCTTAGAAAATTCATGGATAATATAGTTTTTATGAACAATTTGAAGGCGAAGCTTGAATACAAGAGACAATAAAAAAAGGAGGCATTTCCGCGGGACGAAACCCTTTGGGAAGCCTCCCATCGTGATTCTAAAGTATTAATAACTCACAAAAGCCTCAAAGTCAAGAAAAATCTAGAAGAAACATCAAAAATCACCTGGAAGGATGATTTAGATGGGGTGCGTATCTGTTTGATAATAACAATTAATTATCCATCGAGGAACACCGAGCGCGGCTTGAAGCAGAAAGGGCTTGCTTATTAAAGGATAATGGCTTATCATTTAATAAGCCTATTCGTTATTAAAGGATGATTTAATAAAGGGGCTCGCCTTGAAAAGAGGCATTACCGGTCGTTATGAGGTAACTCGCTCAAGCGGCGAGGAGGTCCGCGCTTTCATCCCCTATTGTTACGACGAGGTGGACCGCTGCGGAGTCTATAAATTATAGAAAAAGATACTCTGAAACAGAGCTAATCGAAACCTCAATTGACCTGGCAGTCGAGACCATTTTGTATATTTTTGAGCGGTTTGAATGGGAGCCTTCCAAAGACCTCCAAAGACCTTATAAGAGGACAACAAGAAGACTTATTAAAGAGCAGAAGGAAATAGCGTGCGGGCGTAATTAATAATTTAAAATATCAGAATGTGGGAGGAATAATATATGGCGATACCGGATTTTCAGTCCATAATGCTTCCCTTGCTTAAATATCTCAATGATGGTAAGGAGCATCATATCCGAGAGGCGATTGAGACGCTTTCCCAGCAATTTGGCCTGACACCGGAAGAGGGAAAAGAGCTTTTGCCCAGCGGGCAGCAATATGTTTTCGACAACCGGGTGGGCTGGGCAAGAACCTATTTAAAAAAGGCTGGGCTTATAGAAACAACGAGAAGAGGTTATTTAAAGATTACTGAAAGAGGGCTTCAGGTTCTTCAAGAAAATCCAAAAGAAATTAATGTCCGTTACTTGATGAAGTTCCCTGAATTCATCGAGTTTCGATCGCTCAAACGAGAAAAAGAAGAACCAGATAAAGAAAAAGAGGCAGGAATTGTAGATCTTCTTACGCCAGAGGAATTAATTGAGAATGCCTATCAGAGATTAAGGCAGAATTTAGCATCCGAGCTTATTCAAAGAGTCAAAGAATGTTCTCCCTCATTTTTTGAAAAGTTAGTGATAGATCTTTTAATCAGCATGGGATATGGAGGAACAAGGAAAGATGCTGGTGAAGCTATAGGGCGAAGCGGAGACGAAGGAATCGATGGAATAATCAAGGAAGATAGACTTGGCTTGGATATCGTCTACATTCAGGCAAAAAGATGGGAAAACCCTGTTGCGCGTCCCGAGATTCAAAAATTTGCTGGTGCACTATTGGGACGTAAGGCAAAGAAAGGCATTTTTATCACCACATCCGGGTTTACGAAAGATGCTCGTGAATATGCTGAGAAAATTGAGAGTAAAATCGTTCTCATCGACGGAGAGACCCTCGCACAGCTTATGATCGATCACAATATTGGAGTATCCCCAATCGCTTCCTATACGCTTAAGAAAATAGATAACGATTATTTTGCCGAGGAATGATTGACTACGCCAATCAATGCAAATTATAATACATGAAGTAGGGGAACAAAAATGGTCGGCAAAATAGAAAGAGTTAAATTGCGCGATATGTGGAAGCACGAATCTTATGATTTTACCAGATGGCTCCAGGACAATATTAACGTTCTCAATGATATTTTGGGATTAAATCTTTCTAATGCCGAAAGAGAAAAATCAGCAGGGAGCTTCATTGCAGATTTAGTAGCAGAGGATGAAGTAGGTAATCCAGTAATTATAGAAATCTAATTAGAGAAAAGTGATCATAACCATCTTGGAAAGCTTATTACTTATCTGACAGCGATAGACGCTAAAGCTGCAATATGGATAGTTACGGATCCAAGGCCTGAACATGTTGCAGCCATAAACTGGCTAAATGAATCATCTGGGGCTAATTTTTATTTCCTTAAAATAGAAGCAATACACATAGGTAATTCAGAACCCGCACCCTTGCTAACCTTAATTGTTGGCCCAAGTGAAGAGTCAAGAACAGTTGGTGAAAAAAAGAAAGAAATGGCAGAAAGACATAATCTGCGTTATAATTTTTGGAAAGCATTACTCGAAAGAGCAAAAGAAAAGACAAAGGTTCGCTCACAAACCTCGCCTCAACCATATTATGGTTCGCTTTCTGTAGGAGCCGCAAAAAGCGGATTGGTATTTAAATATTCGATTACTCAGCACGAGGCAAGAGTAGAATTATATATAGATAGAGGCAAAGATTCCGAAAAAGAAAATAAAGCAATTTTTGACCAATTATTTTCTCATGAGGAAGAAATAGAAAAAGCTTTCGGCGAATCTCTTATTTGGGAAAGGCTGGATACAAAGCGTGCTTGCCGAATTAGTAAGCAGATAACCCTAGGCGGCTACAGAGATCAAGACAAATGGCCAGAAATTCATGAGCAAATGATTGATGCGATGATAAGGTTAGAGAAAGCTTTGAAACCATTTATCATGCGAATCAAGATTTGACCAGCATGCGCTAGATGTTATGAAGGAATAAATCAGCCAATCCATTATAGACATCTTGAATTAGCCGCGGTTTTTTAGCCAAACGATTAGAAAACATAAAAAATGAACGACAATTTCAAATTCTTTTTCTCGATTTCATGCTCATTTTAACTCTCTCCATTTTTCTGCCGAACGATTATTAGGATTTAGTTTCGCTCCCTGACTTCCTACTTTTTCTCTTTCTTCATGTGGCCTCAATCGAATCTTTAGTCCTCAATAAATACATTCTGAAGGTCAACAGTTTTATCCCTTCCCATCATCGTGGGTAATAGTCCCTCTCCCAGGGGATATCAGGTGGGGGATTCGATGCTTTGATCAGAAAAAAATGAATGCCGAATGTTCGGAAATCTTTCCTCAGGTGACACGATCCGAAATCCGGAGATTTCAGTCATGTCACCGAATTTTGGGGCGCGGCCAATGCTCGACTTCGTCCCAGGTGCGCAAGCCCTGGATCTGAGCGAAATGGTCGTTGCAGGTAATCAGGGTCGAGCCTGGCTCCAGGCAATGAGCGGCGATCCAGACGTCGTTGATCGGAATCGGGGTTCTGTATTTCCCGCGCTTTTTGGCTTGTCTGCGACGTTTCCGCTCCTCTCCGCCCCTTTCACCTTAATTTGACTTCAGCTGGCGGTCCGATTTTTCATTCTTGACGGCGGCGTAGGGCAAAATCGGCGCTCGAGAGATAATCAGTGCATGTCAAGGGCGAAGCCGATGGCCTTGTGGATTTCCTCCATCTTCCGCTCCGACAGCCGGGCGATTCTCGATTCCAAATAGGCCTTCGGGATCGTTAGCAGCGAATCGCAATTCACGGCGCACGGCTTGGGGAGTCCGTCCTCCAACCCGAGAGGGACCTCGACGGCGATTCCGCGGATGGTCGTCGTCACCGGCGCCACGGTGACCGCCGTCCTAACGAGATAGGCTTCGTCTCGGCTGAGAAGGACGACGGGCCTTCGCCCGGCCGGCGGTTTCAGCCGGGCCCACCAGACTTCGCCTTTTTTCAAGTCCAGTCCTCTTCCGGCATGGCCTCGGCCGACGTTGCGGCCATCGCCTCGGCAATAGAAGCGTCCTCGGGCTTCTGGCGATACCCGTTTTCGTATTCTCTCGCCAATCGTTCTTTTTCTCGTGCTTCCTTCCAGGCGCGGAAGGTTGCCAGGAGAAAGCCGCTGCGGCTCAAGCCGGCTTTTCTGCGAATGGCCTCCAATTCCTTAAATTCCTCCCATGGAATGCTGACGGCGAATTTGGCGGATTTTCTCATGGCCAAGCTCTGCTTCTCCTGGTATTCTTATAATAATACCAGAGTATTCCCTTTGTCAAGGCGCAGATCAGGGCGCAGATTACGATCGCGATTCTGACTCGCCTTTCTTTTCCCATGGAATTCGGGGGACGCCATACGTAATGCACTGAACTCCGGCGTGCAGTGTGCAATCGATGATTGCTGCCGTAAGGAGATGAGATTAACAAAATAGCCTCAAATTCATCTCTTTCTTCCATGTTCTTAGCAGCCCTGCCACTTATAGCGTAATAAAAACCAAGGCTATTTTTCCGTTTTTCTGACATATTCATCGGCGTCAAATTTTCTTTTTAGCCCTCGATCATTCATGTATCTCACCGTTCCGAAAATAGGCCGCTCAGGCCAGGGCGGTCATGTTTCCCAAAACACCATGCCACACCTACAAACCCATTCGGGTCCCTCCCATCAAGTTCATATTCATTGTTCAGGTATAAGGCCATCCGGTAGGCTTCTTCAGGCTTTTTTGTTAATTGTTATGACCTGACCCCGTTTGATGAGAGGGAAGTGCTGATAAAAGGCTCTTTCATATGGAGAAAGACTTCGAAATTGATATTGAGGAGGAAAGGATGAGGAACAAATTCGTCGAATTTCTGGTGGTCTTGCTGGCCGTGGTGGTGATGCTGGGCGGGGCGGTCTTGCTGGCGGCGGTGGTCTTTTCCCTGCCCACTGTGCCCGGTGAGGGACAAGAGCGGCCGAAGCTGGATTGTCAGAAAATGGCCCTCGATTATGCCCAAGCTCTGGAAAGTCTTGACGTGAGGACTTTGTTTTTCCTTAAAGGAGTGCCCTACTCCAGGGAAGCTGAAGCTGCGGCCAAAAAGGAACTCGGCAGCCCCGAAGCCAAGAAATTGCTTGCTCCTATAATCGGGATGATTCGCCTATTTCCTAAGATCGATGCCCTCCCCGATTGGGTGACGGAAGTCAATGTCGAATATCAGTATATTGAGGGCAATGAGTTAATTGAGATGCAGGGGGACTTTGTCCTCAGCGGGGATCGCTGGGTCATCCAAGACCTTGAGCCGCGGGGAGGCGAAACCCTGGACGCGGCAAAAAGGGCGGAACATACTGACGAACTCTCCCCGGCTCCGCCTGAAGGCCAGAAAACTCTGGAGCCAAGATTCGACATCTTGGTTGCGGTGCTTAACTCCGCCGTCCAGCAAAAGAACCGGACTGCAGTGAGTGCAACCGACGCCTTGCCCGGCGACTGTGGCCTCCATTCGAGTGATCCCCCGACGAAATGGGGAAAAATCATTAAAATGCTTTCCCAACTCCCCTCCATCGGTCCCATCCCGGCACGGCGGAGTCTTTTCGTTTAGCTCTTAAAGGAACTCTTGATGGTCAGGACTCTCTCGCCGAAATCGGCTTTTACTGGCCCGGTAATCAACTGAGAATAGAATTTGTGCAATTTAAATAAGGTCTATAGTCTGGAAAGACGATTCCCGCCTCTGGCTTGGCATCTTTAGAGCGCCAGATCGCTATCGAAGGGCCTTTTTTCCGTATTTCCTCTTTTTCTTTTCCCGTGATGGGTTGAGGCTTTTCATCTTTGACAATGATGAGGCTTGTTTTGCCTTCCGCGTAAAAGTCCTAGAGAAATTCCACTCGAATTCATAGACAAAATTGCTTAAATCATTCGGAGTAAATAAATTTTCGAGGTCAGAAGATGAGTTCTAAAGTCGGCAGAGAGAGATGCGAAGGGGAAGAGAGAGGCGCCGTTCTAAACGTATTGACGTTATAGTGATATAGCGTTATAATGCTATATGGAGGATGTTTGTGAATAAAGCTAATAAAAATAAGAGGGTGACCATTTATCTGAAGCCTGAGTACTATCGGGCGCTCCGGCTCAAAGCGGCCGAGACGGAAGAGTCTGTTTCCGGCCTGATAAATACAGCCGTCCAACAGGCGCTTCTTGAGGACGCCGTCGACCTCGAGGCCTTCGAAAATCGGGCCAAGGAGCCTCTTCTCCCCTTTGAAGATGTATTGAAGACTCTCAAGCGCGATGGGAAAATATGAAATTCTGATCAGGAAATCGGCCGCCGAGGAGCTGAGAAAGATCCCGAAAAAGGACCTTCGCCGGATTGTCAAGCGGATCAGGTTGCTTGCTGAGGAGCCAAGGCCTTCGGGCAGCGAGAAGCTTTCGGTGCAAGAACGATACAGAATTCGGCAGGGGGGTTATCGGGTCGTTTATTCGGTCGACGACACCGCCAAGACCGTTGAGATTTTCAAGATTGGCCACCGCAGCGAAATCTATAAAAAATAGTGTAATATGAATATAGCGTAATTGGGGACAGCCGTCGAGGGTACAGCGAGGCGGGCGCCAAAAATTAATATTGACTTTAATAGTAATCGGGCTTAAATTAGGGGAAGAGGCGCTAAATTATTGTCTTTGGGGGGCCCTGACCGGCCTGAAAAAGAAAATTTATTTTCTAATTTTCTGCGCCAGCTTAAAGAACACCGTCTTATTGAGACCTTAGCGGCTTTTATTGGCGGTGGCTGGTTGATTCTGGAATTCGTTCATTGGATTCTTATCGACCACTATCATTTTCCCGAAAAGACCTTAGATATTACTTTTGTTAGCCTCGGCTCTGCCCTTCTTTGCACTATCCTTTGGCGCTGGTTTCAAACCTCTTCTCCGAACCCGCGGCGAATCAGAGTAGAGCTTATTTTCATTCCGCTTATTATTTTGTTCGCTTTGCTTTTCGATTCTTACCTGTTCCTTCAGATGAAATGGCCGCAAGAGGAAGTCGACAGTCGTCCTGTCTGGAAGAATTCCATCGCTGTCCTGCCTTTTAAAGATTTGAGCCCGAAACAGAACCAAGAGATTTTTTGCGAGGGAATGACCGATGATGTAATTACCAAGTTAGGAAGCATTGCCGAGCTTAAAGTCATTTCGCCCACTTCTTCCGGTCTCTATAAGGATACCCGCAAGCCGTTGACCAAGATTGGCGAGGAGCTTCGCGTATCCAAAATATTGGAAGGCAGCCTGCAAACGGAAAAAGATAATCTCCGGGTTAATGTAAAGCTCACTGACACCCGGTATGGGTTTAGTCTTTGGTCGGAAAACTATGAGGCGAAACTGACCAGTTATTTTCAAATCGAGGATGATATAGCCGGCGACATTAGCCGGCAACTGCAGCTTCAGCTCATCGAGTCAGATGCGGAAAGAAGAAAAAAGAGAGAGCCAGCCAATTTTGAGGCCTATAAGGCTTATCAATCAGGAAGGATTGCTGAGAGAAAGTATCGAGATTATCGCCAAGATAAAGATTTTGAGACCAGTCGGCAGATGCTGGAAGCCGCCATCAAGTTAGAGCCGACGTATGCCCTGGCTTATTGGGAGTTGGGCAATCTCTACGAGGCCCGCTATGTCCGAGAAAACGAGCCGCAAGATTTTGACCTCATGGGCCAATATTTCCGTAAAAGTTTCGAGCTTAACCCCGGCTTAGGCGAGACTAACCTTGGCTTAGGCTGGCTTTATTTTTACACCGGAGAAATGGACCTTAGCTACGAGAGTTTCCGCCGGGCAGTCGTCATTGACGGCCAAAATGCTCAAGTCAACTTTGACGTCGGCTCTTTTTTGCGCAGCTTGGGACTCTACTCCCAAGCGATTAAACATTATTTGCGGGCCGTCGACCTTGACCCTTTCTCTATCCGCGCTTATTTAAATTGCGCCGATAGCTATTTTTATTTAGGCAAATATCAGAATGCTTGTCAGCTGTTGGAACAGGCCTTAGCTTTAGAGCCGGATAACTGGCGCCTGCATCTTTGCTTGGCTCGGCAATGGCTAATGCTGGGTGAATTTGAAGGGGCGGAAAAGGAGATTCAGCTGGCAGCAAAGGTCAGTGCTGCTTCGCCGGCTGTCCGCCGTCATCAGGCCTGGCTTTGGGCCGTCCGAGGCGAAAAAGATAAGGCCCTGTCTCTCATTGTCCCTTCTGACCGTTTTTATTCTTATGAGATAACTTCGATTTATGTTCTCGTAGGACAAAAAGAAGAGGCGATAAAATATATCGAAGAGGGAATAGCGGTAGGTTTCCAGGAGTTGCGAGATTTTCTTTATTCTTATCCTTTTTTGGTGAGTAATCCCTATTATGCCAGCCTAAAAAATGAGCCCGCCTTTCAACGTTTGCTGGCCAGAGAAAAGAAAAAATATGAAATAAAAGAAAAAAAATATGGCAATTTATAGGGCCGAGAAAGCCCTGATTAAGTTTTTAAGGAGTAAATTATGAGCCAAGAAGAAAAATTTGAACCAAAGGAATTAGCGAAATTGAAAAGACTTCTAAGAATGGCCGTAGACCAATTTGTGAAAGCGGTGAATTGCCGCCCGCCGGAAAAATTACCCCCCATGCTATCCAAGATATTGTTTCCTCGATGTACGCTTTCTTTTGTTCCTCTCCAGGTAAAAACTCGCTCGTCAGAAAAGATAATCAAGTTCTGGCAAGAAGAAAAGAAGAAGGGTCTGACTGATTTTAAGCTGACGATAAGAGATTTCGCCATCGGGCCCTTAAAGAAAACAGTTGAGCAGGCAGGAAAGCGCTCGAAATTCGACGCCCGCGGCATCGTTACCGGAAGGTATTCTTACGTCAAGAAAGAAATCTCTGCGCCGCCTCGCGACCCGGACGGCTTTTTCAGCTTAGAATTTTGCCATCGAGAAGATTGTAGCTGGTGGCTGGAAAACCAAATCTATTATTAATCTTAATTAAGTTTTATCTGCGACCAAGGCCGCGTCGCCTTTCCTTCAAAATTTAAGTCGACCTAAATTTGCGCTGCGATTAATTTCTTCGTGGTCGATGTTGCCGAGTGCCTGGCCTTCAAAATTAAAATAGTCATGAATCAGGACCAATTAAATCAGCTTTGAATTGAGCCGCGAAGATAGTTATTGCCCTTAACAGTCAGCTCATAAAATTATAGCTTTTTCCTGAGACCGAGAATCAGGGCCATATTGGCATTAGGGTCGAGCCTCGTTTTAATTTTTCCCGGGAGAGCGCTGAGAATAGGGTTAACTCCAGGTCCATGGCCGGCATAGTCGCTAAAACCATGGATGACCACCCCAATGGTTACTGCTCCCTCATACCTGCCGCGGCCGTAAAAATCGTAGTGGTCTTTTATGGCCACAATATCGCCCAGCCGCAATTTTTTCAGGTTATATTTTTCGACCATTTCCGGGCAGGTGGTTTGAATGTCATAATCCACTGATTCTAAAAAGCCGCCGCCCATTCCCGAGCCCATGAGATAACCTGGGACTTCCATAACTACCGGAACCACCAGCTGACCATTCTCCACGGTGATACCGATTTTTTCCAAAGCCTCAGGGTCAATCTTATTCACCCGAACTTCTTCGAAGCCCAATATTTTCAGCCCCACGCCCCGCGCTTTAACTTGAATCCGGTCATTGACGCCGAGTTTATCCCTGACCTCGGACGGAAACCAGACTAAATCGTCCGAGCCAGCGTGGCGACCGATAAAGATTCCCTTGGCTCCCCTGGCTTCACCAGTTAATACTTTGGCTTCATTTCCGATGCAGGCCAAAATGGCTAAGGCGCATTCACTCGGGGAGGGCCGGTCTCTTCCCTGAATGGTGACATCGGGCTCGACATGGTCACCTTCGGCCCACCCATAAGTCGAATCGCCATAGGTTACCGAGTAATTAATTGAAGCCATGCCAATGCCTAATTTGGGCTGGCCATCATAGGTCGTCGAAAAACCGTAGCCACCCAATATCCCTGCTGGCTGAACAACGCCTTCCACGGCGATGGTTAAAAGCTGGTCCTTATTAGTGCGAATCTCTTTGTCGGCCTTGTTGGCGGGTTTGTTTGTTTCTCCTGCCGCGGTTTTCCTTTCTGCCTTTTCCCTGCTCTTTTTTTCTAAATTTGGGGTAATTTTTATCCCCAAGTACTTGGCAATGTTAGCTTCCGGGTTGAGGCGGGGCTCAAGTTTTGCCTCGCGACTGGATAAAATACCCATGACGCCTATTCCCAGTCCAGCAATATCGCTGGGACCACTGCAAACAATGCCCACCGTGGCCGCTCCCTTATAGTATCCTTTGCCATAATCATTCTGCATGTCTTCAAGGAAAACAAGGTCGCCGAAGCGAAGCTCTTTCAGCCCGTATTTTTCGATATCAGGTGGGAAGCAAGTTTGAACGCAGAAATGACCATAATGGCTGGTTCTGCCCGGTCCTTGACCGACAATTTCGGCTGGAATCTTTTTCACGACCGGAACTTCTAATTTATCGCCTACCTTCCTCAAGCCCATTTTCTCCAGAATTTCGGGCGCCACACCATGAACAAAAATTTCGGGGAATTCTTCAATTCTTAGGCCCAGGCCCGTTGCCTTGATTTGTAAAGTATCGCCGGCCGCCAATTTTTCTTTGACTTGGTCATCGAAGCGCACCAGAACATAGCTTCCAAATTTGCCGACCACGACTCCCTTGGCGCCGCGTGCTTCCCCGCTTAAAACCTTGACTTCGTTGCCCACCGCGGAAAAAGTCAGCCAGGATTCGCGGAATCTTTCTTCGCCCACTCCTTCTGTGGCCACCTCCATGGTGGCTTGGTCGGCATTGGCCCAGTCAAACAGGCTATCACCCAGTTTAAGGTTGTAGTTGATGCCACCCATGCCGATGGCCATTTTCGGTTTGCCGTCCCAGGTGGTGAGATAATTTCTGGCCGGCTGCGGATGGGCTACCTGCCCTTGGACAGCAATACTCAAGAGCTTCGCCTTATTGGTCGTAATCGGAAGCGGCGATTTTTCGTCTGGCGTTGACCCGAGGTAAAAAGAAAAGAGAAGGAACATGACAAGCAAGAGGCAATCCCTTTTAAGATGAGGTTTCATCAGTCACCTCCTATGGCTTTTTTGGCCTCAAAAGGATAGACGAGGCTTTAACCCCTTTGAGCTTATCTTTGTCCTCTGGCAATGTCAATTAAAGCTCAGAGAGCGGCGAGCTTTTTCGATTGAAGAATATTCTTTATCTCCAAATCAAGTTGAAATTGGGAAAGGATATGGTGTAAAATCAAAAATGATGTTAAGGCGCAAAAGCGATTTCTGGTCTAAAAATGAAGTTCTTTTGTCGGCTCTTTTGCGCCCAATTTTTTTCTACGACCTTCCTTTTTCTTTAAATATCCAGCCCGTCAACGCCAATAATAATAACGTCCCCTTCTAAGGGGACGTATACCTTCAGCCTTACCCGATTACTTCATACCACCTAAGGAGGTTTCCTATGTTTGATGTGGATAAAGCATTAGGCTTATGGCGCTCAGAGGTGCTGCGGCGGGCCCTTTGTGTTCAGTCCGTCATTCTTGATTCTTCCCGGGAATTTCTGCGGCGCCAAGGTTTTATCGAGATTCTGCCAGTAATAATTTCGCCCATAACCGACCCTTTAACGGACCACCGCGTCCGGGGCGAAGTCGAGTGCTACGGTTTTAAGTATCAAATTACGAAAAGCATGATCTTTCACAAGCAGATGGCTCTTTTTGCCCATCCCCGGATTTTCTGCTTTTCGCCCAACGTGCGGATTGAAGCGGTGGAGCGACAGAACTCAGGTAAGCACTTGATTGAGTTTGTTCAGCTTGACTTAGAAATGAAAGAATCGAGCCGCGAAGAGGTCATGGCCTTAGGCGAGGCGCTTTTCCGCTCCATCATCCTGGCGGTCAAAGAAAAATGCCAAGGCGAACTCGAGTTTTTTGACCGAAAGCTGAAGGTTCCTGAATCACCCTTCTTTCGTATTACTTACCGCGAAGCTCAAGAGAAGTTTGGCCCTGATTTTGAAGAAAAGCTATCTTCCTCTTATGAGGCGCCGGTCTGGGTTCTTGATTTTCCCATAGAAGGCCGGGAGTTTTATGACCGGGAAGACCCCAAGCGGCCAGGAACGCTTGTTGATATGGACCTTGTTTATCCCGAAGGCTATGGCGAAGCTCTCTCCGGAGGCGAGAGGGAGTATGAACTGGAAAGAATCTGTTACCGGATTCAGCAGAAGGGAATTCAGCTGAAGGCTTTTTCTCCCTATCTCGAGGTGGCCAAAAGAGGGCTTTATCCTTCAGCCGGCTTTGGAATTGGTATTGAACGCCTGACGCGTTATCTTTGCGGTTTGAGGCCAATTGAAGCCACCCGTCTTTTTGCCAAGCTGCCTGGCCAGCTCAGCCTTTGAAGGTTCCAAGCGGCTCTTAGGCGCGGCGATTTTTTATTTAAAAGAAATTGAAGGTTCGTCATTATTCGTTGATTCAGCCGGTGTTTAAGGAGGAGGAGTTAAATCCTTGGCGGGTCTGGCCGCGGCTTGATTGCACCCAGCTGGCCGAAGGCCTCATCCGGCTTAAGCAAAAGCAAGCTCAAAAATCACGCCAATGCATTTTATTAAGGTTATTTGTATTTCGACTTTTTCTATATTGTTTGTGGACATTGGAGAAAAAATAAGTAGCGATTGAAAACCGAAGCCAGAGCGAGGCCATCCCCGAGGTCTTATTTTCCAACCCCCAGAAGAGCGAAGATGGTCATCTTAATTTATTGTCATTCAGTTTTTTCAAAAAAGTCCCGCTAAAACTGGATGCGCCAGATAGCCTGACTTTGCTAAAAAAGTGTTTTTTCTTTTATAATGCCTTAATCTGATGTTCCCTTAAAAGGAGCAATTATGATTCCTAATCCCTCTTTTTTTGGCTATACGGGGCAATGGGCTTTTATTAACCTAAATGCAGGTCAAGTAAGATTAGAGGAGGCTGACCCGGAAGTTTATCGCCATTTTATTGGCGGCCGGGGTGTTCAGGCTTATCTTATCTGGAAACATTTAAAGAAAATCGGCTGGCTTAAAGACCCGCTTTCGCCTGAAAACAGAATTATTATTGGCCACTCAAGTTTAAATGATACGCCGATTCCCACGGCCGGTCGTGGCTCCTGCTCCTTCATCAGCCCTTTTACTTATTCGCCTCAGCCTCAGCCCTGGCTTGGCCAGAGGCCGGCGATTTTTGGTCTTCTCACCCACTCGAGCTGCGGCGGTCATTTTCATAATAGGCTTAAGAGAGCCGGGGTCGATCATTTAATTATTGATGGTCGAGCCGATAAACCAGTGCGCCTCCTGGTTAACGAAGGCCAGGTGGAAATAATTCCAGCCGAAGAGGAACTTTTCGAGTTAAGAGGTGGACAACAGGCTCTCCGTCCTGCTTCCCAGATAATTGATTTCTTAACCCAAAAATATCCCGGCTCTTCCACCGTAACCGCGGGGCCGGCTGGCTGGAACTTAGTACCTTTTGCCTGCCTGACAGCCGATTATCACCGCAATTTTGGTCGCGGCGGAGCTGGCGCCGTTTTCGGGTCAAAAAATCTGGTGGCGATTACGGTGGTGGGGCAAAAAGCGCCAGCGATTAGAGATGAGGCTAAATTTAAAGCCGCGGTTAAAAGGATTGATGAGGCGATTAAAGCCCATGTGGCTGACCCGAAGTGGACAGTTTCTTTTCGGCCCGAAACCGGCACTACCTGGTGGCTTGACCGCGCCTTTCGTGGCGGCTACTTGGGCAAACAAGGCGGCTATCTTCCCTGGCATAATTTTGATGAAGGTTATTTTGACCCTGAACTCTATCGCCGCGTTTCCACTCAAGCTTTCCTCGAAATTGCCGGCAAACACAATGTTTGCAGCCGCTGTCGTCACATTCTTTGCACCCGCTCAGCTTCAGTTAAGAGCGGCCCATACGCCCATGAAGGGGTAAGGCCCGAATTTGAAACCATTGCTCTCTGGGTCAATTGCTGCCTAACGGAGCGCGACGGTATTTTTTATCTTAATCATCTCTGTAATGATTACGGTATTGATACCATGACCTTCGGCAGCATTATGGCGGCCGCGATGGAGCTCAAAGAAAAGGGGTTATGGCCGTTTTCTGACGGCCCGGTTTTTGGCCAAGTCAGGACAATGATTCAAGCCTTGGAGCAAATAAGCTATAAGTCAACGGAAATGGGAAGGTTGCTGGCGCAGGCTACGGACCTAATTATGGCCCAGCTTATCGGCGCTTATAATTTGCAGCCGGCCGATGTTGTCTATTGCTTTACCACCGCCTATGCTGGCCTTGGCTATGCCGGAATTGAACCTAAGGTTTTTCCCGGGATGTTTACTGCTTATGGAACTTCCAATCGCGGTCGAGGTGACCACACCTATGCCTGGACGATTCAGGCGGAGGAGGCTGGTCTAAGGGGGGCGGAAGATGTGGCGGCTTATGTTATTAATTCTCAGCTTAATAAGGCCTTAACGGACTCTCTTGGTCTCTGTGATTTCTTTACTGAAGATTATAGCTCGCCTGATTTTCTTGAAGCTTATGAAGCCCTTACCGGATTTGCCTATTCACCAGAAAGCATTAAAGAATGTGGGCGGCGCATTTATACCTTGGAACGCTGGGTTAATCAGCAGCAGGGAAGAAAGAGAGACTACGATGCTTTTATTTCACCCAAATTTTTAAAGCCGCTAACCACCGGCCCTCAAGCGGGCAAAGCCGTTGACCCAGCTTATTATAATTCCATTCTCGATGCTTACTATGCGCAACAAGAATGGACCCCGCAGGGCGAAGTTTCTAAGGTTTTGCTGGAGAAATTAAAAATAAATTTTTGATTGATATCTTGTGGCCTCAGTTACGGCCGGAATTTTATCTCTCAAGCCGCTTGATTTCTGATGATTATTTTTTCTAAGCAAAGCCTTATTATGTCGGCTATCTCTAAAATAAGTTGAATTTCTTCCTGATAATCTTGTTCTAAGTACTAATAATTCCTCCCTTATCTTCGCTCATAAACCAGAACATAGCTATGAACTATTTTTAAAAAATTGCCTGCAGCTGAGCTGGCCAATTCATCGCTCTCGGTTGTTGTTCCGTTAGTCGTCACTACTACAATTTCTTTCAACCAAAGCCCTTTATCACCAATAAGGTCGACTATTAATTTGCCCAAAGGGATGAGCTGGCCATTGACTCTGATATCCCTTGTCTCAATAGCAAAATAACCGCCCAAGTTGATGTTATTTTTCAAATTATTTATCGTTTCCATAACAGAATTTAAATAATTAGATAAGTCGAACCGAAAATAATTATCGAACAAAATAGAGGATTTTAGCCAGATAAGATTATAACCGTCCTGCCTTCCGCTGCTCGGAGGCTTTGGCTTTCTTTTTTCTTCCGTTGTCAACTCCAAACACAGAAATTTTCCTTCCCTGGCGTAGCGGTCGACGATGTTTCGCGTCAGGAAATAATTTTTTTCTTTTTCCGGAAAAATCCAGACTGTTGTGGTTTCCAAGGTTTCAAGCTCCGAGCCTGGCGGAACTCTCTTTCTTTCTACCGCCAGCCTCGCCGCCGATTCTTTTACCCTTTTTTGTTCGCTTACCTTAGCCGGCTTCTCAAAAACAGGCAGATACTCATGGGCCAGGAGCAAGAAATTGTTTTCGATGCTTTTTTTATACCAGAAGCCAGTAGTCTTACAATTATGTTGCCTCTTGATAATTAATTCCCTCAGATTAAAACCGGCTTCCAGATAAACATTTATCAGCTTAAAACCCAATGGAACCACATGCTTTTTTCTCCGAGCATCGCCGATGAGCAAAGCGCACTGCCGGCCGGGCTTCAGAACCCGAAAGCTCTCTTTAGCAACCTTACCCATTTCCACCAGAAACTCATCAACTTCAAGAAAAGATAAGTCTTCTTCTTTATTATCTGTATATTGGATTATATTGGCATAGGGCGGATGAGTGCAGATAAGGTCAACAGATTCATCTCTAATCCAAGAAAGGTCGCGAGCATCTTTAACTAAAAGCTCTGGTTCAAAATATTCTTTTTTCTTCTCTTCAGGAAACGGCAAGAAATTCATCTCAAATTTAATATTTTGCCTTGCCAGTTCTATTGCCTTCTCATTAATATCACTGGCAAGGCACTTTCGGCCGAGAAGCTTGGCTTCAATTGCCGTCGTGCCAGCACCGCAAAACATATCGAGCACCTGTTCTCCGGGCTGAGAGTACCGGAGGATTATGTTTCGGGGAATATAGGGTGAGAAATTGCCGCGATACTCGCCGCTATGCGTTGCCCAATCGCCTCGCTGCCGAAAGCTCCAGACTGATGTAGCCTCGAGCCTAAAATTTTTCGGTTCTAAATACTTTACATGTTTTTTAATATTTAAATTGCTTATATTTATTCCTTTGGATTGAGTGATGATTTTTTCGATATATTTATAGGAAACGCCAAATTTCTCCCCTATTTTCACATCCGGAGTACCTCGAGCTTTTTCTCGCAGAATGGCCTGCTGCAATTCTGTTTCTGATTTAAATGATTTCCCTTTTTCCACCATGATTTCAGATTTCTTTTATAATCTTTTCGAGTAGGCCTAACCTAACAAATTTTGTGTTGAGGATATAATCTATTTTGGCAAACGCCTTATCCATTTGATTCTGGCCTTTCTTCCAGCCATAACCGTCAGTAATCCAAATGAAATAAAAACCAGCCCTCTTCAATTCATCCTATGTGTATCTTATTATAGCCTTATTTATCTTTTATCATCAACTAAGGACGAAAATTTATCAGCTTTTTTTCACTGGTTTTTAAGATAGACAGGAAGGCTGAGAAGAGACAGGAGGGCTGGGGAGGTAAATAAGAAAGAATTATTGTTCTCCTTAGAAAAATGAGAAAAGAAAGTTTTAAGCGACCTTCCTAAAAAAAATAGGCCAAGGCGAAAACCTTTGGGGGAAGAAATGACAACTGAAAGGGGAAGCTGTTATGGAACTTAAAAGGTAAGCATGGCCGTGTTTTATCTGGTAAGAGATATAAGGCAAATATAATGTGATAAAATTAAGTTAGCGTATAAGACGGCACAAATCTTGATAGTACCAATTTTATTAAGTGATTCTTTAAGATGGCCTAAAATTTAAATAAAAAAATGGGTAAATATGTGAAGTCGCACGATATGGGCTAATTGGGGAAATGTGTAAGGTGCCACTAAGTTTAATTTGCCTTGGAGTTGAATGCATTGGCTTTTTTGATAAGGGTGGCGCTAATCCTAATTTTAGGGTTGGGTGTGCTCGGTCAGATAAATTAGTGACAGATTATAATCCTTCCAGTAATGGTGGAGGCTCCTATCTTTTTGCTTAAGAGAATTTTAACTTTTTAGCCCTATGGACCTCTTGTGCCGTGAGCTTCAGACATGGACGAAAAGAGCCTTTGACGAAAAAAGATCTCGGTTAAGAGTATCACAGATGTATGGGCCCCATACAGCGGGTTGACTTTGCCTTCGCTGCGCCTTATCATAACCAAACGAGAGAGCCTTTCCAAAACAGCCTTTCTCGTAACTTCAATTAAGGAGGAAAGCGGTGAAAAAATGGCTAATAGGTATTCTTATTTTTTTAGCCGTGGTCGTGGTCATTATCATCGTGGCCCTGCAGGCGACCAAGGGCGTGGTCAAGACAGCTGATGAATTTTTTGCCTTGCTCAGAGAAGGCCAGGTTGAAGCGGCTTATACCTCCACCGCCAAGGAATTTCAGGCCGCGACTTCTTTGAACGAGTTTCAATATTTTCTTGAAGCCACAACCATTGGTAATTTTGCCCGGGCCTCCTGGACATCCAGGTCGATTAATAATAATACCGGCAAATTAATTGGTTCGATTCACACCAAGGCCGGCGGCGTGGTGCCGGTGGAGATTGACCTGGTCAAAGAAGGGGGAAAATGGAAAATTCTGAGTCTAACTCGCTCAGCCGCTGGGCTTGGGGAAAAAGAGGAGGCAAAGGAAGCGGCTAAGCCGAAAGAAACCGTACCCGTAAGCAGCAAGGAAATCCCCTCCTCAGAAGCTCTGGCAGGGATGATAAACGAATCGGTTTATCTTTTGGGCGACGGCCTTAATAAGAGCGATTTGTCTGAGTTTTACGGCCATATAGCCAAACTCTGGCAGAATCAAACGGACGAGGCTTCCTTGAGGCAAGCCTTTCGCGAGTTCATTGAGAAGAAGGTTGACCTGACTATTATTCAGAATGAGGCGCCGGTTCTAAGTGAACCTCCCGCTATCGATGATGATGGCATTTTAAGGCTTAAAGGCTACTATGCTACCAAGCCCTACATGGTTTATTTTGACTTGGGCTATCTTTACGAGCATCCGCAATGGAAATTAGTGGCCATCAACGTCTCAACCAAGTAGCCATATCAAATAGACGAACAATAAAGTAACTCTAAAATTTTCTGGGGATTGGGTTTAAGTAGGTGGCGGCTATTTATTAATTGATGCCACCTCACCTATTACACTTATTTTCTAATTTGTATTTAATTAACTAGACCTCACCTATTACACCAGTTTTAAATTTTGCCCCCTTTTTAAATTCGACGATGTCGGTTCTATAGCCAGCCGAGGCGGGTCCATAGCTATTGAGCCGGCTATTTATCCCCGCCGTCTAATTATGCTAAGAAGGACTGAAGCCGGCTGGAGGGGAGCTTGAACCTCCGGACCATAATTGAAAGAAAGGGCTTAATCTTCCCCTTTTTCTTAAATTTATCCGTGGGACTGGCAGGTAATGAGTATCCACGAGAGTTAAAAACATAAGGCTGGGTCAAGATAACATGAAAAATAATAAGGCAAGAAAGAAAAACGAAAGGAAAGAATGTAAAGGGAAGAAATTGTCGATAGCCACGTCTAATTTATCTAAAGAAAATGAAAGGGCTCAGCGGGCAGCGGGTTAATAATTATTATGGGCTATTTGTTCTCTTCTTAATATTAATTTTAGCGGCCGTCTTTCCTCTGGCGGCTAAGGATTTCAACGTCCTCCTGATAACCGTAGATACCTTACGCTATGACCGGGTTTCATTCTATTCTAAACAATTTGTCCGCACCCCTTATATCGATGATTTAGCCCGCCAATCAACAGTCTTCCTTCATGCCTACGCCCATAATCCGTTAACCCGCCCCTCCCACACCAATATAATGACTGGAACCACGCCTCTCTATCATGGAGTCAGCGACAACCCTGGTTTTAAGCTCGAGCCGCGTTATCTAACCTTAGCGGAATATCTCAAACAATTTGATTATAAGACAGCTGCTTTTGTCGGCGCCTTTGTCCTGGATTCCCGCTTTGGGCTCGACCAGGGATTTGATGTTTACAATGATGACAACGGCGAACAGGCAGTTTTTCAATTTGGTTTTGTCGAGCGCCGGGCCGAACAAGTGATTGAGCCGGCTATAAAATGGATAAGCAACCAGAAGAAGAAGTGGTTCTGCTGGGTCCATCTTTTTGACCCTCATGACCCTTATGACCCGCCTGAGCCTTACCGACGCCTTTATCCAAACGACCTGTATTCAGGCGAAGTGGCTTATGTCGATGAACAGCTTGGTTTGCTTTTTAGTTTTCTTAAAAAACAGGGGCTCATGTCGAAAACAATAATCATCCTAACCGCAGACCATGGTGAGGCCTTGGGCGAGAATGGGGAAAGACATCACGGTTTTTTTGCCTACAATAACACCCTTCATGTGCCCTTAATATTATATGAGCCAGGAGCTTCACCCCAAGTGGTAGAGGCTAATGCCTCTCATGTGGATATCTTTCCCACCATCGGCGATTTGCTCGGCCTGCCGCTTCCTCCCTCCCTTCAAGAAGAATCGCTCCTACCTCTGCGCCAGGGGAAAAACCGCCAGAGATAGCTAATTTATTTCGAATCGATGTCGCCCCATCTCTCCCTTGGCGCCGCGCCCCTTTCGGGATTCATTGAAGGGAATCTCAAATTCATTGACCTCCCGATTAAAGAGGTCTATGACATCAAAGCTGACCCCGCCGAGACCGATAATCTCGCTTCGAAAACCGACATTGTCCAGTTGGTTAGGAAATTAGAAACACTGAAAAAAGCTCTCAAGGGTAGGGGCACAAGGCAAGACATAGAAGGCCAAGGTGATGAAATTCGTCCCTTGCTGGAAAGCTTAGGATATATTTCAGGAAAGCCGCCCGAGAAAAAAGATTGGAGTATCCAGGATGACCCTAAGGCCCTAATGCCGTTAGTAGCTCAGGCCCGTCTGGCCTTGGAGGAATTTCAAGCCGGTAAGCATAGTCAAGCCTTAAAGAAATTGGCGAATGTAATTCGGATTAGGCCGAATTATATTAGCGCTATCAACAACCTCGCCGGTGCCTATTTTATCTTAGGCCGAGTTGACGAAGCTTTAGCCACCCTTGAAAGGGGCCTGGATAAGAATCCTGATAATCTCCAACTGACGGCCAGGTTGGGCATAATGTTAGTCCTGGCCAAAAAATTTGACGCGGCCATCAACCCACTGGAGTACGCCTGTGATAAAGATGAGAGCAATCCTGATTATTTCAATTATCTTGGGATGGCCTACATGGGTATCGGCTCTTTAGAACGGGCCAAAGAAAGATTTGAGCGGGCACTTAAACTTGACCCCGAGCTAACTTCTGCTCTGAATAACCTTGGTTATTTAAATTTAGCTTTCTATGTAAGAGAAAAGGAAGAAAAATACTTAGACCTGGCCATCGAGAAATTTGACGAAGCTCTGAAATTTCAACCGGACCTGGAAACTGCCGCCAGGGGAAAAGAGATAGCCCTGCAATATAAAAATAATAATTGAATATAAAAATATAAATTGAACCAGCTCCACTTAATTCGCTGGTGTACAAAATAGTTCGCAATTTGATCTAGAGGAGTGAGCCATCGTAAACTCTCCTTTTAAGACTTAAAACTTTAAGAAAGGAGGTTTTCATTTACGATGGCTCAGAGAGATTATAAGGCATTTTTGGAAAAATGGCTAACAAGATTTTTACTGGAGGATGACCCGATAAAGGCGATGTTAGAGTGGTTGTTGGCGGAGCTGATGAAGGTGGAGGCGGAGGCGAAGGTAGGGGCGCCTAAGGGCAAGCACAGCCGGGGGAGGAAGACCTATTTTTCAGGTTACCGGGTCAGGAAGCTTCATAGTCGGATAGGGACCGTGTATTTGGTGATACCGAAGGTGCGCAAAGGAGGTTATGTACCGTTTTTTTTGACGGCGAGGAAACGCTCGGAGACGGCTCTGATAAGTCTGG
>Ga0078972_1000369_pt1 | contig 186260 bp, 170 predicted proteins | sample YelNatPaOPGAMG01_FD_67568 | JGI IMG/M metagenome (GOLD analysis project Ga0078972, IMG submission 67568) | Hot spring thermophilic microbial communities from Obsidian Pool, Yellowstone National Park, USA - OP-RAMG-01 (SPADES assembly) (version 2) | ecosystem: Environmental > Aquatic > Thermal... | reverse complement strand
GCTACGACGGGCTTCCCAGCTGCCCACGCCTCTAGTAGGACTAGCCCGAAGGGCTCGTTCCTGCTTGGGAAGCATAGGATATCAGAGGAGTTGAGGAGCTCCAGGTATTCCCAGTGGGGCACGTAGCCTAGGAAAATCGTTGATTGAGCGACCCCCAGCTCCCTCGCCCTCGCCTCCAGGTGGTCCTTCATATCGCCTTCCCCGGCGAAGATGAACCTTGCATCCCAACGGTTAGCGAGAACCTTAGGTATCGCCTCGACGAGGAGGTCTGGACCCTTCTGATATACCAGTCTACCCGTGAATAAGATGACGGGGGCTAATGGATGTATGCCATACTTCTCCTTTATCCTCCCGGGATCAACCTTTAACCTGTAGTCATCCGGGTCTATCCCGTTCGGGATCACGTCCACCTTATCCAAGGGTATCCGGTAAAGCCGGTTCAACTCATCCCTCATATAATGGGATACCGTGGTCACCCTATCGGCGATATACCCCCCGTACCATTCCTTACCTGAGATCTCCTTGAACTCCCACCAGTCGCCGAAGACGCCGCCGTGGCGGCCATACTCCGTAGAATGGAAGGAGAGCACTATAGGGTATCCATCGCCTTTCAACTCGTGAAGGGCATCCACGACGAGCCAGTCGTGGCCGTGGACCAGGTCGAACTTCCCCATATACCTTTCAACTTCACGCAGGCATCTGACCATGGCCTTAGACATGTTATAGGCGAACGCGAGGCTGTTTCCGCCCGGATCGAAGAGACAGGTATGATAGTGAACCCCGTTAATATACATGTACTCCGGCTGACCTATCGCCCTCCTAGTGAAAAAATGGATCTCCCAACCTAGCTTGGCCAACTCCTCCGCGAACCTGGTTGCGGCTACCGCAAGCCCCCCAACCTTAATCGTATACAGGGACTCCCAGGAGAGAACCGCTATCCTCAGAGGAGGAACACTCCCCCATCCATCTGAAACCTCAACCCCTGAAGATTGAGACCTACGTTGAAAGATCGACCGCGCTTCCCATCCACTAGGCTAGCCTCCGCCGCCATGAGCCTTCTTTCGGCACAGTCAATCACTTCGTATAATCGACCCCGCAATGCGAGAAGACGTGTCCGCTGGGTCGCCATCCATCACCCCAGAGATATTCCACTAGGCCATCCCTCAGCCTTAAGGGTTTAAGGGGCGTCCATCGTTCTGGAAAACTCTTCCTATTTGGAAGGCTTAGCCCCGGCTAATGCAGCTGATAACTCGTCGCACCTGGCCTTAACCTCATCGTAGACCTTTCTCCTCAACTCTTCGGGGGGCAACGTCGAATCCTTGAAGCCCTCCATTCTCAAGGCGAGCTCCCCATCCCCAACGATTTCGCTGAGCCAGGCCTGAAAATCCCCCCGTTTCACATGGAATGAAACCGATTGAGGATCGACCTCTAGGAGACGTTGAGAGAACTCTAGAAGGCTATTAGCATATATCCCTGTGGGCCTATCTACGTCCATATAGAAGTGGAAGGCTTTATCCTTGGGTAAGGGGCTCAATAACTTCGCCGCTAAATTTCGTCCAACCCTCCTACCCGAAGCTCTACGCCCCTTAGCCCTAGAAGACATTACAATATCACCAGTATCCCATTGTCCAGCGGAGGATTTAAACGTTGCTGGCTTGGAACCGTGGAAAAGCGGTAAACCGTCCGCTTAGAGAAGGATTTTTCAAAAATGCGAGATGGGACTCCCTCAGATGGGTCTGTCAAAGCGCTGCTCCTAAACTTGATAGCCTACTTTTGATGCGGTCGATGAGCCTCCTCCTGAGATCCGCATCATCCCTCCATTCTATTCCTTTTATCTCATCCGCTAGTTTGTCGTCTCCTATGACGTCTCTGATCCATCTCTCGAAGTCCCCTTTCTTGAAGTGGTATGATATCGATCTCTCCGAGGCGGCTTCGAGCACCTCCAGGAGTTCCTCTAGGGAATGCGCGGAGAGGTTTATGTATACGCCGTCTTCATGGAAGTGGAAGGCTTTATCAGGCGGGAAGACTCGTAGGAGGCGTAGACGTGTCCTCTCAGGTTCACCGAGTTGCTCCGCCACTTTTTCGTAGAAGTCGGATAGGATCCTTGTGTAGGCCCAGAAGGCCTTCATGGGTGGTTGAAGGCTGAAGTATCCGTGAACAAGCCCTGGAGCCCCCGGCTCCGTATACATGTAGTAGAGGTGATCGCTTATCTGGAGAAGCCTCCACAATTTAAGGGTCTCCGCGTTTCCGGTCATCTTCACGTAGGGTTCCAGCCTCTTCAAGGCTCTGAAGCTTGTCCGCTGCATGTCGTTGCCGATCCAGGCGTGGGTGCTCCGCTCAATATCCGCCCATGAAACAGTGTTGAAATCGTCGACGGATACCGTGTCCACGGGTGTATGGGAAGCTATAAGCTCTGAGGGCGTCTTGAACTGGAGGTTCTCATGTTTTAGGATCTCCCATGGCAGCCATTTGAGGAACTCCATTATCCCCGTTTCAGGCCACTGATGTTCGCCGAAGGTCTCGTAATCGATGAATATGTTTATGCATTGGCCCGGCGTGGCTGAGAGCCAAGCCGCATATTTATCGGCGGTCAAAGGCCAACCCGGCCAATCCCTGGCCGAGAACCTGAAGGCCACATCGTCTGAGAGCCTATAATTCCTCAGGAGTAGGGCTATATCCGCCCCATCCGCCTTATACACGTAGTTGGGGGACCGCCACCCTAGGATCCGCTCAGCCCCCTCGGTAAAAACCCCTTTATACCCCATCTCGGCCAGAGCCTTCCCTATGGAGTTATTATAGATGAACTCCGTGTTCTCGAAGACCCGCGGCTTAAAGCCGAAGATCTCCTCCATGAGGCGCCTGTGGAGGAGGACCTGCTCGACGAACTCCCCCCTCTCAGCGGAGTAGAGGCTGGAAAGGGAATGATAATAAGTCTGGTCGAGGAGCTCGGCGAAGCCGCTCTCGGCAAGCTTCTTGAAGGAGTCTAGGGCGTCGGGCGCCCAGCGCTCCAACTGCTCCACCAAAACCCCTGAGAGGCTGAAGGCCACCTTGAAAGGCTTCCTCTCCCGCTTAAACTCTTCTATGTTCTTAAGGATTATCTCGTTGGCGGGGATATAGCATTTATTAGCAACCCTCTCCAATATGGCCCTGTTCCACCCATTATCGAAGTAGACCTCGAAGAGCTCCTTAACGCTCTTACCTCTGCCCATATCTTCCCGAAAATCTTTATTAATCCTAAAGGGCTGGTGAACCTCAAAGCCTAGACATATGTCGGGCATCCAACATCCACCATACTTAATTCCAAACGTCTAGCATAACTCTCCTCGACATCTCAAAGCTGAGGTAAAGTTTATCCAATATATAAAACCCGTCTTCCTGAGGGCCCTCTGAAACTGAGAGCTTTGAATTAGACCTTATCTCGCGGATTCCTCTTAACGCTATCACGATATGGAAATGATTGTGAGGTTGTGATCGCCTATATCGGCGGTTTATAGGTAAGTTTTCTTTTATGCTTTTTACGGTTTATTAATGAAAAACCTAAAAATGATAAAAAAGAAGAAGAAAATTTATCGTCTCCGATTTTTGACTGCCACTGCCAACACGGCTGCTAAGCCAATTAAGGCCAAGTAAGGCACAAGAGTCGTAAACTTATTCACAGGCGTTAATATGCCTCCAACTGGGTATGAGGGAAGTCTAAGAAGTGGATAAGTTGCGGTGATCGTAGGGAAAGTTAAGGTTATGGTTGGTGTAAAAGTTATTGTGGCTGTGAATGTAATGGTTGGCGTAGCCGTTATAATGGTCGGTGCCATTGTAACAGAAGTTGTTAAAGTGATTGTGGGAGTGGCTGTTACGGTGGGAGTATAGGTGATCGTATTTGTCTCCGTTATTTGGGAAGTTGATATGGTCGTAGTGACGGTAATTGTCGGTGTTGCCGTTAAAGTTGGCGTAACGGTTACTTCTGTGCCGGTTGTTGTAGCCGTTACCGTCACCGTAGGCGTAACAGTGATCGGCGTCGTCACGGTTTGAGTAGGCGTTAGAGTTGTAGCCGTAGTAGTTGTTGTAGCCGTTACCGTCACTGTGGGCGCAGTTGTCGTCGTTGTGGTAGCGCTTCCATCCCCAGTGTTATAGATTATCCAATATTCCGGTGCACATGTGCAAGGCGCTGTTGGATTCACACAATCCATTATCTCACTCTGGAAAGAGGAGGATGCTCTGGTTCGCATAGTTAATATTATTATGCCTCCTCCCTGCAATCCTAATTTACTAGCTAAAACCCTAGCCTCAAAACTGGAAGTTTGACCCGATGGCCCGGTATATGATTCGCTTGTACCTGGAACAGGATTATTCTTATCGGCTGTTGAAGGGGAACCTTGATATAAAGCATAGCTGACTGTCATTTTTCCTCCACCTGCACTGTCGACGTCAAGCCAAATGAAGTAATCCTGTATCATATCGCCATCGTTATCTATTGGAATTTCTAATGAAGCGCTCGCAGGCGTTGTTCCAAACCTATCCCATCTAAAATAAATATAATAGTTACCTCCATCTGAGGGTGGCGGCTGTTGATTCGCTATCCAAACCATCTTCGTGTCGAAGGGATCCGTCAAGCAGCTTGGCTCTTCATCTGGATCCGAGACAGTTGTGGTTACGCCAGACCAGTCAGTTAGATAGCCATCGGGAGTAATCGAGGAGACTATAGTGGCCTTCACGCCTCCGTGGAGATTCGAGAGCGTGTAGGTGGATGTCGCAGCTATTAAAGCTATAAGAAAATAGGCGCGTTTAAGTAAAAGTTTACGCTTTTCTCTCTCTCACTAAACTCATTTTTAAGCCCCGCGCGAGGCACTCCCCCTAATCTTAGGGGGAATGAAAAATTCTCTCTACCCCTTAGGTTTATAAGCTTATACGTCGAACTTCGATATATTCCGCCTATCCCTCATCCCCTAAACCGTCTCAAAATCCCCTTTAGGCCCTTGGAAAAACATTCCGCCTCCTCGATCCCCTTACCCACCATAAAATCTTCCGAAAATTGGATGGCCACCGCCCATCGGGGCATCTCCTGTAGCCACCCCTACAGGGGTACAGCCTACTATATGAATTAATGCATCTCGTCTTTCCACGGTTGAAGTCGGATTTCCGAAGCCGCGCCTCCAGGGCCTCCGCCGATCGTTCTCCACCGTCCCCTGGCCCCTGCTCAGCTGGGGGGAGGGGGGGTACCCCTCCAAAAAATCGTAAAAGACAACCGGAGGAATCCACCATATATTATGTGAAATTTTTAACATTCAACCCTTCATCCTTCACAACCATTCAAACCTTGAACCATAGAGAAGTTGGGAGAAACGAAAGCTCACGTTCTATTCACTAGAAGGACCCGGGTGGATTGGACTGGAGTGGACTGGGTCAGGACGCCTCGCCCAACCCCTTTCCGATCTGTTCTCCGCTCTCGTCAGATCTCGTCATATATCCTCTTAACAGTAAATGGCGTTGCAGGGTCCCTCTCCAAATTCTCATAGGATAATAATAAGGCTTAAATGAATATTAGGGGGCCATACCCTTTACAGCCGTACAGCATTGAAGGGGTAATTCGCATTTGAGGATAGCCTTCTTCGCCTGGGAGTATCCACCCGCCCTCGTAGGGGGATTAGGCACCTACGCCGAGAACATGAGTAGGAAGTTCGTGGAGATGGGCCATGACGTAGCCGTCTTCTCCCTTAACACGGGAAGCCTGCCCACGAGGGAGGTCGTGAAGGGAGTTGAGGTTCACAGGCCCCTCCTCACAGACGCCTCTAAGATATTCCCCTTCATATCCAGGGAGTTGGAGCGTTGGGGGGTCGGCATAAGATTCTTCAGCGACGTCTTCATCTACAACGTCCTCTCGGTTTCAAAGCTCGCCAACGACCTGATCAAGAAACAGGGCTATAAATACGATGTGGTCTGTTTCCACGACTGGCTTAACAGCATAGCAGGCCTCATAGCCAAGAGCGAACTTAAGATCCCAACGGTATTCCACGTCCACTCCACCGAGTGGGGTAGAACAGGGGACGGCTCTGAAATAGTCAAGTCCCTAGAGGAGGCCGCGGTGAGGGAGGCGGACGGCCTAATCACGGTCAGCCACGCCATGAAGGACGATCTCACAAGGCACGGCTGGCCTGAAAGGAAGATACACGTCGTCTGGAACGGCGTCGACCCCGCTAGATATAACCCTGAGAAATGCAAAGTCGAAGATGTAAAAGCCATAAGGTCGAGACACGGAGTCAGAGAAGATGAGAACCTCATCCTCTTCATAGGACGGCTCACATGGGTTAAAGGCGTAAGGAACCTCGTCCAAGCCATGCCCCACATCCTCGACAGATATCCGAACACGAAACTCCTAATATTGGGCAGGGGTGAAGAGCAAAGGGACATAACCGAGCTCGCCTCAAGGCTAAACGTGAGCGACAAGGTAATCTACCGCTTCGAATTCGTCCCGGAGGAGGAGAGAATACTCTACTATGCGGCAGCGGACATCTGCGTCTTCCCCTCCATCTATGAGCCATTCGGCATAGTAAGCCTGGAGGCCATGGCCATGGAGAAGCCCGTAGTCGTAGGGGCGAAGGGCATCGTGGGATTCCGCGAACAGGTCGTACCCTCAGGACCCGACCAGAACGGAATCCACGTAGACGGGGGAAACCCCATGGACATCGCATGGGGCATAACGGAGACCCTATCAGATAAGGAGAGGGCTAAGACCTGGGGCAAAAATGGGAGGAAGAGGGTACTCCAATACTTCACATGGGATAAGGCCGCGGAGCAAACCATAAAATGCTACGAGGAAATCCAATCCGGAAAATTCTCCAATGAAATATAATAAATATAGAATCCCCGTTTACTCGGCCTATCAACTATCACCACGCCAACTCCGGGTTCAACCACTTTTAAGCCGGCGATTCCAGATCAAACCGGCGAAAACCCTGACCGTCATCTGAGAGCTTCCGACAGCCTAAGGGGGGCTTGAACCTCCTCCCTGATCCCATCCATGGCTGATAAGGCCTCCAGCCCATCCATCTAGAAGCTTAAATAAACCTCCTACAAGGCTATTAAACCCATGGATTCAAGCGGAGTGAGGGAGGGCGGTCCACCTCATGGAGCCAGTCTTCTACGTGAATGGTAAGTTTCTCCCTCAGAGCCGTGCCTCCCTAAGCGTGCTTGATATCGGCCTCCTCAGGGGCTTCGGCGTCTTCGACTTCACAATCACTTATAACCGTGAACCCTTCAGGCTGATGGATCACCTGGAGAGGCTTAGAAATTCCGCGAGGATCTTAGGGCTCGAGCTTCCATGGAGCCTAGAGGAGCTGAAGAGCCTAGTCTACGAGACCCTCGATATGAATCCTACCGGTGAGCAGGGTATAAGGATCATCGCGACGGGCGGGGAGAGCCCCGACTCTCTAAGCCCCTCCGAACAGCCCAGCCTCGTCATCATAGTTAAGCCCCTGAAAGAGTATCCCAGGGAATTCTTCGTTAAAGGCATAAGGGTAATCACCTTCCCCGCTAAAAGGGAGATCCCTGAGGCCAAAACGTTAAACTATATTAACGCGGTCAGGGCTTTAAGACAGGCCAAGGCGGTAGGGGCTGAGGACGCCCTCTACACCTGGAAAGGCCTCCTCTACGAGTGTACCGCATGCAGCTTCTTCGCCGTTAAAAATGAAAGAATAATAACAGCGGGGAGATCCGTCCTCGACGGTATAACGAGGAGAACCGTCCTAGAACTCGTCCACGATAGGATACCCGTGGAATACAGGTTCATAAGAGTCTCAGAGATACCCTCGCTGGAGGAAGCCTTCCTAACATCCTCCAGCCACGAGGTAATGCCCATCACCCTCATAGATAATACTAGGATAGGCAATGGTAAACCGGGCCCGGTGACAAAGATGATTATGAGGCTCTTCGGGGAATACACCGGGAAAGAGCTCCCCTACGAGCCCTAAAACCATAGAGGTGAAGCCTTTGCACCATCCCATCCACATCGGACTATATGGAGTAGGGGAGATATCCAGCCTGATAGCAAGGGAACTCCTTAAGAAGAAGGGGATACGCATAGTCTCAGCCGTGGACATAGCCGAGGAAAAGATCGGGAAGGATCTAGGCGAGATACTAGGGCTGCCGCATAGGCTAGGCTTAAAGATCGTGGAAGACTTGGGGGAGGGCGTCCGGGAAGTTAAACCCGACATAATCGTCCACGCCACAACCTCCAGCCTCAGAGAGGTATACCCCCAGATAAGTGAATGCCTAAAGATGGGTGTTAACGTCATATCCACCTGCGAGGAGCTGGTCTACCCCTATTGGGGGAACAAAGGCCTCGCCGAAGATTTAGACCGGCTCGCGAGGAAGCATCAGGTCTCAGTCCTAGGCACGGGCATAAACCCCGGCTTCCTAATGGACACGCTCCCCATAGTCATGACGTATCCATGCCTGGAAGTGGATAAAATCAACGTTGCAAGGGTTATGGACTCCGGTAAACGTAGGAGCAGCTATCAAAAGAAGATAGGGACAGGCCTCCCCCCGGACGAGTTCAAGGAGAAGGTTGAAAGAGGGGAGATCACAGGGCATGTAGGCTTAACCGTCTCCACCGCCATGATAGCCGACACGATAGGATGGAGCCTAACCCGTATAGTGGAGGAACCGCCCCAACCGGTGTTAGCCGATGAAACCATAGAGACCAGCTACACCATAGTTGAGAAAGGCCTCGTGGCAGGCTTAAAGAGCATCGCATACGGCCTAAGAGACGAAGAGGAGAAGATAAGGCTCAGCTTCATATCCCATGCCGGCGTAAAAGAGGAATACGACTACATCGAGATAGAAGGCCGACCCCACATAAGGATGAGGATAGAAGGGGGAATCCACGGAGACATAGGAACCGCGGCGGTCATAATAAACTCCATCCCCAAAGTCATAGAATCGACGCCGGGACTCCACACCATGAGGGATCTACCCCTACCGTCAGCCACACTAAACGAGTAGGACAACCTCCACGTAAACCCTTTAACATAAAATTTCCTTAGAAACCCTAAACGAGAAGCTTTCCCGAACAATATAACATCTCACGCTAAAGCTCCAAATCATGGTGAGCCATAGACCATTACAACCTCCCGGCAATTACATGCTTCCTACTTGAAGGTTCATCGGCGGAGCAGAGGGGCAGAAAATATAATATTATGGAAGGCTACATATCCTTACATGTGATGTGGAATGGAGGAAGCTGGGAGAGAGGTTGGAAGGGTAACCCACTACTACCCTAAGATAAGTGTAGCGGTGATCGAATTAAAAGCTCCCTTAGCCAAGGGTGACAGGATCCTCATAAAGGGCAGCACCACAAACCTAGAGCAGACGGTGGAATCGATGCAGATAGAACATAAAGATATAGAGAAGGCGGAAGCCGGACAAGCGATAGGATTAAAGGTTAAAGACAGGGTAAGGGAAGGAGACGCTGTCTACAAGATATCCTAAAAGAGACCATTCAACAGCCCACTGTCTTCACCCTTTACATATTCTATTCCAATCCGAATATCTTCCTTTAAAATGCTTAGGGGAGCCTTTGAAAGTAAGGTGGGCCGGGCCGGATTCGAACCGGCGACCTTTCGGTTTCTTCATCCCTTCGGATTTATCAGCCGAACGCTCCTCGACGCCTCGTTAAGGCTCAACCAAGCTGAGCTACCGGCCCTCCCCTCTAGATTTCAATCCGATAGAAACTATTTAATCTTTCTTATCAACCCTTAACTCATGATGGCTGGGATGTGCCCTAGATTGGATTTAGAGTCTTTCCTTAGGAGCAGAGGGGTATGGTACAAGTTTATACCCAAGCCTTCCACCATTCATACGGGAGACGCCTCAAGGGTTACCGGGATCCCCTTGAACCGTATCACTAAGAGCTTAGTCTTCAAGGCGGACGGTGAGCCGGTTTTAGCCGTTATACCAGGCGACGCTAAGGTTGACGAATCCAAGCTTGCCAGGGTTTTAGGGGTTAAAAGGGTAGAGTTAGCGTCTTTCGAGGAGGCTGAGAAACTTTCAGGTTATCCACCCGGAGGCACTCCACCAGTTCATCATAAATGGATAAAACGCGTAGTCTTCGATGTCAGACTAACCGGGTTCGAAACGATCTACGGTGGAGGCGGGGCGAGGGATAAACTCCTTGAGCTCAAATTGGAGGATGCCTTAAAGTTAACCGGAGGCTCTATAGCGGACATATCCAAAGTTTAAGCTAACGCATCCTCGCGCTTACCGTCCGCCTAGAAGAATGCCCCTCTACCCGTTACTTCTTTTAAGTTCGTATCTTCCCCAGCCGTACTCTCCCTGGAGCGGTACATATACGACTTTAGTCAGCTTCTCAACCCTCTCTTTTCCTAAGTCATCACGGGTTATCAGGGTTAGATCCTGTCCTATCAGGGTGGACAAAGGCCCTATCGGGGCTATAAGCCTCCCAGGCCTATCCAACTGCTCCAATAAAGGCTGAGGAACCCTGGGACACGCCGCCGTCACGCATATCTTATCATATGGAGCATATTCGGGATAACCCTTGGATCCATCCCCCAGCACGGCTATCACATCCAAGTATCCGGCTTTCCTCAGATTTTCAACGCCGAATTCATATGTATCCCTGTTTATCTCTATGGTTACCACTAATCCTTCCCCGCCTACAAGTTCTCTGGCCAGGGCTGCACCGTACCCCGATCCCATACCCACCTCCAGGAACCTGTCGCCCAAGGATAGGTCGAGGGGTTCATAGAAGAGCGGATAGGTGTAAGGCGCCGAAATCGTCTGCCTCCCATCCCCTGGAATAGGATAGGGCTCATCATAATAGGAGTATCGCCTCAGGGGTTCAGGCATGAAGAGCTCCCTGGGAACTTTCCGCATGGCTTCTATCATCCGAGGTGAACTCAGATAACCCAACCTGATGTAACGTTCCACCATCCTCTCTCGCTGAGACTTAAAATCCAAGCGAACCCCAGCCAACCCTATAACTTACCCTCCAGGTGCCACCATCCCACATGATTAGAACGGGATGGCACCCCTAATCCTATTAAATTAAATTAGGATATCATTCCATTTGAAATAAAATATCTGGCTTTTAGGCGGCCTTAAGGGCTGTTCCCCTTTCAAACCTCTTCTTGGAGGGATACGTGGAGGAACACTTTCGCATCGTTTATTAGGTTGTCGAGTATGCAGTATTCGTTGGGCTGATGAGCCGTCTCATCTAATGTCGCCCATACAACCGCTGGGAAACCCGCCCTCCTCAGGATGGCCGCTACGGTCCCCCCTCCTATGCCCATGGGCTTCCCATCCCTCCCATTTACAGCCTTAATAGCCTTCAACAAAGCCTTCACCGCCGGGGAGTCAGGTGGCGTGGGAGGCGCTGCGTCGGCTCTCTGGACGGTGGAAACGTTTATTTTAACCTTGAATTCCGCCTCCACCTCCCTTACCATCCTGTTTATGCTCGCCATCACCTCGTCCACATTAATCCTGGGAAGTATCCTACAATCCATATAGAATACGTCTTCACCCGGTATCGTATTTATATTGGGGACGTTCGCCTCCTTCTTAGTCGGCTCGAAGGTGCTCGTGGGAACCTCGTAGAGCTCATCCCTCTCATCGAATATCCTGTATAACTGGTCGAGCCTGGTTACAAGGTAGCTCCCCGCCTTGAAGCTGTTCACAGCCAGATCAGGCCTGGAGCCGTGCCCCTGCCTCCCTATCGTCTGAAACCTCAGCCATAGTATGCTCTTCTCAGCTATCTCGACCATGGTCCCATCGCTGTTGCCCCCATCCGGGACTATGTAGAGGTCACCCTCCCCGAAGAGGTCCCTACGCTCCGATAAAACGTATTTTAAACCTTTCTCGCTACCCGTCTCCTCATCCGAGACAAGGAGCAGACCGATCCTCCTATGAGGTTTAACCTTTGAATCCCTTAACGCCTTCACGGCCATATATGAAGCCACGAGGCTCTGCTGGTTATCTTCAACGCCTCTACCGTAGAGCCTCCCATCCTTCAACTCCACCTTGAATGGATCTGTGTTCCACAACTTCAAATCTCCAGGAGGCACCACATCCAAATGGGTTATAATCCATAGAGTTTCACCTCCCGTTGCACCCTCGAAGAACGCCGCTATATTGGGTCGGAAGCCGTTGGGTACGCGTTCATCCGGAGCATTAACCTCCACCACCTCGTCCGGCTCCAACTTTTCCAGCATCTCCTTGACATATTCAGCTTTCTCGTATTCCCCCCTCCCCCCGTTCTCCGGGCCCACGGCCTGGGCGGCCGTCAACCTTCTCTGCATCTCAATTATCTCATCCAAATAGCCGTCTATCCTCGAGGCAACCCTATTAAAGACATCCAAGAGCTTCCACCATCCCTAAAATTGTTTAAATTGTTTATATCCACCTTCAAATTCACCATAAAGAGTATTTTAAGATTCCCATTAACGTCGCTTATGGATAGGGGTCAATCATAACCCTTATAGATGACCTATAGAAGAGAACCCCTTTAGGGGAAACGATGAATATTAGATTATGAAAAATCATTTAAAACAGAGGGAAATTATTTAAAAGAATCCACTATCTATCGTACTTAACAAGTGCTCAGGGCCCAGCTTGGAGGAATCATAGATCATGAAGGATTCGAGGGGGCTTCCGCTCATAGTAGCCGATCCATATCCGCCTTACCAGTATTTAGATAAGGGACGGATAGTGGGTTTAGACCACGACCTAATAGTCAAAGCGTTTAAAACTCAAGGAGTAGCCGTGAGGATAGAGCTCCATCCATGGAATGAATGCATCAGAATGCTAGATGAAGGCGTGGCAGACGCGGTATTCCAAATGGCTAAAACCCCTGAGAGGGAGAAAAAGTATCTCTTCTCGGACCTTCTGAGAAAGGCCACCACGGCCCTATACAAGCTCAGAACCTCTAACATAAGGTTGGACGTCGACGCTCAATTCGACCGTCAACTCCAAGGGCTTAGGCTAGGCCTGGTTAAAGGTTACAGCTACGGCCCTCAGATAGACGGGCTTGAGGGAGTCGCAAGGTTTGAAGTTAACGATCAAGAGGAGCTTTTAACCCGCCTCGTAGAAGGAAGCTTCGACTTGGCCCTGATCGACCGCGGCGTCTCCATATACCTTACGGATAAACTTGGACTTAAAGGAAAACTTGAAGAGGTTAAGGGCTTCGCGATTACAAGGGAACTCTACCTGGCTTTCCACAGGAGTAAGGGATACCTACTTAACTCCTTCAATGAGGGTTTAAAAAGGATAAAGTTGGAAGGGTTATATAATCGGATATTCCGGAAGTATAAGCTTACACCCTAGATCCCCACTTAAATCCAAACTAAGGGGTGCTCGTAAGTTAAGTTCTATCCCCTCGGCGATATGAACATAACCGTTGAAATTAGCTAAGGCTCCCGTCTAAACGTTAGGGGTGGCAAAGGACCATATCTGAATGGGGCTTTCAAGTTGTAGATGCCTTAGCCGACTCTACGGCTATAGCCGCCGCAGGGACTCTATCGGAGCCCGGGTCGCAAAGTCGATGGATTCCGCATAGTGGTTCCTTTACTCAGCTGACGGAACCAATAAACAGGGACGTCCCTGATGTCGTTGAATCCTTTGAGGAGAGATAGCGTCGAACCGGCCGGAATATGGGGTCCTCCCCGTACTCCTATATGATATTCCTAAATGCCTCGTTATTATCTATTTATTTTATCTCCTTCTCAGGTGGCGTCTTAAAGCTTATCTTGCTGTGGGATAGACCCATCTGGACGAATATCTCGGCCAGCTTTATCGCGGCTGTGGCGGGCTCGACCACGGGTACCCCTAGCTCCGCCTGGATCTCCTCGGCTAATTTAGCCATCCCAGTGCATCCTAGGACTATCACGTCCGCTCCATCCTCCTCGATGGCCTTCCTGGCCTCCCTGAGTATTGATGCCTTAGCCCTATCATGGTCTTTAAGCTCTAATACTGGGATCTCAGCTGATCTGACGGAGGCTAGGCGGCCTTGGAGCTGGGATGCGATAATGTTACTCCTTATAACGTCCACTGTATTAGATAACACGGTTATGACTGAAAACTTATTCCCCAAGGCTAAAGCCAGGAGCCAGGAGGCTTCTCCCCCGCTCACAACGGGTATGTTCGAAACCTCCCTGGCAGCCCTTAAAACCGGATCCCCAGCGCAGTCGATGGTTACCGCGTCGTATCCATCCCTCTCAGCCTTCTTCACCTCTTCCAAGATGTAGGGTCCAGCATAAGCTTCGTCAGCGGACGACTCGAGGGATACAGGCCCCCTAGGAAGGCATACGACATCCACCGTGGTGCCCTTCATGGCCACCCGCCTCCTATGCTCCGCCTGCTCGTCTCTAAACTCCTGAGAGGAGTTAGGTATAATCACCTTAATCCGCATGCTCAACACCGGGAAATAACTACATCCCTATTAATATTTAAAATTAAAAAGAGTTTAAGGCCTACGGATCCTCAACCACCCAGCGGGAAAGCTGGGAATGGTTAAAGACAATGCGCAGGTCACATGGTTACGTAGCTGAAGTTCTCGGGAAGGTCCCGAGCTTCTCAGCTGAACTTGGCCTAGATCTGAACCGGAAAGAGGACAGGTTCAAATGGTTCATAGCATCCACCCTATTCGCTAAAAGAATCTCGGCTGCTATAGCGGAGAAGACCTTTAGGAGACTCATGGACGATGGTTTAGGAGACGCAGATTCAATCCTGAAGGCTGGATGGGATAGGCTCGTGGAGTCTTTAGACTCCGGCGGATATGTAAGATACGATTTCTCAACGGCCACCGCTATCCTAGAGAACGTGAGGAGGCTCAAGTTGAAATACGGGGACCTCGAAAGATTACATGAAGAAGCCCGTAACCCCAAGGACTTGGAGTCGAAACTTATGGAGTTCAAAGGCTTCGGCCCAACCGCAGTTAACATATTCCTGAGAGAGCTCAGGGGAATATGGTCTAAGGCGGATCCTGAGCCTTCGAAAAGAGCCTTAGAAATGGCTGAGGTTTTAGGGTTGGAGCCCCGGGAAGCCGAGAGGTTTGAATCCGGCCTCATAAGGATAAACTTGAAGTTCTGTAAGAGATCAAAGTGCTTGGAGTGCCCGGTTAAAGGCTACTGTAAAAGGAAGGTTCAACCTAAGACCGGCGCAGCCTAGGAGTCCTAAGGTGAAGCCTACACGGCGCCTCCTCATGTCAACCTTCAGCTGCAGAGAATGAGGATGTAGTGTGGGGTTGCCCAACAGATTATCACTTCAACGCTAAACTTCTCCGCCTCTAACCTCAACGGGTATATGAATCCGAATACTCATTCATCATCTAAACAATTACTTGGGTTAATGAAAGGCTTTTAAGCCGCCTTATCGAAACTCTCACCGTGTCAGCCTTGCTAAGCGATCTGCTGATCCCTTTGATTACCGTTGGATTAGCTGAATTAGGGGATAAGACCCAGCTTTCCCTACTCATTTTATCCTCTAAGACTAGAAATAATTCAAGCCTCCTCCTTGGAGTTTCATCTGCTTTCCTGCTCGTGGATGGTGTGGCCATAGTAGCTGGATCTTGGGTTACACAAATCCTACCAAGGCTATGGCTGAAGGCTGGCTCGGGGATCGTCTTCACCATACTAGGTATACTAATGTTAAGGGAGATTAAAGCGTGGAAGGATGGAACAGGAGGTGGGATAAAGCTCGGAAACGCCTTCCTCATGGGTTTTTCATTGATCTTCCTCACGGAATGGGGAGATAAAACCCAAATATCTTCAGCGTTATTGGCGGCCGAATATAATCCTTACATGGTCCTCATAGGCACGATGAGTGCTCTTATCGCATTATCTATGGTAACGGTCTACCTGGGTGGGAGGGCATTGACAAGAATTGATAGAAGGTCGATGATGAAGATAAGCGGAATAATATTCATAATAATAGGCCTATACATGGTATTTATATGATAGCATAGACTGTTGAATGATAAACCTGCCCAATATAAATGGGAAACAATGCTCCATTCTCAAGACTCGATGGACCTGACGGAAACCGGAGAGGAAGGAGGGAAAGGACCACTTCTAGGCATTCTCCTCTGAATACGACCCTAGCCTAGATCGCTTTGACCATGCCGTAAGGACCCATACAACTATATATTATCCGTGCGGGTTTCCAAGAATAAATCAAGCTTTCCGATGTCCAATACGGCCCGGTTGGGGTTCCCCACTGGAGATGATAGAGCATCATCCTCCTATATTCATCGAGCCGTCCCCTATGGACCCTCTCCCATTCCCGTATCCTTATGGCTTCGCAGACCCATTGGAGGCCTACGAATTGATAGGAAGGGTAGTAGATCACAACCGTTCACCCAATTCACCCTAATGTTCTAAAGTTTTAACTCTAAAAACCTAATTAAATAAATGAGGTAAAGCCACGCCGATGTAAAAAGCGGTTCTTAGCATGTCCATGAACAGGACGAACCCCTCTCGCTATATGCGAAGCATGCCTGGGTCCCGAGGAGCACGAGGTAAGATACAACGATGGAAAACCACATTTCATAACCTTATAGGAGAGATTCCCCAACGTGATAAAATGGTCGTGTGGCTAGAAATTCAATTGTATAGAAATTAATTTGATTCAACCTATACTATTTTAACAGCTCTTCACGGCCCCCCATAATTTATAAGCTGTTTCAGATAAGTTTAACATGTGTATTTACGACGCCGTTTCCTTCGAAGGTTTCAGCTCCGGATGCCATACCTCCACATGTCTAATATCTGCCTCAGATAGATATTCCGGGAAATACTTACTGTAATAGCCTAAGTCTATGTGATGTACTTGAAGTAATGCCGGGAAGTACATGGCATTACAATACTTGGGCAACCTGCCGTAATTGTCATATACATAGCGGAGGTAGGCCTTAACCGCGTCCACAAGTTCACCGTATTCCTTAGGTATCGGCAGGTTGTATCCTTTCGGCCCATAAATGCCCTTAGAGCCCCACTTCATCTCCACTATCTCGTCCACAGCCTCCTCCACGTCCCTGTAGGGTGGGCAAAAGCCCTCTATGACCCCGTCTATTCCAACGGGGTTCGGAGTGGCTTGGGGGAACCCCTCCCCCTTAACCTCCTCTATTCTGAATCCCATCAAGTCTATTAGGGTTTTGAAATCTATGGTATGCATTACGAAGGCCCCCAACCCCATGGCATGGGCTGTAAGCATCATATTCTGGAGAGCCATCCCTGCCTCCAAGTTGCAGAGCCATGGGAGCATAGCGTCGTAGTTGAATATAGTCATCTTCTCCCCGTTAAGTAATCCTCTACGAATCCATCTCTCAACGCCCGCCGGCCTATCCGCGACCTCATCCCACATACGCCACCTAAACTGGGCGATCCCTGTTAAAAGCATGTTGATATACTCCCTTGTAGTGTCAGCTACAGGCATAAACACGGTCGTACCAGGCTTATTTACCATGTCGACGAAGGCCGATCCTATAGCCTCCCTGGGAACCTGAAGTCTACCATCTCTAAGCCTAACCAGATTTACACGATAATCTTGGAGTATCTTAACCCTATCAGCCTTCGAAGCGATCCTAACCTTCTCCCGGGGTATAATATCATCAGATAGACCTGACTTATAATAGAATACCCCATCATCGTTCGTATAGAACAGGTGTAAGGTTAGGGAGGCGCATGGGCTAGCGGCCGTCCTCCCTACAACCGTTAAATGGCCTAGAAGGTGGCGGATCTCCTCGGTCGTAACCCCCGTGACGCCGGCCCCCGAGAAGCATAGGATGGCTAACTCCACCTCATTCAAAGGGATGGGCGCCTCAGGGGATCTATACCCTAACCCAGCCCTCTTCACGGGCATCTCTCCCCCCAGGGGGAACCTCCTCGTCCTCCTCCTAAACATAGTATCGAGGAGGGGAGCATCAAATTCGACGGACAAACCCTTCCACCCTCCAATAGGCTAACCATATAAAGTTTAAGTGACACAGCTTATAAAAATTAATTAAGTATAAAATATAAAAAATCCGGATGGCCCAATCCTTTCAGGGGATCCATGCCGTATTTAAACATCTTCCATGGAAGGGCAGTCGAAGTATGGGTAGCATCTAATTGACGCTCTCCTCGGCTGAAGTCGAGGGTTTTTGCACGCAGCCCCTTCAACGCTCTCGGACACATGCATATCAGCGTTTATCTCATCACCGCTCATGAGCTATTTGCAGGAGACTTCACCGCGATATTAAAGTCTTCTTCGAGCTATGAAACCTCTTAGAAGAAACTTAAGAGGTGAATAAACTTAAGGCGATGCACCTATCTCTACGATTCAGATTCGGGAGATTTCCCTGAATCCAACGTGGGAATCCTGGTGGACGCTGGTTTTCTAATGGGAGAGTTGAGATGTCCTCTAGGTCGGAAGACAAAATTAAAATAGTGGAAATGAAGGCGTTCCCTTATATAGTTAGCTCCTTCCAGGGTGAATCCATTTGAGCCCGAAGGTCCTGAGCTTACTAACGATAATTATTTTTTCGGCCCTCTTACCGGCTCCCAGCTTGGTAGCACAAAAAGTTAAAGGATTCTATCCAGATGAGATCGTATACTTCGAGGTATCGGATGAGGATTTGGCTGTTTCAATGCTGAATTCCGGCGACATGGACTTCTACTTATGGAGGATCAAACCCGATAAGGCTTCTGAGGTCATCCAGGCTCCGAGAATAGATGCAGTGAAAGGGGCTAGTGGATACAATGACCTGCTCTTCAATCCCGCACCCGTAGCGGGTAGGCTTAACCCCTTCTCCATAAAGGAGTTTAGGCAGGCCATAAACTACTACCTAATAGATAGGGACTTCGTGGTTAAAGAGCTTTTAAAGGGATTCGGTGAACCTGCCGTCACGTCCTTCAGCCCATACTCCCCCGATTACAGTTCCATATCCGACATAATAGAGGCCTTCAATGCTAAAGCCAGGTATGATTATAACCTGGCTGAGCTGAAGATCAGAGACGCCATGTTTAAGGCTGGGGCTATTGAAAAGGAAGGGAGATGGTATTATAATGATTCCCTTATAGAGATAAAGTTTTTTATAAGATCCGACGATCCCATCCGAAAGGCCATAGGTGATAAGGTAGCCTCAGACTTGGAGAGCATAGGATTCAGCGTTCAAAGGATCTACGGCGACTTGCACAAGGCTATGGCAATTATATATGGAAGCGACCCAGCCGCCGGTGAATGGCATGTATACACCGAGGGTTGGGCAACCACCTCTATCGTCAGATATGATGACTCAAATCCTGCATGGTATTATGGGCCGTGGATAGGAAACATGCCGGGCTGGGGTGAACCCGGTTACTGGCAGTACGAGAACCCCGAGCTCGACGACGTAACTATGAGGTTAGCGACGGGGAGATTTGAAAGCTTCGATGAAAGAGTTAGGCTCCTTAGAAGGAGCATTGAGCTTGGATTAGACGAGTCCGTTAGGAGCTTTATAGTAAACACTTTCGACGCGTTCCCTTACAGTAAAGAGAGGGTTGAAGGGTTCATCTACGATCTTTTCGGTGGGCCTTGGACGCCCTGGTTTTATCGAGGAGTCAAGCTTAAAGATGGTCTCGGAGGCACCCTTAGGCTAGGCCAGAAACTTATGTATCAGGGAGCCTATAACCCGGTGGCAGGCTTCCAAGACTTGTACAGTGTAAACGTTGTTAGGGCCGTATCGGATCCTGGAGCTGCACTCCACCCCCATACGGGCATACCCATCCCCTACAGGTATACATATAAGGTTGAGACGGCGGGACCCCATGGAAAGCTGAGCGTGCCCCCAGATGCCTTCACGGTCGACCTTGAAAATGGGGTGTTTAAGCCCGTAGGGCGGGGCGTCAACGCAACTACGAAGACGATATTCAAAGTTAAGATGAGTAGATTCCATCATGGACCTCAAATGGCTGTGGCCGACCTCATCTACCCATTCTACTTCATGTTCGAGTGGGGGGTAAGGCAATATCCCGAAGATCCCAAGTTCGACGGCGAATATTCAAGGCTCACGGAGGATGCTCGAAGCACGTTCGTGGCCTTCAGGATACTTGGAGACGATACGGTGGAACTCTACTATAATTACTGGCATCCCGATGAAGCCTACACGGGGACGTGGATCTCGCCTTATTCACCCTATCCATGGGAGCTCTACGCTTTAATGGAGGACGTAGTGGCCCATGGAAGGGCTGCGTTCTCCAAGTCAGCCTCGGCGGCTAAAGGCGTGGAATGGCTCGATCTGACGAAGGGTCCAAGCTTGGAGGCCTTAAAGGAGTCGCTTGAGAAGATGGCCTCGGAGAACTATATACCCGAGGCCCTTAAACCCTACGTCCCGCCCAGCGAAGCGAGGGTTAGATGGTCCGCCCTCAAGGAGTGGTTCAGGAAGTATGGAAACTTCCTGGTGAGTAATGGACCCTACTACTTCTATAAGGCGGACACCGCCGCTAGGCAGGATGTACTTAGGGCCTTCAGGGATTCGAGCTATCCCTACTCCCCCGGAGACTTCGATCAACTTGCATCCCCTAGATTTGCGGATATACTCAGGGTGAACGTGCCAGAGAGGATAGTTCCAGGTGGAGAGGTCTTGATCCGTGTAGGGGTCGCTGTGGGAGGTAGGCCGTCCAATGAGGCCGAGGTAAGCTATCTAATCATAAATCCTGGAGGGGAGATACTCCTAAAGGGAAGGGCTGAGCCATCCCACGATTTAGGTGAGTTCGAGATAAGGCTTAACTATTCGGATACCTCCAAACTGGAGACAGGATCATACCTATTTAAGATCATGGCCGTAAGCTTCTACGCTGCGAGGCCCTCCACAGCCACTAGGACGCTCACCGTGCTCTCCCCCTATCTAGCGCTCTCAGAGGAGCTAATAAGACTCAGGCGGGACATATCCAGCCTCGAGGAGGAGGTATCGGCTAGAATGGATACGTTGGCCCTACTATCAGCCCCTAGAACACTGGTATACGCGGCTTTGGGGTTAAGCTTATCGAGCCTGTTCATCTCCATCATAGGGATATCCATCCTCCTGAGACGGATGAAAAAGCAGCGGTAATGACGGTCATCCCTAATTTTCCAAAAAATAAAAAGACCATTTAATCCTAGTGACGGTTCAATTCCTGTTGAGCAGCCAGCATGTGCACCAATGGCCCTTCCCCACCTCTACCCTTGGAGGTTCCTCAACTTCACATTGATGGACGGCGTAGGGGCATCTGGGGTGGAACCTGCACCCCCCAGGGCTTCCGAATTTGGGAACGTCCCCTCTAATGGGCAGCTCCCTGATTCTACGTCTATTTTCAGGGTTTAGGGTGGGCACGGCTGCTACCAGCGCCTTAGTATAGGGATGGGCCTGGTTCTCCACTATCTCCTCTGATGGGCCTTCCTCTACTATCCTACCCAGGTACATCACAGCTATCCTATCGGACACGTAGCTTGCCACAGCTAGGTCGTGAGTGATAAATAGATAGGATAGACTCCTCTCCGCCTTCTCCCTCAAGAGTAGCTCTAGGATTTCAGCCCTCGTGGATACGTCGAGCATGGATACTGGCTCGTCGGCTATTACGATTCGAGGCCTCAATATTAAGGCTCTGGCGATTCCAAGCCTCTGCCTCTGGCCGCCGCTCAGCATATGGGGAGGCCTGGTCAGGAACGCCTCTGGAGGAGTTAAACCCACCTCCCTCATAATGGATTCTATCATGGGCATCCTCTCCTCATATGGGATCCCATGGATGATAAGGGGTTCTTCTAAGACATTTTTACATGTGAATCTTGGATCCAAAGAACTGTAGGGATCCTGGAATATGATGGAGAACTCCCTCCTCACGGGCTTGAGCGCGTCGCCCTTAAGCCCTCCTAGGTCTATCCATCCTTTATAGTTCCAGAGGTCGCCTAGAGGTTTGCTTCTCCCAGACTTATATAAGATGAGGCCGCTGGTGGAATCGATCAATCTCACGAGAAGCTTTCCAAGAGTGGTCTTACCGCATCCAGACTCCCCTACGAGTCCGAGGGTTTCCCCCTTCCTCAGGTATAGGTTCACCCCATCAACCGCCTTGAGAACTTTGGCGGGCTTACCCAATAAGGCCCCTAGCAGGCTTCTGGATAGCAGAAATTCCTTACGGAGGTTAAAGGTGGCTAATTTTGAGTCATGGGGAAGCCTATCTAGGAACTCCTCCAAACGCTCCTCCTCAACCGGTAACAACTTCATCTCCTTCGCCATAATTTCTCCCCAGCCCTATGGCACCAAACGTAGTGGCCCTCCTCCACTTCAACTCCCGTAGGTTCCTCAACTTCACATTGATGGACGGCGTAGGGGCATCTGGGGTGGAACCTGCAGCCTGCCGGGGGTTTTCTCAGATCGGGTGGTGTTCCTGGAATATATTCCAGGGGGCGCCTTGCTCCCAGCTCAGGTATACTGGCGATTAGGCCGTGGGTGTATGGGTGTCTCCAATTCATGCAGATTTCCTCTAGAGTTCCATATTCGGCCATCCTTCCGGCGTACATAACGGCCACGTAATCCGCCAGCTCCGATACTATGCTTAAATCATGGGTTATGAGGATAAGGCTCATCCCGGTCCTCGCTTGAAGATCCTTTAATAACTCTATTATTCGTGCCTGAACTATTACGTCTAGGGCGGTGGTGGGCTCGTCAGCCACAACTATCTTGGGTTCCATTAAGAGGCCCATCGCTATGACCACCCTCTGCCTCATCCCCCCGCTGAGCTCATGCGGATACATATCCTTCACGTGGGATCCTAGGCCGACAAGCCTCAGAGATCTCTCCACGAGCTCTTCAGCTTCCCCTCCCTTGAGTTCAGGCTTATGCACCGTGAGGGTCTCAGCCATCTGATAACCTACTGTATAAAACGGGTTCAGGGAGCTCATGGCTTCCTGGAAGATCATAGAGATCTTCCTCCATCTTATTCGCCTCCGAAGCTCCTCTTCAGATAATTGAGTGATATCCTCATGGTCTATAAGTATCCGGCCTCCCACTATCCTTCCAGGTGGCGGTACTAGGTTTATAAGGGAGTATCCGAGGGTGCTCTTACCGCACCCGGACTCCCCTACAACACCCAGGGAGAAGCCCATATCCAAGGTAAAGTCTACGCCGTCCACAGCCCTAACAGAACCCGCCCCAGTCTCATAGTATGTCTTCAAGTTCTCAACTTTTAGAGGGGCCTCCATCACGTTACCTCCTAAGCTTTGGCTGGAGGATTCTATCCAACGCGTTTCCTAATAGGGAGAAGGATAACGCCACTAGCGCTATTAGAATGCCCGGAGTTACAACCCACCACCAGTAGTTATTGACGGCCGCCCCCGCTATTTGGGCGTCGTGTAGGATCTTACCCCACGTCACTATCGAGGGATCCCCCAGGCCTAGGAAGCTAAGAGCAGCCTCAGAGATTATGGCTGAGGGAACCGTAAGCGCAGCCTGGGCAAACATGTAAGGTAAAAGTTGGGGCATTATGTGATGGAGGATAATCCACGTATCCGATGCCCCCATCGATCTAGCCGCCTCTACGTACGCCTCTCCCCTAAGCTGTATAGCCATGCTCCTAGCAACTTTACATACGCCCATCCATCCGAAAAGGGCTAGGAGGAGGATTATATTCCATATACTGGGCTTTAACAGGAATGAGAGTAATATAAGTATTGGGAGGGCTGGGATGGACATCATGAAATCCGTGAACCTTTGAATCACCTCGTCTACCGCCCCAAGGTAGAAACCGCTTACAGCGCCAAGTATCAGGCCTGAAAAGGTGCTTACTGCGGCCGTCAAGAGGCCTACTAGGAGGGCTATAGGCGTTCCCCACAATATGCCCAACAGCAGGTCGCGCCTATAAGAGTCCGTACCTATTAATCCATGGACCTTACCTCCTATCGAAAGCTTAACGGCGTCTATGCGATCCCTCTCATCGAATCCCCTAAGGGAGACCCTAAGCCTATACCGGCCCTTAAGGGGCTTCGCATCTTCAAGGTGGGACCCGGATGCTATCTCGGAGAATAGTACTTTCTCAGGCATTATCCCTTCAATGGGTTGCATGAGCCCGGTCTCCTCATATATGTACCCGGAAAGCCTCATCTTCACATCCGGATCCGTGGATAAATAAAATCTCGTAGCAGCCACGTAGGGGGGTTCCCCGGGGAGGCTTGGAAGCATCTGATCCACCAGAGTTATTTTGGCGCCATCAGGTTTCTCCCATGTCACGTGGACGGAGGGCTGCCCCTTATGATAGGTGGCTGTGATCGATAGGATCAAGGATGATGGGAAGTCGTCGTAGTGGAAGTCGTATCTTATGGTGGCTTCTATATCGTAGATGCCGGATGCCTCCCCTAATGGAACCGCCTCTGAACCCCTCGACTCGATTACGCTGGTTTCAGGTACGTTCTCCCCCGTGAATAAGGTAACCCATCTAGGGGGCGTTGACGGGGGGTTGTCAAGCCATAGGTCGAGCCTATTCCATTTCTCCATCTCACTTATTGGGACCATGGCTACGACGTATAAGGAGACGGATAAGAAGAGGAGTATCATGGCTAGGCCTGTAACCCCCGCCTTGCTCCTCGAAAGCTCCCTTAGTATCCACTTTAGGCTCTCCACCCTGGCCATGAGGCTCATCCCATCGCGGCTCTGAACCTGGGATCCAGAAAAGCATAGGTTAGATCCAAGAGGAATATTAGGAGGATATAGAGGAATATCGATACGTACGTAAGCCCGAGTAAGACGGGTACATCCTGCACGTTTATGGCTTCCCAGAAGAGGAGACCCATCCCCTTCCAGTTGAACACCGTCTCGCTTATTATAGCGCCAAAGATGGAGAATACTATTGAGAATCCCGCTATAGTGACTATCGGCGGTGAGGCAGCCCTCAAGGCATGCCTATAAGTTATTATCCTTTCGGGGATCCCCCTAGCCCTAGCGGCGAATATATAGTCCTGCTGGAATATCCCTGCGATGATGTTCCGAGTAATATAAGCCATTCCGCCAAAGCTTACAAGCACCATGGTGCCTAGGGGGAGGAGCATATGCCTCAGCACATCTAATCCGTAGAGAATGGGGTTCTCCGGCGGTGGGACGCTTATGAAGCCTCCTGGAGGGAGGATCCTGAGCCGGGTTGAAAATATAAGTATCATGAGCATCCCCGTCCACCATAAAGGTAGAGAATAGGATATCATGGCGAAGCCGGTCATGGATCTATCTAGGAGCCCCCCAGGCCTCTTACCCATTGAGAGGCCGATGGCTAAACCAGATAAAACCGAGAGGATCGAACCTGTCGTGAACAGCAAAGCGGTTCTAGGAAGCCTCTCGAATATAATATCCTTAACCCTGGTGGATCCCGAGTCACTCGTTAAAAATTGAGCTGACCCGAAGTCCCATGTGAGCACTTGTAGCAAATATTTAGGCATCCTCTGATAAAAGGGTTTATCTAATCCCGCGGTGAGGATTCTCTCCTGGGCTAATTCATCTATCCTCCTCTCGATCTCCTCCCTAGGTAACCCTTGGAGCTTCGGGTTTAGAATAACCTCTTGTCTAGCCCCGCGTCTAATCTCCGCGATAATCAGCCTATCCATGACGCCGAAGCCTCCTACGAGCATCAGGGTGAAAGTGGTGGCGAGCAGGGCTATGAAAACCAGCGTAGCGGCCCGCCTCAGAAGGAACCGGAGATAGCCCAAAGTTATCTCCCTAGCCTCCATGATATCGAAACTTTACTAGATAAATATAACGGGTCCACCTAAGGAAAGAGAAAAACCTTGGAGATGCATGCGGCCGATAGGAGCGGAATAGGGTTGAGTAAAGCTTCCGAAGGCAGACGGGTAGCCCTTCTCATAACGGGGTTAGGTTCCTTCCTCGTCCCGTTCATGGGATCCGCTGTTAACATAGCCATCCCGGTATTGGGGAGGGAATTCGAGGTCGATGCGGTTACTTTGGGTTGGGTAGCCTCCTCCTACCTCTTAGCAGCAGGGATCTTCATACTCCCCCTTGGAAGGCTGGCTGACATTCATGGAAGGAAAAGAGTATTCACATACGGAATAATAGTTTTCACAATTTCATCCCTTTTATGTGCTGTTTCCAAATCCCCGATCCAGCTCATATCCTTTAGATTCCTCCAAGGTATAGGAGGGGCCATGATCTTCTGTACAAGCGTGGCGCTCTTAACTTCTATCTTCCAGAGGAGTGAACGGGGTGAAGCCTTAGGGGTAAACGTCGCAGCCATCTACTTGGGCTTATCCATCGGCCCCCTCATAGGAGGCTTTTTAGTCCAATTCTCCGGATGGAGGGGAATATTTCTCGCAGTTATACCTCCCGGCTTAGCTGCCACGACCCTCACATGGTGGAGCTTGAAAGGGGAATGGGCTGAAGCTCGGGGAGAACGCTTCGACTTAACGGGCTCAATATTCTATACTTTCGGGTTAGCCTCCATCGTCTATAGCCTCTCCACGCTTCCTGATAAGTCGGGTTTACCCCTACTCCTAATCGGAGGATTAGGCCTAGTATTCTTCATCCTATGGGAGGGTAAAGTCACCAGCCCTATATTAAATCTGCATATATTTAAGGGGAACCCATCCTTCACTTTCTCCAATCTAGCCGCATTAATAAGCTATTCAGCTACATTCGCCGTAAGTTTTCTTCTCAGCTTATACCTCCAATACATCAGGGGTTTCCCACCTCAGAATGCTGGCATCATCTTAATGTCCCAGCCGGTTGTGCAAGCCATCCTATCGCCGTTCGCAGGTAAACTTTCAGATGTCATAGAGCCTCGGATCGTGTCGTCCATAGGCATGGCTATAACGACTATAGGCCTTGCAGCTCTCGCGTTCATCGGCGGAGAGACGGCCCTTGCATTCGTCATCGTTGAGCTTTCCATACTGGGCTTCGGCTTCGCCCTGTTCTCCTCACCAAACACTAACGCGGTTATGAACTCGGTTGAAAACAAATTCTTCGGCGTCGCTTCAGGCATCTTGGCAACTATGCGTTTGATCGGCCAGATGTTAAGCATGGTAATCTCCACACTTATACTTACGTTATACCTTGGAGAAACGAGGATAATGCCTGAACATTATCCGGCGCTCCTCGGGAGCATTAAATTGGCTTTCCTGGCTTTCACGCTCCTCTCGGTAATAGGTATACCCGCGTCCTTAGCAAGGGGTAAGATATTGACGAGGTAATCCCACTTTAAAAAAGGGCAGCTCCTTGCAAGGGTTACATGGAGGATGTTAAGATGCAGCCATAGGACGTGGAAAATAATAAGAAATAATATAAGCTGTGGAGGGCTAATGAGCCGTATTAAAAGGATGATTAGAGGATTGGATACTAGTGGAAGTAAGAAGGAGAAGGAAATAGTAAAGCTATTTTTATTTGAGATTTATTTTTATGTATGTGTTTTTCGATGTAAGGATTTCTCTATATGCTCAGATTCGATCGAATTTTTAAATATTAAGCGCCTCCTCCTCCGCCAACCCTTTATCCTTTAATCTCTTCAACGCGAGGCTAACCTCCCAAAGGTGGCAGTTAAGCACCCTCCATATCTGAGATAGCCTCATCCTTCCATGAGCCTCCAAAAGCGATAGAATCTCCCTCTCTAAATCCTCGATGGAACGGGTGACCGCCATCGATGCGTGAGGCCCCTTAACCACCCATTCCCTATCCTCATAGGATTCCCTCATCCCTGCATTCCCTCATTTATAATTGTTAGATTGCTCGAATGGGGTTATTAAGCTTAGAAATGTGGAATTCACGCCATATGAAAAGAAGGTTAACTAAGCCGCCTCGGCTATTAGGAGATCGTTCCTCTACGAGTAATATGAAGCATCGGGGATAATGGGTTTTCTTATAGCCCCGTCTCGAGTATCCCTTCGATACGAGTTGGGGCTAGAACGCGGGATGATACAGGTAGACCTCATAGACCCTGGGGTTCCCTCGGCTATATACCCCCGTCGGAAGAGTTTCCCTCCCCTTTCGGGCCAACTCCCCCAATTTCACTCTTTCATTATCGTTTTGGGAGCACTCTCGTAGCTTCTCCTGAGGCTCTGGAATCGCTCGGGGGGACCAGTATCCCTGATAGGCCGTTGGCGACGACTTCAGGTAGAGGCACATTTATAGAAGGTCACGACTGGTTTTCCGCAAGCCTACACCTCGGCCGCCGTCAACCCGAAGCCTTCCCATAAGCTTGGAAAACAGGAGACATCGCATCTCTGCGTAGAGGAGCTCGAGAATGCATCGAACCTACGGGGCGTAATGACAAATCTCATCTTCTCGACGGTTTAGGTTTCGACTTCCCCACATAAGGATCCTCTCCCCCAGATGGATCCTCCCATCCCCTCTCCCATGGAATAAGGGGCACCTGTCCCTGTCGGGAAGGGTTTGGCGGGCCCGCGGGGATTCGAACCCCGGATCTCCGGCTTTCAGCCTTATCCTCTAATCATACTTTTGTCCGCAGGCTTACGCAGCCCAAAGCTTCAGCGTCCTAATCCAGGCTAGACTACGGGCCCACCTAATACTATGCGAACATTTACATAAAATCTTTCGTATTTACCCACTGTAAGGGATGGATTAACTCCAGTTATAGGATTTATCGGAAGGCAGAGTTGCAGTATTTTAGAGTTCAGGGTTTTAATATTTCGAAGAAGATCGGGGCATTCCGTATTGGGAGGGGGTTGTATTAGGTTGGATGGATCGATGGAGACGGAATTAAGTTTGTGGCAAATTCCCAAAAATGGAAATTTAATCTTTTATTGACGACTCATCGTGGAGAGTCTTCATCTACAATATGGTTAGTGTCGAATTCGCAAATCTTCGTAATGGGGGCTCCTGTGGATCTTATGTCCTGCCATGTTCACGATTGTTCAGGTACTCCTGTTAATAATTGATGTTCCCTTTTATACACCTAAATTTCCCCTGCAAAACCTAAAAATCGGTGATAGTATAGTTTTAGCCTAAAATAAGCCTTCACCCTATTAAATCTATAGGTTTCCCTACAAATTTTAGAAGGGGCACGCCTACAAGGGTTGTTAAAATTATTAACGTTAACCTCTCAAATGGGTAAAGCCAGAACACTATGTACCAAACGGGTTTAAAGGCCGATGCTGGGGTTCCCTGGAGGACTCCCATAATATTCTCGTAGAGCAGGTTACCCGTCAAGTGTTGCCCCATCGTTCCCACGAAACTTATTAAGGCAACTCCTAACGTGATCTTAGCATCGTGAGGTTTTCTGATCCATCCAGCAGCCCTATATGGAATCGGGGATGCCAATAGGATGAGGGCCAATAAATGCATCCATGCGAAGAAGATGTGGAACTCGAAGTCTAAGAATTTGACAGTTACGAAGTTCACGGTATACGGGTGGGCCGTGAAGAATGCCAGTAAGGTCATGTATATGGCTAAGGGTATACCCCTATTCCTGTTCGACAACGTTCCCGCTATCACAGTGTTGACCGTCCCCGGGAGGAAATCTAATCCTAAAAATATGATCGGCCTTCCCAAGATGAAGGATATGAACGTCCCAACTATGATGGCTATGGAGCCATAATAAGGTCCTAAAATCATGCCGTATAAGGGTGGGAGGATATCCGCTAAGGTGAAGGCTCCGCCGGAGACGCCGAGGATCGGGAATGCGGGTACCGTCCTGAGTGAGGCGTAAATCACGGCGAGGGCTGCCGATAAAACCATGCTTTTAGAGTAAGGCTTAGACATGGCCGAGGTGTAGCCTCCTCGATCGATGGAAAGGTTTTTAGAGTCTCCATAAACTATAACCGTAAGCCATATTCATATAAGGCTTGGTGGGGTTGCCTGATGCCCATTGAGAAAACCGATTATATATGGATGGATGGAGAGTTCGTTCCATGGGATGAAGCCAAGATCCATGTTCTCTCCCATGCCCTCCACTATGGTACAGGGGTCTTTGAAGGGATCAGAGCTTACTGGGATGGCGAAAACCTCCTGGTGTTCCGGCTTGAGGATCACGTCCGGAGGTTCCTGAACTCCCTTAAGATCCATTTGATGAGCCTCCCATATAGCTCAAAGGAACTCATTGAGATAATTCTAACCCTTCTAAAGAAGAATCGTTTAAGAACGAGCTCATATATAAGGCCCATAGCCTTCAGGGGCCTTGGAGAGTTCGGATTAAACCCCTTTGGATCCCCAGTCCAATGCGCCATCGCAGCCTTCCCTCTTGGGGCATACCTGAAGGGTGAGGGTGTTAGGGTATGCACCTCCACGTGGAGGAGGATACCCGACGAGTCCATGCCTTCAACCGCTAAAACCTGCGGGGCCTATGTAACCTCCACGCTGGCTAAGGCTGAGGCCTCCATGAGAGGCTTCGATGAGGCCATCCTCTTGGATAGTAGGGGATTCCTATCTGAGGGCTCAGGCGAGAACATCTTCCTCGTGATCGACGGCGTAATATATACCACTCCCATATATGCATCAATACTTCAGGGCATAACCCGCAAAACAGTGATCGAGATCGCCGAGGATGAAGGCTTCAAGGTGGTCGAACGAGACATATTGAAATCGGAACTCTACACATGCGAGGAGGCCTTCTTCACGGGAACAGCGGCTGAAATCACACCGATCCTAGAGGTAGACAATAGAACCGTAGGAGACGGCTCCATCGGGAGGATAACCTCAATCCTGAGGGAAATCCTCTCCAAAGCGGTGCTGGGTAAGATAGAGAAATATAAGAGATGGGTAACGCCCGTGTACTAGCAATTATTAATTATTATATTGAAACCACCTGTCTGAAGCTTCAAAATTCATTGTTCAAAACGTTTACCGGCCTGATGGGAGACTTGAAACTCCTAGTAGGAGCATTCTGGCGGAGACTAGGATCAGGGTTACCCCGAACAAGATTTTAAGAGTGGAGGGTTGGAGTCTATAGGCTATACGCGCTCCTATCTGGGCCCCGAGACAGGCTCCAACAGCTATTAATATGCCGAGGTTGAGGGATACCTGCCTTAGAGTCCAGTGAACTATTAGTCCGGAGGACGAGGTAAAGCATATGATGAGCATTGAAGCGGCGACCGATAGATGTATGGGTACGCCTACGAGAAGGTTCATGGCGGGGACCATTACTACACCCCCTCCTATGCCTAGGAGGCTTGAAACGAAGCCTGCCGCGAAGCCCGCCGCTATACCCGGCTTCAGCCTCACCCTATACTCGAAGGCTCGCCCCCCTGCATCTGTTAAGTTCCGCATATTGCCTTTATTTTGAGGGTCTTCTCCCCTTTCCCGGTGAGCTCTAGAGGAGGTCAGCATCCTAGCCGCCGTAAGCCATAGGAACATCGAGAAAGCTATTATAAGCCAGGATGATGAAATATACTTGGTCATATATGCTCCTAGGATGCTGCCCGGCACGGTGCCCAAACTGAGAATCACAGCCAACTCATAGTCTACAAGTTTCTCTTTGGCGTAGGCTAGGGTTGAGGATATGGCTGTGAATAGGATGATGAATAGGCTTGTGCCCACCGCCGTCTTGCCTTCCACCCCTAAACCTAGAACCATTAGAGGAACGTATAGGGATCCTCCCCCTATTCCAAGGATAGAAGATATGATTCCTATCCCTATGGAAGCCGCTAAGACCGCTAAAACCTCGAGCATCATCATTTTTTGAATCCTTGCCTTCTAGGCCACCAGACATAGCTGTGAGAGGGGTCTACACCCAACTCCTTAAACAGCAATCTCGCTCTCTCATCCACCATGTATCTTCGATCTTTAAATAGATCTCTCCCTTCACCGTCTACAGCCACTATTAAAGGCCCCAACTTCTTCACCTTCATGCTCCACAGGGCTGCGGGCATGCCTAGATCTGTCCAGTGAACCGATTCAATTGCCTCTATCTTGCTGGCATAGTACGCCCCGGTACCTCCCGTTGAGGCGAGGTATACTCCCCCTTCAGAGGCCAGAGCCTCCACAGCCTCGCCTCCCATCGGCCCTTTGCCTATCACAACTTTAACTTTAAGCCTTTTAACCACCTCTGCGACGGCTGAGGTGAACCTGGAGCTCGTTGTAGATCCCGCGGCCACTACAACCCATTTATCTCCTATCTTCCTAACTATGGGGCCGCAATGCCATATGGCCATTCCTTTAAAGTCCACGGGTGGGACCTCACCTTTAGACGTCAGATTCAATAACCTTTCGTAGCCTGAATCCCGTACGGTGTGGACTAGACCTGTGAGGTACGCGGTTTCGCCTACTCTAAGCTTCTTCAATGCTTCACTGGATGCAGGGGTATAGATCGTATGCTCATAGTCTCCCATCAAGCACTCCTCCATTAAGGTTCCAAATACTCCACGTCTCCGTTTGGTTTGATCACCGCCCCAGCCTTTCTAGCTGCCCAGCATTGGAAGGAGACTGCCACAGGGGTGGCCGCCGTATGGGATCCGCAGAGCTCCACGTGGACATCTAGGGCGGTTGTGGACCCCCCCAGACCCATAGGGCCTATCCCCATCCTATTTACAGCCTCGAGAAGCCTTAGCTCAAGCTTCTCCAAATCGGGATCCTCATTCCTGGAGCCGATCCTTTTCAGCGAAGCCTTCTTCGAATTTAAAACTGCAAGCTCCCCGGTCCCACCGATCCCAACCCCAAGGATATATGGTGGACAGGGCTCCCCGGACGCGCTCCTCACCGCGTCTAAGACGCAGAAATATACCGCTTCCATCATAGGCTCGTTGGAAGCTACGTAGCATAAAGTGGTCTTCGCCTCGGATCCCAAGCCTTTGGGGACCGCCAGGATCTTCAGATCTTCGCTCTCAGAATTAAATTCGAAGTGTATGTGAGGGAGGCACCAACCCACGTTCGTACCGGGATTCTCCTTGGTGAATGGGTGGATAACGTTGCTCCTCAACGGTATCTCCCTAGTGGCTCTCTCGACCCCCCGATAAACTCCCCTCTTTAAATCGCCTTTAACCCTACTCCCTGAACCCATCTCTATGAAGAAGAGAGGGATGCCCGTATCCTGGCATACCGGCACACCCCTCTCCTCAGCCATCTTTATATTCTCGAGGATCACCTTAAGCTGAGATTTAGCCAGATGATCTCTCTCCCTCGCGTAAGCTTCCTCTAATGCCCGTACGACATCGCCGGGAATACTTGTTACAGCCCTCCTTAAAAGCTCGAATGTAACGTCTCCTATCAACTCCTCAGATAAGGCCAAGCATCCATCCACCTCCCCCTTCGCCGCAACGCGTCATAAAGGCTCTAATGGAGAAAAACCTTCCCGCTATTTAGAGTTTACAGCATCGACACTTTATCCACCCCCTATAACCATGTAAGTTTAACTTCACCTCGATACAAGGTAAAATTTACAATTTTACATCCAATACTATTAATCATCAGTAGCGAGCTCCTTCCATCTATATATGTCTCCGAGTGGTCGAGGGAGCTTATTTGCCTACTCTTGGATTGGATGTAGGAACTGGATACTGTAAAGCTTATACCTCGAGCGGGAGGGTCATGTTTCCCAGTTTGGTCTTGATGCGGGAACGTAACATTTGGAACCGTATAAAGCGTAGGCCCATGATTCTATTGGGTGAGGAGGCCGAGGAGGCCATAAACGAGAGGGGGCGTATAATTAGGCCCGTCTCAGAGGGTAGGATACTCCACGAAGAGGCCTACATCCTACTCGTTAAAGATGCCTTGGAGAGGTTGAGGCTCAAGCCTGAGGAGACCAGGGCTGTAGCGGGCACATTATCCCGTGTAACAGAGGAGGAGCTGAATAAGCTGGAGAGTCTATTGGAGAAATCCGTGGGTCTAGCTGAAGTTCAGATATATCCCGCATCGCTGGGAACCTTGGTCTCGATGGGGTTTGAATCAGGAATAATATTGGATATAGGAGAGGGGGCTACAAACCTTCTAGCCGTGGAGGATAGGGAGATCGTGGATTTCTCCACCACCGTAGTGGCTGTGGACGCCGCGTTAAACGCGGTAAAGGCTCGTTTATCCACGGAATTTGGAGTGGACCTGAGAACCGAGGAGGTAAGGCTGCTAGCAGTCTCCCTAAAGGATAAACTTAAAAAATATACTGCGTCGGGCGTAAAGGAGTTTACGTCCGGTGAGATAGGAGAAATGATTAAACGAGAATCGCTATACTTCGCGGAGGAGATAGCTGAACTGATGAGGGTCTTTCTGAGGAAGGCGAGCACGGGCATGCTCGAGAACATAATCATAACCGGTGGGGGGACATACTTCTTCGAAGAGCCTTTAAGGTCTCTACTCCCTGAAATATCTTTCAAGAAACCACCCGATCCATCCTTCGCGAACGCTGAAGGCCTCTATAAAATAGCTGAGGCAATATTCCAAGAGCCCTCCCAGAGGATCCAGCTCACATCAGAGCTTACGCCCGAGCCTCCAACATCGGGGATACCTGAAAGGATAACCATCACTCCATCCGAAGAATCTCGTGAAGACAGGATCGCCTAACTCCTGATCTGAGAGTGGAGCTAAAATTAACTTCTATTTACGTCGAACCAAGAAATTTTGAGTCGGTATAATGATCTGGAGTATATGTTTTCAAAAGGCTGCTTTTATTTTGTTTCTTTGACCAACTCCTCTATTGGTTTATAATCTATGTCGAATCCGAAATGTCTGGGTCCGAATATTTTTATCCCATCATTCGTGCGCCATATCTTATGACTTTGTCTTCCTATTACTGCGACGCATCTACCGGGTTTGAAATCGTCACCCCAGCATGATAGGCCGTCTCCTTTCTCCGCGTCTATTATGCATATTGTATCTGGACATGTTACGAATGGTTTACCGTCCAGCCAGCTTATTAGATACTCATTTTTAAACCATATCTTCATGATATGGCCTTTATCTTCTTCAATTCCTTTAAGTTTGATCGTGCCCCACATGAATCCGCTCTTCTCCTGTCTTTTAAAGGATTCGACCTCCCCTTCAAAAAGCCTATATCCATTAAGAGCTTCGGCGACCGCGGTTATGGGATCCCCTCCACTGCTTAACGCCCTTCTAACTTCGCCGCCTATCCTAATGGAGTCGGAGATCGATCCTTTCACCAGGGCTCTTTCATAATCCTCAGCTTTATTTGGGCATCTGGCTACGCCACAGAGTCCCCCTGAAGCTATAGCCATGAACCTGCATAAGTCTTCAGCCCTAGAATCATCCACGGTCTTCGTCAATATCATGCTATCGCCGAATGGTGTAGAGATCGCTAACGGAGTGATTGACAGTTTCATCACGTTAGTTGTGGATATAGCTATTTCAGGTTTCGCTCTTCCGCAGCAGTCTCCGTCAACTACGCCCCTTCCCGTGACTGCTGCCACATATAGGGGGAGGACCGTGTTTCCAGGACCTATCTCGCTTGGGACGAGGGCGTATGGCTTCTTCTTTAAGAAGTCGGAGAGGAGATTTTCAGCTAAAATCTCGGGCCTTTCTTTCAATTTAGGTAATCTCTCAACCTTCCTCTTAATATCCTCTTCGACTCCCCCTCCCACAGCCCCAACTATCGCGAGCAACTCCCCCCTAGGTATTTCAGATATATCCATGATTTTAAATTCCCAACCCTCTCTGAAAACCTCATATACTAACGGTTTAGCCCATTCAACTTCCCCTCCTCCCCCAGTCCCTAGGATCCTGGCACCTACCAGTAGATCTTCCAGATCCTGTTCACTTAGGATTCTCATACTCTTACCTCATCCCAACTTCATAGAGGGCTATTAACCCTGACGCTATGATCGGATCTATAACAGGTATAGCAACTTTATATTTCAACTCACGATATAGATTTATAGTGGTGAAGCCTGTGCACCCTAGGAGGAGGCAATCCACCTTACTCCTACAGACCTCTAGCGCTGCTCTTAAAGCCTTATCCCTGCCATCAGGAGTAAATAGATCGACTGTAGTGCCCTTATTTAACCCTCTATAAACTTTAATTCTATCTCTCAGAACTTCCCTGATGGGTTGGGGTGGTTCCTCTCCTAAACCTAATACTCCAATATCGTCTCCATAAAAAAGCGATAGGGAAGCTGACGCCCTCCCTGCGCCTATAACCGGGACTTTGGATACCTCTCGTGCTTCCTTAACCCCGGGATCTTCAGTACAACTCACAATTAAAACATCTACGTAATTAGAGAATACCCTTATGAGATTTACAACTTTCAAGGCCGCCTCGGATTTAGAGTTTTCATCATATACCCCTTTAGGTTGGTCGTTGATGCACCTAGATTCTGTGGTTATTCCGGGAATAATTCCTTCTAAAAGTTTCCCATGATAATTTAAGATCTCGGGATCTGAGAGGCTAACAACCCTGACTATCCCCACCCTCATCCTTGTATGGCTTGTATTCAAATTTTCGACACCCCTTACACGGATTCCCAACGGCATTAACTGAAATTCAACTCCGTCGTTGATTTAATATTTCGCTATATGTCTTGGGTTTCCTATCTCTTAACATTCGGAGTTCATCCCTGTACTTATTTATATCTTCTAAATTTATTTCTGCGAATACTGCCATCTCTCTATCATATTTTCCCTCGCTTATGGTTCTACCTCTTGGATCAATTATTTTAGAGTTACCAAAGAGATGTAAATTGCCTTCGACTCCTATCCTATTTGACGCAGCCACATAGACGGTGTTTTCAAAGGCACGGGTATTGATCACGATTTTCCATATATCGAGATCTTGATACCTCCACGCGGATGGTACAAGTATTATTTGGGCTCCTTTAAGTGCTAGAATTCTTGCAACCTCTGGAAAACTTGAATCGTAACATATCATCAAACCTAAATGGCCTATTTTAGTTTTGAATACAGGGTAATCCTCTCCGGAACTGAAGAATCTGGGCTCATAACCGAATAGATGCACTTTTCTAAATTTTGATACTCTACCATTCGGCTCTACCAAAACGGCACTATTATATGTTTTCTCCCCCTCTTTTTCCGCGATCCCTAAAACCACTCTAACATTGTATTCCTCTGCTTTCCTAGATAATTTATCGGTCGTAGGTCCTGGTATAGGCTCAGCCATTTCTCGGAATCTATCTCCTATTAGCATCGGATTGTATCCTGTAGTTGAGAGCTCCGGAAATAATACTAAATCCGCATCGTTTTTATGAAGTACATCTAGCCACCCCTCTATTCTGTGTAGATTAGCCTCTTTATCGCCAAGTTTACACGGTAATTGAACAGCATATATTTTCAAAGTCTCCAACCTCGCTTTCCAAGTTAACCTTTTTAAACCATTATCATCAGTGGGTTTATAAAATTAGGAGTCAGAACGGATGTGGATGGTTTGAAGCCCATTGCTCTCAAGCGCAATGCTCCCATAAACACTGAACAATACAGAAATTCAAGTAGCATCCCTAGAGTGGAGGAGTTTAAGGGCTTTGAGGAGAATTTCGAAGGGGTGGAAACCTGAATTTCCGCTTAATCACGAAAAAATCCCGAAGCCTGATATTTATATCGATGGTAAACCAGTTTACATTCTTGGGAAGGGGGCCCAAAGAGAACGGAAGAAACCTCTTCAACTCCTCAACATCGAAGTTGCTGGATACATCTCTGAATTCCTAAAAACAACTTTCGGCCCGCTGGGTTTAGATAAAATAATTATCGCTCAGGAAGGGAAAAGCCGGATTATATACGTCTCTAACGATTCCGAGGTAATATTCAGGAAGACCCCTTTTCAACATCCAATAGCCCAATTCCTGGCCGGCGCGGCCGTGGCCGCGCAAAAGGAGGTGGGCGGAGGAGGCGCAACCTCGGTTATTCTGGCGGGGGAGATTCTGAAGAATTGTGGAACGCTTATAGAAAAGGGGATACACCCCTCTATCGTACAGGATGGATGCATTGAAGCCATGAATAAGGTTATCGAGATAATAGATAAAAACGCTATGCCAATAACTATAAATGATGACAAAATTATATCCCAAATAGTTAAGACTTCTCTAACCTCAGGTTGCCTGATCGAATTCGGCGATTTAATCGCTGATATGATACTGAAGATAATTAGATATGTGAATGAGCCATATCTTGAAGATGTTCTATTAAATATTAAGATTAAGAAGGTTGAGGGAGGATGGATAGGGGATAGTAGACTCGTAATGGGGTGTGCGTTCTATAGGGAGCCCACCCATCCAGATATGCCTGAAAAAGTCGTGAATGCTAAGATCGCGATTCTGAAGGGAGGATTAAAGGTATCGGAGAGGGGGAGAACCAGATATTTTGATCACGGAACCATTTCAGAAACGCTTCACGACTATAAGGAGTTCAGGGTGGAGAAGAAGAGGATCCTAAAGGACGTCATCGAAAAGGTTTCTTCAATAGGAGCTAATGTGCTATTTGTCGAGAAAGGAATAGACCAAGATATCATGGATTACCTTGCTAGAATGAAGCTCCTCACTATAAGGAGGTTTCCACCACCTGAGCTGGAAGAGGTTGCTGAGGCCACGGGCGCCAACATAGTTTCCGATGTGAATATATTGGATACATCTGACCTCGGAGAGGCAGAAATTGTAGAGTTAAGGAGGATAGCGGGAGAACCTTGGTGGTTTATTGAGGGCTGCAGAAACCCTAGAGTTGTCAATATCCTATTAAGAGGAGCTAACGCTCAGCTTCTTTTAGAGGCCGAGACAGCGATAAAAAATGTCTTCAAAATCATCAGCGTACTATGGCGAGATAGACGGGTAGTGGCTGGAGGCGGAGCATTAGAGATGGAGATCGCTCGCCAGCTCAGGGAATATTCCAAACAAACATCAGGTAAGAAACAGCTAGTAATAAATGCTGTAGCTGAGGCCTTTCACTCGATACCTTCGGCGTTGATCCAGAACGCGGGGCTCAAACCTATAGACATTGTGCCGAATTTAAGATCTATGCATGCCCACGGCGGGGTTAATATAGGATTCGATGTATTTAAGAGGACTCCCTGCGACATGATTTCCAGTCGGATATTAGAGCCAGTTCAGGTTAAAGTTCAGGCGGTGAAGACCGCCTTCGAGGCTGTATATACCATTTTAAGAATAGACGACTTTATCCTATGTAGGCGTTTACCAAAACCTGAAGCCGATTATAAAAGGAGAATGGAGGGTACAGCTCCAGAAAGAGTGAAAAAAATAAAGAGGGATTTCGGTATCGATTGACTGTTTAAGTCGGTAGGTTAGCCTTTAACTCCTCGAATTTCTTAACGTAATAGTCGTTTTTGTCGGGCAGCTCCGGGGAGAGGAAGTACCTCGTGATCTTCTTCTTGAAATCTACTGAGGTGAGGTCCCTAACGTTGCCTTTGGGATGAGGTGACCCGCTTCTCGGGTTGGTCGTTTCATCCCTGAAGTAGGGCTCCAAAATGTTCTTGAAGTATACGTCATGGGTGAACATGGCGTTTTTAAGCCGGTCTTCTAGATTCCAGAATTCAGGGTTATTGGGCCAGCAATCCTCTTTGAGGGCGTCGTCGATCGACTTGTAGGTAGGCTGTCCTAGGTAGAACCAGCCGTAAAATTCGTCACCCATCTTCTCCTTATAATCTGGCCAGTAGCATGCAGAAGTTGGATAGCCCTGCCTTGTATAGAGCATGGATCTCCAGAGGGAGATCGACCATGAAATTATCTCGTAGCATTCCTCAGTTACATCTGGGTTATGATACTTTGACATATAGTAGCAATTGTACCAGAGGAAGGGCCCGTTTTTAAGTGCTGCATAGTATGCGGGGGTTCCGGCCTTCCTGCAGTCAAAGCTTGGAGGCTGCCATGTGCTGGAAAGCCAAACCTCCCTGGTTGAGAGTAGGTTAACTATGTCGCCGTAATCGAACCAGAAAGTTCTAATCTGTCCACTCTTAACTATCGGTAGAAGGTAATTGAACACTCTATCAATTTCCTCCTCGTTCATGTTACATGGATTTCCGACTTGTGGCAGCTCTCCCTCGGCGTTTAACTCGTTGGTAGCCTCGGCGAACGTGGTTAAGCCCTCGTCTTGGCATCCAACTCTCCCCTTCCACTCAGGATTCCAGAGCTCAGAGTAAGAGAAGCTCGTTTGGTTCGGCTTCTCCTCGTAAGGTAAAAACTCGGGCAAATATGTGCATGAATCGAAGTTCCAGAAGAAGGGGACTGCCGCGAAGTACTTTACAGGCTCGTACCAGAGAAGAGATAGGAACCTATCTACCTGCTCCGGATAATTCTTCTGCATTAAAGGCAGGCCCTTCCCTGGATCATTGAATATGTCCAGAACCTTATCTAACTCCCATCTCGGAACTTTTTCTATAGGAATCTTCTGGAGGACTCCTGCAGTGATCAGTTGTCTATGCCTCCCTGAGCTTCCAATATCCCACGCGGTGGGATCGGCGAGCTGCCTCTGGCCTAGGGCGAAGAATGGAACGAAGGTCTGTTCCACTTGTATTAGTGGATGCTCCTTATTCCATTTGACCGCTGCATCTTCTGGGAAATGGAATGGGTCTCCAAGATATCTCACCGTCTTGGGTTTCCTCTGAGTTTGGGTGTAGTAGTATCCACCACCGGCTGCTACAGCGACCACCACGACACCAGCTGCCGCATATTTAACATATTTACGTCTACTTACTTTCTCTTCACTCAAGGGTTCTTCACCCTTACAGAGTGGATCTATTATTCAAGTATAAAAAACTTTGCATAGCTCAATTTGTCATCCGGGCTTTTAAGACATAGCAACTCTATGAAGATTGGTGAGATGAGGGATCCAGTGAATCTGGCTCCTTCATGTGAATTCTTGGAACTGAACATTATGTCGAAGGCCCCAATGGTAAGTTTTATAAGGATAATGATTTTAAAACCATACCTCAGTGGGGTCAACATGAGAAATAAGATAATCGAGGCAAGGGACATAGTCAAATGGTATGGTAATGTACTTGCCTTAAACCACGTTACATTCGATGTTAAGGAAGGAGACTTTTACGTCATCATGGGGCCAAGCGGCTGCGGGAAAAGCACTCTAGTTAAGATTATCGCGGGAATCTTAGATTATGATGAGGGAGAGCTCTATATAAAAGGGGAGGACGTGAAGAATGTGCCCGCCTATAAAAGAGACATATCCATGATGCTGGAATCATATGCTTGTTGGCCTCATATGAACGTATTCGATAATGTAGCCTTTGGTTTAAAGATGTTGGGGAAGCCTCGATCCGAGATCAAGAACAAGGTCAGCGAGGTCTTAGAGTTAGTGGGATTAAGAGGCTTCGAGAAAAGGTATCCCCATGAGCTAAGCGGGGGTCAGAAGCAGAGGACGGCGTTAGCTAGGGCACTGGCGATAGAGCCCGCCGTGCTACTCCTAGACGAGCCCTTTACAAGGCTGGATTATCGGCTTCAGAGAAAGCTTATGGAAGACTTCAAGATTATTCACGATAAATTAGGGACGACTTTCGTCCTCACTACACATCATCAAGAACACGGTTTAAGCCTAGCGGATGAGATGATGATAATGAACACAGGCGTGATAGAGCAGATAGGCACCCCCCAAGAGATTTACAATAGACCTAAAACGGTGTTTGCGGCGAGGTTCGTAGGCGCCATAACCCTCCTGCCGGGTACAGTAACTGATCTGAAAGGGGACCAATATATAGTGAGTACTGAGATTGGAGATTTCAAGGCGAAGGCTTTAGAGGAGGGCCTCCTCAAAGAGAAAGTAGCATACGCTATTAGACCTCAATATATAAAGTTTGGGCCCAGAGCCTCCGACCAGGAGAATAAGATTTCCGCGAACCTTCTAGAGTACTACTATTTCGGGGAGAATGTGGAGCTGATATTCGAGGCTGAGAAAAATATAATGGTGAAAGTGATGATACCCCAGTCGGATCTGGGCTACGTAAAAGTCGGTGAGAGATACCAGCTTGGATGGAGTGCGGATGATGCCATCCTAATAAAGAAGCCGAGCGTAATAGAGGGATTGGATGTAGAAGAAGTCATCTATGGCAGATAGGAGGGGGATTTTTTAATGGCTAAGCTCTCGCATTATTTGATGCTGCTTCCGGGAATAGTCAGCTACGTAATATTCCTGATAGCACCCCTATTCGTAATGGTATTAATGAGCTTCTACACCGCCTCGGGCCATTTAGGATTCGAGCCGAAGCTTACCCTTAGCAATTACATAGGCTTCTTTACAAGCCCCCAGGCCCCAATAATCCTATATAATACATTTGGAATGGCGATTTTAACGTGTATTGTCACACTTATATTTGCGTATCCCCTGGCCTATTTCATAACATTCACCATCAAAAGCAATAAGTTAAGGACATATGTGATCAGCCTACTCCTAGTCCCCTTCCTAATCGATTGGACGATTAGATCTGTCACGTGGATTCCTGTTCTAGGCGATGAAGGCATTGTCAACTATATCCTTAGATCAATAGGCCTAATAAATGAGCCCATACGGTTCCTATATACCAGGGGTGCACTTATACTCATCTGGTTTCAATCATACCTAGTATTCATGATGTTCCCTATTCAACTGGCGCTTCAGAGAATAGATCCAGACTTAATATATGCAGCGATGGTCTCCAAGGCGCCTCCCCACAGGATCCAATACGACATCATCTTCAAACTTGCGAAGCCGGGAATAGTCTGCGGCGTCATCTTCGTCTTCGTCAACGTGATAGGCGATCACATTACCCCTGGATTATGGGCGGGGGGCCTCCAAGTCTTAGGCCTTTCAGTCGCAACTTATGCTACAAACTTCGTCTGGCCCTATGCGGCAGCGTTATCCACTATCTTATTGGCGATCGCGCTTTTAATACTCTATATCCTATTAAAAATAGTGGATATAAAAAAGCTGATTTATGAGTGATCGAAATGACATTAGGTAAAGCCTTAGCGAAAACGTACATCGCTGTAATGATCTTCATAATTTACCTCCCGATATTTATGATGATACTCTTATCCTTCAAGTCCGGCCCGAAAATAAGCTTTCCTATAGAAAGCTTCTCCCTCCACTGGTATATAGGCGAATGGAAAGGATATGAATACCAGGCTTACATGCCCATAGCTCATTATCCACAGCTCTGGAAAGCCTTGCATAACTCTATATTAATCTCATCGGTGTCCGGCGTGTTGACATGCCTCATAGTGACCAGCACGGCATTAGCTCTACGCCACAGGGTTATAGGCAGGGACATACTATTTTACACAGTGCTCTTAGGCTTCATAACTCCAGGTGTAATCTTAGGCCTAGGATCCTTAATCTTCTACAAATATATTGGGTTGCAGCTCTCTTTCTGGTCCCCGGTTGCCGTTGACGTTATCTTCGCCGTACCATTTGGTTTAATTTTGATGATGGCCCGCTTCGATCCAAACTTGATGGAATATGAGCAGGCAGCTAGCGTATCCAAGGCCAGCCCCATAAACGTATTCAGGTATATTACCTTGCCCCTTATCAAATGGGAGGTCCTCTCAGCAGGAATATTAGGATTTCTCCTGTCTTGGAACGAGCTTATAAGGACGCAGTTCGTCGTTAAGGGGTTGGGGACGCTATCTACTTTTATAAAGGCAGAGCTAGCAGCCAATCCATTAACTGCTAGATGGTTTGCAGCGGGAACGGTGGTAGCCTCAGTTTCATTTCTAGGACTAATAATATTGGGATACCTCCTTACCAGAACAGAATAAGAGGGATAACCATCCCATCCTAAAACCAACTGAATAGCTGGTTGAACAACCTTTCCAGATTTATCAGGGACTTTCTAAATCTCCTCTATAATGTTTCCGTCCTAGAAACTCTCACATCTAAGGCCACTTGATATCGGAAGGGGCCAACCTCCCTTACTACGCGTCCACCTTCAATTTTAAAGTCGACGCATCCTAGGCTCTCCCTTAACTCCTTTAATGCGCCTTTAACGGGGTCTTCCCCCTTATCGGCGTGTACGAAGCTCTGGTAATGGATCACTCCGCCTCCGGGTTTAAGGGCATGTAAAGCTGGTGTTAGGTATTCCCTCGCCTTCTCGGGCAGTGGCATCAAGATCCGATCGAAGCATCCCTGAAACAGATTGTATGTGATCGTCTTGGAGTCTCCAAGGATAGAGATCACCTTCCCACTCACCTTATTTAATATCGTATTTATCAGCATGAGTTGGACGGCTTCAGGATTCAGGTCGACGGAGTAGACCTTCACATTCCTCAATCTCTTAGCGATCAGGATGGAGAAACCTCCAACCCCCGCAAACATGTTTAGCACGACTTCTCCTTCACTGACCATGTCGGCGACTCGTCTCCGCTCATTGCCTAGTCTAGGCGAAAAGTAAACCTTCGCCACGTCAACTTTGAATATGCATCCATACTCCCTATGATAAGTGACAGTCCTCCTCTCCCCAGCCAGCCACTCTAGGTTTCTGATACGGAAATCCCCAGTAACCGGTGAAGACTGCCTTAAAACAACCCTTAGATAGGGTGCCTCCCTTAAAAGCTCCTCACCTAGTTCGCGGCTTAGAGGCTCGGCCCGGTTGGGTATCTTGAGGATGGCAATATCCCCGATTACGTCTATGCTCTTGGATATTTCCCTCGCATATTCGGCGCCTAATACTCTACTGGCGACGTTGAAGATTAACCGGCTCTTACGGGGCATGGTGGACCACTAATATTTTATTCGATGAGTTGTTTTCCTAAAACTTTATTTGAATAGACGGTTTTATAATTCGAAGGGATAGAGCATGGACGGTCAATCCGGTCAGGGTAGAAGGGCTGTCCTGAGGGTTAGGGAAGCTCTAGCTAGGGATGTTGGGAGAGGAATAGCCAGGGTTGACCTAGATGCGATGGCTGAACTGGATATTAAACCGGGGGATATTATCCGGGTTAAAGGGGGTAGAGCCACCGTAGCAAAGGCTATGCCGGGATATCCCCAGGATAGGGGGAGGGGCATAATCAGGATCGACGGTATAATTCGGACCAACGCTAAGACGGGCATCGATGACCGTGTAGAGATAGAGAAGATCGAGTGCCCGGAGTCCACCCAGGTTACCCTCACCCCCACGGAGCCTATAGAGATGGCTGGGGGCACGGAGTATCTAGCTAAGATCCTTGAATCCACCCCGGTTTCGGTGGGGGATCGTTTAAGGATAAACTTCTTCGGGATGCCCATAGAGTTTATCGTTGCAGATCACCGTCCGAGGGGCGACGCCGTGGTGATCACCGATTCCACCCGTATAGAAGTGGCTGAGAAGGCGGCCGTGGAGGCGAGGAAGGTCTCCAAAGTCACATATGAGGATATAGGTGGCTTAGGCAGCGAGCTCCAGAGGGTTCGGGAGATGATAGAGCTGCCCCTCAAGTACCCGGAGTTGTTCGAGAAGCTTGGCATCGAACCTCCTAAAGGCATACTTCTCTACGGTCCACCGGGGACAGGTAAAACCCTACTGGCCAAGGCCGTGGCATATGAGACCGACGCATATTTCACTTCTATAAATGGTCCAGAGATCATGAGCAAATACTACGGGGAATCAGAGGCCCGTCTGAGGGAGATATTCGAGGAGGCTGAAAAGAACGCTCCAAGCATAGTATTCATCGACGAGATAGATGCGATTGCTCCTAGGAGGGAGGAGGTTACAGGGGAGGTGGAACGTAGAATAGTGGCCCAGCTTCTAGCCTTGATGGACGGTCTAAAATCGAGGGGTCAAGTGGTGGTCATAGGCGCGACGAACAGGCCTGACGCGGTTGACCCAGCTTTGAGGAGGCCTGGAAGGTTCGACAGGGAGATCGAGATAGGTGTACCCGACAGGAACGGCCGCCTAGAAATCCTTCAGATCCATACCAGGGGCATGCCCTTATCCGAGGACGTAGACTTGGAGAGGCTTGCAGATGCAACCCATGGATTCGTAGGAGCCGACCTTGCAGCCCTCTGTAAGGAGGCCGCTATGCGTGCCCTGAGGAGGGTGATGCCCGAAATAGACTTGAAGTCTAAGACGATCCCCCCAGAGGTTTTGGAGAAGCTTCAGGTAACCATGGGAGACTTCTTGGATGCCCTGAAGGATGTTGAGCCCTCCGCCATGCGGGAGGTTCTGGTAGAGGTGCCTAACGTGCGCTGGAGCGATATAGGGGATCTCGAGGAGGCGAAGCAGGAGCTGATAGAAACCGTGGAGTGGCCCCTCAAATATCCAGGCGTATTCGAATACGCTAAAGCCTCTCCCCCTAAGGGCATCCTCCTCTACGGTCCACCCGGGACAGGTAAAACCCTACTGGCTAAAGCGTTAGCCACCGAGAGCGAGGTGAACTTCATCTCCGTGAAGGGCCCCGAACTCCTCTCTAAATGGGTTGGGGAGTCCGAGAAAGGGGTGAGGGAGACGTTCCGTAAGGCTAGGACTGCCGCGCCCGCCATAATATTCTTCGATGAGATAGACTCCCTGGCGCCGAGGAGGGGCGCAGGATACGCAGACTCAGGCGTCACGGAGAGGGTGATAAGCCAACTCCTCACCGAACTGGACGGACTTGAGGAGCTACGCAATGTGGTAGTCTTAGCGGCCACGAATAGGCCCGATATAATAGATCCGGCTCTGCTGAGGCCGGGCAGGTTCGACAGGCTGATATACGTTCCTCCCCCGGACCTTGAGGCTAGGAAGGAGATCCTTCGAGTACATTTAAGGGGTAAACCCTTAGCCGAAGATGTGGATGTGGATAAGCTGGCCGAGCAGACTGAACATTATGTAGGGGCGGATTTGGAGGCCATATGTAAAGAGGCCTCGATGATAGCCATAAGGGAATATATAAATAGGGAGAAGCCCGATAAAGGAGTGAAGCCCAGCTTCAAAATAGAGATGAGGCACTTCGAGGAAGCCCTGAAGAAAGTTAAGCCCCTAGGGAAGTCCAGGCTCGAAGAGTACGAGGAGTGGGCTAAAGCCTTTGAAGGGTCTTTCCACTGACCCCTTTGAGCAAGCTTAAAATGGGGCTGAAGATGAGTACTGGTTTGAGAGGCTTGGAAGAGATGGGTGAAAGCGCTTCAGAAGGCATATCGTATATATGCGTGAACTGTGGATCCAGGGTAACCTCCGAGGAATTGGAGCTTACACCGGAGATTAAATGCCCTTTCTGCGGCTACAGGGTCCTTAAGAAGATGAGACCTCCGATAGTTAAGAGGGTTAAAGCCCGGTAAGACTCCATTTATCCCGCTGGGGGGGATCCCGCATGGCATCTCGAGACAAGTATGAGAGGATAATGGACATCTGTAAGAGGAGAGGGATCATGTGGCCCTCCTATGAGATATATGGCGGTTTAAGCGGCTTCGTGGATCTAGGCCCGGTGGGCGTCCTTATAATGAACCGGATAAAGGAGGAGTGGAGAGACCTATTCGTTAGAAAGCAAGGCAACGTGGAGATATCAACTCCCATACTGGCTCCCATGATAGTGTTCAAGGCTTCAGGCCATCTCTCTCACTTTAAAGATCCCATGGTGGAATGCAGCAGCTGCCACAGGAGGTTTAGGGGAGACCAACTCATATCCCAGGTCGGCGGCGAACCCCTTGAAGGCCTCTCCCTGAAGGAGCTCCAGGAGAAGCTTTCAGAATCAGATGTACGCTGCCCGGAATGTGGGGGGGAGCTCTCAAAACCTAGGTATTTCCTGACCATGTTCAAGACGGTTATAGGACCCTATAGGTCCTCCACGGGGTACGCTAGGCCTGAGGCGGCCCAGGGCATGTTCGTAGACTTTAAGAGGGTCTTCGAAGCGTCAAGGGAGAGGCTTCCAATAGGCGTAGCCCAGATAGGGAAAGCTTTGAGGAACGAGATATCCCCTAGACAAGGCCCGATCAGGCTTAGGGAGTTTACGATTATGGAGTTCGAGTTCTTCTACGATCCCCTAGAAGATAAGTGTGACAGGCTTATAGAGGTCCTAGATCGGAAACTGAGGATCGTGACATGCGATGAGAGGCTCTCCGGGAGGGAAGAGCCCATCGAGGCCACCGTTAGTGAGGCCTTGGAGAAGAATTATATTCGCTCCGAATGGATGGCTTACTTTATGGCCTTATCTACGGCATTCCTCGAGGGGCTTGGTATACCAAGGGATAAACAGAGGTTCCATGAAAAACTTCCATATGAAAGGGCTCATTACTCGAGGCAGACGTTCGACCAAGAGGTCCTCCTAGATAGGTGGGGGTGGACCGAGGTTGCAGGGTTCGCCCACCGATCCGACTACGACCTTAAAGGGCACATGAAGTATTCAAAGGTGGATTTAACGGTCTACAGGGCTGACCCCCCTCCAGGGAGGAGGATAATACCCCATGTGGTTGAGCCAAGCTTTGGGGCTGAGAGGCTTCTCTACGCCGTATTGGAGTACGCCCTAACAGAGAAGGGAGACAGGGTCATACTGGGTCTCCCGAGGAGAGTGGCCCCGTACCATCTAGCGGTCTTCCCCCTCTTAACCAGGGAGCCCCTGGCGATCAAGGCTAGAGAGATATATGAGTACCTGCTCGATAACAGGTTCGACGTCTATTACGATGAGAAAGGGTCTATCGGAAGGAGATACGCCCGGGCTGACGAGATAGGTATACCCTTAGCGCTCACAGTGGATTATCAAACCTTGGAAGATGAGACTGTGACCCTCAGGGATCGGGATACGTGGGGTCAGCTGAGGGTTCCAGTAAATGGTTTAGATGAAATACTCTTAAGGTATTACAGGGATAATAGTATCGATTTCAAGGGCTTAGAGAAGATCGTAGGGGGCTTGCCGGTAAGTGGTGTTCCCCACGGAGACAGAAGCTACTGTTAGGCGGCGTATCCTCCAGATATGTCAGGAATACGCGAGGTTGATAGTGGATATAGTCAGGGAGTTGTTCCAGATAATAGATGAGGCGTCGATGGATAAGATGAGTAAGGCGAGGATCCATAATGGAAACCTTTACTCCCTACTGGAGGAGTCTAGGGGGGTGAAGCTTAGGTTATTCGATGAGATATCCTCCGTTGGAACACTCCTCCTGAATAGGGAGGCTTTTCTAAGGCTGATATTCGAGTTGGAGAGGATAACCGACAACGCTGAAGCGACCGCCTACAGGCTCATGTATATCATTGATGGTAAAATAAAGGCGGATAAGGCTTACCTTAAAGACCTTGCAAATTTCTCAGCCAAGGTTTTAGATGAGACGGCGAGGGTTAGGGATATAATAATGGCTTTGATGTTCAATCCGGAGAAGGCTTTGGAGCTCAGCGGAATCGTCGAGAACCATGAAAAGGAGATAGATGTATCCCATAGGGAGCTGGATCTTAAGCTTCTAACATCGGTGAGAAACGTCTCCGTACTCCTCCTCTTAAGGGACATAGTTGATCGTATAGAGGCTATAAGCGATGTTGGCGTCGACGTGGTGGAGCTTATAAGGATGCTGGCGATATATGGGTGAGATGGATATGCCTATAGCCAGGGCGGAGCTTATCGGGGCCCGCCTCATAGTCTGGAGCCCCGAGGAGGGAAACCATCTTTACAGGCTAGGGTTCTTCGGTAAACCGGTGGGGGTCTCCAAGCCCAAGCCTGCAGAGAGGTTTGAAGCTCCTTTAACCTTGGATTTAATGGAGGGGATCTACCTCAAGGAGAGGGGTTTAATCGACGTATATGACCCGGTTACCGGCGGTAAGGTTGGTATAAGGCGTATGCTCAGACTTGCTGAAGCCAACTATAAGAACTTCTCTAAATCCTATAAGGTTTACCGGGAGCTGAGGGATAAAGGCTACATAGTCACGCCCGGCATAAAGTTCGGCTCGGACTTCGCCGTATACGAGAGGGGGCCGGGGATAGACCATGCCCCATACATAATCTCTGTGCGGGATAAAGGCGATGTGATGGACCCCTCAGAGATAGTTAGAGCAGGGAGACTTGCAACCACCGTGCGTAAACAGTTCATAGTAGCCATGCCGGACAGGGATTTAAGATTCTTCCTATTCAGATGGTTTAAGGCTTAACCTATGTAAAGCACACTCAACGGTTAATGTTTTGGATTTATGAGTTTACCAGCCGGCCTGCTGGATCAGCCTCCATCTATTCATGAACTTCTCCTTCATCTCCACGTATGGTTTGGGGATCTCCCCGGGCTCTTCTATCGATGAGACTTTTATAAGGTTCCTCTCAGCCTCCCTAAGCGACTCATATATTTTTTCCTTCATCACCACGGGGATGAGGGCGCCTATTCCAGGCCGTTCCTCTATAACCTTAACGGGCCTCTGATATATCGTCGCCCTAAGCTGGTTCCACCATTTAGTCTTAGACCCCCCGCCGGTTATCCTGACCTCGGATATCCTCTCCGGGAAGAGGTCCTCGAACAATTGAATATATGAGTCTTCGAATAACGTTAAGCCTGTAACTATCGCCCTTATCAGTCGCCCCTTAGCCCTTACATCTGGGATTTCATCTGGCCAAATCCTGATCATCGAGGCCCCTAGACTCGCATCATAGAAGGGGCTCCTATCCCCCTGGGGGAAATAGATGGGCTCCTCGCCGGGCTCTATGGGCTTGGCTAGATCCATCGCTTCAGCCACCGATAAGCCCATGATCTTCTTAGCAAACCATTCTAGGACGCCTGCAGTCACGGGAGCCGCACCTGCCAGGTAGCCTCTAAAAGGATGCTTATGATAGTATATGGCCTTATTAGGCTTCATCTCCCGGCTCACATATTTTATAGCTGTGGTAGTTCCGCAGGTGAAGCCGAAGTCACCCGTCTCAAAGCAGCCTATGGCCAGGGCCGCGGCGTTTCCATCGGTCATCCCCTGGTAAAGCTTAGCCTTTCCGACGCCTATCTTGAAGGCGAAGCTGCTCTCAGCCTCTCCTATATATGCTCCGCATTCAACTATCTCCGGGAGCAGCTCCAGAGGCACGCCCGCATCCATGAAGACAGGTTTAAACCAGTTGGGCCTCTCAAGGGTTATATCCTCGCCGAACTTGAGCGCGTTGGTCCAATCCGTCTTCACGTCAACCCATCTCATTCCTTCGGAGATATGCAAACGGTATAGAAGCCAGGTTGTGGGAGATAGGATCCACCTAACCCTCTTAAAGGCTTCAGGATTACCCTTTTTAAGTCTTATAATCTTCGGTAGAGGGGAGGTCGCCGAAACGGTTTCACCCTTCCAAGAGAGTTCCTGGGCTGAGGGGAACCTAGATAATTCGTCGGCCTCACTGATAGCCCTCTCATAATACATCTGAGGCGGGAAAATCGGCTTCCCATATTCGTCTACGAGGAGAGCCGTACCCGACGTGCTCTGAATCGTTAGAAGCTTCTCAGGATCCCTAGCTACCTCATCCGTTATAGCGGATTTAGCTGCATATTCTATAGCCTCAAGCCAATGGTCCGTTTCCTGCCGTTCTATCGGGGCCCTCCCGGAAGAGATCACTTCGCCCTCGACCGTATAGCACTCCATTCTAACTCCGGTAGTGCCCACATCTAAACCTATCAGAACCGTCATCCCTGCGCACCGACCAGCAATCCTATATTAAAGGCGGCATCTATAAATAAGGTTAACCTTAGAGAAAACGGTAGATAAAGTGGCTGAAGACTGCTCCAAAGTAGATAATACGGCTAAGCGTCTAGGCTCCACGTTGAAATCTCCTTCTATATATTTCATCCTTCGTTCCTTTGGCGGCTAAAGATTAGGTTGACCGATAAGGTACGGATAGATAGATGGAAATGAAGTTCATAATAGGATTCCAATCCTAGAAGGCGCCTGGTTAAACCACATATGGGGTTAGCCTAGCTTAAATAACTTGGCCATCCCCTAATTTCTTGATGAGATTAGGAGAAAGCTTTAATGGAGACGCCATACATGTATGTAGGGTGGTGGGATGGTAATGGAGACGAAGTTCAGTGAGCGTGAACTGGAAGAGATTATGTATGGTCATAGAGCGGATCCTATAATTATCCTCAAAAATACCTTAAGGGATATAATAAAAGAGCACCCGTTCCTTTGCCTAGCATTCACACTCGCGGTAGGAGTCGCCATAGGGGCAGCTATGGCGGGGACTAGAAGGGCCCAGTAGGATCTTGCCTTAAATTCAATCCGACCATCTCCTGAATGATCCGATTGAATTCAAGTCAGGTTTCTAGGAGAAAATTCCGTAGGTATTTAAAACCCTCTAGGAGAGCCACATGTAATATCCACGTATTGGCTTTCTCCGATAATGGTTTCCTAAGGTTTAATTAGGTTTATCCGTCCAATGTTGCAGAGGATGTTGGAGGTTTGCGCTTGGAAAAATCGAGGTCAATAACGGTGTTTGAAGGTAGGCTCTTCAAAGTTACTTTGGACAAAGTGGAGCTGCCCAATGGTGTAACCGTTGAGAGGGAGACCGTCCACCATAGGGGATCTGTGGGGATAGTGGCATTAACAGATGATGGGAGAATAGTCATGGTCAGGCAGTTCAGATATCCAGCCGGGAAAGAACTATTAGAGATACCAGCTGGCACTTTGGAGCCTGGTGAAGACCCTGTCCACTGCGCCGCGAGGGAGTTATCCGAGGAGACAGGGTATACCGCCGAACACCTAGAACCCTTAGGGGAGATTTTCCTAGCTCCCGGATACTGTACCGAAAGAATACATCTATTTCTTGCGAGGAGCCTGAAGACCGGGAGACAGCTAACGGACATCGATGAGAAGATAACCGTCGAGCTTATAGACGCCGAGGATATAGCCGATAAGATTCGTAGAGGAGAGATCGTTGATGCCAAGACCATTTGTGGCATCTACCTGGCGAAGCACCTAAAAACATGTAATTTTAACAATGTCAAAATTCAATATAACCCGGAGATCTAGGGGGGCCGTCTCCTATACGACCACTAGTATAGTTATATCGTTCACATTGGTTCCAGTGGGCCCCGTTATCAATAGGTCTCCCAGCTCCTTAAAGAAGCTGTATGAGTCGTTTCTCAGCAGATATTCTTCAGGTTTTAAACCCCTCCCTTCAGCTTTCTCATATGTGAAGCCGTCCACTATGGCTCCGGCAGCATCGGTCGGCCCGTCTAAACCGTCGGTACCGAAGGATAGGCAGGCTAAACCGTCTAAGCCCCTCAGCCTAATCGACGCTGAGAGCATGGCTTCCTGGTTTCTACCCCCCCTGCCTCCTCCCTTAACCGTGACTGTGGTCTCACCTCCAAGGATTAATACGCAAGGCTTAGGGATAGGTCTATCCGATTCAACTACCTCCCTTACGAGGGCCGCATAGAATAGACCCGCCTCCCTTGCCTCCCCCTCCATGAAAGAGGTTAAATGCAATGCGTTAAGGTTCTTACTCCTGTAGAAGTCCATCAGGGATGTGCATACACTCCTGTTAGAGCCAACTATCAGATTGTATACCTTTCCAAAACAGGGGTCTCCGGGCTTAGGCGTCTCGGCCTCTATTCCATTTAAGCCCTTAAGGATTAAGTCCCTCACGGTGGAGGGGGCTGAATCCCATATTCCATATCTTCGGAGAACCCTTAACGCGTCGCCGAACGTCGATCCATCCGGGACGGTGAGGCCTGAAGCGATTATATCTAGTGGATCCCCCACGACATCCGACAATATTAGGGATAAGACTTCGGCTGGATAGGCTCTCCTGGCGAGCCATCCACCCTTTATATGAGATAAATGCTTCCTGACGGTGTTCAACTCCGAGATCCCCGCTCCAGCCATCATTAAACTCATAGATACCTCTGCTTTCTCGTCTAAGCCGACCTCTCCCCGGGGCAAAGGCAGCATAGCGGATCCCCCGCCGGATATCAGGCATATAATGAGGTCATTGTCTCCCGCCTCATCGACTATATGAGCTATTTTTCGAGCTCCAGATAAACCCCCCTCGTCCGGGGTTGGATGCCCCGCCTCGTTGAGGAGGATCCTACTAACCTTGAATCGATGAGAAGTCCCCTTTAACACGTTTACAACTCCCCCAGTCAGCCATTCACCCATCAGGGATTCCATGAACTCAGCCATGCGGCCGGAAGCCTTCCCAGCACCAACCACGTATACGTGATTATACTTGGATAGGTCAAATTTCAAGCCATCCACCTCTAGAATGCTTCCTCTAAGCCTGACATGGCTCGCCAAGAAGATTGATGGATCGCTCGCATTTAGGACGTGGATCAACCCATCCAAGGCAATCCTCCTAGCCTCCCTAACCTTAGGGGTAGCGGAGTTCCCTAGAAGTCTATCTAATGAGTTCAAAGCGGCCATCTCGAGACTCCCTCGCAGTTCAATCTTATCTTACGACGTGGATTAGATATTCAGGCAATTAGTTAAAATAGGCTTACGATCAGATATGGGCACCATTTAGAGGGAGAGATTGATGATAATCCTTAATAAAGTCACGTGGAGCCGGACGGCCGCACCTCATCTGTTAAGGGAATTAGATAACTCCCTATAGGATGGGAGATACGTAAAAAATGAATCTCAGGCGATGCTTCCAGTTAGCAGGTAGCTATGGATCTAAAAGGGTTTTAAGCCGTTCCAGACGATTAGTATTACAAGCGATGTTTCTCTTTCAACTTCGACTTAACGTTAATATCATAGAGGTTCATGATTTCTAACGGGTATACACGATGGCCGGTACAGGATTAGTATATAGTAGGGAATACCTCAGGCATGATACTGGAATTTTTCATCCCGAGTCTCCTTCAAGGCTTGACAGGGCTTTGGAGGCCCTTAAGAGAAGTGGTATCATGGATAAAGATGAGGTTTCAATGGTGAAGCCTAGGATGGCGACTATAGATGAGATGCTAAGGGTTCACGATAGAGACTATTTATATCATGTCAAGTCTGTATGCGAGCAGGGTTTTAGGGAGCTCGACCCCGATACACCTGTGAGCAGGGAGAGCTTCAGGGTCGCCCTCCTAGCGGCCGGCGGCCTCTTAAAGGGATGTGAAGAGATCTTAGCGGGGAATCTCCGTAATGCCTTCGCGTTGGTTAGGCCTCCAGGCCATCATGCAGGGGTGAGAGGGCGGGCCTTAACCGCTCCCACGAATGGCTTCTGCATATTCAATAACATAGCGGTAGCCGCTAAGAGCCTCATCGAGGATAAGGGATTCAAGAGGATCCTTATTTTAGATTTGGACTGCCACCATGGGAACGGCACCCAGGAGATATTCTATAAGGATCCTTCCGTATTATTTATAAGCCTGCATCAGAGCGGGGCGACGATATATCCCGGTACCGGGTTCCCATCGGAGATAGGGGAAGGGGAAGGTAAGGGGTTCAACGTGAACCTTCCACTACCTCCGGGTTCGGGGGACGATGTATACCTTAAAGCGTTCAGGGAGGTGGCTGAAGGGCTGAGCGAGCTCTTCAAACCCGAGTTTATACTGGTCTCCGCTGGATTCGACACCCATAAGAGGGATCCCGTGACCCATATGAACCTGACCTTGAGCGGTTATAGGGATCTGTATAGTTCAGTAGTGGGTTTGGCTAGAAGCCTATCTCACAACCGTTTAGCCGTGACCCTGGAGGGCGGATACGGCGACTTCTTCGGTGAATCAGTGGCAACTGCAGTTGCATCGATGGCGGGCTTAGACTCAACCCCTACTGAGCTGGCTACCGAAAGCAGCGATGCGATCAAAAGGAAGGTGGACAGCCTCATAGAGGAGGTTAAGGGGATCCTGAGGCCTTACTGGGCTTTATGAGCGTCTTGGAATATGAAGGAGCAGCACGTGTCGTGGATCATTGGCTTCAACCCTATCCCAGGCAGCTGCCTATAAATTTCTTCGCTGGGGTAGGCTAACCCGTTTACCCCAGCTCTCACCGCTAAGGAGTCGAGGGCTCTCCTATATGCTTTTAATGGGCGCACGCATCCCAACGCGATGGGAACATGCGCCGCGGCAACCCTGGCATGCGCGATTATCTCGGCCACATCCATGGGATCCGGGGGCTTAACCTCCTTCATGGGCGTACCTTTGAAAGGAGTAAATACTATGAAGACTAAGGCTGCAGGATCATAACTCAACGCCACTTCTAAGGCCCTATACTCCCCTAGGATCGCCCCATAGTATAATCCGACGTTGATGTGGGGGACGAAGCTTAAACCAATGGATGACATGAACCTCATCATCCGCTCATAATCCTCTACAGTAGCGCGTAGATGGTAAATCTCCCGGATGATGAGATCAGATCCCATAAGGTCGAAGGAGACCACGTCCACCCCTGCATCCGCGAGCCTCTCCAAAGTCTCAGGAGAGGCTAAACCTGTATGGACGACCATCTTCAACCCTGTTTCACGTTTCACCTCCCTTATCACCTCTATGAAGCCGTTTAGGGGCACGGAGCCCTCCGGGGAGCAGCCGCCGCTTATGAGGCATCCTGCTCCACCACGCCTGTGAACCTCGAAGCACAGCTCCCTAAGCCTCTCAGGGGTCGGTGTAGGGGTCATATATCCTAGAAGCTTGCCAAAGCAATGCTCACATTTTAAAGCGCATGCATCGCCGGTTATAGAGAACGAGGGAAAGCCCCGGGGCTTATAACCTTTATTAGGAGGGGAAAATGGGCTGAAGCTTGGATAATATAGGTGGAGTTCGTCGCCGAAAACTTTGATGCGATTCCTAAATGCATGATCGAGGATGAACCTTAACCCTTCCAACTCCAGCTCAATCCTTAATTAATGCCTAGTGAAGTCTATTTCCTTAAGGGAGCTGCCCAAAGACCATGGGAAACCCAGAGCTTATAAGATTATCCATTGGAAGCGCCGTTAAGTTAGGCCTTTTAAAGGGGAGGCTGGACGCGGATCCTACAACATTGTATATGATGACTTATACAGAGGGGAGATGCAGCGCGAACTGTGCCTTCTGCGCTCAGGCGAGATCCAGTAAGGCCCCTGCACTCATGCTCTCAAGGGTTACGTGGCCACCCTTCCCATTCGAAAAAGTATTGGACCGGATTAAATCCGAGGATTTTATGGAATGCTTCAGGAGGATATGCGTCCAAGCTTTGAATTATCCTGGGGTGGCCTCAGACCTGATCGGGATCATCAGGGGTATCAGGGCTGTTTCAGATAAGCCGGTATCCCTCTCCTGCCAGCCCATGAGCGAACGCTTCATAAACGACATGGCGGAGGCGGGGGTTGATCGCATCTCGATAGCTTTGGACGCGGCATCCAAGAGCTTATTTCAGAGGATTAAGGGGGAGGGCGTCGACGGGCCATACCAGTGGAGGAGCCACGTAGAGAACCTGCTAGCAGCAGTTAGGATACTCGGAAGAGACAGGGTTACGACACATCTAATCGTAGGCTTAGGGGAAACCGATCGGGAACTCTTAGAGCTGGTTCAGAGCCTCAAGGATTCAGGGGTGAACCCCAGCCTTTTCGCGTTTACACCCATTAGGGGCACCCTCCTAGAAGGGAAGGGGCCGCCGCCCATAGAAAGGTATAGGGCTATCCAGCTGTGCTGCCACCTTTTGTTGAAGGGGAGGATAAGGGGGGTAGACATCACATATAACGGTGAAGGAATGCTTACGGGGATTAAGATGAGCTCTAGAATAAGGGATCTGGGAGACTCCGAGGCCTTCATGACCATGGGATGTCCTGGATGCAATAGGCCCTTCTATAACGAGGAGCCTAGAGGCCCAATATATAATTATCCAAGACCATTACTTGATTCGGAGTTTAACGAGGCGATCAGAGCCGTAGAGAACTATATGAAGGCCAACCGGTCAGGACGGCGAGTATGATCTATTTTTTCTTGAGATCCATCACGACGTGGTAGAGGTTTCCCTCAGCCCTAACCTTTAGTGGATAGCCTGCCTTCTCGAAGAGCCTCAGCATACGCTTATTATCGGATAGGATCCAGGCTGTAAACCCTTTTACCCCCCTCCTGATAGCAATCTTCATTAAATAATTGAATAGGGCGGTGCCTAATCCTTTACCCTGCCATTCATCCTGGACTGCTAAGGCCACCTCCGCATAGTCTGTGGAGGGATCCAATATGTATTGGCCTATCCCCACTATGTTCTCCGTAGCATTCTGTTTTACAGCTACTATTGTCATCTCATTTTTATAGTCGACGTTCACGTACCTAGCGGCGGTTTTCATGGTCATGGCTTTTAAGCCTCCGAAATATCTATGGTATATTGTATCTTTGGAGAAGCTGTAGAAGAGCTCATGCTTCATAGTTACGTCGGATGGCTTTATAGGCCTTAACAATAGGCGTGTTCCATCTCCTATCGTAATATAGGTCTCCAGTTCCCTGGGGTATCTGGACTTCGGATATTTGAAGTCTTCGGGGAGTACGTAATGCCTTCTCTTAGCCCATGCTAGGAGGCGCGACCTAAATTTAGGGTGAGCTATCTCTATCAGAGAGAGGGCCCTCTCCCGTATGGTTCGCCCATGAAGGTAGGCTATCCCGTACTCTGTTACCACGTAATGTACATCCCCCCTGGTTAATACGACTCCGGCTCCCTCGCTGAGCTGTGGGCGGATCCTAGAGATATTCCCTCCCTTAGCGGTTGAAGGGAGCACCGTGATGGGTTTGCCGCCCCTAGATCTAGCGGCCCCCCTCATGAAGTCAGCCTGCCCCCCTAATCCGCTATAGAATACGTGGCCTAAGGAATCCGAGCAAACCTGGCCGGATAGGTCGACCTCCAAGGCCTGGTTGATGGCCACCATCTTCTCATGCTGGGAGATTATGAATGGATCGTTCACATAGTCTTCTTGATGGAACTCCACCATTGGATTATTATCTATAAAATCATATAGGCGTCTGGTCCCCATCGCGAATGAGGCGACGATCTTACCCTTGTTCAAAGTCTTACAGGCGTTAGTTATTACCCCCTCCTCGACGAGATCCACTATACCCTCAGTGAGGAGCTCTGTATGGACTCCAAGATCACGTTTATCCTTCAGGAATTCGAGCGTTGCGTCAGGTATACTTCCTATCCCCACTTGGAGGGTGGATCCATCCTCAACTAGGCGAGATACATATTCTCCTATCTGTTTTGAAACCTCATCCTGGGGAGGCCTAGGAGCTTCAAGTATCGGCTCCTCATGCTCCACCACCACGTCTATATCATCGACGTGTATGAAGCTGTCACCCAATACCCTGGGCATCCTAGGATTTACCTGTGCTATCACCATATGGGCAGCCTCAGCCGCGGCCTTTGTGATATCCACAGATACTCCTAGGCTGCAGAACCCGTGCTCATCCGGTGGAGAAACCTGGATGAGGGCTACATCTATATCTACCCTCCCAGCCCGGATGAGTCTAGGGATATCCGATAAGAATATCGGGGTGTAATCAGCCTTCCCCTCAGCCACCGCCTGCCTAGTGTTCACTCCGACGAAAAAGGCGTTAAGCCTGAAGCGATCAGTGTATATAGGCTTAGCATACGGAGCTACACCCAACGTATGGATATGTAATATCTCGTTGTCGAGGAGGTGCTCCCCACGTTCCACCAAACCTTTAACCAAGTATTGAGGTTCGCCGCAGGCTGATCCCACGAATATTTTATCCCCTACTTTTATCAGGTCTATGGCCTCATCGAGCTCCCTAAGCTTCTTTCTATACGAGGACTGCCATGAAACTTTACTCTTGTAAGATGCCTGAGCCAGCATCCACCCCCTCCTTCAATGGTCTAGATGCTTTCCCCCTTTTATATAACTCTGGGGCGGGCATATAGGCCACGGTGGAAGGTGATGGATCCCCTTCAACCCCCACCTTAGAGGAAACATTCCCTCCTATCGAGGAACCTTCTTCTGACGAGATGTTAATAGGCACCCCCTTAAGCTCCAAGTAATTCCCCTATGTCGAGGTTATCCCAATAGAGTTTCTTTAAAGTTTCTATCCTACGGCTATCACTGGGGAGTATCCTACCGCGTACTGAATTAGCTATTTGCAGCGTGGTATACGTGTCGTAGGATACTAGTATTATCGGGATCGACAGCTCATCAGCCCTAGGTAGGATTTTTATGCTTGGGTAGATGCCTCCGGTAAGTATTATCCCTGAAACCTGGGCTTCCAAGGCTGTCAAAGCGAGATCCGTGCGGTCGCCGCCGGTGATTACCACAGAATTACGGGATCTCCTTATAAACTTGGCCGCGTTCTCTACTCCCATAGCCCCGATCACGACATTTTCTGCAAGCTTATCCATCCCGGTTTCCCCAGCCAAAACTTCGCCCTTCAGTTCATTGTTCAGGTCTCTAATCGTGGGGGACAGGAGCTCGCTTCTTTCGGGAACTACGCCTGAAACCTCGATCCCGTTCTCCCTTAAGATTTCCTTGTATCTCGTCCTAGCCCGATCGACCTTTAGTTCAGGAACCCTATTGAATATTACAGCTTCCACCTTGGAATCGAATCGCCTACAATAACTGTCTAATACGATTATATCGTCTATTATCTGGTCATTCTCGGGCCTCGCCACTAGGACTATTTTAGCATTTATCAGGCTTGAAAGGATTGGCGCTGAAGCGCCTATGGAAGCTCCGAAGGATAAACCCTCAACCCCCTCCAAGATTAAGAGGTCGTGAAGCCTAGTAAGCTGCCCTACGCGTTCCCTTATCTGCCGGACTACTCCTTGCATATCGATCCCGTTTATGTCCAGCAGATCCTGGGAGTCGACGTGGAGGATTGGGGAAGCCTCCTCAAGACTTATATTCAAGAAGCTCTTCATCACAGCAACGTCTGGGTCTAAACCCTCAATAGTAGTCTTGGATGAGGCCACCGGCTTAAAATATCCCACATCCATACCGGTGCTTAAAGCCTTCAAAGCCATGGCGAGCGATAAGGTTGTCTTACCATCTCCACCTTTATTTGAAGTTATGTAGATTATCCTACGCATCTAGGGTCACTTTCCAACATCTTAATCTATTGCCCAAATATAATATATTACAATCTGATGGTTATTTTAATATCCAGGGCTTTACAGCCTTCCCCCTTGGAATATACGAATATGGGATTCATATCGAGTTCAACTATATCTGGAAAATCTGTTACGAGCCGCGATATAGCTAATATGGCCTTAACAACTGAGTCTACATCGGATGGAGGCTCCCCCCTCACTCCTTTCAAGAGGACGTATGCTTTAGTACTCTTAACTATCGAGTAGGCCTCCTCCAAAGAGATTGGGCATAAACCGAAGGCTACGTCTCTAAGGAAGTTAACGTATATCCCGCCTAATCCAAACATTAGGAGGGGACCGAATTGAGGATCCCTAGAGACTCCCACTATAACCTCTTTCCCGGGTTTAGCCATCTCCTGCAAGAAAACTCCCCTTATACGGGCTTGGGGCATCAACAGCCTACACCGATCGATTATTTTCCTGAACACCCCTCCGACCTCATCCAATGCCTCTACACCTAACGCTACGCCGCCTACATCGGTCTTATGGAGTATATCTGGAGAGACCACCTTCATAGCTATGGGGAACTTAAGGGATGAGGCTAACTCGAAGGCTTCTTTCTCATTAGTGGCTACGCCACCTTTAGGCGTATCGATCCCATAAGCCTTGGCGACCTCCAAGCACTCATCTATGGAAAGGTTCACGCGGCGTTCAAAAACGGCCCTTTCAATTATCGATTTAACCCTTCTTTTATCTGCCTGAATGAAAGGATAGGTTTCAGGCGCATACGAAGTTATGAAAACTCGATATTTAAACATTTTTTCAAGTATGCTTACGGCCAACTCCGGAAATGGTAGGTTGGGTATCCCCATTCTAGCTAGACGTCTGATGGGCTTGGATCTATGGTCGAGCCCCATGAATACCGTGAATAAAGGTTTATCCACGGTCTCTGAAATCCTTAAAATTGCCTCAGCTATCCTATCGGGGTCCGTCATCGCCTGAGGCGTTAAGATTGCGATGGCTGCATCTACGTTATTGTCTAACAAACCCTCTTTTAGGGCTATGTAATAGCGTTTATCATCCGCATCCCCTAGGACATCCACAGGGTTATGGCAACTCGCTTGAGGGGGTAGGCTCCTCCTGAGCCTCTCAACGGTTTCAGGGTTCAGAGAGGCTATTCGCAGCCCGGCCTTCTCGCAGGCGTCCGCGGCTAAAATGCCTGGACCGCCGCCATTAGTAACTATGAGAACGCGGTCTCCCCTAGGCAGAGGCTGTTTTGAGAAGGCCACCCCTAAATGGAGGAGCTCCTCCAGGTTCTCCGCCTTTACAACACCTGCCTTCCTAAAGGCTGTTTCATATGCCACCGCCGAGCCTGCAAGGGAGCCTGTATGGGAGGAGACGGATCTTACCCCTGCCTCAGTGACCCCGGCCTTTATGGCGGCTATGGGTTTCCCCATTGAGACACTTTTACATACTTTTATAAACCTCTGCCCATCCTTGACGCCCTCGATATAGAGGAGTATAACCCTCGATGAGGCATCCCTCCCCAACGCCTCTATGAAGTCTGATTCGGTTAGATCAGCTTGGTTTCCCAAGCTTATGAGGTGGGAGAAGCCTATCCTCCTACTCTTAAACCAGTTGATGAATGAACTGCATATGGCTCCACTTTGTGAGATTACGGCGATCTCCCCTTTTAGGGGAGCCGAGGCGGTGAAGGAGGCGTTGAACCCTGATGCAGGACTCACTATGCCTAGGCAGTTGGGGCCGAGCATCCTCATCCCATGGGCTTTGCATATAGAAACGAGTTTATGCTCCAACTCTGCCCCCTCCCTTCCGGCCTCGCTGAAACCCGCCGTTATCACTATGAGCCCCTTAACACCTTTTCTCCCACATTCCTCAGCCGCCTTGAGCGTTAAAGGAGCAGGCACAGCCATCAAGGCCAGGTCCACGGGCTCTTCAACAGATAGGATCGATGGATATGCGGGGATACCCAGGATCTCAGATGCATTAGGGTTTACCGGATATATTCCGCCCCGATATTTAGAATTAACTAGGTTCTTCAATACCTCATATCCTACTTTACCTGGGTTACGGCTTGCACCTATCACGGCTATGGATCTGGGGGCTAGGAACTCGTCAAGCATCTTCCATCATTGGGACTATTAGGTAACCCCTAAGGATTAAATGTATTCCTAATCAGAAACCACAAATAATTAATTTAATTACATCTTAAAATAGGGTTTTAAGGGGATCGCTGGGATCCCCGGAGCTCCTCCACCTTCCTCCTCAGGAGCTCCACCACCTCCGGGTTGCTCAGCGTGGTTATATCTCCTACATCCTCGCCTTTAGCTAGTCTCTTTAGGATTCTGCGCATTATCTTCCCGCTCCTCGTCTTGGGGAGATCCTCCGCGAATATTATTCTTTCAGGTCTAGCGGTCGGACCTATAGCCTTCTCCACGAGTTTCACCAGCTCTCTGGCTAGGTCTTCGCTTGGCTCTCTCCCTTTAACTACTACGAATGCTAGGGGGACTTCTCCTTTTATGGGATGGGGTAATCCCACCACGGCGCTCTCAGTTACGGCTTCATGCTGATTGATGGCGTTTTCAACCTCAGCCGTCGCAAGCCTGTGGCCTGCAACCTTTAAGACGTCGTCTATCCTTCCTGTCAGCCTAATGTTCCCGAACTCATCATATATCCTGGCTCCGTCGCCTGTAAGGTAGTATTTCTCCCCGAACCTGCTGAAGTATTGATCCCTGTACCTCTGCGGGTCTCTGTATACGTCCCTCAGCATCCCCGGAGCGAAAGGCTCTACTTGTACGAGGTATCCCTCGTGCTCCTCCTTTCCTTCCTCGCTCAGTATTTTATGCTCAGTTCCTGGGAAACTCCTTCCAGCTACCGTAGGTATGAAGGGCCCTATTCCAGGCAGGGAATTTATCAAGGTTCCACCGGTCTCGGTCTGCCACCACGTATCTATTATCGGGCATCTTCCCCCGCCGATGTTTTTGAAGTACCACATCCAAGCGTCATAGTCTATGGGTTCACCCACAGTTCCGAGTATTCTTAAGGTGCTGAGGTCATGCTTCCTAACCCATTCTTCACCCCATCTCACGAACATCCGAATAGCCGTGGGGGCGGTGTAGAACACGGTGACACCATACTTCTCCACGATCTCCCACCAACGGTCTGGTTTCGGATAGTCTGGTGCCCCTTCATAAACTATCATTGTGGCGCCGTTCATCAAAGGGCCATAGCATCCATAGGTGTGTCCTGTAATCCAGCCTATGTCGGCTGTGCACCAGTATACGTCCTCGTCGTGAAGGTCGAAATCCCACTTAGTCGTCCAATAAGCTTGGGTTGCATAGCCGCCCGTGGAGTGTACTATCCCCTTTGGTTTACCCGTTGTACCACTCGTATAAAGGGTGAAAAGGATGTCTTCGCTATCCATTACCTCAGGTTTGCATTCAGGGGATGCATCCTTCATGAGGTCGTGCCACCAATGGTCTCTTCCCTCAACAATTTTGACGTTGTTGCCCGCCCTCCTCACTACCACGACGTCCTTGACGGTGGTCCCCTCTACGGCCTCGTCAGCTTTCGATTTAAGGTCTGATACTTCCCCCCTCCTATAGTAGCCGTCGGCCGTGACCAATACTTTAGGCTCGGCGTCCAGCAACCTGCTTTTAAGGGATTCGGCGCTGAAGGCGGAGAATACGACGCTGTGGATGGCTCCTATCCTCGCGCATGCGAGCATGGCTATATGGACTTCGGGGATCATGGGTAGATAGATCCCGACCCTATCCCCCTTTTTAACCCCCAACTTCTTGAGTACGTTAGCGAACTTGTTAACCTCCCTGTACAGGTCATGGTAGGTTAATATCCTGTTTGGCTCGTCGAAGGGCTCCGGCTCCCATATTATTGCAGCTTTGTTACGCCTCCAAGTTTCAACGTGTCTATCAACCGCGTTGTAGCATACGTTAAGCTTTCCGTTTATGAACCATTTATAGTATGGGGGCTCCCAGCGGTAGGGTTCATCCCATTCCTTGAACCACGTAAGCCCTTCCTTGGCTAGTCTGCTCCAAAAGGCTATTTTATCTTTGGCAGCCTCTTCGTAGATGGATTCATCGTTAACCCATGCTACCCTCTTCATTTCTTCGGAAGGCCAGAAATAACTATCCCTTTTCGGATCCTTTACGACCCATACTCCGCCTTTCTTCACCATTATTATTCACCTTTGCCGGTTATTTCTACTGGAGTACTTCTCCTCCGGTGCGGATAAAGGATAAATATATTATTTAAGCATTTTCGAGGGAAGGGATGAAGTTGAGATGTCTCGAGGGTTATCTTAAGGGAACCTGTACCTCCACTTGGATATTATGCCGTGGAACGGGCAGTACCATTGGTTCGATGGAATCCAGTATAATAGATGTCCACAGTAAGGGCAGAGATATGCCCTAGGAGGCGTTTGAGGCTTTAAAGGTACCAGCTTATAGGCGGGGACTGGTACTGGGACTGGATAGATCAATGCCATTACGGATCATCTCCATCCTATTCATTTTTCTAAACGGTTTAAATTAAGATTTTTGATGCATACTGCTCAATTTTAACACAATTCCCTACGGGTCTTATGCTCCGAAACGGTTCAACGCAGCCGATAAAAGGAGAAAGGAACCGGAGATCATCGATGCCAGACCTAAATCCCTAAAGCTTCCACCGCCATCCCTGACGAGCTGCACCACAAGTTTAGGGGAATATCTCACATCCTCTACGTAGAACCAGTTCATATATTCTACTCGGTATCCTATCCCGCTCCCCTCACCAGCGTCTTTCAGTAACCATCCATAATTTGGTTCTCCCAACTCATACCATGCCCTAAGGTCTTCGGTCACCACCCAGGCGTTCCATGAGCCTGGATGTTCAAAACATACCTTAACATTCGACGGGTTAAAGTCTCCTCCCGGAGCGTTCCATAAAGATTCCGGGAAGGTGGAGTAACTCCAATAGGTGAAACTCCATCCCATCCAATCCCTATTTATACGGTTCACGTAGATGAGCCTAGTCAGAGATGGGGTAGGCCGCCACTCCCCCTTCTCCTCATCCCAGATATAAGTGCCTATTACGTATAGCTCAAGGTGGGCCTCCTTGACACGCCATCCCTTAGGTATCTCCGAAAGATCGAACTTGAGTAAGCCCCTCTCATCGCTGGGCTGCCCCCCATCAGTTCTAAATCCGGAAGATACGATTAAAGGCTGCTCTATGCTGGAATAGTCGTTACCCCTCATTATGGAGATATTATTGGAAAGGCATGGTTGGATCACGACGGTTTCCTCTGGAGTGCCAGCTAAAACTATAGATATTGGGGCGAGCATTAATACGATCCCCATCGTCAAGAGTATTCTCTGCACTGTTCCCCCATGCATAATGTTACGCCTCTACACTCATCGAGTTAAGTAAGCTGCTAAGAGCAGAAATAATCCTAATAGCGTAGATGCGAAGCCCACAATAAGCCAGGCAATCCATGGTTGAAGGAACTTTGAGAGGAAATAATAGAAGCCTATCCATAGGAATATGATGCCTGCCGCTAATACTATCACTCCCGCTAGGGCTAAGATTATGATCCTGAGCAGCCTCATTAATCCCTTCCTCACACCTGTGACGAAGGCCCTCTGGATTTGCTCCGCTAGGATCCCTAAGAGCCTATTTTTCCATGGGCCTCTGCCGTCTGAGGTCATCTTCTTCACCGCCATCTACCTCTTGTCTAGATGGATATATAAAATTATCAGCCTTAAACTCCACCCGGATATTGGACAGAGCCGTGTAAGTCCGATTGGAGGCTGCTTGGATAACCCTAATAGACTTCACGGAGGGGTTAGCCGTCCATTTAACCTGCAACCTGACTTTTACCCCCCCAAAGGCTCCTATCCGTCTTAAATATGGGGCGGTAGCACACGCCGTAATGGATTAAACCATCCCTCCCCTCAATCGACATCCTCCTTATCACGGCCTCAAGCTCCAAGCCTTCTCTTAAATCGTCCTGGTTACAGTCCACGAGGAATACGTAGCCTTTCTTGATTATATCATACTTCGATAGCAGTCTCCCCCTTAAAGGTACCTTCAGGTACTCGACTAGTCTAGCCTTTGTAGGGAGCTCATGGATCACCAGGGGGCCCTCGCATTCCCATTCGAGGCATTTATCTCTAGGGGGATAGTAGATCCTCCTACAGCCCTCGCAGATCTGCAGTTGGATGACCGAATCAGTTAATGGCTCCACCTTCCCTATGATCCTTGGATAAGGAAGTGTGCGTTTCCCATCCGCAACGTGATACTTCATATATTTCTCGTATAGAGGAATGGTTATCTCATATCCACGTTTTATATAATCTTCAACCCCTGGGACACGCCCCCTCCTCTCCGGGAGGAGATCCCTGGTCTTAAGCCACATTGCTATCGCATATGCCCCTGATCCATAGGAGACAGCCAGCACATCCTCTCCAGGCTTAGCCTTGTCAAGGATCGAGGCCGTTCCTATCATGGTTGAGGCGGAATAGGTATTACCTATCTCTACCACTTTAAGCCACGGCATCACCTTTTCCTGGATCTCCTCCTTCGTAAGCTTCGCACGTTCCCGTACATCTCCTTCAACTATATACTCCCCGGGGGATTCTAACAGGGTTCTACAAGTCTTAAGGGGCATATAGCCTGAAGGTTGATGAAACGTTATGTAGTCGAAGTCTGAGAGGCTCAGGTCTTTATGCCTCTTTAAAAGCGTGGATATTGCCCCCGTCACATGCCTTATATATGATTCAACGGTTGTTTTCCCGAAGTGTCGTGGAACAGGGTAACCTTCCCTCCTCCAGAAGTCCATAAATAGGCTCGAGTAAGGGGCCATGTCCACTATCTTAGCTACGCTCTCCTTCTCGTTTCCTAGCAGGAAAGCTGCCGCCCCTGCCCCGGTAGCGTACTCCAGCGGATCCCCTTTCGGAGCCTGAGCGATATCCGAGCCGATCGCTAAGCCATACTTAACCTCACCGGAAGATATCTGGGCCCTGATAAAGTTGACTGCTTGAAGCCCGGCATTACATGCGCCCTCTATATCTGAGACGTATACTTTCGTACCTATGCCCATGAACGAGGCGACATGCCTCGCCGTGGATCCCACAGCGTAAGGCTTAGACTCGGAGCCTACGATTACAGATCCTACATTCTCAGGCTCAACTTCCCCCATGATTAGAGCGTTCTCAGCAGCCTCGGCTGCTAAGGTCGTGGCATCCTCATTTGGATCAGCCACCGCCTTATATCTAAGGAGGAGGCCATCTCTGACCTTAGCCATCAACTCCTGAAGATCCTTTCTACCCTTCTCACGCCTCTCAACTATCTTTAAAGTATCAACTCTACTAACGGGTACATATACGCCGTATCCTACGATACCTACATCGGCCAATCCCATACACCCCCTCTCCCATTAAAGGATTTCGACACTAAAAATCTATTGAGCTGTACCGCATCTATCGCAGAATTTGGCTTTAGAAGGAAGCCTCGCGCCGCATCTAAAGCAGAATTTCCAACCCTCCTTTTCTAGCCCTTCCTCCTCGACTCTCCTTACGAGATTATTAACCTTAATATAATTATAAACTTTCCTAGTGACATCGGCGAAGCTCACATAGGAGCCTGGAGGGACATCGAGTATCTTCGATAAATTTTCATCGACCATGATATCTTTCTTCGTGAAACTATTCATACCCTTTCCCATAGCTACTCGAACTAAGAGCTATAAAAGTTTGAGGGTTTTGGGCGGCTTCACTTGATGAAACCTCCATCCTGACCGATGACGATCCTAGTCGGTGTACTGTTGCTTACCTTTACCCCTTCCCCATATTCATCTTCCTATCAGTTTCCCACCGTCCAAAGGGATTGGTCATATCCCTCGGCCTCTGTTAGAAACCATCTAATTATGGATGGATCTCTCGAGCGCCTTCAAGAATACGCTCTGATGGCCATTTATCCTCTAGGATAAAAAGGATAATGGTCAACCAAAAAATATATCTTTCAGAAATTATTAGCCTTTAGGGGGGTCCACATGAATCTAGCTAAGCTCAGGGCCTCTATGATAGGTACTTTAGCCGCGCTGATAGGCCTATCTACCCTTATCCTAGCGGTCATTCTTTCCCTGCTGGGCATTATGAACCTCGCTGCATTAATCAGCTTCGTAGTAATGTTTAATGTGATTCAATGGCTCATTGCTCCATACATTATAGACGCGATGTATGGGGTAAAGGAGATGCCTGAAACAGTAAGTCCCAAGCTCCACGGCATGGTCCAGAGGCTTTGTAGAAAGATTGGAATCCAAACTCCCAAGTTGATGCTCTCGAATATCCCAATACCAAACGCCTTCGCATATGGCTCCCCCCTCACGGGCAGTAGGGTGGCATTAACCAGGGGGCTACTTGAAACCTTGGAGGAAGAGGAGGTTGAGGCAGTAATTGGCCATGAACTGGGACATATCAAGCATAAAGACATGCAGGTTATGATGTTCGCATCGGTGATCCCCGCCATATTCTATTATATAGGATACTCCCTGATATACTCAGGATGGCAGGGTGGATATGGAGGTAGGAGGGATAGAGACCAGGGAGGGGCTGCACTCCTAGGCCTAGGAGCCTTAGCGGCTTATTGGATATTAAACCTTTTCGTCTTGGGCTTAAGTAGGCTCAGGGAGTACTACGCCGATAGGTTAAGCGCGGAATCCGTAGAAGATGGGGCGAGAAAGTTGTCGGAGGCCCTGGCGAAAATATCATCTTACACGGGTAAAATCAAGCGTAGATATGGAGGATTAGGCAGCCTTGGAAGCTTCAAGGCATTATTTATAGATGATCCGGATAGAGCGGAGATCAATACGGAATTACTCTCAATGGGGGCACCCCGTGATGAAGCTCTTGTCCGTGAAATACTTGAAAGGAGGGTTACCTTAACCGATAGGATAATGGAGATACTCTCAACCCATCCAAACATAGTGAAGAGACTTAGAGCCCTCCAGGAGCTGCAGAGATAGGTTCGCCCATCCAATAATATGATCAGCATTCCTAGATGAACGAGTTCGTGATGAACACATATGCCCCATTACACTTAAGGTATTAGCTTTAGCCTCGCAGCCCTACTCTCTCCTAAGGGCTTCCACGGGGTCTAGCCTGGCAGCCCTCCAGGCCGGGTAGGCTCCTGAGAGGATGCTTAAGACTACCGTGAAGATCCCTACATAGATGAATATTTCAGGTCTGAATATCGGTGGGGTATATGGTATGGCGAAGAGCTCCGTATATGCATGCTCCCTGAACTTTCCCATGGCCAATGAAAGGACATGGGCTAGTATTACTCCGAATATGTTCCCGATGGTACCGCCTATCACTCCTACGATCGCGGCTTCTCCTAGGAACAGGCTCATGACATCCCTGCTCTTGAACCCTAGAGCCTTTAATAATCCTATCTCTCTAGTCCTCTCCAAGACGGATGTGTAAAGGGATGCTAGAATACCCACTGCCGCGACTACGAGGGATACGGCGGCAACGCCGCTCATCATCAATTCTATGGAGCCCATCACGTTCTGGGCTGTCTGAATAATCGTCTTAGCCGAGTATATCTCCAGGCTGGTTGTATATATCCTCCTTATGTCTTCAACCACCTTATCTACAAGGTTTTGATCTTCAACTACTATGAATATGCCGTCGTAGACGCCTTTCCTCTCGAAGAGCGAGTTCGCCGCTGGAAGCGATATGCTGGCCATCCTGTCGATTGGGATGAAGAAAGTTGAGGTTCCCACGTATTCCAGTATGCCCTTAACCCTAAACGAGCGTTTCTTCAGAACCTCCCTGCCCCCCTCTTCGCCACTATAATATATGGTTATTGATTCGCCATAGGATGCGAAAGGCCTAGACTCCCCCGAGGGGTAGGCCACAGAGTATCCTAAAAGGATTCCCGTCGAATCCTGGTAGCCTATGAGCCTCCCCTGGCAGACCCTAATGCTTGGAAATATCAAGGATAGCTTTGACTGGTCTATACCGATGATAGGCACCTGCCTGGATTCCCCGTGGGCCTCCATCAGGACTAGGTTTTGAATGAACGGAACAGCTTCTAAAACGCTTTCTACATGGGAAAGCCTATCCCTCACCGTTTCCGTCATCCTAAAAGAACTTGAGGCTGGTAGGACTATCACGACGTTCGCCCCTAATAGCCCGAATTGTCCTACGACATACCTGTAGGTCCCCGCCGTCATGCCTCTAAGGGCGGTGACCAGGCTGGCCCCTATGACCACCATCAGGATCGTTAACGCTGCCCTAACCCTTCTCTCCATGAGGGCGTCGGACGATAAACGAATTATATCGGTGAACCTCATTTTAGGGGCGCTCCTTTATATTCGTCTCCTCCCTCTTTACGCGCCCATCTCTGAGGTATATTGTCCGTTCGGTGGCCTTGGCTACTTCCGGGTCATGGGTAACTATTATCACGGTCGTGCCCATGACCTTATTAATGGATTTTATGGAGGATATTATCTCCTTACCCGTCCTTGTATCAAGGTTTCCGGTGGGTTCATCCGCTAGGATTATTGAGGGGCTTGTAACCAGCGCCCTGGCTATGGCAACCCTCTGCTGTTCGCCGCCGCTGAGCTCCGTAGGTCTCCTGTGCATCTTATCCTCTAATCCTACAAGCCTTAAGACTTTAAGGGCTTTAACCCTACGAACCCTCGGGGGTACTCCTCCCGCCACTAGGGGGAGCTCCACGTTCTTTAGGACTGGAACCCTTGAGATCAGGTTGAAGGCCTGAAAGACGAACCCAACCTTCTTATTCCTAAATTCAGCTAGCCTATCATCGTCCAATTTGAATATGTCAATACCATCTATCAATACTCGACCCCTACTGGGTCTATCTAGAGCTCCAATCAAGTTGAGTAGTGTGGACTTTCCGCTCCCCGACGGCCCCATAATAGATAATAATTCCCCCCTTTTAACGGAAATGTTCACATCCTTAAGGGCTGGAAAAACAACGTGGCCCACCCTGTATACCTTATATAGGCTCAAAGTCTCCACGCAGAGCTCTCCATCGGGGTTCAAGTCTACACCACCTTCAATGCCTCCTTTTCCAATCGAGGCAATGGAAAGGAAGCCCAGAGAGATAAATCGTTTACTCTGAAATTGGATCTCTAAGACCAATCATATAAAAGCCGCCTCTATATTTATAGACGAGGAAAATGAACGGTAAGCCTCCTAAATACTCCTATAATTCCGCGGTGGGAGATGCATTAAACCTATATAGCTTCACCTTAAATACTTGGGTAAGTTAAATACGTTGAAATAGAGATGTCGTCCGAGGGAAGTTAGATGAGCGAAAAAGGGAATTATGTAAGCTATCAGGCCGTGATCGGGAAACAGGTCGTCGACATGAGAGGAGCTCTTATAGGTGAGGTAAGCGATTTAGCCTTCGACTTCAAAAAACCCGAGATAATCCTAAGGATTAAAACTAAAACTAAGGAAGGATTAGAGGTATCCTCCACAGACATACTCTCCGTGGAGGACCTGATCCTCCTGAAGAAGGAGGTTAAACTGCCCAAAGTGGAGGCTGAGATAGCCCCGCCGTCTACGATACCCCCTCCCCCGGAGGCTAGGATCCCTGAGCCTGTCCCGACAATAATATGTCCAAGCTGCGGTGCTAGAGCACCCAGCCGGGCCAAGTATTGTCCGAAATGTGGAAATAAGCTCAGGTAAAATATATAAGCCCCGGATGTTAAGCCTCCCCCTCTCAGGTGTCGTGTTTGGAGATCGGCCTACTCACTAGGAACCCTAATTCTTGGTGTTCGAGTAGGCTGATTAAGGCTTTTTCGGCTAATAGGGTTAAGCCTTTTCCATTCAGTTTTAGGGAGATATCGGTCTACCTCGGGATTGAAGAGAGATTCTATGTTAGAGGCTTAGACTTAGCCGAGAGGGTTTCCGCAATACTTGTGAGGCCTATAGGTAGGGGATCCCTAGAGGAGATAATATTTCAGCTAGACGTGTTGCATGCCCTTAGGGATCATGGGATCCCCATAGTGAACAGCCCAGACGCGATAGAGGTGGCCGCAAATAAGTATAGGATACTCTCGATGCTGAAATTGAAGGATTTACCGGTTCCGGAGAGCATAGCCACCGAGGATATTAGTGAGGCATCGAATTATTTCTCGAAGCTTGGAGGCGACGTCTTAGTTAAACCTATATTCGGTTCGAGAGGCGTCGGAATATCGAGGATCAGGGATCAAGACTTGGCAGATAGGATATTCAGAACCTTAAGGTTTTATAGACACGTCCTATTATTACAGAGATTTATTCCACACGGCACCTCCGATGTTAGGGCCTTCATAGTCGGCGAGAGTGTCATAGCGGCCATGAGGAGGAGGGGAGACACATGGAGAACCAATATAAGTCAGGGGGCTAGGGCTGAGCCGCTAGAGCTCTCCGGTGAGATGGAGGAATTAGCCTTGAAGGCTGCCGGTGCCGTAGGCTGCGAGATAGCCGGGGTCGACCTACTGGAAGGCCCGGAAGGGATTAAAATTTTAGAGGTTAACTCCCAACCTGGCTGGAGGGGGCTGCAGTCCGTTGCAAAGGTGGATATAGCCGGGGAGATAGCCAAATACATGATACAGAAAGGAAAGGGCACGGTTTAGTACTTAATTCCATCCATGAAAATAAATATTGAGGGAATTAAGGGAAAAATTCATACCGGGCTACTCTACCATTTTAGATGCGACTTCTTGGGCTTTTATAGCGTCGTCCACGGTGACCCTCGGCTTCTCCAATCCTAATATACATTTTATGAAGTGCTCATCTAATTGGTAATGCCCCCATACCCTTGGACCGGGCTCCTGGAATCTCCATTCCTGTCTGGTCGGATCTTCCTCTGTGAGTATCAGCCTGTCGTTTCCCTCCGCATAAAGGGAGCGAGTGTTATCACCATATATTTCAAGCCTGCTTGAAGTCTCCGGCGGTGTTACCGTGCAGCTGTAGTGGACGGAAGCCACCACTCCATTGGAGAGCTTCATCAAGCCCATCGTATTGTATCCTATTATTCCACCGAATTCCTCCTTTAGAGGGGTATAATTAGATTTCCATTCCACAGCCTCATATTCGGCGTTGAAAAGCCACCTCAAAAGGTCTATGGACCAGACTGACAGCGTGAAATCCGGGTACCCGCCGCTCTTTTCCTTGTCCCATGCCCAGGAGTCGGCAGGCCACTGGGCTGCTAAAACCTTAGCCCCTATCGACTCTTTGAAGGAAGCCGCCACTACCTTTCCCAATGCCCCCCCGTCTATTAGGGCTTTAGCTTTTACATAGTTCGGCGTGAAGCGGAAATTTAGGACGGGCATCAGGATCACGCCCGCCTTCTCCGCCTCCCTTTTAAGCTCTTCAACCTCCGAAAGCCTAGGTGCTATCGGCATCTCGCAGAGTACATGCTTCCCGTTCTTCAAGGCCTCTGAGGCTACTGGAAAATGGAAGGGCGTTGGGGTAGCTATGACTAGGGCATCGACCATGGGATCCCTAATAAGCTCCTTATAGTCCAAATAGTATTTAACTCCATACTTCTTAGCGAGCTTCGCGACCCTTTTCTCAGTTCTAGCTCCTAGTGCGACGAGCTCGGAACCAGGGATTTCCCTGAATGAAGGCGCGTGGGCCTGGCCACCGACGAAGCCGGTTCCTATAACGGCTACACCAACCCTCTCCCTTACGGCTGGCATACAAACACCTCTAAATATTTCAATTATTTATACTAACATCCAATTGTATATAAAACATTCGCACCATCTTTTCTAAGAAAGGTTTCACCCTCCTTTATGGATAAAATTTATATTCGCGCCGGCCCTATTAAGGTTGGGGAGTCCTTTGCTCTTTAAAGAATTTTTAGTTTTAGTCCGGAGAGGCGTGGAGGAAATTTTAAGCAAAGCCGTAGATTCGGTCTCAAAGGCCGCGGAGCAGCTGGGGAAGGACGCGGAAGTAGCCTTCCCTGGGACGGTTTATGGTTTACCATTAATCTATGCACTTACGGGCCGAAAGCTCGGATCTCTAGAAAGTCTCCGCGGCGAACTCGTATCCACTAAGCTGCTGGCCATGAAAAAGGATGAGTTGACGAGCCTATACAATTCAGGTTTAGCCGCACTGATGGCGATGGAGGTATCTGAGGCGGTGAACTTCTCCACGGTGAAAGCCTACCCTAAACCCTACGTGGGGTTTATATCGGATACCACCTTTAGGGAGCTCAGCCTCAGCCTAGCCGATGGAACCGTACCTGGAATAGCAGTTCTAACTGGTAGGGCAAGCGGAGAAGAGATGCACAGCCTACTAGGAGAGTTAAAGGATAGGAATATCCTCGTGTTACTCGCAGGTCCAATTATAAAGGGCGTGAAGGAGGCGGGCTATGAGCTGGGCTTGGAATCCAAGCTCGTCCCCCTAGGGGAGAGTTACCCGAGCATAGTATACGCGGCAAACCTCCTCGTGAGGACGCCCCTAATGTTCGGAGGTGTGGAGGCTGGTAGACGCGAGGAGATACTTAGCTACATGAAGCATAGGGTACCAGCCTTCATGATACTCCTCAGGGAGTTAAGCGAGGTCACAGCCCCAATCATAGCAGGGTTCGCCGGATTAGGAGTACCCGTCATAACTGATGCGGATATCCCGGAAATTCCACGCCTAACAATCAAGGTCGACGATTACATGAAGAGCGTGGAGGTGGGATGCGAGGTAAAAGGGATAAAATATAAACGCGTCGTGAAGCCACCTATACCAGTGGATTACGGTCCTTCATTTGAAGGTGAAAGGATAAGAAAGGAGAATATGTATGTTGAGTTTGGAGGAGCTAAAACCGAGGCCTTCGAGCTCCTGAGGATTAGAAAACCAGGCGAGGTCAGTGACGGCCATATAGAATTGGTTGGGCCCGACCTCGAAGAGCTAGCAGAAGGCTCAGCAGCGCCCCTGGGGATAATAGTGGATCTAGCTGGGGAAGGTGTGGAGAGGGATCTAGAGGCTGTCTTGGAACGTAGGATCCACCAATTCCTTAACAGATGTAAAGGATTGATGCATATTGGATCTAGGGATGAAATATGGATTAGAATCAGTAAAGAAGCCGCTAAGGCCGGATTAAAAATTAGGAATATCGGAGATATACTGTATACCATGTATCACTCCACCTTTCCAAGGATAGTTGAGAAGGTCCAGGTCTCGGTTATAACGGATCCAATTCAAGTCTCCAAGATGATAGGGGAAGCCAGGCGCCTCTACATGGAGCGTGATAAGAAGGTTAAAGAACTAACCGAGGAGGAGGTTGACGCCTTCTACGGCTGCACCCTCTGCCAATCCTTCGCCCCAACCCATGTATGCGTGATAACGCCCGAGAGGGTATCCCTCTGCGGCGCCACAAGCTGGCTTGACGCTAAGATATCCTATAAGTTGGACCCCTCAGGCCCCAACTTCATAGTCCTCAAGGGGAGATGCCTAGATCCAGTAAAGGGGGAGTGGACAGGGGTGAACGAAACGGTCCTAGATAAGTCCCATGGATCCACCAAAAGGGTATACCTCCACAGCATATTCGGTTTCCCGCATACTTCTTGTGGATGCTTCGAGGCCATAGCTTTCTATATACCTGAAGTCGATGGGATAGGGGTAGTCCACAGAGGATTTAAAGAGGCTACTGTTAACGGCATGACGTTCTCCACAATGGCAGGGTTCTGCGGCGGCGGTAAACAGGTGGAGGGCTTCCTAGGCATCGGGGTCAACTACCTAAGATCTAAAAAGTTCCTCGTAGCGGACGGGGGCTTCAACCGAGTTGTATGGATGACGAGTGAGCTGAAGGAGCGGGTTAAGGAGAGCATTCCCAGAGACCTCTACGATAAGATCGCCACGGAGAAGGATGCCTCCTCCATAAGGGATCTCCAAGTCTTCCTAAGGGAAGCAGCACATCCCGTTGTTCAACGATGGGATAAGAAAGCTTAAGGTAGTTAAATTAAGGGTTAAATATTATAAAAGGTTAAACAGGGATATGAATTAAGGGTTGGTTCCCGTCATGAGGGAAGGCATCAGAGTTAAAGTAGGAGAGCTGAAGTCTCAAATCGGAATTTTGAAGGATCTAGAAGTATCGATCGGGGAAATAATCGAGGAAAAATGGGAGGAGGCCTTAGGACCTACCCCCTTCCCATCCATAGCGGATCTACGGAGCTGGGACCTGAAGATCCTTGAACGGTATAAACCCTTCTACATGCCGTTCTGCGACCTATGCTGCCTCTGCACCATGGGGAAATGCGACCTCACAGGGGATAAGAGAGGGGCATGTGGTATAGACATGGCTGGACAGCAGTCGAGGATAGTATTATTGGCCTGCTGCATAGGAGCCGCAACCCACACCAGCCATGCGAGGCACCTCCTAGAGCACCTGATCTCGAAATATGGCAGCGGCTATCCCTTGGACGTGGGAGGACTATCGGTGGAGGTTGAAGCGCCTATAACGAGGCTTGTATGCGGAATCCGCCCTGAAACCCTTGGAGACTTAGAAGGGGTTCTAGATTACGTAGAGGAGCAAATAGTCCATTTACTCTCGGCGACCCATACCGGACAGGAGGGATCCTATAAGGATTTCGAGTCTAAGATCTTCCATGCGGGAATGCTCGATCACTTAGCCATGGAGGTCGCGGATATAGCTCAGATATCTGCCCTAGGCCTACCTAAGGCCGAGCCGAACCCTCCACTAGTAGAGATAGGATTAGGGATTATAGATCATGCGAAACCCGTCATCCTGGTCATAGGCCATAACGTCCCCCCGGCGGCTGATATAATGGACTACATGGAGGAATTGGGGCTTCAGGACGCGATAGAGCTCTGTGGAATATGCTGCACAGCCCATGATCTAGCCAGGTATAATCCAAAGGCCAAGATAATAGGCCCGATATCCTGGCAGCTGAGGTTCATCAGGAGCGGGGTCCCAGACGTGATCGTGATAGACGAGCAGTGTATCCGCTCCGACGTCCTCATAGAGGCCATGAAGATTAAAGCTCCTCTAATAGCGACGAGCGAGAAGGATTGCCAAGGGCTCCCAGATAGGACAAGGGATCCACCGGACGAGATAGTGAAGGGCTTAGTGGAGGGAGATACTCCTGGCGTATTGATCCTCGATCCGGGAAAGGTGGGCGAGGTGGCGGTGAAGGCCGCCTTGAAGGTGGCCCCGAAGAGGATGAAGTTCAAAGCCATACCCGATGTGGAGGAGCTGATAGAGGGGGCGAAGAAGTGTAGGAGATGCGACGACTGCAGGAGGAGCTGCCCAAACGACCTGGATATACCATCCGCCATGGCGAGGGCGGCCGGTGGAGACCTTGAAGGCTTAGCCCGGCTGCTCGACCACTGTATAGGATGCGGGAGATGCGAGAGGGCCTGCCCGGCTGAGCTGCCAATCCACAGCTTCATGATCAAGGCCGCCGAGAAGGAGATCAAGGAGGAACGATATAAGATAAGGGCTGGGAGGGGGGCTGTACAGGATGTGGAGATAAGGAACGTGGGGAGCCCCATAGTATTAGGAGAGATCCCCGGGGTCATAGCCTTCGTGGGGTGCGCCAACTATCCCAGAGGAGGGGTGGAAGTGGCTGAGATGGCCGATGAATTCGCCATGAGAAGGTATATTGTAACGGCCACCGGATGCGCCGCGATGTCCATGGCCATGTATAAGGATAAGGAAGGGAAAACCATATATGAGAAATACCCTGGAAGCTTCGATGCAGGTGGCGTCTCCAACATAGGCTCCTGCATCTCAAATGCCCACATAGCTGGCGCGGCGATAAAGATAGCCAGCATCTTCGCTAAGAGGAGACTTAGGGCGAACTACGAGGAGATAGCGGACTACATCCTAAACAGGGTTGGGGCGGTAGGTGTTGCCTGGGGGGCGATGTCCCAGAAAGCAGCTTCGATAGCCAGCGGCTTCTGGAGGCTGGGCATACCGGTCATCGTGGGACCTCACGGCTCCAAGTATCGTAGGATGCTTCTCGGAAGGAAGGAGGATGAGGAAAGCTGGAAGGTATACGACGCGAGGACGGGCGAAAAGGTCTATGTTGGACCGGCTCCTGAACATCTATTCTATGCCGCGGAGACCAAGGAGGAGGCGATGGTGAGCATAGCTAAGCTGTGTATGAGGCCTAATGACACTCCTAAGGGTAGGGCCATAAAGCTGACCCATTACATAGACCTCCATAGGAGGCTATACGGGGTAATGCCAGATGACGTATACCTCTACGTGAGGACTAAAGCGGACATTCCCATAACGATAAAGGATGAAGTGCTTCAACTCCTCGAGGAGAAGGGTTGGAGGGAAACGGTGGTCCCGGATCCAACCCTCCTGCCCAGGCTCATCAGGGTCCAGAAGGGTTGAGCTTTGATGAGGCAATTCGAACCATGGCAGATAGCCGAGATACCGGGCCCGAAGAAGGCATTAATAATCCCCAAGCCGGGGGTTGCCGCAGCCCTCCTTAAGAGGAGTGGGAGGCCGTTGATGGTCGTAGGAGGGGAGGCCGTGGAGGAACCGACAGCGGATAAACCTGTCCTAGAGCACCTCATCCGGATATCCACGGCGGGGGGGATCCCCATGGCCGCGACGATGGGAGCGGCTAGGGGGCTCATCGAAAGGGGGGTCAGATTGGCGGGCTACATGTCCGCCATGGAGATCGCTGAGAGGCTTAGGGATGGCTCGTGGAAGGGATTTGACGGGGCCGGTCCCTACGACCTGGCGGTCTTCGTAGGCCTGCCCTACTACATAGAGTGGCTTATATTGTCGGGATTAAAGCACTTCGCTAAAGGTTTAATAACCATTTCCTTGGACAGGTTCTATCAACCCCACGCCAACTGGTCCCTCCCGAACACCCCTCGCGATGAATGGGTGGAGACCCTCAAAGCCCTGGCTGAAGCCCTGGAGGGGGGATGAGAGCTGTCCATGTTCAAAGATATACCCGTGGACGTAGGGGTGATCTATGAAGGCGAGAGGATCAGGAAGCCGGACATGTACGTGGAGCTGGGCGGCCCAAAGGTCGATCATAAATTCGAGCTTGTTAGGGCTAAATCCCTAGATGAGGTTGATGACGGCAAAGTAGAGGTTATAGGACCTGACCTCAAAGAATTAGAGGAGGGTAAAAGCTACCCCTTCGGGATCTACATAGAAGTTGCGGGTAAGGAGGTGGAGGAGGACCTCGAAGGCATCATAGAGAGGCGCATTCACGAGTACTGCAACTACATCGAGGGATTCATGCACCTAAATCAGAGATACGACATCTGGCTTAGGCTTAGTAAGAAGTCCTTCCAGAGAGGTCTAAACTCCTTCAAACTCATTGGTAAAGTCTTGGAGAGGCTGTTTAAAAGCGAACTCCCGATAGTGGAGAAGATCCAGATAACCTTCATCACGGACCCAGCTAAAGTGGAGGAGATGGCGAGGGTTGCGAGGCAGGTCTATGAGGCTAGGGATGCCAGGGCGAGAGGATTGAAGGACGAGGAGGTTGACGCCTTCTACGGCTGCACCCTCTGCCAATCCTTCGCCCCAACCCATGTATGCGTGATAACGCCCCAGAGATACGCGAACTGCGGGGCGATAAGCTGGTTCGACGGTCGAGCAGCCTCGAGGGTAGACCCTAAGGGGCCGATATTCCGGATAGAGGTGGGGCAAGTATTGGATCCCGTTAAAGGGGAATACTCAGGTGCAAACGAGGCGGTTAAGAAGAAGTCCCTAGGTGAGATTGAGCGCGTATGGCTCTACACAGCCTTCGGATATCCCCATACCTCCTGTGGATGCTTCGAGGCGGTGGCCTTCTATATTCCGGAGGTGGACGGGCTCGGGATCGTCCACAGGGACTTCAAAGGAGTGGCGGTCAACGGCTTACCGTTCTCAACCCTCGCCGACTCCACGGCTGGTGGAAGGCAGGTAGATGGCTTCCACGGCCTATCCATAGAGTATATGAGGTCTCCTAAGTTCCTCCAGGCCGATGGCGGCTGGAATAGGATAGTCTGGATGCCCTCCGCCGTCAAGGAGATGGTCGGGGCTTTCATACCAAGGGAAGTGGCGGAGAAGATAGCCACGGAACGCGACGCGACGACCATAGAGGAGCTTAAACGTTTCCTCGAGGAGAAGGAGCATCCCATCGTGAAGAGATGGGTGAAGGTCGAGGAGCCCCCCGTCCCAGCGTCTAGGGAGGAGGTGCGTGAAGCTGAACCCATGATGGAGTTCCCGCCGGTATCCTCCCTACCGATAACCTATGGTGGCTTCAAGATAATCCTCAAGGATGCCAAGATAACCGCTAAGAAGATGATTATAAGAAGGGTTAAGGGTAGGGGTGGTTCCACTGGAGGAAGTTAAGGATATAGGCCCCAAGATTCTCGGTCTATTAAGGGACGTCGAAGAGCTAGAGCTCGAAGATGTTGAAATAAAGCTGGGGGACTTGGAGTTCCTCCTGCAGCCTCCGACTTTAGCCACTACGCCTCTACCCGCTAAACCAGAGGCCAAGCCTAAACCGGAGAAAATAATCGAGGAGAAATTTACGCCTCCAAAGATGGAGTATCCTGGTAGGATTGTGGAGGTAAGGATTGGAGCCACCAAGTCTGAGGGAGGTACTCGGAGTAGGTCTATAGTCATAGGTGGTGAGAAGAACCCGCCATTCTACATGTTTGAGGCTCCTCCACCTAACCTCCCTGCGATATCCATAGACGTCTTCGACATGAAGATCCCCCTGGCCAAGCCTGTTAAAGAGCATGTCGGAGACGTCTTGGAGGATCCCGCCGCATGGGCTAAGAGGGCGGTCGACAAATGGGGCGCCGATATGATAAATTTACACCTGGTCAGCGTGGACCCATTACTTAAGGATACTCCGCCCAGGGAGGCAGCTAAGACCGTGGAGGAGGTTCTTCAAGCGGTGGACGTCCCAATAGCCGTAGGGGGATGCGGGGACCCGGAGAAGGATTTGAAGGTCTTCGAGAAGGTGGCTGAAGCCTCTCAGGGTGAGAGGATACTCATAAACTCCGTGACCCTGGATATGGATGTTGAAAAGATGGCGGATATCGTGAACAAAAACGGCCATACGGTTATAGCCTTCACCCCCATGGACATGGATAAGGCTAGGGAGTTGAATCGGAAACTTTACAGTTATCTCCCTAAAGACGTTATAGTTATAGATACTACTACCGCAGCCCTGGGATACGGGCTCGAATACGCCTTCACCATAATGGAGAGGGTTAGGCTTGCAGCCTTGATGGGGGATGAGGAGCTTCAGCATCCCATATCCTCGGGCACCACAAATGCCTGGGCTGCGAGGGAGGCCTGGATGAAGATGGACCCTAAATGGGGCGCTAGAGAGCTTAGAGGCCCGATATGGGAGACCATAACCGCCTTAACGCTCCTCCTTGCGGGGGTGGACTACTTCATGATGATGCACCCGGCAGCCGTTAAGACCGTTAAGATGGTGATAAGGGACCTCACCTCCGAGAGGCGGGAAGTGGGCGCCCCCATCCTGAGATGGGTCTCCACCAGGTTTTAATGGAGGGATATACCCTTGTCTAGGAGATCCCTAAGCCCCACAGAAGTCTATAAGCTCCTTCCGAGAACCAATTGCAGGGAATGCGGGGAGGAGAACTGCATGGCCTTCGCCACGAAGCTGGTCAACAGGGAAGCCACCCTGGATAAATGCCCCCCGATCCACGAGAAGGGGCGAGAAGCTTCATTAAAGACCCTCTGGGAGCTCCTTAAACCCCCCGTGAAGGAGGTCTCTATAAGCTCGAAGGAGGCCACGGTAAAGATAGGCGGCAAGCTAGTCATGTACAGGCATGAGTTAACCTACCATAACCCTACAGCCATAGCCATAGATGTATGGGATGACATGTCCGAGGAGGAGCTCTTAAATAGGGTGAAGGAGGTGGAGGGGCTCTCATACGAGTACATAGGGAGAACCCTTAGGCTGGATCTAATAGCCGTGAGGTCCACCTCAAATGACATGGGGAGGTTCGGCGAAGCCGTTAAGAAGATTAAGGAGAATACAAGGCTCCCGCTGGTTCTATGCTCCCTGGATCCCAACGTGATGGAGGCTGGATTGGTCTCTTACGGCGAGGGAAGGCCGTTAATCTACGCAGCCACCAGAGATAATTGGAGAGACATGGCCGACCTCGCCCTCATGTATAGATGCCCTTTAGCGATTTCATCGCCGAGAGACGTGGATGGGTTAAAATCTTTAGCTAGGACCCTGGTCGAGTACGGGGTTGAAGACCTCGTACTAGATCCTGGAACCATGTGGGACGGCAATCTATCCGACACTATAAATAACTTTACGATGGTCAGGAGGGCGGCGACAAAGATAGGCGACGAGCTTCTAGGCTTCCCGTTGCTAGCCGTCCCCGCCACCGTCTGGATGAGCGAAGGAGAGCTGCCTGAAATTAAGGCTTGGAGGGAGGCCTGCCTAGCCTCCATGCTGATGGTGAGATACGCCGACCTCATGATTATGCACAGCATAGAGGGGTGGACGATCCTGCCAACCCTCATACTCAGGGAAAACATATATACAGATCCAAGGAAGCCCGTAGCCGTTGAGAGCGGGTTGAGAACCTTCGGCTCTCCAAGCGAGGACTCGCCAGTCCTAGTTACCTCGAATTTCGCCCTCACATATTATACGGTTGCAGCGGACTTGGAGGCGAGCGGAGTAGGCTGCTACCTGGTGGTAACGGATACCGAAGGCCTCTCCGTGGAGAGCGCCGTAGCAGGCAGAAAGCTGACAGCGGATAAGATCGCTGAAGCCCTGAAGGCTTCAAGGGTCGAGGAGAAGGTTAAGCATAGGAAACTTATAATCCCTGGGAGGGCTTCCAGGCTCAGCGGTGAAATTGAAGAGTTAACCGGGTGGACCGTACTCGTAGGCCCGATGGACTCCTCCGATATACCCAAGTTCCTACAGGAGAAGTGGAGTTCACAGCCTTCCCAGGAATCGGGGCAGCTCCGATGAGTCCTCCGGTCCCACGATCACGCGCCATCCCGTGGCCTCCTCTATCTCACCGCTCACCGGGGACAATCCCCTAGGTATTATAAGCCGTCTATGCCTTACAAGTTCGCCTAGACGATGCTCCTCAAGGTATTCGCGGACCATATCCGGTTTTATCAGCTTCCCAGCTAAGGCATTTAAAACCGACATACCGCCTGTGTCCAACACTAAGAGATAACAGTTTATCCCTGATCTATGAAGGTCCCCGGAGACGATATAGAATGTTAGGGCATAATTAGTGGTTAGAAGTATTGGAGAAGTCTCATCTGGGCTGCCGAAAGTATAAAGCCCCGGCTTCACCTTCGCAGGTGTTCTAGGATCGGAGTAAAGGGCTTGGCGTAGAGTGTATATGGGAAGAAGGTTCTCTATCGACCTTGATTTAACGATAAGCATATCCGCATATCTCATGAGCAGCATGGAAGAGATCAGGGATTCCCGTATAATCCCTTCCTCAGTGTTCCTAACCTCCCTCCACATAGCTGCTGGAACCCCTATGATGGGATATCGAAACTCCTCTATCCCATGGGAGATGGCCCCCATCCGGGCCTGTATAAAATTCCTGAGGGCTTTAAACGGCGACTTCATCGACGAAGCCGGCGATAAGGCTATTTCAACGCCCCTATCGATGGCCTTCCTAGCCATGCCTCTAAGCGATCCTAGATCCTCGTCCTCCAATACTAACGGACAACCCCGATCCAAAGCTATCTCCAAAAATTCTTCGAGGGTCTCTTCGGTAGCAGCGTAGAGCAGCGGCCTACCTTCGACCTCTTCAACCGATTTAACGACAAGCCTGGGGTTATAACAGCATAGGATTAATGGGCCTGGAAACTCTTCTGAGGCTAGTTTCGCTGCCTCTGCGAACCTTCCCTCCTCCCCCGACTCCTCCCTTAATGCTACAGCCTCTATCTGGAAGACTTCTCCACCCCTCTCTATTGAGAGGCTGGACGCAGCGCCTAGCTCCTTTAAGAGGCATCCCCGCTCCTCTAGATCGCTTATCTCAATAGCTATCACCGTTGGATTATAAAACCTCGATTCATGCCTATGCAGGACGCGTTCCCCTCCTATGGCTGCGCTCCTCTCCCTTCCCTTTATAAGTATCTTCTTTATAGGGGGAGATACTAAGGATTCAAGCTCCGTTTTTTCAGGCTCCTCGATATATGGACATTCTCTGGGTTCCGCCGAGCCCTCCATCAGCTTTAACGCGAAGGCCATACATGTCTCAACCCCACATTCACCGCAGTTCCTTTTTGGGAGCAGAGCATAAATCTTCAGGGGAGACCTAGGATGAGCCATTTCTGAGTTCACCTTCCGCTGCGAAATCTGCTAGTAGACTCCTTAAGATGCTCAAGGTCCTCGGGTGTAGTATGGCCAGCAGGTCGGCTCCTGCCAGGTATAAGGCTAAACCCGTATGGGCTTCCCATAGAGGGCCCATCAATGTTGGGTTGGGGGATACATCTGGATCCAGAGCCTCCCTAGCCTTCCAGGCGCCCTCCAAAGCCCTCAGTATCGCCATGGGAAACTGCAGGCTTTCATCCCCTCTTAGGGCGTCCAGCCTCATCTGCTCCATTGTGGATACTGAATATTCTATCCCCAAGCCTAGGGCCGCGCTTGTGGGATCCATGAGGAGCCGGGTCCTATCCAACCCCATATCTAATAGTTTCTGGTTAATCGTCCTCTGAGATGTAGGGTCGCAGTCGGTTTCAGCCACGATCGAGTGATCATATTTTAGGGCTGCCTCGACTAAAACCTTATAGTCGCCTCCTAAGGTTGCAGGCGCCAGCATGCACCTCTCCCCTTCCGCCGCTTCGGCAGCCATGGTCAGCAATTCAGCCGAGCGCTCGGCGTCAACAGTGCTTATTATAAGTGGGAGCTGCACCTCATCTAATAGTCGGTGGATTAAGCCTTCCAACTCGTCCCTTAGATCAGCGCTGCAGCCTTTAATTCCTTGAAGCTTCAAAGACACCGCCTCGGCCCCCGAGTCTAAACAATGCTTAGCCCATTTCACCGGGTCTCCAACTAGGCTCCCCAGCTCTTCCCTAATGATCGAAGGCAAGGGTTCCGGTGAATCGTATACTATGGAGGCTAGGATGGGTTTCTTAGTCTCGCTGGAGTAGAAGGGAAGCGCCCTGGCCCCCCCAACCTTCAAGCTGTGACGGCTCGAACCCCCCTCTCCACGGGTGGATCCTAAGACAACTTCAACTATCCTCCCAGGGAATGATGGTTCAGGGACCCTGAAATCCGGCCTGAGAAGCTTAAAGAGATCCTCCAAGGCGGCCTCCCAAAAATTAATATATAGATGCTCCTAGATAAATCATCCGCAGCAGGTTAAACCTGGCCGCAGGTAAAAGTTTTGGCCTTAGTCGTATCCGTCTCCGGTAAAGGTGGGGTCGGAAAGACGGCTGTTACGGCGCTGCTCCTAAAGCTCCTGATGGGGAGGGGGAGCATCCTAGCAGTCGATGCCGATCCGGCTACGAATCTCCCCGACGTCCTCGGGGTTAGAGTCGAGAAGACCGTGGGGATGGTGGTCGACGAGCTTAAAGAGAGGATTCAACGGGGAGACCTCGCCTCGATGGTCTCGAAGGAGGGGATACTCGAGGCATGGATATACGAGATCCTCGTGGAAACCGAAGGCTTCGACCTGCTAGCCATGGGGAGGACTGAGGGGGAGGGATGCTACTGCAGCGTAAACTATATGCTAGCTAGGATAGTGGATTCCCTATCGAGGAACTACGATTATACCCTGATGGACATGGAGGCGGGGCTGGAGCATCTGAGCAGGAGGACCGATAGGAGTGTAGATCTAATGCTCATCGTGACGGATCCATCCAAGATGGGTTTGGAGACCGCTAGAAGGATAAAGGAGCTCGCCGAGGAGGTTCATATAGAGGTTAAACGCATCGCCCTTATAGGAAATAACATTCCAGAAGACCTAAACAGAAGGTTAGAGGAGGAAGCCTCACGGATAGGCCTGGAATATATAGGGAGCATCCCCCCAGACCCCAAAATAATGGAATATAACGTCCAGGGAATACCCCTACTGGAGCTTCCGATGGAAAGCATCTCCTTAAAGGCTTTACAGGTTATAGCTGAGAGGCTTAAGATCATTTAAGCAAAGTACGATCTGCGCAGCCAAAGGAATCTAGGGATAAAACGGAGGTAAGATTGAGCGGTTAATGAATTTTACTAGGAGATAGTCGGTTATCAAGGGTTAGCAAGCCTAGTTTAGGAAACACATCCTTTATTTAATCTTGGAGCTCTAGATGCCGGCAAGATGGGGTTCGCCTTAAATTCCTAAATAAGGCGTATATACGCTTTCATCCTCGACTCGACATCCCCGAGAGATCGTCTCGCCGTCATCTCCATGGCCTATAGGCACGTTTAAATAAATCGCATGTCAGCATAATGGCTTGGGGGAGAGTCATGTGTGAATTTAAGGTGTACTTAAGGGATAGCCTTAGCGGGGACCGTTTGGTGGCTGAGGAGATTGTGAGGGTGAAGAGGAGGGGGGATAAACTCATCTTAAGCGATATATTGGGGGTTCGAAAGGTTTTCAATGGGTTTATAGATGAAGTCGACGTCTCGAAGGAGCATATACGTATATTGGATGACCCGTTCCTAGCTAAGTTGGCTGAAGTTTTAGGGTTATACTACGGGTATCTGGAGGGCGAGGGGAAGGATAGGCTGGAGGAGGCGGTCAAGGAGCTAAACGATGCTTTTCCGCGGTTAATAGGCGAAGTCAAGGGTTCATAGATGAAGGTCGCCGTAGCTGGTAAGGGTGGGGTAGGTAAGACCTTAATCTCCGCCACTCTAGCTAGGATTTTAGCTAGGAGAGGTTTCGAGGTTTTGGCGATAGACGCTGACCCATCCATGAACTTGGGGTCCGCGCTTGGGATCTGCACAGAAGCCCTAAGGAATATTACTCCCATATCCCAGGATGACGAGCTCATCGAGGAGAGGACTGGGCCTATGGGGGATATATTTAGGCTTAACCCGTATGTAGCTGACATAGTCGAAGAGAGGAGCGTTAAGGGCCCGGATGGGGTTAGGCTTCTCGTCATGGGCACTGTGAGGAGGGCGGATGGGGGGTGCATGTGCCCCGCGAACGCCCTGGTGAGAGCTTTAACGAGGCACATACTGCTTCGCCAGGGCATGTTCCTCATAATGGACATGGAGGCTGGGGTGGAGCATCTAGGTCGGGGGACGGCTAAAGGCTTTGACACCGTCCTAGACGTAGTGGAGCCCAGCGTTAAGGCTTTGGGAACAGCGCTTAGGATAGAGGAGCTGGCCTTAGATATGGGGGTGGGAAACGTGGAGTTCGTGGCCAATAAGGTTTCAAGCATCGAGGATTTAGAGTTCATCAAGGGAAGGCTCGGAGAGAATAAGTCATTACTCGGATGGATACCCTTGGATCCAATGGTCATTAGGGCGGACATAGAGGGGAAGTCGCTATTGGATTACGCCCCTAGCTCTCCTGCTCTGAGGAGCATCGAGGGGCTCGCTTTAAACCTCGTATCGAAGTTTCTCAGAGGCTCATAGCCATCTTTAAGACTTCAAAGTTTACCTTACCCGCTGAGTATACCCTGCCATCGCTTAGGTTGCAAAGGGTTAAGGCCGCGGGTGCGAAGAGCGCTGGATCTATCCTGTAGAAGTCGTAGCCCGCATCCTTGAAGATCTCGAAGAAGGGTTTCCCGTAGTCCCTAGAGGAGGATGAGGGCGCTTTATCCACTATCTCCCGAAGCTCTAAATCCCTCTTATCGGCCTCAACGATATAGAAGGTTTCACCTCCGTAGAGGAGGACGTCGTTGGTCCTTCCCATGGCTATCTTGGAGTCGGGATGGGATGGCGCCACGGGTGCTATGCCCGCGGCATGCCTGAAGAGCCTGGGGTTCAAACCTAGGGTTACAAGCCTATGCATCCCCGTTTCAGCTATCCTTCCGGAGATCTGCACCGATCCCGCTATGCTCGATGTGGGGGTGACCACAGCGTAGAGCCTATCCGGGTTCACGCTACATTTCTCCGCTATATGTCTTAGGGCTTTAAGCGTCGGAAGCCTGTCCGATTCCAGGACGACGACCGCCTCATCGGCCTCATCCTTATATCGTATCTCCTCGAAGATCTTCTTCGGCTTCAGGGCTAGAGCCCTAGCCGGACCTGAAGCCATTGCATAGTAGTCTTCAACCTCTATCCTCCAGCCTGCAAACTGGGATCCGAGCAGGGCTTCGCAGGGCATGCTCGTCTCAACGAATACGGTCGGCAGGGTAAGTCCACCGTATTCACCTAATCCCATAGTAGCCTTTCCTATGCCTCCCATGCATATCTCGGTTATTAGGAGGCCCGCCTCGAAGCTCCCCTCAGCCTCCACGCCGGCGTCTATGATGGTAGCCCCATCGCCATCAGTCTTCACGGTTACACCGAGCTCCAAGTCATCCCCCATAAGCCTATCCACTATCTCCATGGCCTTACTGTTCACGCTTATCTTAGACTCCTTCAACGGCTATTCGACCTCCCCTATAAGTCTTTCACACCAGGCTATATGGGAGTTCCTCCCTATATTTACGAATAGTTTACCTGATCCTCCTTCGTTCAAGTCTCCCTCGAATACGTAGAAGGGCCCCTGGATCGATGTATCATCGACTTTAACTTTACCTCTGACCTCCGATGTTCGGAAGCTGGGGAGCACCGTTGGTAAATAACCTTGGATTATCACCTTGCCCCCCGTCATCTCGGCACCGGCCCTCCCCTGGCAGTCTCCGCCGATGAATATGACGCCATCGACCATATGGATCCCTGGGAAACATCCAACGCCGCCATCAATCCATATTAGGCCTCCCCTCATCCAGCATCCAACCTCGTCCCCGGCATCTCCCTTGATCTTGATGACGCCACCCTTCATGCCCTCCCGGCTTCCTCTGTAAGAGGATCCTACGAAGTCCCCGGCGTCTCCTTCAACAGTGATCTTCCCTCCAGACATCCTTGAGCCGAGCCAGGCTCCCGCGTCTCCTTCAACGGTGATCTCCCCCCCTCGCATGGCCTCCCCCACGTAAAGCCCGGCATCCCCCTCTACTTTTATCCTCCCGGACTTCATCATATAGCCTATCCTCCTAGCCTTGCTTAGATCCCCTTCGATGGTTAGATCTCCGCCATCAACCTCTTCTATCTTGAAGATGTCTCCCAGGGGGGTCTTTCTATTGCCCTCCCATAACTCTAACCTGTATATCTCGTCCAAGGGTCTTCCATTAAGGTTATCCGGCGTTAGAGGGGACGTATCTAAGGGGACCCTAAGGCTCCTCTTCAATTTCAATATCAGGCCCATCTTACCCTTAACCCCCAGCCCTTATCACTTGTGGCCTCCTCAAATAGGAGTCTGGAATGGGATAATTCCCGAACCTTACGGTATAGTATTCCTCGAACCTCTCCCTAACGTCCTCCTTAACCCTCTCCATCAAATCTCCTTTGACCCAAGGTTTAACCCAGAAGGTTCTTCCGAAGACGGTCTTAACGATCTCCCCATCTTTGACCACGATCTCCCCCTCTTTGATGGTGTAGGCCGTCCTCCTAAACGCCCTCCTAAGAAGCCTATACTCCTTGGATGGATCCACTTTCTCCACGTCCATCGCGTATATGGCTATGTCCGCGTCGGCCCCAACCCCTAGGTGTCCTTTATCGGTTAAACCTAGGGATTTAGCGGTAGCAGCCCTAGTGAGTATTGCGATCTCGCTCAGCGTGTATTCCCTGTCTATTCCTGGGAGGATCAGCCTCCTTCTAGCCGTCTTATTGATCTTGGACAGGGTCTTATCCCGGGCCTTCCTGCTCATGAGCCATGCGATCACCCTGGGATACTCCGTGAACGGCCCTCCATTGGGGTGATCCGTAGTCATGTGGATCCTCCATGGATCCTCTATTAGAAGGGCTAGTTCTAAGCCTATCCCCCATTGGATGGCGTTGACGTAGTTGCTCCTCCGATACGTGTATGGGACCACCCCGGCTCCCGTTTCAACCTCGACGTCTGCGTTGGCCCATTTGTTACCCGAGAGGATGTGAAGGAGATACTGGAACGAGCCGTCAGCCGTCATCGTGGTTGTATCTCCGAATATGATCTGACCTATATCCAACTCTGCGTGGCCCCTCCTGTTTACATAGCTCGATATCTCCTCTGCTCCAGATCTCACGTTGACCCATGAGGAGCCCTTCCTGCCCGTAAACTGGACATGGGTTACATGGATATTGCGTGGACTGCCTGACGCCTGATCGGCCACCGTCTCCATGGTGGCTATAGTGGTCTCGTAGTTGCCCACCCTGGCCATGTTGTTCGTGTGGACATGTATTGGATGGGGAAGCCTAAGCATCGAGTTTATCCTGCATAGCCCCTCTACGATCTCGCGTGGGGTGATCTCGAACCTGGGGACAGGATCGTCTAACCCTATTATGTAGCGGCCCCATCCCCAGGCCTCCACCCCTCCAGGGTTGACGAGCTTCACCGCGTAGCCCTTGGTGGCCTCCAACATCCAGGCTACGAAGCCTTTACATTCCTCTATTCTACCTTCTCTTAAGTAGTCCATTATGAACCAGTTGTTGCCTAGGAGTGTGAAACATCCCTTATCTATCATGGGGATCTCATTTAGCTCTTCATGGGTATGCCTCGCCTTAAGCGGGGGAGTGGCGGGCTCGAAGACAGTTGTATAGCCCATCTCGGCGTATCTATATCCCGTCGTATATGTAGATGGTATCGAATGGCCTACTCCAGCCCTCCTTTGAGGCCTCCTAAACTCGTAGTCCCTGTAATGGTCTTCAGGCCTCATAAGCCTCCCCGTGTTCACTTTGCTTCCAGCTATATGGGAGTGTATATCTACACCTCCCGGCATGACAATCATCCCTGAGGCGTCTATGACCTCCGCTCTCGAGCTTACATCCTCCACTATCTTACCATCCTTGACGGCTATGTCCATCCTCTCGCCATCCACGTGATTCAAGGGATCAAATACCGTCCCGTTCCTGATTAGGAGCTCCAAACGCCTTAACCCCTCAGGATTTTAACCCTCTCCAAAAGGGAGGAGAGGATCTCCACATCCGTCTTCACACCCTCCGGGGGTTCAACAAGCCTCTTAGCCTCTAATGGGACCCCGTCCATCCTGTAAATGGTTCCTGGGGCTTCGACTCCCAGTACGGCTGTGGGTATGACTACTTCCGAGATCTCGGCTGTAGCGCTCCTATACGGATCTAGGGTTATAATCGGTATCTCCATGAGCCTCCTCGTTATGCCAGCCGGGAAGTGGGCTGCCGGATCGGAGGCTACCACAAGAGCCGCGTCGCATTCGCCCCTCCTGAGTATGTCGATGGCCGTTGTATCTCCAGGGTTATAATATGGATAGCCGCGGCTGTAGTCAACTCCGAAAGGGTAGCCTGAAAGCCAAGTGGTGACCTCGTTTGCGCCTGTAACGTTGAAGTGGCCCCTCATAGGGAGTATTGTGAACTTGGTTCTGGAGTTTAGGTCCCTTACAAGGCTTAGGGCTGCATCTATGTTCCTGGACTTGCCCCGGCTCATGGTGAGGCCTACGCCGTAGAAGAGGGCTCCGAACTCGCATCCGATCATGAGTTCAGCCATCCTCTCTATCTCCGCCACCGGGACGCCTGCAACCTCCTCCTGCTCCAACTCCTCCCCCCTGACTGCCGCTCTCAAGGCGGAAAGAAGCTCGTAGTCACCGTTAGGCTTCACCTGGATAAAAAGATCCGCGAGCCTAGCTGTATCAGTCCTCCTCACGTCTACGACTATGAGGGCCCTCTCCCTTCTAGACCTCCTGAAACGTCCGCGGGACATCACCGTATATCTCGCCATGTGCCTCGGATGGGCGTGCACCGGGTTGGATCCCCAGTAGACGATGAGGTCAGCCCTGTTCTTCACCTCGCCTAGGGTGGATGAGGAGATGCCTATGTCATGAACCCCTATGAGGCCTGGACCATGGCATATCGACGTATTATTATCTATTACTCCCCCCAAAACCTCAGCTAACTCAACCCCGATGGAGACAGCCTCATTACAGGTTAGACTCCAACCCCATAGGAGCGGGTATCTAGCCTCTGAGAGGATCTGGGCTGCCCTATCTAAAGCTTCTTCGAGGCTGGCGTCTCGTAGGATGCCGCCCTCCCTTATCATGGGGGATTCCAGCCTCTCCCTGTGGTCCATGAGCTTACTCGTGGACAGGGTGCACGCGTTCCTCGCGGATTTTATATGGTTGTCCTCTATCTCGACTATTAGATCGTCGCAGCAGCATCCGCATACGGTGCAGACGACGTCTCTAACCTCCATCCTCAACCCCTCCTAAGCTCCTCTAGGAGCTCCTTCAAAGGCTTTACTTCCTCAATGACCGCCGGCTTCAACTCGGCATCTAAACCTTTGAGGGAGGGCATCCCGCTGCTCTGCGTATCTGGGCAGGTCAACAAGTTAGCCCAAGGCCCGTAGGGTATGAAGGCTATGCCCTTATGGGGAGCCTGCCTCGACCTCACAGCCCTCAGAGTGGCGGATCCATAGGCTGTGGAGACCACTATCCTTGAACCCTCCACCACGCCTAAAGCCTCCATATCATCCGGATCCAGCTCGCATATGGATGCGTTTTCCAAGTACTCCCCGGAAAACTTCCCCAGCTCCTTCCCTATGCCTTGCCTCAGACTTCTCCCGGTAACCAATTTGACCCTCAAATTACACACCTTCACCAACAAATAACTACTGGCGATAAATGTTTACCTAACTTATTTAAGGCTAAATATTTTGCCCCATTAAAGGGGTTTTCCACATAGGAGCTGTCAACCCGGAAGCCAACCCGAACCTCCACAGGCTGCACCGTTTATCTTAGGCCCGGGATGAGCTGTAGGCTCTCGAATATGCCTGAGGCGGCTACAGGGAGGCGATGTGGAGACGAAGGCACCTCCTGAAGAAAACTTATATAATTCTCTTTTAAGCTCTTTACTGATTCAAAGGCTGGGATAAGTAATGTCTGAAAGGAAGGCGGATCGGTGGGGTATAGCCCACATATACTCTTCATTCAATAACACCATAGTCCACATCACGGATTTAAGCGGAGCCGAAACTATAGCCATAAGTTCCGGTGGGAGACATGTGAAAGCAGATAGGCTTGAGGGTACTCCCTATGCAGCCATGCAATCAGCAGCTGCGGCAGCCCAAGCCGCGAAGGATAAGGGGATCACCGCCCTACATATAAAAGTCCGGGCGCCTGGAGGCCATAAAGCTAAAACTCCAGGGCCCGGAGCCCAGGCAGCCATAAGGATGCTAGCTCGTTCAGGCTTCAGGATTGGGCGAATAGAGGATGTAACCCCGATCCCCCATGATGGTACCAGGAGACCTGGCGGTAGAAGAGGTAGAAGGGTTTAAAGCGGGCTAACATAGAGCAGGCCCCTGGCATTTATCGATTTCCAGTATTGACCGTTTGCTTCTACCGGGCACGGCTGCATGAACGCCGAAGCTTATATAACCCTAAAGATCGCCAGTATGATTGGCAACGAACATCCGGGCCGTCCATTATAGGTTGTCAATTAACAGTCATTCTTCTAAAATAATTGGATAATTGGATAATTGGTACGGCCTCTCCATGTGCAGCTATTACATTTCTCCACATCACGTCTACTAAGGGATGTTAGTAGAGGTGGTAGAATTTCATTATCTGGCGGGGCTCACGCTATTTTTTCTTTAATGAGAAGCCTTGAACTTAAGTATGGCAGCCACCCCGCCGAAGGAGCGCAGCAGCATGACGCCTTCATCCGTCTCTGTGGATATTACCTCTACCCTTGATCCAGCCTTTTCAGCGAGCTCGATGAATTCATCTAGGAGCTCCTTTACCTCCTCTACTCCTAGAGTATTATTGGAGCATTTGGGGCAGTTAGCGGCTACTAGGTCCTGTTGGAACTTGGGAAGTTTATGCTTCTCCATTATGTGATCCTCACCGTATCCACATGCCTTACACCTGACCCATACATGGATTTGTGAGAGCTTCTCCGAGATGAGCAGCATATCCACGGTGTTGGACTCAAGGTGCCTCCTTACATCGCGTTCGCCGTATGCGGCTAGGCCTGTTTCGTGCCCCACCTCGTATAGGAACCGTTGAACGAGCTCCTTCTCTTCGCTGTACCTTACGCCCTTCAAGATCTCAGAGGATCTTGAAACGACCTCCTCTACGCCATTTCTACCTACATATGAGGTGTCAACTATTGCCAGCACCTTCTTTTTAAGCATATAGTTCAGATAGTCTCCCTCGGCGAAGTCGTATTTTGTTGGCCCTGGACCGCCTAAGATTAAACCTTTTAAATCCTCTATTCCTAAAAGTTTCTCATTCACATGGTTACCTACCCTTCTAAAGTAGCTATTAATCTCCATCTCCCTTATACGCTCGAACCTTCTCGCGGATTGCCCGCCCGTCTTATGTTTACCCCCCACACCTGAATGATATTCCTCTAGGATGGTCATCCTCCTCCCCTTCAACGTCGCTAAGGCCGCCTCGCTGGCATCTATCACCAGTATGCCATATGTTTCCTTCTCTTTAAGCTGGTCCAGTAACGGCTCCACATGGAATCTGCTGTCGCACCTGTAAAAGTATATGTTAATAGGTTCGATGGGTTCTATCTCGTAGAGTTCCATACGCTCGCTTCCCAGGCCATTCTGAGGTATGGCGCCGCAGAATATCACCAGGCCATTTTTAGGAGGCGCCCTATATAACTTGAGCCTCTGGATGACCTTCTCAATGGCCTCCTGGACATTCTTCCTCGTAGTCCTAGACTTAATGTTTGAGGCTGTGCCGTATTCTTCTCTAAGGTTAGCTAAAACTTCATGAATACGCCTTCCAGGAGGGATATAGAGGGAGATGAGCTCAGTCCCCCTCCCCTCCTTCGAGGCTAGTTCATCTAATATCCTCTTGAGCCTAAACCTTGAAACGGATTCTGCCTCCAGCAACCGAACATCCCTTTACCATCTTACCTACTCGTGGAGCTCTTAATAATCATGTTATTTAAGCTCATTGATCATATCCACATGCACGGGCGTTAATAGCGATTAAATAAAGGGTGTTCGCATATGAGAGAGGTATATAATTAGGTTCCATGGGGTGGAAGTCGATGAAGGTTTCTGTGAAAATAGGAGGCTTCGCATTCGGAGAAGAGTTAGACGCCTCGCTCCTCAAGGCATACTCAGAAGAGATAAGGAAACTCAGCGAGGAAGGGCATCAAATGATAATCGTAACCGGAGGGGGAAAGACGGCTAGGAGATACATCGATGCTTCCAGACTCCTCGGGGCCTCCGAAGCCTTATGCGATGTGTTAGGCATAGAGGTGAGCCGGGTTAACGCCCTCCTCCTCATTTCAAGTTTATGGGACATCGCCTACCGGAGAGTCCCTAGGAGCCTGGAGGAGGCGGTGATCGCGGCAAGGCCCGGGCGGCCGGTGGTCATGGGGGGGCTCCAGCCGGGTCAGTCCACTAATGCGGTGGCTGCCTTAGTAGCAGAACTCGTAAACGCCGACATACTTGTAAACCTTACAGACGTTGAAGGCGTCTATACCAGGGATCCTAAAATATACAGGGATGCAAGGCTCCTAGAAGAGGTAACCATAGAGCAGCTGGAGGACATCCTTTCAGATCAAGATATAAAGGCGGGTGGATACAAGCTTATCGACCTTCAAGCTTTAAGGATAATTAGAAGGGGGAGGATCAACACGATTATAGTTTCAGGTTTAAACCCTAGAAATCTTAGAAGAGCAGTTTTGAACGAGAGGATAGGGACAAGGATAGTTTTTAAGTAGAGTCGACCTTAGGGAGGATGAGGTTGGTTAAATTATCTGAAATATTTGCCTCCAAAAAACAGGCGGCCTTGATAGAGCATCTGCTCGACAACAGGGGGAGATTCTATAATCAATCAGCGCTCGCCTCGGCTTTAGGCGTATCTTCTTCGACTATAGCTAGGCTGATCGAAAATCTAACTAAATTAGATATAGTTAGATATGAGAGGTTTGATATGGGGGTGAAAGTTATAACTTTGAACGATGCCTCGGAGGTCTCCCAGCTTCTCTTAAATTTTCACTCGAAAATTAAATCTTTGAAATCTCATCGGTGAAAAATTAACCAGGGAAAACCCAAAAATCGAGCAGGGCCATTCCCCATTCACCTTATATATTTTTAATCTACGCCTAAATCGATTAGCCCAGGTTCATAATCCAGATTTGAAGGATGGAAACTTGAGATGCAGGTTTAGGATAGGGTGAACCCACGCGTTGAGGATCATTAAGAAAGACCTACGGCACAACATGATAAGTTTAAGTTTAGAGAATATAGATGACTTATGGGTTCTATATAACGTGTTAGAGCCCGGAGACCTCGTGACCTCTAAGACGAGTAGGGAGATTAAAGTTGAACAGGGGAGGCCTTCCAGTGAACGCGTGGCAATGACCCTAACTATAGAGGTTACCGGTGTGGAGTTTGATGCAAGTTTGAATCGTTTAAGGATCCATGGCGTCATCAGGGAATGCCCTGAAGAGTATGGGATCAAAGGCTCATATCATACGATAGCGGCTGCGCCGGGCACCTCCATGAATATAAGGAAGGAGCGTTGGCGGGCTCACCACTTGGAACGCCTCGAATCAGCTGTAAGAAGTAGGGAGCCCATTATAGTGGTCTCCTTGGACAGCGAATCCGCATGCATCGCTTTAATCCTATCGTTCAAGGTTGAGGTGAAAGTGGAGATTAGACCGCGACTTCCGGGAAAAATGGATGTGGAAGCCCGGGCTTCGGCAGAAAAGAAATTCTTGAGGGAGCTCGCTGAGTCCTTGGCAAGAGTAATCGAGAGTGAGCCTCGGGTGAAGAGGATAGCCATCGTAGGTCCCGGCTTTTTAAAGCAGCATTTCAAGGATCTCCTAGATAAAGAGTTTCCCAATGTAGCATTGAGGGTTTCAGCTGTGAAGGGGGGGAGCTCAGGCGGGATCGCCGGGGTTTACGAGGCTTTGAGGTCGGGGGCTTTGGAGAAGCTTCTCAGGGATTCGAGGATCGCTGAGGAGGTCTCGGTTGTGGAGAAACTCTTGGGTAGAATCGCGTCTGAAAGGGGAGACTTTGCCTACGGGTTAGATCAAGTAGCAGAGGATGCTTCCTCAGGAGCGGTGGAGATGCTCCTTATAACCGATTCACTACTGAGATCCTTCGAGTTAAAGGATAGGGTGGAACAAGTTATAAGGGATGTAGAGGAGAAGGGGGGTAAAGTCATGATTCTAAGCACGGAACATGAAGGTGGAGAGAAGCTCTCATCTCTAGGTGGGATAGCCGCCCTATTGAGGTATGAGAGGCATAGATGGGGGTGACGTGTCTTCGCAGAGTTAAATCCTTTCCGAGTGATCGAGAAGCCCAGCCGCATACCGGATTTAATAACGGTTAAGTATAGCAGGGAAAGATGGAGGCTGCTCACCGAGCTGAGGGGTAAGGCGGCAGGGGTCCTGGAGGCCTTAAGGAGATTCAGCTTTGAAGGATTCATACATGGAAGCATAGCTAGAGGTGATGTAGACCGTTACAGCGACGTAGACGTGATACTCCTGGCACCCGCCTCATCCCAGAGCCTAGAGCTATCCCTGACCTTAAACGGCTTCAGGATCTATAGCCGAAGGATAACCCAGGCGACCCCAGGGCATACGCCTAAAGGCCACATCTACCTAGACGCCTATGAGAAGATATCGGTGACTTTCCCTTTAATGGCATTCCGTCCATTAGAGGTCGAATTTTACAAGTTTGGAGGTATGGCGGATATAAAGGCTTTATCGGAATCTTTGAGGGTTCCTGGATGTACGAAGAGATTAACCTTAATCGAACCTACAATAGATGGACACCTAGAGTCAAATATAATAGGAAGGGAGGAGGAAGTAGCTGAGAAGTTAGATATACATCCTGAAATAGTTAGAGAGCGGGTTAGGGTGCTCATGAGGAGGGACCGCATAGGGAGGACGGGGGTATTCCTAAAGGTGGATGTGAGGGATGATGAATCCTTCGAGGGCGTATTCGAGAGGTTGATTAAAAGTAATCCGGCGTTAAGGCGTACATATTTGAATAGGATAAGAGGTTAAAATTGGGGGTACACGAACCATATGGCAGCTTCCGATTATATTATACTTTTTGTGGCATATTTAGGGGCTTGGCTCATCCTATATGTCGCATCCAAAGCTTTGAAGGCGGAGAGGAAGGGTTTAACGGTTGGGCCTTTCTACGCCATGTATAGAACCAAAGCCTTCAACAGGATCCTTGAAAGATTGGGTAGGCGGAAGGGTTTATGGCGTGTGCTTCTGAATATGGCTACGGCCTTATCCATCGGCCAGATAATATATATACTTCTCAGCCTCACGAGGAACATGCTCCGACTCGCCGGAGGAGTCGAGGGAGCCTATCAAATTATGCTCCTATTACCGGGGCTAACCATAAGCTGGCATAGTCTACCCTATATACTGCTCTCCTTAGCGGTCTTAGTCGTAAGCCATGAGGCAGCCCATGGAATAGCTACCATAGTCGAAGGTATCCCTGTGAAATCGAGCGGGATATTCTTCGCTGCGGTTTTTCCAGGCGGCTTCGTAGAACTCGACGAGGAGAGGCTTGAGGAGGCGGATCCGCAGGCTCAACTCAGGATATTCTCAGCGGGCTCCGCTGCGAACCTTGCGCTGGGCATGATCTTCCTGCTCCTCATGATGGGCTTCCCATATACGTTAACCCCATTCTATGAGACGAAACCTGGAGGGGTGATGGCTGTTTCCATCATAGAAGGAAGCGGGGCGGCCCAAGCTGGTTTAACGCCGTGGACCATCATAACCGGCATAAACGGTACGGATATCCGAGATGTATCCGGTCTGATGGCGTACATGAGGTCTACAAATCCTAATCTAACCCTCGCCTTATCCACCGATACCGGCCAGATACTTGTGAAGACTAGCCCACACCCCTCCAACCATAGCGTAGGGATGATAGGGATAATCCCATTCGAGTATTATCCACCGAAGTTCTATTGGATGCCGAAGCAATTACCTTATCACATATATGTAGTTGAGTATTGGATGAACACCCTCCTTATAAGTATCGCATTGATAAACATGCTTCCCCTTTATCCCTTAGATGGAGGTAGAGTTCTGGTTTCAATCCTGAAATTATTAAAGTTTAAAAACATTAATAGGGTAAAGCTCATCGTAAGCATATTTTCAGCCGGGATACTTGCTGCAAACCTGGTTTTATCAATGTCAAGATTCGGTTTCGGAAAGATCTAGTTAGGAATGACAGGTAAAATCAACTGCGACAAGTGTGGAAGATACCCCATCTTTTATCGTAGGCCATATGAGGGGATCGTCTTATGCCGGAGATGCTTCAAAGATAGTATAGAGCGTAAAGTTAGAAGGACAATATCAAAGTATAAGATGTTTTCACCCACCGATCATATTGGAGTTGCAGTATCGGGTGGAAAGGATAGTTTAACCCTCCTTTACATCCTTAGGAAGATAGAGGAAGGCTATCCTGAAGCCAGGATCACCGCTCTGGCCGTGGATGAAGGCATAAAGGGATATAGGGAGGAGGCTTTAAGACTAGCCGAATCCTTCACCGCCAAACTAGGTGTAAATTTGAGGACCATCTCTTTTAAGGAGCTATACGGTAAGACCATGGACGAAATGGTGAATGCTCTAGGCCTGAGGTTTCCATGCTCATGCTGCGGTGTCCTTAGGCGTAAAGCCTTAATAGAGCTCGCTTCAAGGATTGGAGTGGATAAAATAGCCACAGCCCATAACCTTGACGACGAGGCGCAGACGGTTATCCTTAACTTGATACATGGAGATCCCTTAAGGATACTCATGACAGGGCCCACCCTCGATGGAGGAGGCTCCTTCATCAAGAAGGTGAAGCCGCTCTTCCTTATACCGGAGAAGGAGATCTCTCTATACGCGTATCTCACGGGGATACCTTTCCAAAGTAGGTCTTGTCCTTACGCTTCAACAGCCTTGAGGAACGATGTGAGGGCTATGTTAAACCTTGTGGAGGAGAAGCATCCCGGGACCCTCTATACCATAGTTCATTCGGCTGAGAAGCTGAGGCAGGCCTCCTCTAAGCTCTTCCCGAAGAGGACAATGAGGTGTAAACTCTGCGGTTCCCTTTCGACCTCGGAGATATGCTCTTCATGTAAGATCCTGAAGGATATTTAAATGGAAGGATTCGGAGGGTATTACGTGAACTTTATATTTGGACTAGGGAATCTATGAATTGGGTGGCGGTGGGGGATCGGGGAGCTAGCCGTTCCCTGTAACCCGAAATCGGCTATATGCGGGGATCCGTTAACCAGGGAGGCGGTGACCCGACCCAGGGTAGGCCTGGACATATCAACTTTGAACTCCTGACCCGTCGGGCCGGCGGAGGGGCGTCCCCCTCTGAAGGGAGGGGGCGACCTCCTAACCACCGAAACCGGTTAGGCTCGGGAGAGAGCAGCCGTAAGGTGGACGCTCAGGCGCTGGCGGGAGGCCAGGGGGGAGGAGATTGTCCAGAAACCGCTCTGGAGAGGGTCATCAACTCTCTTGGGATGCCACCGCCGCCCTACCTATGCGCGGGGAGCATCGATTCGAGATAGGAATATGGAAAGGCCCATTTCGGCTGGAAACTGGAAAACCCGAGTTCCCATTAAACATTATCGAAGGGTATTGAAGGGAGTGGAGAGGTCCAAGGGAGGCTGATGGAAGGACCATCAGAATCCTTTATAAATATCCTAGAAAACTTGTAATTCGAAGGTGTAATGTTGGTTGAGTAAGGCATCCGTCGAACTTAAGATATTCGATAAATGGCCCCTCGAGGAGATAGAGGTTAGAGACCCTGGTTTAACTTCATATATCTCCTTGAAGCCGAACCTTATGCCCCATTCAGGGGGCAGGCATGAGCATCAAAGGTTCAGGAAATCCACCGTAAACATAGTGGAGAGGCTCGTTAATAATATGATGCGGCATGGGAGGTGCGGTGGAAAGAAGATTAAAGCGATCAACATCGTTAAGAATGCCTTTGAAATAATCCAGTTGAAGACAGGGGTGAATCCCGTGCAGATACTCGTGAGGGCTATAGAGAACTCCGCACCATGCGAGGAGGTCACGAGAATAGTATACGGTGGAGTTGCATATCCGGTCTCAGTGGATGTTTCGCCTCAAAGGAGGATAGACTTAGCCCTTAGATTCATGTGTGAGGGGGCTAGGCAAGCCGCCCTAAACAATCCTAAGACTATAGATGAATGTCTGGCTGAGGAGATAATCCTGGCTTCGGAGAGGGATTCCAGAAGCTTCGCCGTAAAGAAGAGGGATGAGATAGAAAGGATAGCCCTCTCGTCAAGGTAAACGCTGACAGCCGGGTATAGGTGCATCGGAGGAGAAGCCGATCCATAAAAAGATTTTCTCGAGTTCCCCGGGAGCTGGTTAATATGTCTAATTCCTTCCTTTTACACCCTGAGGCGTGGCGTACGCCCTTGATTAAGTTACCGTTAGAGGGTGAGAGAGTTGGCTGCGAAGTATATGTTAAGCTTGAGACGGTCAATCCTACAGGCGTCCATAAGGATAGGGAGAGCGCCATGGTTATACGGGACATGATAGAGAAGGGGTTCCGAGAAGTAGCCTGCGCAAGCAGCGGGAACGCGGCCATCTCCATCTCGGGATTCGCCTATATGCATGGATTCAAATCCCACGTATTTCTAGGCTCAGATACTCCGAGGGAGAAGCTTAATCTCCTAAAGGTCTTCCAGCCCTCGATACATAAGGTAAAAGGCGATTATCTGGATGCCGTCGAGGCCCTCCTGGAGTTCATAGATGGAAAAAACGTGTACAACGCGAACGCGGGATACTGCGAGGCGAAGATTGTAGGAAACTCATATATAGGAGAGGAGATAGCCAAGGAGTTAAAACCCGACTACGTAATATGTCCTACGAGCAACGGGACGCATTTCGTAGGTGTGGGAATGGGTATCCTCAGATCTGGTTTAAAGCCTAAATTAATAGCTGCAACTGCTCCGAAGACGGAGATAGCCCACAGCATAAAGGGATTCTACCATTTGGAGGAGCCCAAGATAACGGAGTTGACGAAGGCTACGGATGGAAAAATTGTAGAGGTATCGGATTCAGAAATATGCGAGGCCACTAGAAGGCTGATTAAGCAGGGAATAGTCGCGGAGCCAGCTTCAGCCGCCTCCATAGCCGCGATCCCCCATCTAGACTTCGAAAGAGGCGACGTAATATGCTGCACCATCACGGGTAACGGAATGAAGTATCCCAATGTATTACGAGGAATACTATCAGGTCAATAAAAAATAAACTTTGAGCCCCTGCCTAGGAAATGAGCCCTAATCACCGTATTCCCCCAACCATTATTTTAATAAGGTAGAGGCTGGGGAACTCAAATCAGCCGAAAAAGGTATATGGAGGGCAAATAGCCGAGCAGTATTAAACATGATTAAAAGAGACATATGGAGGGGGACCTGCTCTGGATGGAATCGTCCTCATCCCTATGACGATATACCCCGATTGCAGAGCTTAGGCCCGTGGAGGAGAATAACCGTATAATAGTTGGCGGCAATAAGAAGCCCTTCTAAATATTTAATATGAATAAATAGGAATAATAACGCGTAAAAGATGAATTTAAGGAAGTTAATGGAGAAATCCCTTTAGCCTAAGCTTAGAATAAAGCTTATCAAAGAAAACTGGTCAGTGTATCTTGGAGGTTGAAAAGGGGATTAGGGAAATTGAAAATTACAGTTTTACTCATAATGTTTCTACTCTTATCAATGCGAGTTTACTCCATGGCATCCGGAGATACTGAGGTTCCGGAGAGGTGGGTTAAAACCCCCACGTTTAGGCTCTTGATGAAGTCGACGGCCGATTGGGCAAGGGTAATGTTCGACGACCCGGAGGGAAGGAACACTAATGGGATAAGGATTTACGAGGTCAAGGCCTACGGATGGCTTCTTGGAAACGATGGGGACGATGTAATAGATGTGGGGAAGGATCTCACGTGGTATGACGTATTGTATAACGGTACCTCCACCGTCAAGACAGGCGATATCGCCGCTTTTTTTAAGCAGAACGGTGACTTCGATTATACGGAGATGTATGCCGATATAGTCTTCGAGGTGGACGAGTCGAGGGATCAAGTCTACATATACCTTATGGTTGCAGGTCAGGGCACCACCACATTCGAACTCATAAACAAGGAGACCGGAGCCGTTGTTTGGAGGGACATTGTAACGGGCATAGGTGGTACACAGCATATTCAACGGTTTATTCCAACAAGGCTCTTCATTAGATCGGTTCAGGTTGAATCCATAACCGTCTTATCCCTCGCTCTAATAACGGTCTTCATAGCAATCATATTTAATATCCCGAGATTTAGGAGGGGCCCGGCATCGAGGAACCTAAACAGGGTACAGCTTTTAACAGGATAACATCATATATAAGGAAACGACACCCTATACTGGTACTCATTACCTCAATAATCTTTCTTCTCCCCAGGATTGGGCCGGGTATACCCATGGGCGTAGACTCTACAAGCCATCTATACAAGGTCATATTCATGGTTAAGAGCTTTAGGGAGCATGGCTACGTCCCCTTCTGGACCCCCGACTGGTATGGGGGGACACCTTTACTCCTCTTATACCCGCCCTTAACCTACTATATATGCTTCATATTATCTCTAGGAGGATTAGACCCCGTCTCCTCATATAAGGTTGTCGAAGCTATATTCTACTTAATGGCCCCCTATTCCATTTACATCCTCGGTAAGGAGCTAGGTCTAACCGAAACCGAGGGATGGATAGCGGCGCTGCTCCTCAGCTACAGCCCCGCTATAATAGATAATATGCTCTTCTACGATAGGCTTCCCACGGTACTGTCCATCCCTCTACTCTGCCTCTACCTAGCCTATTTCCATAGGAGTTATAGAGATAAGTTCCGTATCCGACCATGGATAGGCTCGACAGTGTTTCTGGCATTATTGATATTAGTTCATCATCTCTCCGCCTTGATCGCCGTTTTAATCTCTATTATAGCCATTGCATCGTCCCTATTCGATTTTAGGAGGATTATACGGGGATCGGGATCTCTGATCTCTAGCTGCGCGGCTTCTCTAGGCATATCATCCTTGTGGCTGATGCCTTTCCTAGATGCATCAAAATTCGTCTCAGATAATCCTTTCTATAACCGTAATGTATTGGATTTATCTTGGGGGAAACTCTCCTTCTTCGTAATGGAATCTCTGGTAAACTTTGGTCTCCTCCACTTTATATTAGCCATGGTAATGCTAGGCTTACTCATCTGCAAGCTGTTTAAGAGGGGAAAGTATTTCTTCTTAGGTTTCGTATCCATCTTCTTCTCTGGATTAGCCTTATTCGAACTGGGATTAAACCTTAGCGTACCCATCTTGAAGATGACCTCCCAGAGCATCGTAGCTCTTCTATTCATTATCATGATAGCGGTATCCATCATTTTAACGAAGAAGGTGAAGAATCGGAGTTATGGTTTCCTCTCTCTATGGTTCCTAGTATTCTTATGGTTCGGCTTAGGAGGTTTTATGGTCCCATTCGTGAGTGAGAATTCACCTCCATTCATGAAATTTCCTGTAATACCTTATATTTGGAGCAAGCTTGACGTTCACAGGTTCTGGCTTTACCTCTCAATACCAGGAAGCATTCTAGCGGCCCCACTCCTCTCTAAAACATTGAGGAAGGCTAAACTTAACAGGAGATGCAGATGGATGGGTTCCAGTCTATTACTGGTCCTCGCGGCTGGAGGATTCGTAAAGGCGGCGTGGACTCTCACCCATCCCATCAATGAGTATCTACCCAGGGATTATACCATCGCAAACCAGGATATTCCTGAGGGAATAATACGATACTTATCTTCTGATCCATGGAACGGGAGGATTCTGGCGGTCCACTGCCCCTTCTGGATATACCTCCTGCCCTTACACGTGGATGGTAAGATGCTGGTTGACGGCTGGTATCCCCAGGGGAAGATCCTGAAACCGTTATACGATATAAACGATTATAGGCTTGACGACCTTGAGGCCGCATCAAACGACTCCGAACGGGTTAGCTACTGGAGAAACCTGATAAATGACTCGGAGATACTGGGTATAAACTGGATATTGATAGGTGGATCTAATGAAACCTTGAAATCCCTTCTAATCTCCGGCAGTGGGTTCAGGGAGGTTTACTCGGAACTCTACGGGGAGGGGAGCATAACCATATATAGGTCGGTTGTAAGGCATAGCCTTGTAAGCTGGGAACCTTACCTCCCCGGGGAGATAACCTATATTAGAATCGCGCCCGACAGGATCCGGCTTGAGTTTTCGGGGGATTTCGAATCCCTAAATGTAACCGTGAGGGAAGCATATTTCCCAACGTGGAATGCTAGAAGCGATGGGAGTGAGATCGAGGTTTCCAGGGATGACCTTAACTTCATCTCATTACACCTTAACAGATCGAGTTATGGACTAAAAGGTGAAGGCGGGATTGAGATGTATCACGTCTATGATTGGCGTTTACCCATTTCATTATCGCTGGTCTCTTTAACATTCCTACTGGCCCTCTCAATATACGCGATAGTTGTGAAGAAGAGGGATGAGTAATCAGATAATAATGAATTAAACGTCCGCCTCCTCTTCATTCCCGCCGGGGTTTTCGCCCTCTATGAGGGCTTAAACTGGCTTAGAGGCTGAATATTTGAGCATCCAGGCCTACTCCTCGATCACACTATAGCTATTATCTCACCGCCTATCGCCCCCTCTATACTCTTTAACCCTAAATTCAAGCATCTTACCTTCGACGTTGGGACTAGTGGGAGTAAACCGCATCTATGGGAAGTGGCCGTAATAAGGGTCCCTGGGCCCTCGCCTAACTAGGTGAAGAGGCCGTCGAGGGGCGGCGCGGCCTAGGCCTCCACGTATATCAGGATGGATTGAACGATTCATATAGCTGGACTACCATCCATGTTAAACAGGAGGTTTCCAGCCTCTCTTGGGAGTCTCTACACCGCCAGGGTAGGGCTATGGATCTAAGTCAATTTTTCATATGTATATTTTGATGAGACGAATGATCTTAGGAATGGGTTTACCATGAAATCAACATTAGCCGTGGGTACGAGGCTGCTGGATGGGATAAGCCTAAATATGCCTCGTTCATCCTACTATTAGGATGCATGAAGTTGGCCCCTGGATATTACGCGGATATATCCATCCTTGTAGCATGCAGGGGGGAGGTCTAATCCCATGGCCGGTAGAGGATATGAATGGCTTACTCAGCTTCTCTCAATATTCTTCGGCGGGGTAGCGTTGGCTTCCATAATTGTAGCGGTCTTAACGGCAACCCCCCCATACGTTGTGGGGGAGAACCTCGTCCTAATGGAGATCCATCTCCTCCCCGGATTTTATTTGAAGCCTATAACCCTCTTCACATACTCCTTCTTCCTCATGTTTGCCTTCGGATTATATTCACCTCCAACACTGAGGAGGGTTAGGGGTCTACCCCCCTTAGTTTTAAGGTTTTTCTACGTTGTGGCTTGGTTCACCCTCCTGGCCACAGGTTTCGAGCTGGTTTACCACATGGTTTTATGGTCTGCAGCCCTATCGGTTCAAGGCCTTCAAAACCCTGACATAGTGGTGAACATATGGCCGCAAAACGAGCTTCCGATAAACGTCGTATTTTCAACCAAACTGGTGGTCATGATATTCGTAATATCCGTGATGGTAATAGATTATCTTCGAAGAGTTGAAAGCTCATCCTCGATCTCTAGGTCGGGTTGAATATTTATTAGCTAACTTCCCCTCCACGTAGACTACTACAGCCAAATAGGAGATTATCCATATAATGAAGAGTATCTCCCCTATGGATTCGTGGAAGACCCTTAAGTCTATAGTAGTATATGCCACGGCGAGGATTATCAGGAATATCCTTAGGATATTCGTTGAGAAGGTTCCTAGGGCGCCCACTATTCCATATAAAGCTTTCCTCTTTAGAGGGGCCTCCATCTTAACCATCAACATGGAGAGCACCAACGTATAGATGAGCATGCTCATTATCCCTGTACATGGCCAATTTATCTCTAAGAGGACTGAACGTTTCAATCCTCCTACCAGGAGAAGGTTCCCCTGACTGTAGATCCAGGGAGGATCCATCGGGGAAAGTGGATTTGATGAGATCTTAACGCCTGAGAGGCCGATCAAGGCTACAATGACTCCCACTATAATCGATGCTAAGGACGTTAACGGTCCTAGGGATTGATATGGGAATGCCGCGTCCAATCCGAGGATGAATGCCATCCCGAGGAAATATATTATCGGCGTCACCACTTCTCTCAAGGCTTTAAACGTATACGCCGAGGCCAGCATACCGGCTAGGGAAACCGCTACTACTATGTATTCCCAAAGCCAGGTCCAACTTAGGAGATAGGGGGCTTCTGGGACGCCTATCCGATAGCCTACTCCCCTTATCACGTCTTGGAGCCCCACGAGGTATACGAGGAGATAATATACGATTAACGTCGAAAATGATATTATCCATGAGGCCTTCCTCAAACCTTTAAGGTTGAGGATTAGCCTGTTCCGGGCTTCCCTCCACTCTAGGATTAGAAACATGAGGCCGAAGAGTATGGGGCCCCTCCCCTCATTCCATCCTAGAACGAAGGAGTTGGGATCCGCTACTATTAATGCGAGTATTGGTGAGATGGAGAGCAGTAGTATCCTATCCTCCGATTTAAAGCTGGATGGAAAGATTATCTTCGACGAGGATCCCTCCACATCTAATCCGTTAACCATCATCTGTTAATGACTTCTCTTGTAGGATCGGGTTGGGCATTCTAGTCTTAAAGAAATATCTCGTCTCTCCCATCGTATCCACGTCTAGGCTTCTAACATTGACCACTAATGGGAAGTTTTGTACGGCATCTCCGATTATTAGGCAGTGTCTAGGGGGGAGTTCTTTAACTATCAGCTTCACGCTCTCCACGTCTATCTTCGCTACCCTGGAGATAGCCTCCAGATCCCTGTCGTTAAGGAAATTGAATAGAAATATATTGTCCACCTGTCTATATATGGTTTCTTGTATGCTGCTGGGCTGGTTCGTTATGAACGTTGTGAATAGGCCTAGATGCCTCATACGGGTGACGATGTCGTCCCAGTAGGTGTCCCTCAGGTATAAATGGGCTTCTTCAGCGAACAGGAAAATCGGCGATATAGCCTCTTTTGAGAGGAGCTCTTTAAGTTTCCCTAGCAGGAGTTCCACTAGCATCCTCCTGTTGATGGCTGACTGATTTTTCAGGTTTATTATTAATGCGCCTCCATCCCTAATTGACCTGAAAAGTTCCAGCGTATCCACCTTCTCTAATGGATCATCGGTGAAGATTCCTGAATCCATCATCGTGTAAAGCCTCGATTGGATCGCTTCCCTTATGCTTTCATGGCATTTCCAACGGGTTAGGGTTCCATTAAGCTCCTCGAGGGTTAGCTTCCCGTTACGGGCGTTTTCCCTCCAGACTCTGATGAAGGTTCTCGTGGAATTCCAAGGCAAATCCAAAGCATATATGAGCATGTTCAGTATGGGTGAGAGGCCCATGTCTTCCATGTCGAATTTAAGGCTTTTCCCGGGGGTTAAGGTTATTATCTTATTAACATATTTATGTTGGGGTTCACCCTTTCTCGTGGCCGAGAGGTTCACATACTCTCCATTTATATCTAATACTAGGCATGGAGCTCCATGTTCCACTAGGCCTAGAATTAGTATCTTGGATAGATGGGATTTTCCGGTCCCTTTTCTCCCTGTTATAATGTTCAATCGCCCATCCAAGGCTTCAGCATCTATGGATACCCTGCCTTTCTTAATTGTTTCGCCTATCTCTATGGGATGGGCCATCTCCTCCCTGTATAGGAGTTTCTCTATGGCTAAGGGGTTTATCGTAGAGTAGTTCCTCGAAGGCACGAAGCTCCCGTACGGCGTTGGCCTCCCCTTCTCCACGATGCCTCTAACTTTGCATATGGTCAGCTTTGTATCCTTCAAGATTAGGAGTTGGGAGTTCATGTTAAAGGGGTCCAGCTCATCCCCTTCCAGCCTAGTGGATAGGCCATCCCTCAATATCTCCTCAAACATACCCGGTATATTTGCATACTTCACCTCCATCACTTGGAGTATGAGGCTCTTCCCGGCTTTGTTATCCTCTATTATTAGGTAGTCTCCGGGATTTGATCCCTCGTTCGGTAAAGCTAATAGATGATATTCGTCCCCTTCTTTTTGTAGGATCTTCATTGTATAGCTTCTCCTCCCGAGCTGAAGGGACCGAAGAGGGCTTTTCTGAGGTCGAACTTCAAGGGTATCTTTAAGCCATATTTACCGGTCAGGAAGCTGTTTATGGCTATGACCTCGCTTTCAGTAAACTTCGATAGTATATGGGCCAGTCTGAGGGTTTCCGGGTATCCCTCTTCCAATATCTCGTTGCCTAGGAGTATGCCTAGGGAAGTCTTCGGATCCGGTATCGGCGCCCTCTTATCCACGTCTACCCTAAAGGGGAAACCTTCCTCGGCTAGCTTGGCCACTAGCACCTGCCCCATGAGCTGGACTGGATGTTCGGGGAAAAGCTGCCTCACGTAGCGATCCACATCTATGAAGCATGGCCTGCGCTCCTCCTTGATCAGTGATGATATGTTTATGCCGTTGACCAAAAGTTTTGTGGATTTGCTTATGGCTATTATGGTGTTCTCGTTTTTCCTGGATTTCTCAAGCAGCTCGGATAGGTGCCTTGAAGGGTTATCCGGTGTTCCGGCTGTAAGGGACCCATCTAGGAGGATGATGGAGTCTCTGAAGGATCTGGCAGCGTTGAGTTGGAGGCTTCTCTCGAACATGTTTCTGAGCCTTGAGAGTATAGGCGTCTTCCCATGCTCCTCTTGAAGGTGGGGTTCCATAGGGGCCTCTTGGAGATGGAATATTAATGGACCGCATCTTATGAATCTATATGAGTCATCATCTTTCCAGACTATTGATCCCCTAAGGGCGTAGATAATTCCATTCTCGGTCTCTCCAGTTTTAGCGTTCGAAACGTCTATTCCCACCACTCGTTTCGGCTCCCTGATGGGCTCTAAAATGATTGGATTAACGTGGTTCCTCGTATTTACATGGATTCTATGGATCTCCCTTGGGCGGTCCTCTCCACGTCCTATGGATTCCCCATCTCCTAGGACGTTTATTTCTTGGATGGAGTTTAACGAGTTTACGCTGAGCTCTATTAGAGAGTCTGGGATAATATTCTCGGGATGGAAGAGTAAACTACTTATTTCTCCTTTGCATATTATTTCTTGGGTGCGGTGGATATTCAAGTTTGTTCCCCCCTCGTGGGCTGCGCCCACGACCGCCGCACCTCCCCACTTACCTCGTGGGTGGTGAGATAGTTCATCTCCCTCCTGCCTTATCCCCCCATTAGGATCTCCTCCACCTTTCTCAGGCCAGAGGAGGTTATCTTATACCTTCCCTTGTCCACCCGCTCCACTGTGTTCGTCTTGGTTAACTCCGTCAGGGTGTTCCTCACGGTTTTCTCCGCTTTGTTTATAGCCTTGGATATCTCTAGGGATTCGATGGATTCATCGCTCCTTTTGCCAAGTTTATAGCTTAGGTATGCGAGGGTTAATATGAGGAGTATCGATTGTTCCGTTGACGGTAGGGTCTTGACCATTATTAAGTCGCCTTCAGGGGTTAGCCTACAATACTCCGGGATCCTTTCCATTAGCTGCTTCAAATCTGGAGTCCATATCAGCTTTGAGGCGACCTCCATATGGGGATATATCCTATAGAGGAACTGGGTTAGGGCTTTAAATATCTCGTCCACGTCGCCTTCGAACGACTCCCTTAGATTCTCGTATTCGACTTGAAGTTTAATCTTGGCCTTCAATTATTTAGCCTCCTTTAGCTTCGGCGCCAAGTTCCTAATGAAGTGGTCTAAGCCTAGGGTGGTTATCCTGTATTCGCCTTTTCCCACCCGTTCCACCAGGCCTTCCGTGGTTAGCTCACTGAGCCTTCCAGCTATGGTTCCAGGGCTTCTCTTAGTCGTGGAGAGTATGTCGCTTATGAACATGGTATCCCTCTCGGATCTTCCTATACTATGGGCCAGGCGGGCTATGACGAGATATAATAGGATTAGGTCTCTGTCGGGGAGTTTATCCGCTGGGGCCGTCGCCACCACGCCTTCCTCTGTTATTGCGACAAGTCCTTCGCAGGTTTTTAGAAGTTCCTCGAGGTCTACGGTGAGGGTTAACTTCGAGGTGAGCTCGAAGCTGGGTAGAATCTTGGAGAAAAATTTTATAATCTCCCTTAGGACTTGATTCACATCCCCCCTTATTGTCTTCTCAAACCCTAAATATTTTATGTACACCTCCAACTCCTCCTCGGACATCTAATCACCCTATTCTCATGGACTTAATGAACTCTTCAACCCATCTTCTACCTGCTGCGGTAAGCCGATAAGAGTCGTCCTCCTTATAGACCAGCCCTTCGCGTCTAAGCTCGCTGAGCCTACTGGCGAACCCTATGGAGAGGAGACCGCTCAAGTTTAACAGTCTACCTATATCCCTTGGCCTTAACCCTCGGCTCCCCGAGGAGTATAATAACACGCCTAGAGCCTCCCTGGCCGTCATCTTCCCCTTAGGCGCCACTATTATTGGGCCGTCGGGGGTGTACTCCACTACCCCTGCCAATAGTTCGCTTTCACCCGAGCCGGCCCCCTTAGTTGCGATGATGCTGTCGATGACGTCTATCCATTCAGGGAACTCCTTTAGTTTATCCACTATCTCCTCGAAAGTTTCTCCCTCTAACTCTATGTCGCCGTAAGAGCGCTTCAGCGTCACCTTCACCCTCATCTCTCGTCTGATAATAGTTGCACGAATCCATACTTAAAGTTTTCGTATAATGTACACGTTACGTATAACATATACATAACATCCATGAATGGGAAGGGGATCAGTCAATCTTTCTCCTGATATAACCTCTAACGACGGGGCGATGCACCTCCGGATAAATCCGGCGGGTAGGCCCGAAATACCTTAAAAGTCATTTGAAAGGAGGACCAGCTATGGAAGGCTTTCACTTTCCTTCAACAATTAATCATCGCATGGGCCTAGGACTATTACGGTGAAGATTTAAAATCTTTCGGTGCATCGTCGTTTTCTCCACCCTGCCATCTCTTGTAAATGTTATGGGGTATCTTAAACTGATCTAGGATTTTCCCGACTATATAGTCCACAAGCTCCTCCAGCTTATTCGGTCTAAAATAGAAGGCTGGCATCGCAGGAAGTATTACTGCCCCGTTTTCAGCTGCCCTATACATATTTCTGAGCGCCGATAAGGTTAGAGGCGTCTCCCTGGGAACCAACACTAGTTTTCTACCTTCCTTTAAAGTCGCCTCGGCTGCTCTAATAATTAGATTGTAGGGAAATCCTAGGGCTATCCCGGCTAGAGTCTTTAAGCTGCAAGGCACAACGACCATACCGTCGGTCTCGAATGACCCGCTGTTCAGGGGGGAATTCAAGTCAGACTCCTCATAGCATCTAACCGCTAGGCTTCGGAGCTCCTCTAACCTCATATTGGATTCTTCCCTCAAGATTCTCTTTGCGGCTTCTGAAACTACAAGGTGAACCTCAACCCCCTTCTCTCTCAAAACGTTCAGGAGTCTCACCGCGTATATCACTCCACTGGCCCCTGTAACCCCTACTATCAGCCTATTGACCAAAACTTCCACCACTAAGCTCATATTCTAATATGATTTCCCCTTTTAACCTATTTCTAGAAGGGGAATTGAAGGGTAAACGGTCCAGGTCCATGGAGGCTGACGGCTCATCCGCATGGAGGCTACTTGAATTTGAATATAAAGATCCCGCCATGAATCTGGCGTTAGAAGAAGCGATAGCCAGGAAAGTTGGATCGTGTAAATCTCCGAATACTCTCAGGCTCTGGGTAAATCCCCCTTCTATAATCCTAGGCTGTCATCAATCTGTGGATCTAGAGGTGGACAGCACCGCATGGAGGTTTGTTCGAGTTCCGATAATCAGGAGGTTTACGGGTGGAGGTACGGTCTACCAGGATGGCGGGAACCTCAACTACTCTATATTCATAAAAATTTTAGGAAGCGATGGGATAGACGTTCAAAGGAGTAATTTAGAGTTCTCGAAGATAATCTTAGGCGCCCTTAGGAGGTTAGGCTTAAATCCTATTATAAGAGGTTACGGCGTATTCGTTCGAGGCCTTAAAATCTCAGGCAGTGCGGGGAGCCTCCGGTGGAGATGTCTACTCCATCACGGGACGTTACTTATAAATTCTAACCTTGAATTGCTGAATAACCTTCTAAAGGCGGGAGATCCTTTAGGAGGACCTCGTAAGGAGGGATACGTGAAGAGCATGCGCGTGCCCGTAACTAATTTGGAGGAAGAGTTAGGTCGGCCCATCCACCTCCGAGAGATCAAGGCCATCCTTAGGGAGACCTTCGAAGAATTATTCTCTACCGAGGTAAATCCAGCCCAACCATCGGCTGAGGAGGTTGACCTAGCCCTCTCCCTCTACAGGAATAAGTATAGCAGGCCTGAATGGAATCTTATGTATTGAAGATTCGAAAGTCTTCATTTTAAACTGCTGAATCACCCTTAAATAGACCCTGAAAATGATCTTCAGTTTAAATCTTAAGGGGATGTTGAACGTGGCGGATGAGATAAAGGTCGACGTGGCAGTGTTAGGTGGGGGACCTGGAGGATACGTCGCTGCCTTGAAGGCTTCACAACTGGGTGGTAAGGTGGCCTTGGTGGAGGGAGAGGGTTTAGGAGGGGTATGCACCCATAAGGGATGTATCCCTACGAAGGCTTTACTTCACTCGGCTAGTTTGATCGAACGGATAAAGTCTTCAGGCCTCCACGGAGTATCTGTAAGCGATTTTTCAGTGGACTTCCCTAGAACGATGGATAGGGTTCAACGTATTGTGAATAGGTTGGCCAAGGGCGTAGAATATCTTCTTAATAAGAGCGGAGTTGAGGTTGTGAGGGGTATAGGTCGAATTAGGAAGCATGGCTTATTAGAGGTTGCCTCGACGGATAAAGGTGGCGAGGTAGAGATTAATTGGAGACGGCTGATCATAGCTACGGGATCCCATCCCTTTAAGGTTCCGGTTCCCGGAATCGATGGGGAGAACGTGATAACCAGCGACGATATATTCAAGCTTAGGGATCTCCCTCAGAGCGTTGTAATCATAGGGGGTGGAGCGGTAGGGGTAGAGTTCGCAACCATAATGAGCGGCTTGGGTTGCGAGGTCTCACTGGTCGAGATGATGCCTCGATTAATCCCTTCAGAGGATAACTCCGCGGGAAATCTCTTGAAGAAGGAGCTGGAAAAGAGGGGCGTAAGGGTGGAGGTGGGCGCCAGGGTTACCCGGGTTTCTGAGGGGGACGGCTTGAAGAACGTGGAGGCGACTAAAGGATCGGAGAAGCTGAGCTTAGAGGGGGAGGTCGTGTTATGCGCGTCGGGGAGGGCTCCAAATACCGAAAACATCGGGTTGGAGATCCTAAGAGTTGAGTTGACGGATAAAGGCTTCATAAAGGTTGATGAAAGGATGGAGACCAATATACCGGGGGTATACGCGGTAGGCGATGTTGTCGGCCGCTATCTCTTCGCCCATACGGCCATGCAGGAAGGCTTGATAGCGGCGGAGAACGCTATGGGCGGCCAGGCATCCATGGACTACAGGGTTGTCCCTAGGTGCGTGTACTCCCAGCCTGAAGCCGCCTTCATCGGGATCTCAGAGGATTCTGCCCGCGAAGGAGGATATGAGATAGGCGTAGCAGAGTTCCCGCTTATCGCCAACGGACGAGCCTTAACCCTGGACTCTACCACGGGTATGGCTAAATTAATTTATGGCAAGAGGTTTGGTGAGCTTTTAGGGGCTGTGATCGTGGCACCTGAGGCCAGCGAGCTCATCCATGAAATCGCCTTGGCCATGCGCCTCGAAGCAACCGTAGAGGACTTGGCAGGTATGATCCATGCCCATCCCACTCTAAGCGAGATACTGAGGGAAGCGGCTTTAAGGGCCTCGGGGAAGCCCCTCCACGGCTAATTGGATGAATAAAAAATTTCCGGGGGGCCGAGGAGGGCTAGGTTAGGTCGACCCCCTCTATTATCTTCTTTAACGTCTGCATGAACCGGGATGCGGGTGCTCCATCCACTATCCTGTGATCGAAGGAGAGCGAGAGGATCATCATTGGTTTCACCTCTATCCTTCCAGCCTTTACTATGGGCTTCTCCACTATCCTGCCTACTCCTAATATGGCGCATTCAGGCGGATTAATTAACGGAGTGAACGTATCTATATCGTACATTCCAAGGTTGGTTATCGTGAAGGTTCCATCGGAGACATCCCTCCTCTCCAATCTGTTTTCCCTAGCCTTCTCTGCAAGTATCCTAACCTTCTCGGAAATCTCTGAGAGGGGAAGCTGGTCAGCGTTATGGATCACTGGTACTACTAGCCCCATATCCGTAGCCACGGCTACTCCAATATTGACGTCCTCAAATATTTTCACCGAGTCTCCTTCGAAGGTGGAGTTTATGATCGGATGTTCCTTCAAGGCCTTCGCGACCGCCTTAACTAGAATATCGGTGTAGGATACCTGGAGGTTTTCGAAGACCTTTAGCCTTTCCCTGAATGCCTTAATCCCGGAGGCGTCAACCTCCATGAACAGGGTGATCCTCGGCGCGGTTGTAGCGCTCATCACCATCCGTTCAGCCACTATCCTACGTAGACCTGTGACGGGGATGGTTTCCTTAACCCTTTTACCCTCAACCTTTAGAGCTGCCCGCGCCTCCAAGTACTTTTGAACGTCGGATTCCGTAACTCTGCCTCCAGGGCCTGTTCCCTTTATCTCGCTGAGATCTATGCCATGTTCCTTCGCCAACTTCTTAGCAAGAGGGGAAGCCTTAACCTCGGCGTAGGGTTTTGCCTCCTCAAATTTGGAAGCCTTCAATTCCGGCTCCAAGGCTTTAGGCTTTGCCTCCTCCACCCCGAGCTCCTCTAAGGGGGGGATCTCTTCCCCCGGCTCCCCGAGTACGGCTATTATCCTCCCAACCGGTACGTCTTCATTCTCCCCTGCGAGTATCTTGAGGACGGTAGCGGAGACGGTGGATTCCAAGTCTATTGTGGACTTCTCCTCCATTATCTGGACGAGGGGCTCCCCCTTCTCTATCCTATCACCCTCTTTCTTATACCATTTTAGGATAGTTCCCTGCTCCATTGTTAAACTCGACTTGGGCATCTTTACCATGGTCACCATCTCGTTCACCTCCCTAAGATCTCCTTTACGGCTTTGATGATCCTGTCCTCATCTGGTATTACGAATTTTTCTAGGGGAGGGCTGAACGGTATAGGGGTGTCGGCTCCGGCAACCCTCTTAACCGGTGCATCCAGGTAGTCGAACACCTCCTCCATGACTACAGCCATTAACTCAGCGCTAACTCCTCCTGTCTTGCAATCCTCTGTTACTATCACCGCCTTGTGGGTCTTCATCACAGACTCAGCTATGGTCCTCCTATCTAATGGAACTAGGGTTCTGGGATCTATGACTTCGGCGTCCACCCCTTCTCCTGCTAGTCTATCGGCGGCCGCCAAAGCCTTGTGAACCATGTTTAGCGTCGCGATTATTGAGACGTCTCGGCCCTCCCTTTTAATGTCAGCCACCCCGAAGGGTATGGTATACTCTTCCTCAGGGACCGGGCCCTTCTTCGGATATAATACTTTATGCTCGCAGAATATTACGGGATTGTCCCTCCTTATCGCCGTCTTCAATAAGCCCTTAGCATCATATGGGGTTGATGGGGCTGCTACCTCTAATCCGGGGGTGTGCATGAACCATGCCTCAAGGCTTTGGGAGTGGTGGGCTGCTATGTTTACCCCCGCCCCGAACGGGGTTCTTAGCACCATGGGAACCTTTGCCTGGCCTCCGAACATGTAGTGTATTTTAGCCGCCTGGTTGCATATCTGATCCATAGCCAATGCGGTCAGGTCTCCAAACATTATCTCGGCTACTGGACGCATGCCGGTCATAGCGGCCCCAACGGCGGTCCCCACTATCGCCGATTCCGAGATAGGGGTGTCCCTTACCCTCTCGGGGCCGAACTCATTTATGAGTCCCTGGGTGACTTGGAAGGCGCCGCCGTAAGGTCCAATGTCCTCTCCGAGGAGGAAAACCCTTTCGTCCCGCTTCATCTCCTCGATCAGGGCCTCTCGCAGGGCCTCTCTATAGGTTATCTCCCTCAAATCTGGGCCTCCACCTAAACATCTCTTTTGACATGATATTTTGCGTTTATGCGTATACGTCCTCTAAGGCCTCATCGGGTTCGGGGAACGGGCTCTCCACGGCGAATCTAACAGCCTCCTCCAGCTCCGATGCTACCTCCTCCTCGATCTTATCGAGCACCTCATCCTCCACGTAACCTCTCTCTCGGAATATATTTATCGGATCCTTCCTTCTCCAATCCTCGTATTCCTTAGGGTCGTAAAGCTTGGATTCATGGGCCTTGAGCCTCGAATGACCCCTCCACCTATATGTCTTGCATTCGATAAGGGTGGGGCCCCCTCCATTCCTAGCCCTCTCGACGGCCTCCCTCGCGGCCTTGTATACCTCTACGACGTCCATGCCGTCTACCACGACCCCGGGCATCCCGTATCCGGGGGCTCTATCTGCTATATTCTTAACGGCGAAAGCCGTGGAGTATGGTACGCTCATAGCGTAGAGGTTGTTCTCACATACAAATATTACGGGCAGCTTCCATATGGCCGCCAAGTTCAAGCTTTCTCCGAAGGTTCCGTTGTTTGCCGCCCCGTCGCCGAAGAAGCATGCAGTCACCTGGTCCGTCCCCCTTAGCTTAGCCGATAAACCGGCCCCCACGGCTATGGGCAGGCCCGCCCCGACGATCCCTACGGCGCCGAGGATTCCTATACTCATGTCGGCTATGTGCATGGAGCCCCCTTTGCCTTTGCAGTAGCCGGTCTTCTTCCCCATCAGCTCAGCCACCATCCTCTTCAGGTCTCCACCCTTTGCGATGCAATGGCCATGCCCCCTATGAGTACTCGTGATATAGTCGTCTCTCCTGAGGTTGCCGCAGACCCCGGCTGCAACAGCCTCTTCACCGGCGTAGAGGTGGAGGGTCCCCGGTATCATGTTTTGGCTGAAGAGCTCGTAGGCTTTATCCTCGAAGAACCTTATCTTAACCATGGTACGATAAAGCTCCAAGAGCTTCTCCCTACCGACCTCCTCGATATCCGCATATGCCCTAGCCAACTATACTCACCTTAACCTATGCAGCATTCACGCCTAAACCTTTAGGGAATAGAAATCTTTAAACATTACTAATATGGTTAGTTTGAGGTGGGGTTCGCACATGTACGATTACCAGACGCAGCTTTGGCGGAGGCTGTTACATATAGAGGATGGAGAAGGGGGGGAGCTTCATCTCAGGGAGGAGATATGCCGGATAGGTAGAAGGATGGATGAATCCGGCCTCGCCATGTTCCTAGGCGTATATGCGCCTGGAAACCTGAGCGCACGCCTGCCCGGCTCCGAGAGGATCATTGTAACGCCGAGCGGTTTCCCCAAGGGATCTTTGAAGCCGGAGGATTTAGTCGTGGTCGACCTCCATGGAAATCGGATAGAGGGTAAATGGCGGCCATCCATCGAAACACCTATGCACTGCGCCATATATCGGAGGCGACAAGATGTTAATGGGATAGTTCACGCCCATGCCCCGAGGAGCCTGGCCTACGCGGTGGCCTATGAGGAGATACCTGCGACGACGATCGAGCTTGCAGGTGTCACGGGTGGACGGGTGCCGGTAGCGAAATATGTCACACCTGCCACCGAGGAGTTAGGGGAGGTAACCGCTGAGACACTTGGAGAGGGGGATGCAGTACTTATGGGGAACCACGGCCTCGTCGCCGTAGGTAGAAGCCTAGAAGAGGCCTTTAATAACGCGCTGAGCGTCGAATACACGGCGATGGTCAACATTTACGCCAAAGTATTAGGCAGACCCGTAGAGCTGCCCACGGAAGAGGTTAGGGCGGTGAGGCGCTACATAATCGAAAAATACGGGCAGAAATAGAGGTGCCCGGCCTCATACCCCTTCATCTTCGAGGGGTTTCCAGGGGTTAAATAGTATCTATGGAGATACGTATATTGAAGGCGGCTGTACTCCACGGACCGTATGATGTTAGGATGGATGAGGTCCCCGTCCCCGAGATCTCCTCTAGGGAAATCCTCGTTAAGATGAGGGCCTGCGGCGTCTGCGGCACTGATATAGAGAAGATGCATGGAAGGTTCATTACGCCCCCAAGGTTAGGCCACGAAGTTACAGGCGAGGTAGTCGAGGTGGGAGGCGAAGTCGAGGATTTCCAGGTGGGGGACAGGGTCTTCGTCCATCACCATGTACCCTGCTATAAATGTCATTATTGCAGGCATGGGGACTATACTATGTGCGAGGAGTTCCCTGAGACGAACTTGGATCCATGCGGCTTCGCCGAGTATTTCAGGGTTCCAGAGGTGAACATCGCGAGGGGGGCCGTCTTGAAGCTGCCCCCGAGCATCGACTTCGATAGAGGTACCCTAATCGAGCCAACCGCCTGCTGTATAAGGGGTTTAAACAGGAGCAAGTTGAGCATTGGGGACGACGTCTTAGTTATAGGCGCCGGTCCCATAGGGTTAACTATGGTTACTCTCCTAAGATTGTATGGGGCCCGTACGATTACTGTGAGCGAGGTAGTGGATTTCAGGTTGAGAGCCGCCCATGAGTTTGGGGCGGATTACACGGTGAATCCCGCTTCGGAAGACCTGAAGGGGCAGATCATGGGAGTCACGGAGAGTAGGGGTGCTGACCTGGTGATCGTCGCCGTTGGAGGGGCTAAGGCTATCGTTCAGGGCTTGGACTGCGTGAGGAAGGGAGGGCAGCTACTATTATTCGGTGCGCCACCTAGAGGGGAGATATTATCCTATGACGTGAGTAGGATATTCATTCACGAGGTTAAGATCGTGCCCAGCTACTCCACCACCGAGATTGAGACGGCGGCAGCCCTAAGGCTGATAGATAAAGGTTTAATAAAAGTGGAGAGGCTTATAACTCATAGGTTACCCTTAGGTGAGGCCCCGCGGGCTATAGAGCTCGCTGGAAAAGGGAAGGATGTATTGAAGGTTTTAGTGGAAGGTTAGCGTTAACCTCAACTCCATAACTGAATGGCGCAGGGCTTATACTTTATGGGATTTGGAGCCGCCCTCGACCCTTCCCGGCCCCGACATTTATAGGGTGGATGGACCATCCCCTATTCGGTTTAAGCGGCAGGATGCGGACCTCATATTTAAGAATTTATTTTCTAGGGTCTCACTGCGACCTTTACGGCTTTACCCTCCGCCATCATGTTTAGAGCTAACTCCACGTCTTTCAGGGACACCTCATGGGTTATAAGCCTCTTGGCATCTATAGCCCTAGAAGCTATCAAGGCTAGGGCCCTCTCAACAGATAATGGCGTGTGATGGAACGCGCCGATGATCGTCAGTTCACCGTAATGGATGTGGTGCGTGTCGAAGGTTGCCTGAGTGCCCGGTTTACATCCTCCGAAGAGGAGCGTCGTGCCCGCCTTCCTAGTCATGGTCAGGGCTTTCTCCCAGGTCTCGGGTAAGCCCACTGCCTCTATCACCACGTCTGCTCCTCTACCACCGGTTAGCTCCCTAACCCTCTCGACCTGATCCTCCCGACTAGCGTTTATGATGAAGTCTGCGCCCAGTTCCTTGGCGGCTTGGAGTCTCTCATCGGATAGATCCGTCACGATGGCGGCGCCGCATCCCTTCCTTCTAGCGAGCTGGAGGTGCATGAGGCCTATGGGGCCGGCGCCTATGATCACAACGCTATCTCCATATTGGATGTTGGCCAGCTCTATTCCATGGACCACGCATGCTAGAGGCTCCAACAGCGCAGCCTCCCGGAAGGTCACGTCGTTAGGTATGACATGCGTGTTCACCTTTACGATCCTCTCAGGGACCTTAACATACTCCGCGTAGGCTCCCGGTGATGTAAATCCTATTATGGCGTCTTCCAGGTTCTCGCATAGGTTTTGTTTCCCCCTTTTACAGTAGAAGCAGGCGTTGCATGGGGCGGAGTTCGCGGCTACAACCCTCATGCCCTCCGTGAACCTCTTTACATCGTCGCCGACTTTAACCACTACGCCCGCGAATTCATGGCCTATGATCAAAGGGGGCTTAGCGTATGGATGGCCCCTTTTATACATCTTGAGGTCGGTGCCGCAGGTGAGCGTAACCTTATTCTCCACAAGGATTTCCCCAGGGCCGATCTCGGGGACCTCCACCTCCTCAAACCTTAAAACGCCGGGTTCATAAAACCTTACGGCCTTCATAAATTCTCTAACCATTTTAAACTACACCAGCACCTAGGTTTAACCTATTCTTGCCCCTAATGAAAGTATAGCCTGCCACCATAATATATATAGGTTTTTAGTTTATGTATTGCGTTAAGCTGAGTCTCTTATCCTACTTTAGGAGATCTCCTCCATGATCTTGTGGTGTAGTTCGTAGAAGTCCCAGAGGTCTTGGTATAGCCTCCTATACGCACCGAAGAGCTTGAGGTACTTCTTATTCCTGGATTCGTCGGGTTCATACCTCCTCGCGATCTTGACAGTTCTCTCCACCCCATCAAATGGATCCCTGTAAAAGCCCGCTACCACCCCAGCTTCTATGGCGCATCCCTTAGCCCCAAACTCTTCCCCGAACGGGACTTGGACGGAGTATCCCGTTATATCGGATATTATCTGGCACCATTCCTCGCTCCTCGCACCTCCGCCGACTAGACGGATTAAGTCCGGTTTTATGCCTGCCTCTTCGAATAAACGTATGTTATCTTTTGTTGCGAATCCAATGCCCTCATATATGGCGCGTATTAGGTCACACTTCTCAGTCCATAGTCCTAGACCGAAGAATGTTCCCCGCGCGTTGGGTTTCACTATCGGGCTTCTCTCGCCGCTGAAGAAGGGATGGAAAAGGATTCCGTTGGCTCCGAGGGGTGCCTCCCTCACGTATCTATTATATATTTCATAGGGGTCGATGCCTTCCATCTCCCCCTTCTTTATCTCCTCGTATCCTAGCGTGTCTCTGAACCATCTCAGGCAGGATCCGGCCGTAACTGCTATCGCCTCCAAGTACCATCTATTCGGAGCAGCCGCGCACGCCACGGAGTACTCCTTATTGACATCGTAGATAGGTTTGTCCACGCAGAGCTCATGGATGCCCGCAGTTCCTATGATTGAGCAGCATATTCCAGGATTGACGGCACCTGCACCTAATGCGCTTGAGCATATATCGACTGCTCCGGCAGCCACAGGAGTCCCCTCTCTTAAACCGGTCTCTTCCGCAGCCTCCCTAGTGACCTCACCTGCTATTTCCCAGCTCCCTAGAACCTCCGGGAAGATTTCCCTCGGGATATTCAGTTTCTCGAACAGTCCATCCTCCCATCTGAGCTTGGCTGTATTGTAAAGCCCTGTCACCGACGCCGCGGTCACATCCATGTATGCCTCCCCTGTTAATTTATATCTAAGCCAGTCTTTACATTCGAGGTGGGCATAGGCTCTTTCCAAGACTTCGGGCTCATTTCTCGCAAGCCAGGCCATGTGGAGTACCTGCATGCTGAATATAAGCCGCCAACCCGAGACTTCGTAGATCTCAGCCGCTATACCCTTCTCCTTCCAGCCTTTATACCATTCATCCATTATATCCTGTTTACGCGTATCCAGCCATATCATCGCGTGTTCCCTGGCTGGTTTTCCCTCCCTTGTTATTAGGAATGAGCCATGCCCCTGCCCGGTCGGGCATACCGCGGCTATTTCTTCGCCTGAAATTCCGGCTTTTCTCATGACGCCCTTTACAGTCTCCGCAGTGGCGCTCCATAATTCCATCATGTTCTGTTCCGCCCAGCCAGGTTTCGGGTATCTAACCTCCACCTCTTTACCGTAGATCGCGGCCTCCTCACCCTCCACATCGAAGAGGACGCTCTTTATGTACATCGTGCCCGCATCTATGCCCAGTAAGTAAGGTGCCTCCCCCCTCATTTTATATCACCCCTAGAGTTTCCCTTAAGGGTTTAAATGCGAATTTAAGGATTCGCTTGAGGATCACTTCGGTAAGCTGGAACTTCATCCTTTAGAGTTATTTAAACAGAGTTAGAATCCTATCCTTAGACGTTATACGGCAGGCATCTCCTACATTTCAAATTCCATTTTATTCCTCATATTTGATGTGCTAAATTATTTATCAGCTGTCCCTGAGTCAGGACGTGGTTATGCCTCACAATTGCCGCTACGCGAATTTAGCAATCCTTAGGACCTCAGGGTTGCTTTTACCCAGTTCCTCTAATTCTTTACGCGTTACGGGTCTAGGACGATCCCTATCTGCATCCACTATACAGTAAAAACCGAATGGGCTGTTTTTTGGATTGAGAAGTTGATGGGGGGCACCCCCTTTTATGATTATGAGGTCCCCCTCCTTCAATGTATAAATCTCATCTCCTGCGATGACCGTCCCTTCACCCCTCTTCCCTATAACAACGTGGACGTGGTTATGTCTCTCAAGTGTAGTGTATCCGCCGGGTTCTATCTCGAAGTACCTCACATGAAATTTAATATCTGCCTGATCCGCGGCTAAGGTATGTCGCGTAACGCCCTTGAACCTAACTTTTGCACCTAATCTTTGAAGGCTTTCCTCTTCCTCCTTATATGGCCTTACCGGTATTCCGATCCACCGTCCATTTACATGTGGATAAAATATTGCGTACAGGTAAACTCCACTCCCTTGCATTCATATATCTATATAAAAAATGATGCTCACATATATTATTATAGATGATGAAGGTAATAAAAGGGTTGGAAAATCTCTGGGTTATGGAAAGGCCGCTTTCAAGGCGGCGTCATTATGACCTTCACGGCGCCCTCTATCCGTTTTTCATGGTATTCGATGGCTTTTCTGAACTCTTTTAGAGGAAAGTCATGGGTATTTATCTTATCATTTCTTATTAGGCCTTCATGCAGGTACTTTATGGCTAATGGATAGGTGTATAATCCAAGGTGGCCTCCAACTATTTCAAGTTCCTTAATGTCGCTTATAATGCTCCAATCTATGGATGCCTTGTCCGCAAATACTCCGAACACCATGAACCTACCCCTTTTCCTTAGGATGTCCACGGCCATCTCAACCGCACGGGGGCTCCCCGTAGCCTCTAAGGCCACGTCAGCCCCTATGCCTTCTGTAAGGTAGTTTATCTCCTTCTTAACATCGTCTGCTTGGGGATTTAACACGATATCGGCCCCCAGCTCCTTCGCTATCCTTCGCCTATCCTCGTCTACCTCTATGGATATGAGATGTTTAGGATGTTTTAACTTGGCTGCTTGAAGCATGTATAACCCTATGGCGCCGGCGCCGATCACCACTACGGTATCGTTCAGAGATATATTCGCCCTTTCTACCCCATGGATTGCGCAGGCGCAAGGCTCTATCCCTACTGCGACATCCCATGGCATATCCTCAGGGACCTTCCATACGATCGACTTCGCGGGATATTTCATATACTCCGCCCATCCACCATCGGGGCCTAAAACCCCGAAGATGTGGTGGGGGATGCAAAGGTTATATAGCCCCCTCTTACAGTAGTAGCATTCCCAGCATGGCACTATTTGCTCGGCTATTGCCTTATCGCCTATCTCTAAACCGAACTTCTCCCCAGCACCCTCCCCAAGCTCAACTACCTCCCCGACGAATTCATGCCCCGCTATTATCGGTATCCTAGTCTTGAAGTATGCTTTCCCATGGAAGATCTTGGGATCCGCGGCGCATACCCCACACTTACCTACCTTAACCACGACCTCTCCTTTACCTGCCCTAGGCACATCAACTTGCTCATATCTAAAATCTTCGGGACCCCATATCCTCACGGCGTACATCTTATCAGGCAGACTCAAAGTTTATCCCTCCTTTAGAGGAAAACTCCTTATACAGTATAATGCCTTACAATATAATGATTTACTACCTGTATATAATGGTTTCCCACCTTAAGGGGGAATCTCGAACCGAATTCTTCCTTTCCATCTACATGACCCTAGCAGGGTTCTATAAGTCTCGCAGATCTTTTTATTTAAATCTTATCCATGTTCGGAATTAAGTAATTAGGTTCGGAGACCAATAATGTCAAGTTAAACTTTTAAGAATATATGACACCATATTTTTATGGGGATAGAATTGGTTAAATATTCTGCTGGATTATGGACTTTCGGCCAGCTATCCGATAGGTTCAGCGTATATTCCGAGGCTGCGGACCTGAGGGAGAAGTTTTCTCGGGCGTCTAGGGTTCAGGGTCTTGAAGGCCTAGAGATCATATATCCCAGCGAGTTTACCAGAGACGACATGGACGTTTTAAAAGATCTACTTAAGGAATCTGGATTTAAAGTCTCCTCTCTCCTCGTAAACTTGTTCTCCGATCCCAAGTGGAAGTTCGGGGCGTTCATATCTCCAACGGAAAAGCTGAGGAGGGAGGCGATAAAGCTCGCGGAGGAGTGTATGGAAGCGTCGAGAGAGCTGGGATCTAACCTGGTCAACCTGTGGCTCGGCCAGGACGGCTACGACTATTTATTCCAGGTGGACTATTCGAGGGCGTGGAATCTGCTCATCGATTCCATAAGGGAGTGCGCCCAACACCATCCCGACGTAAAGCTCTCATTGGAGTATAAGCTTAGGGAGCCTAGGACCCACAGCCTGATAGCGACCGTGGGTAAAGCCATACTCATAGCCAATGAGGTAGGCTTGAAGAACGTCGGAGTGACCATAGATATAGGGCATGCCTTCAACGCATATGAGAACCCGGCCGAATCCCTGATATTGGCTAAGAGGTGGAACCGGCTCTTCCACATACATGTGAACGACAACTTCAGGGAATGGGATGACGACATGATCGTGGGCTCACAGAACTTCTGGGACTACATAGAGTTCTTCTACTACCTCAGGGAAATCGGCTACGATGGATGGCTCTCCCTAGACGTATATCCATATAGGGACGACCCCGTGAGCGTATGCACCCAATCCATAGCGAACCTTAGGAGGCTGCAGGAGCTCGCCTCGAGGATAGATCCTCAACCACTAAAGGAAAGGATGCTCTCCAACGATCAGCCCGCGGTCATAAAACTCCTCTGGGATTCTATCTTTCAATTCAGATGACCGAAAGGCGGAAAGAGAAAGCCCGTAGTGGGCTTAGGAGTTAAATCCCCCTCCAGTTTTTTACTGGTACTATCCGGAAGTAACCAATAATTACTTTCCAAATGATTCTTCTCCTAATGTGGAAGCATTTTCAGATGGATAAGTTTTAGGGAAATGCACTTAACGCTCCCCCTTTCATTTGATGCGCTTTCACTGTGCAGTATATCCTCCATCTATGGTTATTAGAGCCCCTGTCATGAATCCTGCTTCGTCGGATGCTAGGAAGCAGACGAGGCTTGCAACCTCCTCCGGCCTCCCGAACCTCTTTATTGGTTGAGCTGACCTCAGCATTTCTTTGAACTCCTCAGCGCTCTTACCTGTATCCTTCAAGTACTGCTCTGCGGCGCGGTCGATGAGGGGCGTATCGATGGTTCCTGGGCAGACGCAATTTACTCGAATATTATACTTTGCAAAGTCTATAGCGGTACTCTTCGCTAACTGTCCTATAGCAGCCTTTGCCGCTCCATAGGCTGCCATCCTCGGCTTTCCAATAAAGGTTTGATCCGATCCCATTAGAATAATTGAGCCCCCACCACTTTTAATCATCTCCGGTATAGCGTACTTTAACGTTAGGAAGGTTCCTTTAAGATCCACGTTAAGGACGTGGTCTAGGTCTTCCTCAGACGTCTCCACAACATCCCCAAAACTATGTATGCCCGCGTTACAGAATACTATGTCAAGCCTCCCATACTTCTCTACAGTCCTATTTATTAGGTTCCTCACATCCCCAGACTTAGAGACGTCTGCACATATATATTCAACTTCAAGGCCTTCTCTTCTAAGCTCGCCGGCTGCGGCTTCGCCCTTCACGGGATTCGAGCTGCAAAAAACGATTTTAACACCCTCCTGGGCGAGCCCACGCACGGTGGCCTTTCCTATACCCGTGGAGCCACCGGTAACTATGGCCACTTTACCTTTAAGTCCTTTAAACAACTTCGCCACCGTAGATCGGATTTTTGAGCTACTCTCTCACATAGCCTACTCATATCTGCTCATATATTAATGTGATTGCCTTACAAAGACTCCTTCAGCATTTTGAATGCCTATCCGGTCATAAATGAAGTATGTTCTCCTCCTCGGACGCCGTTCAAGGACTTTATCCAGGTTTTGCATCTCCTCAATGATTATCGTTTTATTCTTTATGAGTATTCGATGCATTTGGGATGGGAGACCATCTTTACTATGAGGGCGTGTTCGAGAACAGGTAGATCTCAGCCCATATGCTACACGATCGATCCGATGGCTTTCACACCTTCTCGATCAAGTTTTCGGCTCCGCTCTCAATAATATATGACCATTCGAGATGGTGCTCGAATGTAAAAAAGCGTTTTCATCCCATCAGGCTATATAATGACGTAAATCATTAGGTTAGGATCTTTGAAATCGAACTTTCTTTCATAATTAACTTATTTGGCACCGACTGCGAGAGGTGATAGGTCGATAAGATATTCCAGTCGGCCGTCCGCGATCCTCTAACAATATCGTCCTCTTGTTAGTTGCGTGATATTAAAAATATTAATTATAATCTATTTAATATTATAGTTTTTTAAAAAAGTGAAAAGGTGAAAAGGGCAGTGCAAAGATTTATATACTTGAAATTTGAGATTCATTTTTACGGTGAGTTGTAGGTATGTCCGAAGAAGAGAAGAAGATGGATAGACGTACCTACGCTAAATATGCCGGAACAGCCATTATTGCAGCCGCGGTGGGAGGGGCCGTAGGATACACGGCTAAGAAGGCCCCGCCTGCACCAGGGGTTGGGCCAACCCAGACAGTAACTCAGACCGTAACGAGGACGGTTACGGCAGCTGCTCCGGGGGCTGCTCCAGGACTAGGCCAGGTCCCCATTCTGCCGCCTGGAGTCAGGAACCCATACATATACGACGAGCTGAAAGGTGCAGAGGTTAAGGCGCTCCATGATGCCTTCGCCGGCAGGATACTTGAATGGTATGACTACCTCCTAGAGGAGGAGGCGGGCGTCAAGATAGGACTTACAAAGCTCGTCGATATACCCATGTTAAAAGATGAGGGCATGAGCCTCTTGGAGGCGAAGGCCACGGACTTCCCGTTGATACAGATAACGCCGTCTTTCATAGCCGACTTCTCCCTAACCGGGAAGATAGAGCCCCTGGACGACTACTATAAAAGGTTCTACAAGGCCATAACTCCCGAATACAACGAGTACCTGACCCAAGTTTTACCTCCATACGTGGAGTTCTATATGAAGTATAAGGGTAAGATCTGGACGATACCTTTCGACGGCGATGTACACCTCTGGAACTATCTAGTCCCATTCTATACGAAGGATGAGTTCAAGAACGAGTATAAAAACTGGCATCCGGACAGGAAACCCCTAACCCTCCCAGAGACCTGGGATGACTATATCATGCAGTGTAAATTCTTCGCCGAAAAGGTCTTACCGGACGATAAGAAGACCATACCGGGGGCCGAAGTCCTCTGGCCAACGATGATAACCGTCGCCCCACCATGGGGATGGGCGTTCTTCTACAACTTCGCTGCAAGCTACGGGGTCTCATATTTCGACAAGAATATGGAGCATGCCTTATGGCCTAGGGAAAAGGCCGTGGAAGCCCTCAAAAAAGTGGTGGAGCTTGTACCCTACTGTCCTGAAGGAGTCGCAAGCTTTGGGACGTCCGAGACCGTGGAGTATTGGCTCGCAGGTAAGGTCATTAGCCAGATCTGGTGGATAGACATAAACGAGTGGGGGCAGGTAGACCCCGTAAAAGGGAAACTTGCCAACCATCTAATGCCGGGGTACCCAGACCCCGAGAAAGGGGTCGTAGTCCACAGGGCTATGATGCCCTACAATAGGACGTGGGTCATACCCAACTACTTGGATGAGAAGACCAAGAAGGCGGCCTTCTACGTAGCCTTCCATGTATCCCACTGGGACTACAGCATATACCAAGTCGCAGACTACGACTGCGGTATGGACCCATATATGTACGTCCATTACACCGACTACGCTGCTTGGCAGTACACTAAGTCTAACCCGCTTAAGAGGCCGAGCGAGGAATGGCCCCATACGGAACCCTTGTTCCCGACCTTCGAGATGGCCAGGAAACATCTGGACGGTGGGTTAGCAAACATGGCAGTGGGATATCCGCAACCCACATTTCCAGGGACTATAGAGTTCCAGGAATCCCTCTCAAGGGAGTTCCAGCAGGCTATGGGTGGCAAAGACCCCGCTAAGGCTATAGACGATGCAGCCAGCTCCTGGGAGGATACGCGAGACAAATACATGGGCATAGTGGGCAAAGACGAATACCTAGCTATATGGAAGGACTTCAACGAGAAAATGATGAGGCTAGGATACATTTAAACCAACCCTTTTTTTATTTTTTATAGTTATTAAGGTACTCGTGATAATTTCTTGGGGGCTCAATTTGAAAGCGGTTAAACCGAAGAGGCTAGGTAGGGAGAGGCTCCTAGGCGGAATAGCACCGTTAATCCCTACGATAGCGATATGGTCCATGGTGGGCTTCCTTTTTCCATGGTTCTTATATATGATGTTTCAAGAGTATACAGCAGGTGCGATGGAGCGTCCTAGGTTCGCAGGGATAGCGAACTTCATAAAATTGGCCCATGACACGCGATTCTGGACGGCTGTAGGGAGGACCGCGTACTACTCCGGGGTGGGAACATTGATCCAAGTACTCCTAGGGCTCATAATCGCCTTATCGCTAATAAAGTTTATTAAGTCCGATAAGTTAAGGCTGGTACTACTCATCTTCTATTTGATCCCGATGATGATATCGGAGGCAGTTTCATCACATATATGGCTGATGCTCGCCACTCCCCAAGGCTACCTGAACTCAATATTAAGGAGCCTGGGGCTGCCAGCCCTACCGTGGATAGGACCTGAACTTGCTTTGACTACAATCATGATAGCGGATATATGGCAGTGGACCTCCCTCCCACTTCTCATAATATATGCAGCCCGCCTCTCCATACCTCAAAGCCTTTATGAGGCTGCAAGGTTAGATGAAGCCTCAGATTGGATGATACTACGCCAAATAACTCTGCCCTACTTAAAGACCCCGATATTGATCGCGGCGCTTCTAAGGTTCATGGACTCGTACAAGTTCATAGACAAGGTCCTCCTGATGACCTATGGGGGGCCGGGATACGCCTCGGAAACCCTAGGCTTCTATGTATATCAAGTTTCATTCACGTATAGGTATCTAGGCTATTCGGGCCTGCTCGGCCTAGTCGTAGCCTTCGGGGTGGCAGGCGTCCTGCTGATCTTCTGGAGGGTATTCAGAGGAGGAAAATAAAAAATGAAAGAGAGAAAACGAAGGATCGGCCGCGTAATCGGCCTCATGATCCTTGCAATATACACGATAGCGATAGCATTCCCGCTCTACGTCACAATAATATCCGGTTTCAAGGACATAAACGACGTATTCACGATACCTCCAAAATTGATCCCATACGTGGACTTTAAGCCTACCCTAAAGCCTTTCGTATGGATATTCTCCACTAGAGCCGGTAGAACATTCATAGACAGCTTAATATGCTCCGTGAGTTCTACGGCATTAGCAGTAGGGCTCGGCTTCCTATCCGCATATGCCTACTCCAGATACCCGTATCTCAGGGGTAATGGCGAAGGCTCATTCTTCTTCCTATTAACCTTAAGGATGTTCCCCCCAGTAGCTGCAGCCCTACCAGTATACCTCTACTGGTCTTATCTGAATTTATACGACACTTACCCCGCCTTGATATGGACTTATACGATCTTTAATATTCCTTTGACAGTGTGGCTCCTGAGGGGATTCCTAGACGAGATCCCGAAAAGTTTAGAGGATGCGGCGCTGGTGGATGGGATGACCACGTGGCAGTCATTCAGGAAGATAGTATTCCCACTTCTAGGCGCGGGATTGGCGGCCACCGTTGCTTTAACCTGGGTATTCGTATGGAACGAGTTCCTATTTGCGTTAAAGCTCGCTGGCAACCGCGTACTCACCTATACAGCATTACTTCCGCAGATGAGAGTGGGGCAAAGAGTTCAATGGAATAACATAGCAGGGATAGGATCTATAGCGGTGATTGCTCCGATAATTATATTAATATTATTCAGAAAATACGTGATACGCCTCTATATGGCTCGCTAAACTCCCTAACTTCAATCAGCTGCCCACTAAACCTTTACTCGTACAAATTTGAGGGTTTTAAAGGCATAAGAGTAAGGTGCAGGAAGGCTATGCCGGGTTAGTTTCCCGTTGCATCGAGGATGCTCCATCGATTAGATTATTTTCTCGGTTGTCCTTTTGTCGAATATTCTTATCCATTTTTGGGGGAACGTGAACCAGATAGGCTTCCCCCTCTCCACTTTCACGTTGAGGGGGACTTTGGCTCTGACCCTCTTCTCGTCTGCTTCTATAACGATGTTCTGCCGGTTCCCCATAGGTTCTATTATGAGGCATTTACCCATGATCCATCCAGGGACTTTCTCCGGGCTTATTTCGACGTATTCAGGTCTTATTCCTAGGATAAGCTCATTTGATGAAGCCCGCTCCTTCACCGTTTCCGATAAGTCGGTTAAATCATACCTGAATACGCCTGAATCCAGATAGGCTTTCCCCTCCTCCTCGACCAGGGTGCAGTCGATAAGGTTCATGCCTGGATTACCTATAAACCATGCTACGAAACTGTTGGCTGGATCATCATATATCTTTTTTGGAGTATCGTATTGGAGTAACCTACCTCTATTCATCACTCCTATCTTCTCGGCCAGCGTCATCGACTCAGTCTGGTCGTGTGTGACGTAGATCATGGTCTGGCCTAACTCGGCTTGTATTCTCTTTAGCTCACTCCTCATCTCCACGCGGCTTTTAGGATCTAGGTTCGTGAGGGGCTCATCTAACAAATATACTTTAGGCCTCCTGACGAGGCATTTCGCTAGGGAAACCATTTGTCTGCTACCGGCGTCCACATCCTTTGGCTTCTTGTTAAGGATGTGCTCTATCCTTAGAAGTTCAGCTACCTCTTTAACCCTGCGTTTAACCTCTTCTTTTGGAACCCTCTTGGCTTTGAGGGGAAACGCTATATTATCGAAGATGGTGAGCGCTGGGTATAGTACCGGAAACTGGAACACCATAGCCACATCCCGCTTTTCCAAGTCGGTTACATCGACGTCGTCGAAGTATACCCGCCCCCTCGTCGGGGTCTCCAAACCAGCTATCATCCGCATAGTCGTAGTTTTACCGCATCCCGAAGGCCCCAGTAAGGATACAAAAGATTTATCAGGGATCTCCATAGTGAGGTCTACCACAGCCTCTACTTTCCCATCGAAGATCTTTGTTAAGTGATCAAGGTATATTTTTGCCATCTTCACTACGCCTCCATAATGGACTCCCCGGTATCCCTATCGAATAGCCTTATATCATCTAAGTTGAACGAGATCCATAGCTTCTCTCCTGAACGCCCCGGGTACATCTTAGGTACGAAAGCCTTGAATATTTGATCCTTCACCTTGAAGTGTAGAATAGTATCTGAGCCTATAACTTCGCCTACGATCAGCTCTGACTCAAACTTTACATCTCCTTCGCCAGGTTTCTCCTCCGTAACCTGAACATGCTCGGGCCTAATCCCCAGTAAGGCTGCCTCATCCAGCTTTCTGATCTTATCTTTTAGCCTAGATGCGTCGACTTTAAACTCGCCTGTATCCAATATGAGCCCCCTACCCCCGCTATTTATCTTGCATTCCATCATGTTCATGGGCAAGTAACCTAGATACGATGCCACGAAGACGTTTCTGGGATGACTATATATATCCATGGTTTCTCCGAATTGCTCCACTCTTCCATCCCTCATAACCGCGATCTTGTCGGCCATGGCTAATGCATCCACCGGATCTGGCGTGGCATATAGGATGGTCTCCTCCAGCTCCTCCTGCATCTTCTTGAGCTCTCCTCTCATGTCCTCACGGATCCTATAATCCAGGTTGACTAACGGCTCGTCGAGCAGGTATATTTTTGAACCCTTCACCATCGCCCGGGCTATTGCAACCCTCTGCATTTCCCCTCCGCTTATCTGCAGAGGCATCCTATCAAGCAGCTCATCTATCTTCAGAAACTTGGCTACATCCACTACTCTACGCCTTATTTCGCTCATACTAAGCTTGGCTGTCTTCAAAGGGTTAGCTATATTTTCGAACACCGTCATATGGGGATACAGGGCGAAGTCTTGGAAGACCATCCCAACACCCCTCTCCTTTGGGGTCTCCAATCTTACAGGAGCATCATCAAAGTATATTTCGCCCTTATCTGGGCTTTCAAGTCCAGCCACTATCCTGAGAAGGGTGGTCTTACCTGCGCCCGGCGGCCCAAGGATACAGGTGAAAGACCTATCCTCCACGGTGAAGCTAACATTATCCAGAGCTATTTTATCTCCATACTTCTTGGTGATACCCACCAGCTTAACCGATACCATGAAGGACACCGATCCTATTATCTCAGATTTATTTCATGGTAAGCTATTTAATAGTTTCTATAAATGAGAGGAGGTTTTCATACCTTACCTAATATCATATCAGATCTAACTCTTCCTGAAGAGGGCCGTACCGAGAGGCACATCCTTAAGGCATCCTCCACGGTTGGATGACATCCCGAAAAATGACAGTAAATCTAAAATATCTTATACACTTCCAATCTATTCAGGTGAATGCATTGAAAATATTTGTGGTCGGAGATTATTTCATGCTTCCCAGCGTTTTCGAGAGGTATCTCCGTGAAACCTTATCCGATGTAGTGGAGGATCTGGAGATTAGAAGCCTTGAATGGCCCTTCGAGATAAGGAAGGAGCCCACGCCCTTGGATCCGGAGATAACCGAATACGCAGGCTCGCCGGAGGAGCTTGAACGATTAGTGAGGGATGAGGATGTGATCCTGGTCCATCTTGCGCCCGTGACCAGGGGGATGATAGAAGGGAATGAAAACCTGAAGATCGTGGGTTGCGCTAGAGGTGGACCGGTGAATGTGAACATTTCAGCCGCCACTGGGAGGGGTATCCCTGTCCTTTTCACTCCTGGAAGGAATGCTGAGGCCGTGGCTGAGTACACCATGGGCTTGATCATAGCGGAATCCCGAAACATAGTTAGGGCTGGAGCTGCCCTGAAGGAAGGAATATGGCGCGCCGATTATTACAGGTATGACCTCTCCGGACCCGAGCTTTCAGGGAAGACCCTCGGCGTGATCGGGTATGGGGCGGTAGGCCTCCTAGTAGGCGAATTGGCTAAAGGGTTCGGGATGAAGGTCGTAGCCTACGACCCCTACGTCCCGGAGGAGGAGATGCGCCGGCGGGGAGTGGAGAAGATGGATTTAGAGGATCTTCTCCGCTCCTCGGATATAGTCACAATCCACGTCCGATTAACCCCTGAGACGCGTAACCTGATCGGCGAGAGGGAGCTCTCCCTGATGAAGCCCGATGCATATCTCGTAAATACCTCCAGGGGAGGGATTGTAGACGAGACGGCCTTATATAACGCCTTAAAGGCGAAGAAATTGAAGGGAGCCGCCTTAGACGTGTTCGAAAAGGAGCCGCTGCCCCGTGAAAGCCCGCTGCTCACATTGGATAACATCACGATTACACCCCATATCGCAGGGGCCTCTACGAGCGCAGCCCACAGGGCGGCCCAGATGCTATCCAACGATATAAAGAGCATAATCACAGGGAAGACCCCCCAGTTCTGCAAAAACTGGAACGAACTAAGATCCAAAGAAAAAGTAAACTTTTCCTCCAAGGATTGAGAAGGCTTATGCGCTTCGGATGCTTCCTACCTCAAACATTAGATTCCTCAGGTTTCGACATGATACGAGTCGTAGCAAAGAGGTGCGAGGAGCTTGGGTTCTCCTCCATATGGCTCTTCGATCACATGACCACTTTCCCAGTGGTTACTGAGAAGCCGTTCCTCGAATGCTGGACGACGCTTTCAGCCTTAACCCAATCCACTCGGAAGATAAGGCTCGGACCCCTAGTGAGTTGTAACTCCTTCAGGCATCCATCTCTGCTCGCTAAGATGGCCGCTACCGTAGACGTATTAAGCTGGGGGAGGCTCGAGTTCGGTATAGGCGCAGGCTGGTTTAAAGATGAATATAAACGCTACGGCTACGATTTCCTACCGCTAGGGGAGAGGGTCAGACAGCTCGATGAATCCCTGAAAATTATAAGTGGATTGTGGACCCAAGAAAAATTCACCTTCAATGGTAGCTACTACAGGGTTTCAGATGCCTTCTGCACCCCTAAGCCTGTCCAGAAGCCCCATCCCCCCATATGGATCGGGGGCAAGGGGAATATGACTTTGAGGCTTGTAGCAAAGTATGGGGATGCCTGCAACCTCAGCAGCATGAGCCCTAGGGAATGCCGGGAGCGTTTGGAGGCCCTGGAGGGCTACTGCGAGGAGTATGGCAGGGATCCCTCGAGGATAATCAAATCCTATATGGCGATAACGTTCCTCGACGAAGACTTGGATTCGGCTAAGGCGAAGATAAGGAGGTATCTAGAGGCTTTGCCGACCAAAACGGTTTCAAATGTGGATGAAAGCTTCTATTCCAAGAGGATTGTAGGGGGACCCAGGGAATGCATAGAAAGGATTGAGGAGTACGAGAAGGCTGGAATAGACTACCTCATATTATTCTTCCCGGACATCTCCGACGAGATCCTAACCAGGTTCTCCGAGGAAGTGGCAAGCCAGTTCTAGGCGGTATATCGGTAGGAGGATCCCTCAGGGGGTTTCCTCTCAGATCCTGAAATGGTTATGGGTGGTATAGGTGGAGGCACCCCTATCGCCTTTGAGGCGACGATGGCCTCAGCCATCGCCACGTTGGAGATCGCTTGAACCAGGAAGGCGGGAGGGGGCCTACCCTCTGACCCGCCCTTTAGGATTTCGTCCAGCTCCGGGGTGGATCCTACTATGCGGCTCCTCCCTTTCACGGTTATCTGGGCTATGGCCGGGTTGAATGCGACGTTGAAGATGAAAGGGGCCTCCACAGCCTTATCGGAGCGCTTCTCGAAGCCTATGACGTTCAGGTTGATTGAGATATGAATCTGTCCAGGGATAGCCCTATCTATATCCCATAGCCTCTCAGCTGCTAGGTTGGTCACGAATACGTCGATCCTCGGCAATACCCTTCACCCCCCTTCTATATCCACACCATGTTATATATCTATGCTCTGGCTCTGATTTAGAAGGTGATTGGGGGCTCCCATTGAAGGCTGGTAGGGTTAAAATTATCGCTTTCAGGACGAGGCTATGGAGGCCTGGAACAAACTATTTAAATTTGATCGCCGGAAGGGTCGAGGGCCGGATCAAGGATAGGGATTTACTCGTGGTATCAGAGAAACCCCTCTCAACGGCCATGGGATTCCTCTTCGATGAAGCCCGCATAAACCCCGGCCTACTGGCCCGTGGAATAGCGAGGTTTTGGATGAAGACCATATGGGGGAGGATCCTCGGACCCTTCACAGGGATGAACGATAGGAACCTTGAGAGGCTGCGCGGTTACCCTGTAATGGAAGGCGCAAGGCATAAGGAGTTGGCCCTCATGTTAAAGGGGTTTATAGCAGCCTTGAAGCCCTGGTCCGAGGGGGGATTAGACGCGTCGAACCTGCCCTACGCGTACTGCGCCGCACCCTTACCCGATCCTGAAAGAGTGGCACAGGAGATCCAGGATTTTTTAAGGCGTAGGCTCAGGGTGGATGCCCCCGTAATGATCGTAGATTCGGATAAGACCTATCTGCTCGGGAATATTGGGTTATCCACTAGGGACTCCACGGTTCCAGGGATCATAAACCTAGGCTTCGTCTCCTTCATCCTAGGTAGAAGGCTTGGACTTAGAGCCTATGCAACCCCCATAGCCTATACTGGAGGGCCTTTATCTCTTAAGGGTCTTCTTAGGGTAGCCTCCCTGGCCGACAGAGCCATGGGTTCGGGAGCTGGGAACACCGTATGGGATATGGCCGAAAACTTCAATACAGGCCTCACGGAGGTCTCGTGGGATATGCTCTCCCGGATACCCCATCGCCCATTAGCCGTCGTTAGGGGGATGTTTTAAGGCTTAAAACCGGTTAAGACAGCCACTCCGATGGATGAGCATGTGAGGTCTGCCGTAGCTCCAGGGTTGAGGAGATTACCCCTGCTCCTCAGCATGTCATCGAGCCTCATAGTCATCCTAAACCCTTTAGGGGTCCCCACACCCCCCTCTCTGAGTATCCTCTCAGCCGTCCTAGAGACCTTCAGGGCGACCTTGAAGCCCGTCTTCCTTGCTATCAGCGTATCGGGATTCACCGCCAAAATCTTCAGAAAGGTATTGACAACGGCTACGTTGACGTCTCCGTACTCCTCGAATTCTTTTATGAACGTGGGATACCCCGTCGTGAAAGTTAGTGAGAAGTCGGTTACCCACTCCCTGGATATGGAATCCCTAGAGGCCGACATTCTAAAAACCTTTATTGGATCCAGTTTCCTCTCCACAATCTTCTCTAGGGAGCCTTCATCCGTAACGTCCAGCTCGGCTGTCTCCCCGAGGCCGCCTGGGGAAACCTCCCTTATGGCCTTATAGATGTATAGAGTGTCATGGTATGTGCCCAAACCAAGTATTTTTGATAAGTTCTCTCTGAGGGCTGTTACGGTTAAGCGGCCGAGCCTAGAAGAGAGGCCGGCAGCTAGGGATATGGGTGTAAGGAGGAGTATTATTCCGAGGCTGGTGTTCCCACCCCTCTGCCACTTCATCATCTCCCTGCAAGCCTTAAGGATGAGGTCGCCGAAGACGAGCCTCCTGTCGCCTATAAAGGGGTTAAGGCCCCTCTGTGCTCCCATCCTCCATATGGGGTGTAAAGCCGAAGCGGAGGCGAGGAAATGTTCAAACCTTGTATTTTTAAAGTCTCTGGTCCTATGGACGTTCCCAGGCTTGGGGTACCCGCTCACCTCCAATAGCATGGCGAGCTGCAGGGCGGAGGCGATCTGATCCGGCTGCATAACGCTCAACCGTTAAACCATTTCACCAGCCTTCTCTATATAGATAATTAGTTGGCAAGCGTCAAGGGCTTGTAGAGTCCCCCTCATCGATCCTCCATGCTTCCCCGCGTCTACCGTTAACATAGAGGACATCCCCGGTTTTCACGATCTCAATCGGGTTCGGCTTAGGCCTATCCATCAGGGGGATCCCTGCCAAGGCGCATCCGGCCAATATGATCGGTTCAGCCTCTAAAACCATGAAGGCGGCGGGGGATACCCCGTTCACGTGGAGGCTGTAGATCACATAGGAGCCTACAGTGCTTCCCTTCCCGCGGGGGAAGATCAGCACCCTGCCTTTGACCGATTCCCCACGGAGTGGATGTCCCCTCTCAATTATTAATCCTGTTTTGGGATCTACTCCTCCGAGGAATGAGATGGGCTCCTCAGATACTAGGGCTGGACCGGAGCCTTCCCCATCCACGAGCCCCCTACCTATGAACTTCAAGCTGTCTTTAACGCCTCCTGGATGGAATGCCTCATATCGGAGAGGCTTACGGATACACCGTTCAGGTTCGGAGCGTAGTATGCGGCCTTACAGGAGTTTGTCTCCATCACATCTATGCCGGACTCCCTTAGGGGGGAGACCACCATGCATGTATCCCTTATAACTTTCCCACCGGCTCTCTTTATGGAGCCTATGAATCCCCTCTTAAGGGCCCTCTGATAGACCATTCTGGAGGTGAAGCAGAGGAGAGGTCTCCTCAACCTTTTACCCTTCACTAAAGAGGCGATTTCACCGAGCTCCGACAGGCTGAGGTGAGGGCAGCCTAAACATATGGCGTCAGCCCTCCCTCCCGTTGAAAGCCTATCCAAGGCATCTTCAAGCTCTCCCCTGTCCACGGATACACGCTCAACATTATCTAAGTAGGTTTTGTATCTCCGGCTTTCAGGTGTGAGATTATCCCAGTGATAGAGGGCTAGGTCCCCCGAGGCCGCCGCGGCGGCCCCAAATATCTTTATTTCGCCAAGGCTGGGCCTCGCAGCCCCCCCACAGATGAAGGGAACTCCTACAACCTTCTCCCCTATTACGTATCCGAATAAACTAAAGTCTAGGTCGGTCCTCAGATCAGACTCCAATGAGACTTCTACGTTCGGCCGCCTATTCTCCTCCAGATGATATCCATAGTATGGGGTTCGCCCCGTGAGAGCGCTCGCTAGGGATGAGGGGGCGCCCTCCCTGTTGCTGGAAGCCCCGATCACGGAGTTGACGAATATCACGGCTGAGGATTCGGACCAGGCGACGGGATCGCCCATCAATGGATTGTTCCCGGATAGGTAGGGCGTACAGGTACAGGTTATTCTAGCCTTAAAATTTTCGAAGCATCTAATTATCTGAAATTGTTTCTCGGCGAAATCCCTGGAGATGCCGAGTTTCCCAGGGTCATCCAATTCCATGCCTGCGGGGTTTATGGTGGTTAAGGCCTTGCATCTCCCATCGTCGAGAGCCATCCTTTGGAGGAAACCTAAACCGGCTTCGCCGATGGTGTTATAGGATATCCCCGAGACGTGGGCGCTCCTGACCTTTATGAGCCTTTCAGCGCCGTAGGCCTTCCCGATCGCCTCTAGGAGGCGCATGGCCTGTGCTGCAGGCTCCCCCATTTCGCCTCTAAGCATGGCCTCCTCTTCGCTTGTGAGGTACGTCTCCTAGAGCCCTCCTAACCTGTTCTGTAACCTTCACCTGGGCCCTCTTAAATTTCTCTATGGGCTTATCCATCGGACATGTGGCGTCTATCCCTATCTTAGAGGTTAGGAGCTTCTCCTGATCCGCTGAGGGATCTAGGGAGGAGCCCCTAGCACCTTCAATTATGATAATATCCTCGGAAGGCTGAGCCCTAGTGGTGAGGGCCCACTCCACCATCGCGTCGTCGGAGACCTCCACGTCCTCATCCAGGATTACAACGGACTTCAGGGATGGATGGGCTCCAAAGGCCGCCATGATGGCGTTCTTGGGATCCCCTTCAGCCTGTTTCCTGAGGGATATCCTCGCGTTGAACCAGCCGCATCCCCCAGGCGTCAGATATACATCCCTCACCTCAGGTACCGCTCTAGCTACGGCTTCGCGGATCCTAGCCTCATAGGGGAGACCCATCAGGATCCTATGCTCGGAGCCGGACGGGAGTATCGCCTGATATATAAAGGCCTCTCTGAGGTAGATGTCGGACACTTCGATTAGGGGCTGCTTCCTAACTATGTCGTAGGTTCCAGTAAGGTCCACGAAAGGCCCCTCATCCACGTATTCCCTGAGGAGTATCTCCCCCTCCAATATTATCTCTGTCTTGGATGGTACAGGTATCCCGTATCTCTCAGTTGGGATAAGGCTTAACTCACCATTCAGTAGGGCGTTGGCTACCGCGAACTCGTTCACCCCGTATGGGGCGGGTGCTGCGGCTGCCACCATAACGGCTGGATGCAGGCCTATCAGTATTGCTATGGGGAGGCGGCTCTCCCCCGTGGCCTCCGCGTCCCTGCACATCTTGAATAGGTGTCTGGGCACTATCCTGATGGCGAGATGCCTCCCGTCGACCACCATGAGCCTATGTATCGAAGCGTTAATCTTCCCGTCAACGCCTCTACAGGCGACGACCCCACCCGTAATATAGCGTCCACCATCGTTCTCGAAGTGTCTGAGCGCTGGGATCTCTTGGAGGTTGAACGTGGATTTGGCGGTGTATTCTCCCCTTCCTCCATCGGGTTCTGGAGCTATAGGATTCTCTAGAGCGTCTAGGATCTTCCTATGGAGCATAGCCTCTTCTATTTTAAGTGCATGGGAGATCCTCGCCTTGGTGGCGCAGAGGTTGGCTACTATGAGCCTCCCAGGATACTCCCTAACATCCTCAAATATAAGGACTTGTCCTTCATCGAGTATTTTCATGGCAGCCGCTATTTCCAAGTTGACCGAGAGGGGCGCGGTTATATGAATGGTTTCCCCACGTGCTTCACATTCCGCCAGGAACTCTCTTAGAGATGACATGCCTACCACCTTTAGGCTCCCGTCTAAATATGGTATTCACTTATGGATGGAGTTGTTTTAAATGCTTTGAGCCGGTAATTTGTATTCTCGATGCTTAATTAGGGGCGGCTTCACCATCCAGTTTTAGAAACTCTTATATATTACGGTTATGTAATAGTGGAGGAGCGTAAAAGGGAGCAGCAATAGAAAACCGGTGAAGATTAGTAGAATTGGGGAAAATGGACTCGAAAAAGGATTTAAAAACCATAAAGGGAAATTTTCAGAGCCCCCTTATCCCAAAAAGTTTCTTCGTAACAGGTGGTAAGGCTGTAAGTTCGGTTTCAAGCCTAAATGCCTTCGACGCCGCCCTATCAGCAGCCGGGATAGCGCAATGCAACCTCGTAAGCGTATCCTCAATCCTTCCGATGGAGGCGAGGGAGGTGGACGCGTATCCTATAACTCCGGGCACTATCACCTTCGCGGTGCTATCAAGGATGGACGGCCTCCCCGGGGAAACCATATGCGCGGGGATCGCCTGGGGATGGACCGTAAAAGGAGAAAGGTTAAGCTATGGATTAGTCGCAGAAGGCCACGGCTATAAGTCGGAGGGGGAGATGAAGGAGGAGTTAAGGCTGAAACTCGAGGAGATGGCTGAGGCGAGGGGGGTAAAATTGTCCGATATAAAGTTTAGGATAGAAGGCATGAGGGTCCCTGAAGGAAGGTACGGCTGCGTAGTAGCGGCACTGATATACGATAATGGGCAAATCAACTTTGAGGGATAGAGGAAACGTAACTGAACCTTTTCCCTGTAAAGGTTCACGCTTTAGAAAGGTTGCGGTAGGGGGGACCTTCGATATAATCCACTTGGGCCATGAAATCCTGCTTACTACAGCCTTCAACGTAGGAGAGAAAGTGGTTATAGGATTGTCGTCCGATAAGTTGGCTGAAGCCCTAGGTAAAGATCACAGGGTCTCCCCATTCCATGAGAGGAAGACTGGCCTCATACGCTTCCTTATGGAGAAGGGATACCTCGACAAGGCTGAGATAATACCTATAGATGACCGGTATGGAACAACGATAGAAGATGGCGGACTGGAGGCCCTGGTAGTCAGCGGTGAGACCGTGAAGGTTGCAGAGCAGATAAACCATATAAGGCTTGGGAAAGGCTTAAAGCCTTTGAGTATAATAATGGTTGAGACTGTGAAGGCTGAGGATGGGAATCCCATCTCCACCAGCAGGATTAGAAAGGGCGAGATAGATAGGTTTGGGAAACCCCTGTAGGAGGGGGGTGCTCCTTTATAGGGGGGATGAGGCTCGCCTGCAAACCTTACCGCGGAGGCTAAGGCTAAATGGGTTAAGGCCTCGGAGGCTAAGAACCCTAAGGAGAAGCTCAGGCTTCTACAGGAGTTCCTCTCCTCCATCCCAAAGCATAAGGGGAATGAGAGGCTCCGGATGCAGATAAAGAGGAAGATAGCCTCCCTTAAAGGGGAGTTGGAGGCATCATCCGGGAAAAGTGCGCGGACACAATCCCTAACCTTCCAGAAGACGGGGGCAGCCCTCATCCCCCTCATAGGATACCCAAACTCGGGGAAAAGCATGATCCTTGCAGCCATGACCAAGGCGAAACCTAGAGTAAGCGAGGTACCCTTCACCACTAAGGAGCCCGTCGTAGGAGCACTCCAATTCGAGGATATTCAATTCCAACTGGTGGAGTTGCCTTCCATACCCTTAGGCTTGAGGCTTCCCAGCTCCAGGGAGATTTTAAGAATATGCGATGGAATAATACTCGTAGCCGACGCATCGGCCGATCCAATCTTGCAGGTTAAAACAATGATTCACCTCCTTGAAGAGATGGGAATAACCCCCTATCCAAGGGAATCCAATGTCGAGATAAAGCGTACCGGCGGGGGAGGCTTAAGGATAACCGTGAATGGAGTCCTCACCGATTGTAGCCTGCGAGACGTAAGGGAGGTTCTAGCTCAATACGGTATTAAAAATGCCTTAGTGAGGCTTCATGGAACGGTTGGGATCGGAGATGTGGAAGATGCCATATTGGACGCTCGATCCATATTTAAACCGGGTGTGGTGGTTGTGAATAAGGTGGACTTAAGGCCTCATATGGGAGATATAGTTAGGGATCGCATCGCCTCCCTTCCATGCATCCCCGTCTCGGCGGTTAAGGGGGACAACCTCGGGAATATAGGTGGATGCCTCTTCGAGACTTTGAGGCTTATCAGGGTCTATACCAAGGAGCCTGGGGAGGAGGCCCCTTCGGGGCCACCCTTCATATTTAAGGGGGAGGCCACTGTAGCGGAGCTGGCTAGGAGGATACATTCCAGCTTCATTGAAAACTTCAGGTATGCTAGGATTTGGGGTTCAAGCTGCAAGTATCCGGGGGAGAAGGCGGGATTGGACCGTAAACTATGCGATGGCGATATAGTGGAGATACGGTTGAAGTGAGGCTTTTCACTTCCCCGCTAATTGGCTGCAGAATTTCTCGAGCCTATCCATCCCTTTCCTCAGATCCTCCATTGAAGCGGAGTAGCTTATCCTAAAGTTTTTAGGGCTTCCGAAAGCCTCCCCGGGTATTGTAGCGACGAGGCCCTCCTCCAAAAGCCTTGAGGAGAATTCGGAGGAGGATATTTGAAAGCCTGATAGCTCTGGGAAGACGTAGAAGGCTCCGTAAGGTTTAACGCACTCCAACCCATCGATTTCCCTTATCCTTTCGAGTACGAACTTCCTCCTCTCGCTGAAGGCCTTCACCATCTCCGCCACGCGTTCCTGGGGGCCATTCAGGGCTTCCAAGGCAGCCTTCTGCGATATGCTGGTGGGGTTGCTAGTGGTGTGGCTTTGAATCTTCGATATGGCTTCAGCCATATCTATTGGGCATGCGGAGTATCCGATCCTCCAACCCGTCATGGAGTATGTCTTCGATAAAGCGCTGACGGTAACCGTCCTCCTATATGCATCCTCGTTTATCGATGCGAAGCTTACGTGCTTCACCCTATCGTAGGTGAAGTATTCGTATACCTCGTCTGAGATGACTATTAGGTCGTAGGGTAGTATAGCGTCTGCTATCTCCTTCAGCTCCCTGCCATTATAGGTTACCCCGGTGGGGTTTGAGGGATAATTCAATATTAAAGCCTTAGTTTTCTCGGTTATGCTCTCCTCTATGAGTTCGGGAGTTATCTTGTAATCGCTGCCCGTAGGGATGTATCTCGGGACGCCGCCTGCCAGGGTGACTTGGGCCGGGTAGCTTACCCAGTAGGGGATGGGTATTAAGACTTCATCTCCGGGATCGATCAACGCCTGTAACGCGTTGTATATACTCTGCTTAGCCCCGCATGAGATGCATATCTGCCCTGGATCATAGTCTAAATTATTGAAGTTTCTCAGCTTCCTAGCCACGGCCTCCTTAAGCTCCCATATCCCTGAGGCAGGGGTATAGTAGGTGAAGTTCTCCTCTATAGCCTTTATAGCTGCGGCTTTAACGTTTTCAGGCGTTGGAAAATCCGGCTCCCCAGCCCCGAGGTCGACTACATTAATCCCCTTCGCCTTTAACTCCTTAGCTTTAGCGGCGACGCCTAAGGTCTCGCTCGGCTTCAAACCCCTAACCCTTAAAGATAATCTCTCCACGTTAACAGTCACGGCCCATCCCTTCGAGGATTCTACCTAACTCCTTTAAACTATTTATCGTTATTACCTCTCCTCCAATATTACTTTTCACGCTACTCTCCTTCCTATCAAGGTATACTGCGAGTATTCCAATCTTCCGAGGGACTTGAAAATCAAATTTTAAGTTATCGCCTACGTGGAGCATCTCCTGTGGAGATATGCCCAGTAGCTCACATGTTTTCATGTAGTATTCAATCGTCTTCCTGACCTGGTGGAAATCAGAGGTTGATGAGAAGACTTTATGGAAGAATCTTCTCAGCCCTGAACGGTCGATTTCAAGCTCGAGGAACTCCCTTGGAGAATTAGAGTTCAAAACGAGCCTATATCTCCCGCTTAGACCCTCCAAAGCCTCGAGAGCATCAGGGTAAGCCCTGATAAGCCCACTATATCTCTGGAGGAGCCCCCTCCAATCCCCTCCCAAGCCGAAGCGGTTAAGCCAATATTTTATATCATACCACTCGAGCCTCTCCTCCCCTATTTTATCATATTCCCTAGTCACTATCTCCACCGCCTCCTCCAGGGATACCCCCCATTTCTCAGCGTAAAGTCTTGGAACCCCCTCGAACCATACGGCCTCTATGAAGGAGTAGTCCACTAAGGTGCCGTCAAGGTCGAAGGATACCACCTTAACCATTCCTAATACCGCTCCATTCATGAGGCTGTTTAGGATTCGGCCTATGATACTCCTTTGGCATCCAGGTAATTCTCCCAGTAGTCTGCTATGTCCCTCAGCCTGCTGCTGAACTGTCGGCTCAGCCGTGTAGGATAGTTGCGATACTTCTTCTCTAGGAGCCCGCTTCTGAGCATAGCCTTATAAGTATCGCTGAGGGTCTGTGAGCTCACCTTAATCTTCTCTAGAACGCGGGCTTTTATCTCCCTCAGAAACATGGGCTTATTCTCTTCGACCATTACTTGGATGATCTCTTTGGCGACCTCCTGCTTCTTGACGCTATGCGGAAATATTATCTTACAGAACGTGTCGAGGTCCACGATATGCTTCCCTGTAAGCTTCCTATCGATCCTAGGGAATATCCAGATCCACTTCCTCTGACGCTCTCTATAATATTCATTCATATATCCATCTTTCCCCGTCGTGGTGGGCGATGTAAGCATGGAATCGATACTTAAATAATTCGATCCATCCTTAAATATTTATAAAATTAGCTTTGGAGAAGGCCCCACACACCCTCACCTATTCGATTAAAGTTCTATCCCATGTTCGATGAAGCCTAAGGCTATCAGGGAATATCCAATCATATAGATTAGATCGCCGGAGAGCAGATGGATCTCAGAGTCCATGTAGGTGGCTAGATTGAAGAGGATATCCGCTAGGAATATGGCGGCTAGACCTGATATCATTATGAGCCAAGCCCTCGAAACTCTGCCTCCCATAAAAGTTTGGAAGATAACCGTGAGGAGGCCTAGGAATATCACGTCCATTACTAGATACCATGTATAGATGATTAGCTCGATGAGGGGCGCCCCCTCATATATCAGGGGGGTTAGAATCAATGTGGCCGCTGCGGCCGCCGCGGTTAAAGAGAGCGTTAAAACAAGCTTCCTCCGATCCATGGCGGAGATGGGGTTGAATAGTTTAAACATGGCGTATACGCCGAGGCCGATGAAGATGTAGCCGCACATCCAGAAGAGGTCTGAGAGGGAGGGGAAAGGCAGCTCCACACCTAAGAGTTTGGCTTGAACCGTCCATAGAGCCTCGCCTAGAAACCATAGGGCTGAGGCGGCTGTGAGGAAGGAGAAACACCTCCCGAAAACGGAGCTAAAACTATACCGTTTTATCAATAGGAAGCCCGAGATCACCGGGAGAAATGAGAGGGCTGGCACGCTGTAATCCGTATAGCTGCTGAGCTGGTTCGGCTTTAAAACCGCTATTACAAAGAATAGGAGGAAGCTCCCTATCATCACAGCTATGATCCCATACAGGGCTCCCTTAAATGAAGAGGCTGCCTCCCCGCCCTCCATCTAATCTACCACCCTAAATCAACCCTATCGTATATATTTCTTCATTTAAGGTTAATTAATTGAAATTAGATGATAGAAATGACGTGTACTGGCTAATGGGAACCAATTCCTGTAAAGTTTTCGGTCCCATCCACTTAATGGATTCCTCTCCCTGATGGATATTATTTATCGGATAAATCAGGCTTTTTCCTGCGATGCCAGATGGTCGGCTTCATATTTCCCTGATTCGCCTTCATCACCACATATTTATAAGTTAGAAAGTCTACTTTAATAAAACTTAAATGGGGGATCTCCATCTTGGACCTCGATGACAAGAAGATAGGGATAATAGGTCTAGGTAAGATAGGTGAGGCCTTAATCTCGGGCCTCCTCTCCTCTTCCACGGTGGATCGCTCAAACCTCTTCGGGGCCGATGTAAGGTTGAGCCGGGTCGAGGAGGTTTCGGCGCGCCATGGGATCAAGTGTTTCCCGGAGAATCGAGCGTTAGCGGAAGCCGCCGATACGATCATAATAGCCGTCAAGCCTAGAGATGTGAAGAATGCCTTAAAGGATATCTGGGAAGCGTTATCTAGGAATCAACTGGTTATATCCCTGGCAGCCGGCGTCCCTATAGAGTACATAGTGAGGAGGTTGCCTGAAGGCATCCCGGTTATCCGGGTTATGCCCAACATAGCCGTTTTGGTGAGGGAGGGGATGACCGCCATGGCTTTAGGCCCTAATGTAACCAAGGAACACGTCGGTATAGCTACCCGGATATTCGAGGCTGTGGGTCGGGTGGTCTTAGTGGAGGAGGAGTATATGGATGCTGTAACCGGTTTAAGTGGGAGCGGCCCCGCATACATCTACGTCGTGATTGAGGCCTTAACCGAGGCGGGTGTGAAGGTCGGCATATCCAGGGAGACGTCCCTCTTATTGGCGGCTCAGACGGCCTTGGGTGCGGCGAAGATGGTGTTGGAGACCAATGAGCATCCTGCAAGGTTGAAGGATATGGTTACAACCCCGGGGGGCGTAACCATTGAGGGCCTCCTCCAGCTGGAGGAGGGGAAGGTTAGAATGGCCTTTATAAACGCCGTGGTGAAGGCGACTGAGAAATCTAAGGAATTGGTTTTAAACGATTAATTAAAATCTTAATAATTTCTAATCCTCGAGTATAACTAATGAGATCTCCTTCATCTCATCCAGAGCCCTTGAAATCGCCTCCCCCTCCCCAGATCTCAACGGGACAGTTATCCTCCCCCTCCTGCTCACCTTTAAAACAGCTACATCCTCCCCATTTATCCTTATCGAGACATTCTTCCCGACGAAGCTTTTATCCACGGAGATTATGAACGCATTCTTAGACTCCTTGAGGTTGAAGGGTATGGAGTAAAGCTCCCTTCTCCCCTCCCTCCTCTCAACCTCGATGTTCACCCCTAAGAGCTCCTCAAGCCTAGAGATGTTCATACCCCTCCTCCCTAGGAGCCTAGGTACCGCCTTTTCCCCGACCTTGACGAGGACCCTGTTCGGAGGCTGTAAATCCACTTCGGCTAATGGATCATACCTCCTGATGATTTCAAGTATCTTATCTCGGGCGAGCTTCTCTATTGGAGATCGCTCCGCCCTTTCAACCGGGACTATAACGTTCTCCTCCCCGAACGTGTAGATCTCATATCTAAGCTCGTTGGTTTCAAAGTTTCTAACCTCAACTACTGGCCTCGCCAACTCCGTATCCATCATCCCCGTTGGAACCTTAACGGTTAAGGATAGAGTTAAAACCTCCTCCACCCTTCCATACTCGATGAATATTATGGTATCTACGATCTGAGGTATAACCCCTAACTCTATTCTACTCATGAACCTTTGTATGGCATCTATTGGGTTGCTCGCATGTATTACTCCTATCATGCCTACCCCAGCCGACCTGAGGTCGGCGAAAACGTTGAAGTCCTGGCTCTTCCTAATCTCGTCGAATATGGAGTAGTCGGGCCTTACCAATAGGAGTATATCAGCCGTCTTCTCGAAGCTTCCCTCTAATGGTGCATACTGGGTTATCTCGGGGCCTACTTGGAGGTCCCTGGGCGACTCTAAAGTTTTAATTATCTTACCCTGCTTGGAGTAGAAGCCCGCCAGAGAGGACGCGAAAGTAGTCTTACCTGAGCCAGGAGGTCCCGCGACGAGTATCCCCTCAGCCTTCTCCCTCAACCTCTCCATAAGCTTATCGGACAACCTATAATCCTCCAGCTTCAACTCCACTATCGGCCTCACAATCGTAACCTCCACGCCATCGGAGAACGGGGGCCTCGCTATGGCTACCCGATATTGGCCGAGCTGAACCACCATGGCTCCACTCATATTGATCTCGACGAAGCTATCCCTCCTCGTCCTCGCGGCGTCAAGTATCTCCTTTATAATCCTCTCCAACTCCCTCCTCGTACACCTCTCATCCCGCAGAGCCACCAATGTGAACTTCCCCGGCTTCCCCATCTTACCTAAGGGGGGAACATCCTCCTTTAAATGGATACTCAGAACATCCGGGGTGAAGAACGATTCAAAACTTAGAATCCTCCTCTTCCTCCTCTGTTTAATCAACCTCGTCGGAACCCCTTGGATCTGAGCTACCCTGCTCTGAACCTGATCCGCCGTGTAAAGGGTGCCTCCAACACCCTTCGCAGCATCGATTATCAAGCTGTCAATCCTCCCGCTCATCGCAAGTCTAACGTCATCCAGCTTTGGGCGTTCACCTATGAACCTGATGGATATCCCATTCCTCTCGCATATCCTCCTCACCCTTGCAAGCTCGTTAAGGCCCATCCATCCGAGCTCCCTACCCTTCGAAGCCTGAGCTTGAAGCTCGTCAATCACAGCATATGGAATGGCTAATTCCACGTCCTTGCGACGAGCAAGGCTTCGGCTAATATATCCCTCTATTACGACCGATGTATCCGGCACTATTATGTCGGCCAATTTCTTACCGTCCAATTACTACATTTCCTAAACGAAACAAGTTTATTTAGGATTAAAGCTAACCAGATAGCTTATAAACTTAGATCTTCACAGACCTTAAAAGTGGTAATAGATAATGGACTCCGCCGAGGCTTATGGGGATCTCGCGGAACTTGCGATTAAAACCCTCTCCAAGTCCGGCGTGGAATATGGAGAGGCCAGGCTTTGCATCGAGAAAGCTCAAATGCTATCGGTCAGCACCGGAGAGATCGAACCCGCCTCCATTATAAGAAGAGGGGGGATCGGAATTAGGACCCTTGTAAAGTGCTCCCTAGGGTTCGCCTCAACCAACATCCTCAGAGGAAACGCTGTTAAGGAGGCAGCCTTGAAATCCGTCAAACTCGCGAAAGCCTCCTCTCATACGATCAAGGCCCCTATCTCGTTAAGCACCGAAGAAATACGTGAAGGGAAGTGGAGAACAAAGGTTACGGAAGACCCTTCGAACGTGCCTGTGGAGGATAAGATCACCCTCATCAGGGACCTCGATAGAATCGCATTCGATGAGGGCTGCCCGAAGAGGGTTCTAAGCATCAGCGAAAGCATGGAGTCCAGCCTACTCCTCACCACGGAGGGGATAAAGATATCCGGGGAAACGGTTAGGGTGAGCTTCACGGGCCTATTAACTGCTATGGGAAATTCTGGAAGCGCCCAGAGGATAATTCAGAAGGGTGAAACATCCGGGTGGGAATCCATAGCCCACTGGAAACTTCCAGATCTCATAATGGGCGAGGCTAAGAGCCTAAAGGAGGTCGCGGAATGTACTACGAGCCCACCCGTCGGCTTAACAGATCTTATCCTTGGACCTGAAGTCGTCGGCATCATCTGCCATGAGGCATGCGGCCACCCCCAAGAGGCTGATAGGATCCTAGGTAGAGAGGCAGCTCAGGCAGGGGAATCCTATGTCACCCCTGAAATGTTAGGGTTCAAAATTGGAAGCGACGTTGTAACCATAATAGATGATCCTACATTGGAGAGGGGTTTCGGATCATACCTGTTCGACGATGAAGGCGTAAGGGCACATCCTAAGACGCTCATAAAGGACGGGAGGATAAACGAGTTTCTCCACAACAGGGAGACGGCCTCCCTCTTCGGATGCAGGAGCAACGCATCCGCTAGGGCCATGGGATACGATAGGGAGCCCATCATAAGGATGTCTAATACGTACATGAGGCCTGGCGAGCATACCTTCGAAGAGTTGATTGAGGAAGTTAAAGACGGGGTCTTCATAAGGTCCTTCATGGAATGGAACATAGACGACAGGAGGTGGAACCAGAGATACGTTGGGTTGGAGGCTTTTCGGATAATAAAAGGCGAGATCATGGAGAGGATAAGAAATCCGGTTTTAGAGATAACCACCGGCAACCTCTTCGGGAGCGTAGATGCAGCCTCTAGGGAGCTGGAGTTTGAAGCGGCGATATGTGGTAAAGGTGACCCCATGCAGGGTGCACCGGTATGGCATGGCGGCCCCACGATCCGACTTAGAAGGGTTAAATTGACGAGGAGGTAGAAGATTGACGCCTATAAGCTTGGAAGACATGGGCAGGTTGATGAGGAGGTTATCCCGGAAATGGCGTATTGACGAGGGATGCCTTTCAATAGTTGAATCTTGGAATAGGATGATCCGATTCTGTAACGACTCCATTACGGCTTCAAAGTTTTGGCGTCAGATAACTTTGGCATTATACTTTGTAAAGGAGAATAGGAGGGCCACCGCCATCTTGGAGACTCACGAAATAAACCGTATCGAGGAAATTATAGGAAGATTGACTTCTACAATGAAGTTTATGGAAGCCTCCCCTGTAGAGTTCCATCTCCCGAAGGGGCCATTCCAATATGGCGCAGTTGGAGATATGTTCGATGAAAGGATATTGGTAGATGAGGATAGGCTTATAGACTGGGTAGAGGCTGGGATAAACTCCTCGAAGGAGGGGGGAGCCGAGAGGTCTTCAGGAGTATTAACCACTAGCAGGTTTAGAAGATATTTATACACCACTGAGGGTTGTGAGGGTTCAGAAGAAGCTACAAGGCTTGAATTCAGCGTCAGAGCATTCTCGGATAAGAATGCCAGCGGGGAGGAAAACTTCTCATCCTCCAGTCTGAAGGGGTTCGACCCCAACGCCGTTGGGATGGAGGCGGGCTCCATCGCCCATAAATCCAGGGATAAGACGAAGATTAAAGGTGGAAGTTTCAACGCCATACTGCATCCCAACGTGGTTGCAAACCTTATGGAGAGCGTAGGGGAATCCTGCTCCGCCTACAGCGTAGATATAGGCTTCTCATTCTTCTCAGACAAGATGAGGGAGAGGGTATCCTCCCCCATGTTCACTCTAAGGGACAACCCGAGGTTTCCAGGCTCTCCCGGAAGCCATCTATTCGATGACGAGGGATGTCCGACACGGGAAGTTACGCTTATAGATGAGGGCGTATTGAGAAGCTACCTCCATTCATCATATACAGCGGCTAAGCTCGGAGGCTCTCTTACCGGAAGCGCCTACATCGCCACTCCTACAGGTACGATTCCGATAGCTCAAAGCCTTATAATTGACCCGGGAGACTATACCTTGGAGGAGATGATCCAAGAGGTTAGAGAAGGCATCCTGGTCACGAACAACTGGTACACCCGTTTCCAGAATTATTTAACGGGGGATTTCTCCACGATCCCACGGGATGGAACATTCAAAATAGAAAATGGTGAAGTTTCAGGCAGCATTGAAGGGCTGCGGATAAGCGATAACATGCTAAGGATACTCTCATCTATAGCGGGAATTACAGGACAAAGGAAATGGGTTAGGAGATGGGATGCCGAAACACCCACGCTTTCACCATACATCCTGGTCAAAGACCTAAATTTCACAACCATCTAGAATCCTCCCGGTAAAGGGTTAAGCAGCCTCGTCCAAGCATCGTAGCCTTCCCCCTCCGGGTTATAAGCTCTTTATTACTCCTGCCTCAGGACCTAGAATTATGACCGTGCTATGCGCCTTTATTAGGTCTAAGAAGAGCTCCCCCCTCTTCTCCTTGGCCACCACATCAGAATTATATGCGCATATGGCTGCGATAGGGAGTTCAAGCACCCTATGTAGGGCCTTCTCATATTCGACGAGCTCCTCGACCATTCCATGTCTAAAGAAGCATGCCATCTCGCCTGTGACCCTTAATCCCTTGAAGCCGTTAGCTAGGGCCTCCTCATACAGGTTCTTCCATAACTCCAAGGTCTTAGATGCCTCAAATCTACCGTCGATGATGTACCATTCCCGGTAATCGATGATCCTTAAAGCCTTACTTTCCTCGAGTTTCTCCACTTTCAACCCGAAAGTCTTCATAGCCTCCCTTACCTCCTCGACGGACTCCTCTCCAGCTACATATGCAGCTGCCTCACCATCGTCTAGGCCGGCTTTCAGATATGTGAAAAGAACCTGTCTTTTATCCTCGGGGCTAGAATAGAAGAGTATCACGTGATCCTTAGACCTCATACCCCTGACAAAGCCTAATATCTCATTCTTCTCCAAAGACTACTCTCCCCTAGTTAATCCCGCATCCTATTTCATTTATCCATTTAAAGGGTTTCTCTACTATTTAGTTAGATTGTTAGTAAGATTACGTTTTGTGCTTCCATCTCGGCTCACTTATTTGGGGCTTCGATAATTAGTAAATTATGTTTAATTTGAGCATTCCTAGGAGTCTAGTCCTCCGTAAATAGTTATATTTATATAATATAATTTATTAATAATTAAGATATATAGGTGATGTGAAAAATGGTAACTGAAATTATTACTAAACTTAGTATCGCTAAAAGGAAGGGGAAAAGGGTAACCTACAGGTCTCCTAGAATATATCTCCCTACGAGGCTAACCGACGACTCGTTATTCCCCTTTAGGGAAGGCGAGAAATTAAGGGTTAAAATATCGGGCCGCAAACTAATAGTGGAGAAGTACGCTAAGAAAGTTTCAAGGGTGAAGGCTGACTCCAAAAAATTGGAGAAAGGGCCCCCCTCCTAAATATCGCACCTATAAAATTCCTCTGAGGGAAAAATGTTACCCGGAGATAATATGAGGTTGGGATCCATTGCCTTTTTAATCTCCTGCATTACCCTGATCTGAGAACTATTATACATCATCTTTAGAAGTTCTCTCTTTAACTTGCCAATGCCATGTTCACCCGAAACTGAACCGCCCTGTTCTACTGCTATTCTAGCCAATTCTAGGGCAGTACTTTTAGCCAGGTCTACCTCCTCTACGTTCCGAGGCAATATGTTGACGTGGATGTGGCCCTCACCTATGTGGCCGAAGATTAGATGCTCCAGATTACTCCTAAGGAGGAGACTCCTATAAGACTTGAATAGCTCAGCGATCTTATCCCTGGGTACGGCGGTATCCGTTCCTATCTTGTGGAGGTTTGGGATGCCCACCTTCCTCCTAGCGAACTCTTCATTTATCTTCTGTGGCAGCTTACGCCTTATTGAGTGGATCCTCTCCACCTCGCCCCTATCCACTCCGAGGCACGTATTTTCCAGGTCTAAGCTGTATCGCTCGAGATCTCTCTCAAAACTCTCCCCAATTTCCACCAGTTCATCATCGCTTCTATAGAAGAAGTCTGTCAAAACCGCAGTTGTAGAAGCATCTATAGGGATGTTCCGTGGGAAATCCTCATCCTCCCTAAGATATAGAAGGGCGCGATTATCGAAAAACTCTATGGAGATAATATTTGAGTATCCACTTAAATCTGAGGAAAATGATAAGGCATGATCTTCAGAGTTGAGGAAGGCTAAAAGGGAGGCGATTCTCCCAGGCCTCCTCTCAAGTTGGAGCTCCACCTCGGATATTACTCCTAGGGTCCCTTCGGATCCGATGAAGAGGTCTATGAGATCCATACCTTTTTCTAAAAAATAGCCTGCCACATTTTTCACTCCTTTAACGTTTATATCCGCTACAGTTAACTCCCTTATCGTCCCCCCTCCAGCTCTACATATCATAAATTTATGATCGATTCTATAAGCTCCCCTTTCAACGTCTAGAACAGTCCCATCGGCTAATACTATCCTGAGCCTTCTGACGTATCTCCGGGTTGAACCATACCTGTAGCTCCTAGCACCTGAAGCATCCGTGGATACGGTACCTCCTATGGTCGCTGTCTCCTCAGTCGGATCGGGGGGATAAAAATAATCCCCGTATTCCATAAGGAAACTCTCCAACTCCTTCCAATCACTAAACGATTCATCTAAATATTTCCCTATGCATCCATTTTCTACGGCATCCCTGAATTCCCTCAACGTTAAACCCGGCTGAACTCTAACCCTCCAAGCATCCCTTTCCTTTCTTAAGCCGGTTATCCCCTTCATCTTTTCAAGGGTTAAAACCGCACCTCCAAAAGGTACGGCCCCCCCAACTATACCTGTCCTGCCTCCAGAGATGGTTACAGGTATCCCCTTAGAGTTCATCTCCTCAAGGAAGGTAGCTATGTGAACCTCGGTTTTAGGGAAATAAAGGATCGAGGCGTCTCCCTCAAGCCTTGATTCATCCATTAGATAGTTTCGATAGATATGCTTAATCGTCTCTCCTTCGATCCTATAGGCCTCATCGCCGTCATTGGGGCCAGCGGTAGCCGCAAATATTTTATCCATATTTTCTACCACAGTGTTCCCCCACACCTCCAATCTTTCACTAATGAGTATTTATATCTCTCCAGCGAAGATCTCAAATTTTAAAATAAAATTTATGGAATTCTGGTTAAACTTTTAGAGAATTCCCCATTCGTTGATGTTAGAAGACTCTACGAGACCCTGTTAGAAAAGTTTTTATAATGGCCAAAAATTCTCTTAGTACTCACCTAATTCGGGTTTCCCCCCGGGAAAAGTCTTTCAAAATATCATATCTGGATATGGGGAGGATATGCGATATTATGGCCTCATCGATTTCCATCCCCCATCATATAAACCGGGATCCTCAGAATTCCTCGCTTAAATTAAAGTTTAGCGGTGAAGATGCAGTTTTGCTTCTAGAGGAAATGATGGCTTCAGCGGGTATAGGCGTCATCGTAGGCTTATCCACTATATTTGTTTATGAATTTTACATTCACATCGATTTTATTAGAAGCACTTTAGTTGGGATCTCTCGATACTTTACGGTTATCTGCACCATAATTGGGCTTTTAATATCCTACTCTGTTGTCAAGAAGTTTGCCATCGCCAAGTCCACGGGCTGCGGGACAGCGCAGGTAATCGAAGCCTATAATTATCGAGGTGGACTAATAAACTTCAAGGACTTTTCAAGTAAGGTTGTTGCCTCAGTGGTCACCATAGGCCTAGGAGGGAGCGCGGGATTGGAGGGGCCTAGCCTCCTTTTAGGAGGGGGAGTAGCATCCACCGTGATCCAGAGGTTTCATTTAACTCAGGAGAAAGCCCGCAACTTTATGCTTGCTGGCGCGGCTGCAGGGATAGCTGCAATATTTAAGGCGCCTTTAACTGGAATATTATTTGCCTTAGAAATCCCCTTCAGGAGGCATTTCGCTAAGGACGTCTTTGTACCTGCCTCAATATCCTCTGTTGCTTCATACTTGACCTTCGCATTGATCATGGGCAAGGAAACCATATTTATCCCAACTATAAGGCTAAACCTGTCTTTAAGCGACATTGCATATTCACTCCCGCTAGGTGTGTTAGCAGCTTTAGTGGGATTAGTTTTTGTAACCCTGTTTAGAGCTGCTGAGTCTAGGGCGGTTTTATCAAGCCGTAGGATATTCCTTCCGTTAATTGGCGGATCAATAATCGGAGTTTTCGGGTTTATTCGACCCGAAGTATTGGGGATCGGTTACCAAGTGGTTTCTCAGGCGGCTGCCGGAGAACTATACAGGGCTTCAATATTATTCTTGATCACACTTATTATCCTTAAGATATTAACAACCACTATTACGTTAAACTTCGGGGGAAACGGAGGGCTCTTCATACCCTCAATTTATGTTGGCGCAGTTCTCGGCGTAATCTACGTCAAAGCATTGAACCTTGGATCAGATGAGATTTTAGTCATGGCTTCCATTGCCGCAATGATAGCGGCAACAAATAAAACGCTTTTAACAAGCATAGCCTTCGTGGCAGAGACGTTAGGGCCCTCATCGATAATCCCTACCGTGATAGCTGCATCTACAAGCTATATTACTTCAGGTAGATCGTGTTTCTACGAAAGTCAGCTTCCTAAGGAGCCCGTGGAAGAGGAGAAAGCCTTAGCGGAATTGCGCTATCTAACTAGGCAAGGATTCATGAGTGAAGCGGAGAGAATTAAAGTTGGGGATGTTATGGTTAGGAAACCCATCGCAATAAAAGAGGATGCAACGGTCATGGATGCTTTTAAGATAATGGATGAACATGTATTTAGGGTCTATCCGGTAATCGATGGAGAAAGTAGGATCGTGGGCGTCGTGAAAATAGAGGATATACTCTCTCTTCCAATGGAGAGATGGGGTCTGCCGGTCTCGCAGGTTACATTAAAGTTTCCATTATTGTCTTTAAAAGATGACGATGTCCTCGACGTTATAGAGAAGATGCTCGAGAAGGATGAAGATCACGTTTATGTCGTTTCTGATACGAAATCGATGAAGCTTATAGGGGTGATCTCCGCTATAGATCTTATTAAAATACTTCTTGAAGAGGTATTAGTTAAGTAGAGGAAACGGTTTGTTGCATCGCTTGAAAGGCACTCAACTAAATAGCAATATTCTGATGAATGTTGAGATAATAGGGCATCGATGTGGAGGTGAGCCTATATAAGAGGAAGAATGCAATAGATGAAAGCTAAAATACTCGGAATTTCTAAATATGATGGGCAGTTCCGCAAAATGGGAAGTCTGCGGAGTCAAGGCTTAAAACCTATAATAAACCTTGATGAGCGTTATGGAATCAAGGGGGTCTAGGGAATAACCGATTTTTTCTTGGCTCAATTAGGTGAAGCCCCGCTTCATGAAATTGTTTTTAACAGTTCCCTGCCTGCTTTCATTTATGAAAAACATTGTAACCGATTCATGGCTAAGCTATGCCCTTTTCTAATTAATTTTTTATTGCCTTTTTAATTCCTGGAGTTGAGCAAATTAAGAAAAATTTCGCAAAATTTAACAGAGAAAGATATTCTGAAAAATATAAGAATTGAGTTCTCCTCTTTAATGTCTGTTCGGACATCCCCATTGTTTGCCGCGGACTGGCTGGGATTCTAAATACCTTAAGAATAAGAATTGGGGAGGCAGGGTCGTGAAGAAAGCTAAAAGATGTTAGAATAACGAGTATATATGAATTACAGCTTTAAGTGATATTCCTTCCACGATGGCTTCAGTATACCCTGAATGTATAAAATTGCAGAAGTCACTTCCTCCAGCTAATAAAATTAGTCTATACGAAAAGGAGTTATAAGTCCCAGAAGATCGAGAAATTAAAAAGGCTTCGCAATGGTTAGGGATCCCTACGATAATCGTTAAGTCTTTAATGTATGGATGAGTGTTTGGCTATTCATGTGTTTCGCGCCTCTTCCTATGTCTTTTGAGCCCCTATAATGTCATCGTACTCCTATCGTTTTGGTGGTAGAATTTAAAGTGGGTACTATTAAGACAAAGATTAAATGTGTCTGGAAAGGAATCGAAGATCAAAATCCAATGAAATAAACATGGTATTTAAATTCGTAGAGCCTTCTATTTTTAGAATAGTTATATTTAGTCCAATTTTTAGAACTTATGCTGCCAAGAGAAGGCTTTGGGGAGATAGTTATTTTGAGTTAACATATTAGTGATAACTTACATAGTTATCTTATAAATTATTTTAGTAATAAAATGATTGTGTATTTGAAATGAATGATTTGGAAAGATACTAGAAATTCCGGAAAATCGGACATAAAGGAAACTCAATTAATCAGATTACTATTTAAAATTAATGGGTTTCCCCTATTTTCTAAATGAATTCTAATGGGTCTAAGGCAGCTTCTCTCTAGATATTTTTACCATCAACAGGATTACTATAATTGCCAGAGAAGCAATCACTAAAGATGAAGCATGGATGACATTTACGGGAGGTGCTCGTTCAATAGTTACTGTATATAAGAAAGTTTCCGTGGCCTTTTCAGTCCTTTCTTCTGTCACATACTGTGTGACAGTGGCGAATGAAGATATTGTAGTGGTTTGGATTCGATACTCCGTTACTGTTAGGACGGTAACTTCAGGTGCTGGAGGGACGGCGGCCTCTATCACGTCGTAATAGCTCGTAAACAATATAGTGGAGCCGTCCATAAGCATCACCATTCTCCTTCCTTCAGGAGGGGCTGCTGGGCCTAGTGGAAACTGCCAAATCCCGATCCCAATCTTTCCAATATTAAGGGTGGTTATCTGACCGTTAGGCAGGTAGACGACTATCTTAGTGTTATTAATACCTGTAGGAGTGTTAAGTATGATTGTGATTATTTCACCATACTGGTAAGTGGCCTTACCAGGATAACATTGACCGCTAGCCGCACTTATAATAATTACATTCATTGCCCCTATAATTGCTATAAGAACAATGTACGTGGTTATAAGGGTTAACTTAGCAAATTTCCCCATAGAGGTGCACAACCTAATCTGTAGTATTATCCTCTACATCATCACATAATTAAATGTTTAAAAGGCCCTCAAGAAAATAGGATGATGGCCGAACACGGCGCTTATCCATTCCTGATAAATAAAAATGTGTAGTAATAAGTACTCCCTGAATCGCAGTCGCTCAATAATCCTTTAACTCTACTGTTCTGAAAAGATTAAATTTCCCGGATTAGCTTCTCCATCGACTCTATCTGTGAATTGGATTCTAATACTCCTATCTCGAGTTCATAGTTTCTCGCTTCTCCTGGATCTAGGAACTTGAGGGCCCCCTCCTTTCGCATCTTTGCCCTTCCCTCAACTTTACAGTTGGCTGGCTCCATCCCCACTACGTATGTGCCTTCGCCCATCATCTTCCACTCTATAAAATGGTCGAGCTGAGTTTTATTATATTTCACATAGACTCCTATTCCATTTCCATTCATGAATTTCCTGTTAACTATCGCTGCATAGACGTTTCCGTTCTTATCTCCTTTCATGTCGAGATAGTATACTTTCTCCTTAAACCCGGGGATTGGGTCGCTGAACCTGTTATATTCTTCAGCTCCCTCCTCCGCCTCTTTATCTCTAGGTTTCACACTGGATACTGGAGCAAGGAACATGGAATCCTTATCTACTATTGGGAAGCCTATGTTTATATGGTAGAGTATCATATGTGGGCTTCTCGAGAAACCGAGGTTCTCCACTTTATCCCTGACATAAAGCCTGCTCTCTCCCAGCTTTGCCTCGATTAAACGTTCAAGGGATAAGTTCTCCCCGAACACTTTGGTCTCCCTGATGGTTCCTTTGGCTTGGAGGATGCATTCGTCCCCTTCCCATTTCTCTTGGAAGGCTACGTTCCTAGCTGGAATATTAGAGGCCCTTCCATGGAGTCCCAGTGCTACGCCCTCATCCTCGGAGGGGGCTCCTGCACTCGTTAAACCACATGTCACTAGGAGGCCTCCGTAAAAGCTTCTAAGCCATCCAGTCCCCTCGGGTTCGTAGAACCAGGATGCTACATCCCGGGTTGGAGACCTCCAGCATAGCGGTATCCCCTTGTATTCCGCGTGGGAGATGTCCATTCCTCTCCCTGGAAGGACTGTGAATCTTAACCCGCTTCCAGTCCTGAAGTCTAGAGCCTCAACGCCCTTCTCATTACCGTCTCTTAGCTCATAATATTTTATGCCGCCTACTTGGCTGGTATCGCCTATCCTCCTGTAAAGCTCTCTCCTCCGATAATCGACGCCGAATAATTTAACCAAACCTTAATCCTCCAGGTAGTATATGAGGGACATGCCAAGGTTAAGCCCTGTCTCCCCCTATATAGGTTTAAATCCTATTAGGTTTAAATCCTAAAAGCTCTTAATGAAACCCTGATATTACTTGGATTCAGGGGTTGTAGGGTTTGCCTGTGATTCCCATATATAGGCTTGGAGAGATCCCGGAAGCCAAGCTGGAACAGTTAAAGAAGAGGTCCATGATGGAGATCTCAGAGATCTCGGATAAAGTGATAGAGATAATAGACCAGGTTAGAAGGCGGGGAGATGAAGCGTTAAGGGAGTATACACTTAGATTCGATGGGGCAGAGATAAGAGAGCTGAGGGTGGGGGAGGAGGAGTTTGAAAGGGCCAGGAGTAGGTTACCATCTAGGGTGATGAGATGCCTAGAGCACGCAGCGAGGAACATAAGGAGGTTTCATGAAGCCCAGAAGCTGTCAAGCTCATGGTTCATAGAGGTCGACGAAGGCGTAATCCTAGGGCAGATTATTACTCCCATCCACTCTGTGGGAGTATACGTGCCCGGTGGGAGAGGATCCTTCCCCTCCACGGCATTGATGGCCATCATACCTGCGCAGGTGGCTGGAGTAGAGGAGATCCATGTGTGTACTCCACCAAAGCCCAACGGAGAAGTAGATGACGCAACCCTTGTAGCCGCTGACATGCTGAATGTTAGGAATGTATATAAAGTTGGAGGAGCCCAGGCTATCGCCGCTATGGCCTTCGGTACTTCCACGATCCCTAAAGTGGATAAGATCGTGGGCCCCGGAGGGATATGGATAGCCGCAGCTAAGAAGCTCGTCTCAATCCATTCTCCTGTGGAGATAGATTTTATAGCGGGTCCAAGCGAGAACCTGATATTAGCCGACGACTCCGCAGATCCAGTGTATGTAGCTGCGGATCTCCTGATAGAGCCTGAACACGGCTCAGACTCTGCGGGGGTCGTGGTCACGACCTCTATGAAGCTCGCAGAGAAGGTTCAAAGGGAGGTGGAGAGACTTATCCAAGAGCTCCCCGACCAGCCTATACCCAGGAGGCGTTTCGCCGTGGAGGCTTTGGATAAGTATGGGGCCATCATCGTGTGCAGAGACATGGACGAGGCGGTAGACTTCGTAAACGAATACTCCGTGGAACACTTAGAGATAATCGCTGAGAACCCCTTCCATATATTGAAGAAAGTCAAGAATGCAGGCAGCATATATTTAGGCGAATATTCTCCCTCAAGTGTGGGATGCTACGCGGCAGGGGTTAACCATATACTTCCGACGGGCCAGGGGGCTAAGGTGCACTCATCCCTCTCGGTGGACCACTTCGTCAAGAAGACCGACTTCACATTCTTGGATCGGAGGGGGCTTCAATCCCTCAGGGATGCCGTCACGGGACTGGCGGAGTATGAGGGCTTTCCCCAGCATGGGAAGGCTGTGGAGATTAGATTTAGGAGAACCTGATTTTAGCGGCGAGTTTATGAGCTGGGAATCCCTCATAGTCGGCGTAGACCTCTAGATCCTTCAGGACGCGTTCTAGCCCTTTGCTATTCACAAACTCTACGCATTGGAACCTCAGGAAATCGTACACGGTTGTAGCGGAGTAGGCTTTACCGAAACCGCCGGTAGGCAATATGGCGTTTGAACCTGTGAGGTAGCAGCCGGCTGAGACTGATGAATAGTATCCGAGGAACACTGCTCCAGCGCTTCGAATACTCATACAAACCTCTAAGGGGTTAGCGGCGAGTATCGATAAATGTTCAGGGGAGTATTCGTTTACGAAGTCTACCGCCTCGTCCATGTCTCTGCACACGATGATGGCCCCATACTTATCCAAAGCCTCCACGGCGAAACGCCTCCTCCAATCTGGGATTAATGGTAGAAGGCTCTTGAGCTCCCTTTTAACCTCCTCTGCGATCCTAATAGAGGTTGTCACCAGCACCCCGGGTGAATCGGGGCCGTGCTCAGATTCTGAGAGTAGTTCTGCTGCTGCAACCCTAGGATCTGCCGTTTCGTCGGCTAAGACCATGATCTCGCTTGGGCCGGCTGGTGTACCGAGGGCTACATGATCCCTGACGAGTATCTTAGCCGCCGATACGTATGGCCCTCCGGGGCCCACGATCTTATCCACTTTAGGGATCGTGGAAGTACCGAAGGCCATAGCGGCGATAGCGGGTACTCCCCCCACTCTGAAGACTCTGTCTATCTCTAGGAGCTTAGCTGCTGCCAGGGTTGCTGGATCTCCGAATCCATCGATGGGAGGGGTACATAGGACGGTCTCATCGACCCCTGCAACCTTCGCTGGAACGCCTAGCATGGGGACTACGGATGGGAACCTGCCTTTACCTGCTGGAATGTAAAGTCCCACCCTGGTTAGCGGCGAGGCTTGGAGGCCTACGTGGATCCCATCCTCAACCTCGGTGAACCAGATCCTTCTAGGCATCTGCTCCCTATGGAATCTCATCAGATTCTCTACTGCGTGCCGGATAGCCTTTAGAAGTCTGGGATCTACCATCCCCATGGCCTTTTTGAAGTCCTCCTCCGAGACCTCAAGCCTATCTATGCTGAGGCTTACCCCATCAAACTCTTCGATGTAGTTGACTATCGCCCTATCACCGTTTTCCCTCACATCCTCTATTATGCTTCTAACCTTGTCGATGTGCTCATGGATTATGGCCTGCGACCTCTCCAGCAGTCTCGCTTTTTCTTCAGGGTTTAGATCGGAAATATGGATTATCCTCAATCATATTTCACCCGCAACCTTATTATATAGTTTCAATAGCTAAATCCCCAGGTAATATAGGTTGTCCAGCTTGGGTTTAACAGTTAAAAAATTGAGCGTTGAGGAAGTGGCCGTGGAACGTAAGACCGGCGAGTCCATCATAGGTGTTGAGCTGGCCTTGAAGATGGACCGTTCTAACTCGAGTACAGGCTATGAATTCCTCGACCATATGATCGAGACTATAGGTCGATGGGGATGCCTCACGGTGAGGATCCATGTGGAGGCTAATAGAAGGTTATCCCATATGATAGCGGAGGATTCGGGGATAACCCTCGGATCCGCCCTGAGGGAGTTATCTAGGAAACGCATAGAGGAGCTCGGGATAAACGGAGTAGGATTCGCCTTAGCCCCATTAGACGAGGCCCTCTCAGAAGCGGTAATCTCCATTGAGGGCAGGTCAAACGCCTACATAGAGGCGATGTGTAAAGGGGCGCGGAGGGAGAGGGTTGAGGACTTATCCAGGGACGACTTAGTAGCCTTCATAGAAGGGCTTGCACAGGGATGGAACACAACGGTGCACTTGAGGATGCTAAAGGGAAGTGATCCCCATCATACATGGGAATCCGCATTCCGTGCCCTCGGAGTGGCCGTTTCAAATTCTCTCAAAGAGAACCCCTCAAGGAGAGGGGAGATACCTGGGCTAAAAGGTTATTTCGGAGCTTAATTATTTCCATTAGATTAGGAATAAGCTTCACGGGTAGAGTCGTCTCATTCCCATGGATGGGCGAGGATCCTTGAAGAACAAGGTCGTAGAGGTAAAGAATTTAACTAAGAAGTTTCGGGATTTGGTCGCCGTTGATCATGTAAGCTTCCAAGTTGATAAGGGAGAATTCCTCGTGATTCTAGGCCCCAGCGGCTCTGGGAAGAGCACGCTGCTCATGATGATAGCGGGGTTCATCCACCCTGATGAAGGCGAGATCTACATAGAGGGTGAATTAGTGAACGATAAACCTCCTTATGAACGGAATGTCGGAATGGTCTTTCAGAGTCTAGCGCTCTTTCCCCACATGACCGTGTATGAGAATGTGGCTTTTCCCCTTAAGATGAGGCGTTTAGATCCATCAGTAATCGACGGTAAGGTGAAGGAGATTCTTGAAATAGTTAGGCTTTCAGGGCTAGAGGATAGGAAAATCCATGAGTTGAGCGGTGGCCAGAGGCAGAGGGTGGCTCTGGCGAGGACCCTCGTGTTCAAGCCTTCCATACTCCTATTGGATGAGCCGTTCGGTGCATTGGATAGGAAGCTTAGGGAGGAGATGCAGGTGGAGATGAGGAAGCTCCACGACGAGTTGAATGCAACCTCCCTCCTTGTAACTCATGATCAGAGGGAGGCCCTTGTATTGGCCGATGAAATAATGGTCATAAAGGATGGGAGGATAGAGCAGAAGGGATTGAAGAGAGAAGTCTACTTTAAACCTAGGACTACATTTGTAGCGAGTTTCATGGGGCTTACTAATGTTTTGAACGGTTACCTATGGGGAGATGAGAAAGGCCCCTACGTGGAGATCTCAGATAAGGTTAAAGTCAGGGTTCCCCCCATGAGGAAGGGAGGGGGCATGGTGCATCTGGCCATAAAGGCCCAGGACGTGATCCTCTCCAGGGTCGGAGAGCCTACACCCGGTGTAGAGAATAACATTTTTGAGGGGACCATAGTTGGAGAAGTATTTGAGGGGCCAGACATAATTTATGAGGTGGCCTTAACCGATGGCTTGACCTTGAAAGCTGTAACGGCGAGCATCTCCCCATTAAACCTTAAAGTTGGAGATAAAGTCTATGTGACACTAGATCCAAGTAGGATGACGGTATTGGAGGAATGATCGGGAATCATAAAAATGTATTTTCTAATGGACAACTATGGTAATGTATTAATAGGATATTTTAGTTTTCTTTATACAGGTTTCTCGCATTTTCCAGGTAATCTATTAAAGTCCATCCCTTATGATCTATGAACTCTAAGCCGAGCCTTGAATAGAATCTTCTCGCAATAAATTTCTCTAGCACCTCCCCTCCATCTCCCAATAAGTCTTTTAGCACATCATGTAGATCCCTTATCCTCTCAGGGATATCCTCACGCCTCACCTTATAATGTCTCTCAAGGTAGAGGTATAGAACCTGTCTGACGTTCATCCCTAAGGCTAGTAGCCCCTCATCTATCGACTCCATCAAAGCCTTCTCTAATCCAGCCAATCCTCCACTCCCCAGAATTATCATCAGGTTATCGGTATCAACTTGGCCTCCATGACGCCGTCTCTATACGATATATCTAAATTGTATATGCCCGTCCTAGGTTTTAAGCCGTAGAGCGTTAGAGAGCCGTAGGTTTCATCTAAGACCAGGTACTTATCTGATGCCTCTAGAAGCTGCCTCTTCATCTTCACCGAGGGCCTCACCAGGTTTACCCGTATATCCCCTGTGTTCCGGATGGTTGAAAGATCGAAGCCTAAAATCTTCAATCCCTCGTCCAAACCGTATATATACTCGACGCTGTCGAAGCCTATTATCGAGAATACGCTCTTCCCGGAGGCGCCCCGCAGCTCCTCCAAAGTCCTCCAGATCAGCCAGAAATCACTCCTGATCTCAGTACCCTCCAATCTGAGACAATAGGGTTCCTTGATTTCAGGGCCGTAATCCACAACCCTCATCCTACGATCAATTACGTCAGCCCCGACATATGGGACAATGCTTTCTTTACATTGGGCGGCGCTCATCCCCATAGGTGGAAGGAGGAAGACGGTATACCCCAGATTCAATGCGTGGACTATCATCGGCCTGATGAGGCGTAGGATAGGGAGGGGGACGCTGGATCCGACTTCGATGGTGGAGTAACCTCTCGGAGCTAATCCGCCCCCTAGAAGCTCATCTAAGTCCCCGATTCCGGTGGAGAGGTAGCCGGCCTTAGGTTTGACAGGCTTAAACCCTGAGGGCTCCCGCTCCATCCATTCCATATATGGATGGAAGGCATCGAACCCTCCATGCAATGTGAATGGTATTAATGGATAGGCAACTCTGATTCCCCGGGATTTCAAGATCTCCATCTCCCTTAAAACTCGACCCTTTATAATCCTTTTATGGAGGACTATTACGTTATCCGACACGAACTCCTCTATTCCATAGTCGACTCCACTTTCGATGCCTGCCCTCTCCACGGTGATTATGGTTGTACAGCCCATCCCCCTGACGATCCTCCCTATAATCGTGTGGATGATCCCCCTCACCTCTAATGGGTCTTTGACGGCGTTCGTCAAGGCTGAGAAGCTATCTATAACCAGCCTCCTAGCGCCGAGAGATTCGACGGAATCTAATATGGAGTCTAGGAGGGCTGAGGCGCCTCCGCCTCCTAAAGCGGTCACATCCAAAATTTTCAGTTTTCCCTCTCCCTCAAATTTTTTAAGATCCACGCCTAAATGCTTGGACAGGTTCTCGATGAAGAAGGCCTTGGGCTCCGTAAAGGTTACATATACGCCCGGCTCACCCAACCTTATGCCATCGATCAGGAACTTGGCGGATAAAACTGTCTTACCGGTCCCGGGGGCACCGGCTAAAAGTATGGAACTTCCCTTAACGAAGCCTCCTGCAATCTCATCGATAGCATATATACCGGAAGGAGTAATGCTCATCGACTAATTGCACGCCTCCCCCTTTAAAGGGGTGGCATTCAATATGGAGAAGGCTAATTCCGATATATATTTGCCTTCGCTTAACTCGTCTTTAGTGGTCATGTGGAGCTTTATATTATTTTCATGTACTCCTCTAGACCTATTATCTTATCGACAAGCCAAACCGTTAATACAGCTATTATAATGTATATAGTTGAGGCTGATGAAAGCACGGGGGTTAGATAGGTCTTTACAGAGTTGTAGAGGGCTACGGGCAGGGTCATGTTCGTGAGGGTTACCAGGATCATACTGGTTATGAACTCGGTTAGACCTAGTATGAACATGAGCAGGGCTCCGGAGATTATCCCGGGGAGAAGCGAAGGAACCGTTACGTATATGAATGTTTGAACCTCCTCCGCCCCTAGATTTTGAGCCGCGTATTCCAAGTTTGGATCCAGTGAGTTGACGGATGCGCTTACACTCCAGATCATGAAGGGTATGTTGATTATCATTAAGGCGAACCCTATGGGGGGTATACTCCCCAGCCATCCCAGCCTTACATATATGAATAGGAGGCTTATCCCTGATACTATCAATGGAACCGTAAACGGGAGTAGTAGAAATATCTGGATGCCGTTCACTCCCTTAATCCTATACCTGTTCAATGCCAGGGCTGCGGCGACCCCTATAGGAATGGATAGGGCAGTGCATATGGTTGCCGCGTAGAGGCTATTCATGAAGGTCTTAGTGAACCATTCCGTTGAGAATAGTTCCAGATACCATTTAAAAGTGAAGCCCTTGGGTGGGAACGAAACTATCCTAGCTTCGGTGAAGGATGTCGAGACCACTATAATGGTTGGCAGCGATAGAAGGATCAGGTTGAGTGCGCCGAGGAGTGAAAGGATAAGGTTCAGCTTATTAATCCTCACGTTAACTCCTCCTCGTGTACATAAGGGTTCCCAGACCAAATCGTTTCAGGAATATGAATACTACAATGGATATAATGGAGGTTAATAGTACGCCGAGGGCTGCAGAAGTTGGATAGTCGGCGGCGTTGAACATGAAGGTATACATGAGGTTGGCTACGAAATTCGCCTTTCCACCCCCAAGTATGTCGGGTTCAGCGTAAGCCGTCATGGATAGGGTTAAGGTGGTCAGGAGGGCCGCTATGAGGCCTGGCTTGCAGAGGGGTAGAACCACATATCTCAGGGTTTTCAATTCGTCTGCCCCAAGGTTTTGGGCGGCATATTCAAGTTCTCTTTTAACGAAGGTAAGGGCTGGGGCGGTCATCAGAACAGCTACCGGGATCATTATCTGCGTTAAACCTACTAGGACCGCCGTCTCCGTATATATTAGGTCGATGCTCCTCCCTATGAGAGTCTGTGTCAGCTTTGAGACGAGGCCGTTCTTCCCGAAGATTATAAGCCATCCATAGACCCTTATGACATCCCCTGAGAAGAAAGGTATGAAAAGGGATATGAGAAGCAACTTCCTAACCAAGGGTGATTCTACCCTCACCGTGAGGTAGGCGTAGAAGAAGCCTAGGGCGACGGCGAGTATGCTCGCTGAGAGGCTTATCCAGATGGTTCTAGCGAACACTCCTAAATAGGAGGGGTTCCATAGGATCTTCACATAGTTTTCCAGGGTTAACTCGTATATTATGAGCTTCGACGGATGGAATTTGAGAAAACTATAGGAGGTTAAGTAGGCGAGGCCTGCCGCCAAGAACCCTACTGATATCATCGAGGGAATTATTAGGAGGTATCCTGGGTTTCTCCTCAGCCTCCCAGGTATTCCCTTTTTCAACCGTATGAGGCTATCTATGAGGATCCATTTAAGCTTCTCCATCAGCTCGTTTCATCCCATGATCTCTTCGAACTTAGCGAACCAATCCTTCTCGTGTTCCACCAGGATCTTATATGGGATTATGAGCATCTTATCATAGTCTTCCTTTGAGGTTGGAAACGCTGGGTCGCCTCTCATATAATCAGGTATCTCCGCGTTCCTGTTTACAGGGGGGCATCCTAAGTATTCACACCATTTGGATTGACCTTCCGGCGAGATGGCCATGTCTATGAACTTTTTGGCCCAGTAGTCCCTGTTCCTAGGCAGGTTCCTAGGGACGTACATGGCGTCGTTTTCCATGGTAACCCCTTCCTCCGGCACCGTCCAGGCCACGGGTGCCCCAGCCCTCCTAGCTTCTAAAGCGTTCGTCGGTATTGTGCATTCGAGGGCTACTTGCCTTTCCACGAACCCCTGTGTTAGGTCTGGATCCTCTCCCACGAAGGCTATGTTGGGCTTCAATTCCCTTAGGAGCTTCCACGCTGGCTCCATGTCGTCGGGTATCTTCGCCCCGCTCAACTTGGCTAGGACTGCGAAGAACCCTATTCCATCATCATACATGGCCACGGACCTTCTATACTCTGGTTCCCATAGGATCCTCCAGGACTCCGGCTTCTCAGGTACTTTCTCCGTATCATATGCCAGAGAGTAGGTGTAAGAGTAGACGTTTATATAGGGGAGGCCCTCTATCCCCTCTATCCTCTCCGGATAAGCCGCTTCATGGAGTTCATCTAGATGGGTTAGATCCTCCTCCATGATGGGTGAGGAGAATCCCCATAGGGCCTCCCTCATAGCGTTCGTGGTTGTGGTCCAGTTCACGTCTACAGGCGGCTCCCCTCCCGCAGGTATGATCTCCCTCAGCTTGGCTTGTAGGACGTTGTCCTCCGTGTAGTCGAGTTCAACTTTTATCCCATATTTCTCCGTGAAGGGTTGTATTACACCCTCCTTTAGTCCCTCAGCCCACCCTCCCCCCCAGGCTCTAACCCTGAGGGTTGAGGGCTTCTCCGTCTCAGCGGCCTCCCCCCTCCTTTTGGATGAATAATAATAGTAGGAGCCCCCGGCTGCGGCTACGGCGGCCCCTAATCCTATGGCGGCTAAACTCTTCGTATAGGTTCTCCTATCGGTCCTCAGGGTCTTATTTGACGTCATGGCTGATCGGGTTAGTTTGCTTCGGATTCCTATATAAATTTATTCCACTTTTTTCCCACTCATCAGGGCCTTAACGAACTCCACCGAACCAGACTCGATCCTTATAACCTCCAATCCCTTAGGGAGCGCCACATCCCTGCTCGGGTCAATGAAGAGGACGCCCACCTCCCCAGGCTTCAAAGTCTCCTCGATCCTGTCAGCGATGTATCTATTCCTATCTCTAAGGTTGTCCCTGAACAATTCCAGGGCTGAAGGCGAGCCCCACGCTATGACTCCAACCCAAGCCTCAGCCTCCCTGATAAGCAGGGGATCCTCCGTCCCCACCAGCTTAGCCCCCTTCTCCATAAGAGATTTTACAACCCTGAAATTATGGGGGTCCATTGCAGATAATTGTTCAGCCCCTCCATCCCCATCGGCTGTCACCATGTCCCTGTATATCTTATGGATCCTTCCAAACTTGGAGAGCTTCTCCTCCAAGTTAAGCCAGAATTTCTCGATCTCGGCCTTAACCTCCTTAGATATCTCCCCGCCGGTAGCCAAAATCATCTCCTCCTCGGTATACATCCTTGGGACGACGATAAGCCTCCTCTCCACTCCTATGCCTTGAGAAGCCATCGCCTCACCCCTTGCTACTTATTGGGAAAAGCCTTAGAATACATTTAAAGGCCTCATCTAAATCCTTAACCGTGTAGTCGGGTTTAACTCGGGCATCCCTTGGGTCTAATCCCTTCCTGTTAACCCATATTGTTTTCAACCCCACCATTTTAGCCGGCGCAATATCCGTGGATAACGTATCTCCAACCACAACGGTGAGATGGGGAAGTCCATCCGCAGCCTCCAAGGCTTTCCTATAATACTCCGGCTCAGACTTCAGGCAGCCTAGGACGTCCTCGCCGAAGACATAGTCGAAAACCTTGAAGGAGAGCTTCTCCTCCAAGGTTTTGGCCTTAGGGGCGGAGTTAGGCCCGGTGGTAAGGCAGAGGACGTAACCGGCCTCCTTAGCTCTCCTAAGGAAGTCCAGGGCCTCAGGGAAGTACGCCGGATCCATCCAGCACGCCTTCTCAGCCTCATCTAAAGCTTTCATGAACCTTTCAATGTTCCTGGGGGTGGCCCTCTCACCTAAAGCCTCAAGGAGGAGTTCTACATGGAACCTGAGATCGTCGTGCCTCTCGGGAAAATTTACATGGACCATCCTATGAATCCTGTTCATGAAGGAGTCCCATAAGAATGAGCCGCTGTATCCCAGCAGTCCATCCAGCTTAGAGATGTACTTGGAATCAGTATCATGGAGAGTATTATCGAAATCGATGAATAAGAGGTATCTCAATAAGGTCCACCAACCAGCCTAACATCAAAGCCCCACCTTATTCACATCCCTTATAGAGGCGGCTATTTCAGAGTAAAATGGATTACTTTTAAACCTTGCTGAACCCGAGGAGACCCGCAGGCCACAAAGGGCTGCCTATAAAGGGCTGCCTATAAATCGATTATGATAAGATAAATAGAAAAAGCGTGGTACGGAGCGGAGGGGGGAGGGGGGTTGAAAATTAGGCCCTTCAACCTCTGAGCTGGGAGATCCCTCTGGGAAAGGGATCTATGTTCTCCTCAAGTCCAATTCCTCCGCGAATTCAGAGACGAGCATGTGCTCAAGACTTTCGCAGGATCCAACTTCTTGAAGGCCTTCAACGCCTGGTATTACTCTTTTAGTCCAGCTATATCTAGGTTCATAGCCCGGGAGGAATGGGCTAGAACCCTGACTAGGATTATGCTCTACCCGCTTATAATCGTACTTCATATATCCGAGAAAGGTTACTCAACCCTTCACGATTCTAGTCCCGAGGTAGCCGTTATAATATCAGGATTCACGGCCTCAGCCCTCCTAGGCCTAATATACTTGACACCCCCGACTACGCTGATGCTGAGAAGAGTTGAGGCCAAGAATAGACGATTCGGAAGGTCCATCGTGGAATCACTATCCTTGGTATGGATTCTAAGCCTAATCCTATTAGCCGTATCGGAGTTCTTCAAAGCGGCCTTGCTGTGCTCGGTTGGAGCGGCAGTGTTCGTCTCATCGACGATCATGATGGTTGGTATAGGGGCAAGCGTCTGGATAACGAATAGGAGAGCCGATGAGGAGTTAAGTATTGGATCTAAGCGATTCAAAGCGGGCGGATAAACCCTAAAGCTTCACTCTCTTTTTCTTTCTTATCCGTCTTAAAGACCCCTCCTAATAGACTTTACCGTGATCGTATCTCCCAGCTCAGAGGTTGAAGGGCCTAATTTTCAACCCCCCTCCCCCCTCCGCTCCGTACCACGCTTGAATTTGAAACAGAGGCGTAGAGCTGCGATTCTGCCTCCGCGAAATCCCAGAAGTAGACATTGTCGGAGCCACCTAATCCACCGGTGCCAACTCTGCTCCATGCCGTGCCGTCGCTGCTCCTCCAAACCTGAGCGCCGGTAACTTCATTATCTACACCCACATAGACGGCTCAGTTAGACACTATGGAGTCCTCGGAGGCTGTATTGTTCGGATCTCCGAATCCAACTGAGTTTACCTGGGTCCATGGAAAAGATGTTGCTGAGACCCCAAGATCGCTTAAGGAGGAAGACGTGAATAATGCCGCTATTAAAGTAGGACTAGAACTTTCTTATAATCTACTTTCAGACATATCATATACTATTCTACAATCTGGGAATCCTTATTAGATATTTATACGTTTTCGGGTCAGAACGATTTTTAAAAGTGATTGGATTTAATCTTTTTTAGTGATGGTCTCCCCTCTTCTCTCCACGGTGATTCTACATTTCTTCGCTATGGCAGCTATGGCGCCTAAAGCAGCAAGCCAAGGTGCTAGGACCGCCCCCACGACGCCGACCGTTGCAGGCATCTCCAATAGGACTTCCCCCTTCTCATCTTTCACTATGATCCTTCGGACATTGCCTTCGTGAAGAAGCTCCTTAACCTTCCTTACAAGCTGGTCGGATCCAGCCTCTAACTCCTCGGATATTCCCCCCTTCACGGGGAACCCGCAATTTGGACAGTAATTGGCTTTACTGGGCAACCTGAAACCGCATTTCTCACAGTGGACCATTCCAATCACCTCCCCTAGAGCTGATCCGTTGATCATGCCCCCATATTTCTATAATCCCACCCTTAGAATAAGGGATATTATTATATATGTACCTATCCATACCCATTTTTATTTTTCTTTTTTAATATTTTGGGATTTGGCTTTCAGCCCATCCTATGTCTAGCTCGTAGAGCTTTTCCCTGGTTGGAATGCCTCTTTCATCCCATCCCATCATGCCATAATAAATCCTCTTGCAGCGTTCCACATCCTCTAAGGTTACTCTTTCTCCAGCTGTGGGGCCGGACGTGAACGGCTGGGAGAACCTCTCAGGTAAGGTATCTTGATCAGAGGTTAATCCTTCCCTTAAGTTGAAGATCCTAGCCATCGTGGCAGCTCTCTCCCCGATCTTCATGAGCTCCCAGGTTGTAGTATTCCAACCGGTCACAGCATTTACAAGATTTGGGGTTTCAGCGTAGTACCATGGGGTGAAGTAGCAGATCACCCCGCAGTTCGTGAAGTGCCTCCAATTGGATCCGTAAACTAGGAGCCTAATCTTCTCCGGATTCAAAACATTAGATGGAATCGGCTCTAATACGCCCAGCGACTGGATCTCCATCATGTTTCTAGTCCACCCCCTGAATAGTGTATCATGCATGTTATGGCAGTGGTCGGCACCTGTAGGCGAAACGGCATAACCTATTCCAAGGCCCTTTTTAAGCCTAGGCTCGTGCATGGGCACCTCCAACCCCTTGACGTGCATAGCTAACTTCTCCGATCCCTTTCCTATATTCTCTGATGCCCTCTTAACTCCCTCCCCTAGGAGCCGCCCGAATCCCCTCCTCTCAACTATTAGATTTAGGATTTCTAGTAGAGCGTTTGCGTCGCCGAATCTAAGGGCGATGCCGCCCGTATCCATTTCTGTAATTATCCCCTTCTCGTAGCATTCCATGGCAAACGATATGGATACTCCTGCGGAGATCGTGTCTAACCCGTAGGCGTTGCATATTTCATTAGCCTTAGCTATAGCCTTCAAGTCGCTTATCCCACAGTTTGATCCGAAGGAGGCTAACGTCTCGTATTCGGGTCCGCCATATTTTGGATCAACATTATAGGGATCGTCGATCCTCACCGTTCTCTTACATCTGATGATGCATCCAAAACAGGTATGTCTATCGACGAGGATGGTTTCAACCATCCTCTCCCCTGAGATCTCCTCGGCATATTCAAAGGAGCCCTCCAGGAAGTTCCTCGTAGGCAAGCCGCCTGAGGCATTGAGGCTTAGGAGGCCCCCACCCGTGCCGGTTTCATGGAGCGACCTCACCGTCCTACCGGTGGGGATCTCCATCTCAAAGTTTTCCGCGATCCACCTAGCCTTCTCCTTTATTTTTTCAGGGTCGGCCACTGGAGGTCGCCGATTCCCCTTCACGGCCACAGCCTTCAACCTCTTGGATCCCATAACCGCTCCCATGCCCGTCCTCCCAGCCGCATGGGATAGGTCATTGATCACACAGGCGTATCTAACCATCTTCTCCCCTGCAGGGCCTATCTGGGCTATATAGACGTCCATGCCAAGCTCTCTTTTGAGGATCTCATCGACCTCGCCCGTAGTCTTACCCCATATATGCGTCGCATCCCTGATCTCAACCTCTCCATCGTTAATCCATAGATAACACGGCTCCTCCGAGCGCCCCGAAAATATTATGGCATCATATCCGGCCATCTTCAGCATCGAACCCCAGTACCCTCCCACTTCTGAGCTGCCGAACCCTCCCGTTAGTGGAGATTTCCCCCCTACACTGTTGCGGCCTGAACCGCTGAACGGGTGGCCCGTCAAAACCCCGGTGGCGAATATAAGCAGGTTATCTGGACCTAGAGGATCGACACCAGCCTCCATCTCCTTCAAGAGGTAGTATCCTATAAAGGCTTCACCTCCAAAGTATCTACGATAAAAGGCCTCCGAAGGCTCCTCTACGCCTATTCTCTCCGTCGAGAGATCCACCCTGAGGACTTTACCGTTATATCCATATCCGGGCAAGGCTCCCATATCCTTCCTGCAGGCTCCCTCTGCCTCCTAGCTATTCAGAGACTAAATACAGGTTTAATAGCTGTTTCCAGCTATAAATCAATTAATCAATGTATGATGAAGGTTAGTGCGAAGCTTATCGTATCGTTTACCGAGTGGGCGATGATGCATGGGATCAGGCTTCGCCTCCGATGGTAGAGTAACCCGTATATTATTCCTATGAGGGACGCTCCTACGCCTCTAATCCATAGCGTCGTATCGAAGTGTGCTAATCCGAAGAAGAGCCCGGCTGCCAGGATCCCGACGAGGGATCCACCCGACCTTATTAAAGCGTTTTGTAGGGCTCCCCTAAAGAAGAGCTCCTCGCATGGACCTATAAGCATCCAGGTTAAGAGCAGATAGACGCTGAGATCGCTTAGACTCTCCGGGGAGACCATCCTCCTATACCATTCAGGGACCTCCACCGGGAAGAATCGTATAAGGATGGCTGTGATCACGCCTGAGACGATCCATCCTAATAACCCTACGAATATGCCTAGCCCGATATCAGAGGCTTTAAAGCTTCTGGGGGCAATGCCTATCTCGCCTATGCCAGCTTTTAAAGCAGACCTGATGAAGACCAAAGCCGTTATCAGGAGTATTACCTCGTTTAAGACGACTATGGGTTTCCCCATCTCAGCTGCAGCCTCCTCGAGGGATAAACCCTTGAAACCCATATGAAAACCTATTACGAAGCCGTCCGCTAACGTGATGAGCGCTAAGGTTCCCATGAACGTGAATAGGGCCGCTAAACCCAGCCTAGACCTCACCTAGACGCCCTCCCCTTCCAAGGTATACTTTGGAATTAGGCGCTCGATGAACCTCCCATCTCCTACTCTAGAATCTTAGTCGCCCCACGCTTGATTGGGACGATGCACAGTATTACGAGGGACTCCTCTCCTACGTTTTCGAATCCATGAGGCTCATTGGGGGGTATAAAAAGGAAGTGGTTCGGTTTCAGTTCCATTGCCCCATCCTTCCCTAGGAGCCTCCCTGAACCCGATAGGACGTATATTCCATGTTCATGAGAGTGCACGTGGACTGGTATACGCCCCCCTACTTCATACCGGCGGACGGCAAAATTTATTCCCACATCGTCTCCTATAAGCCATCTAATGCGTACATTCCTAGCGCCCTCCATATCCACAGCCTCCTCAGGCACATCGAGGTAACTTTTCAGTATCATATAGGCTCACCGATCAGATAGAGGTTGAACTCCTATAGATGAAGCTTACTATCGAATGAGTCATTGGAGACGGGGTTTTCTTTGGAAGATAGGATCCGCGGATCTCCTTTAACCCATGGCGGAGGATTTTTCAGCACTATCTCAAATTTTCCTAGCGATGAATCCTTGAAGCCTGAGATGAGATGAGATGAAAACCAGTCATTCCAGTCTATCTGAAACTACTTCGCAGCCTACTTTTAAGTCGAATACTCTGGTTTGCGGCTCTAAGACTTCGCTTGAACCCGTCTAGAGGAACTCATCCAGGGTCCTCCCGCCGCTCCTTATGATGGATGCATTTAGGATGCCCCTAAGGGCCTTGAAATCCTCCGAGAATAGGCTTCTAAGTTGGGGATTATAAAGGGCTGCGGCGGGATGGTAGCATGGGAAGATTATGCGCCCATCAACCTTGAAGGCCCTTCCATGGATTACTGAGAGGGGTGCGATCCTCAGATTATTCTTATCGAATATATATCTTGCAGCGGTGTCGCCTAAGGTGCATATGATCCTGGGATTTATCAGTTCTATCTGCCTATCCAAGTAAACAGTACAGGATTCAACCTCCTCCTTCGTGGGCCTCCTATCCTTTCCACCCTCAGATGGTCGACACTTAACGATATTCGTGATGAAAACATGGCTTCTCTCAACTCTAATCTCGTTTAGGAGCTCGTCAAGAAGCTTCCCTGCCCTCCCTACGAAGGGTCGACCCTGGAGATCCTCCTCTCTACCGGGGCCCTCGCCTATAAACATGAGCTCTGCTTTAAAATCACCTTCGCCCGGGACCGCCTTCCTCCTCCCTTTGTACAACGGACATCGGGTACACTTAGTTATCTCCATATGAAGCTTTACAAGCTCTTTATATGAATCTGAGATCAGCGCAATCACCCACCTTCCTGTAGAGGATCAGAAGCCGTTTGGATCATGACTCTACCCTTCTAGGATCCATTTATGGAAGAGGGACGTACAACCTCATATGAGGCCGCCGATCTCACCTCTCCTATGAGATGAGGAGGCTGAGCTTATCCGAGGCTATACCCTCCTTGATCTCTAGGGCTATCCTCCTCCCCATGTACATCCCTTCTCCGTGGAGTAGATAGGCGTATGGGAATCCTCCTATTCCAACGTTGGTCCCCGCGACGATCCTGGCGGAGACCTCGAAGGCCACTATGCTGAGGTCGTCTTTCACGATGGTTTCCAGGCAGAAGGGCCCTATAAGGCCTGGAGGGACCAGCCTCTCGGAGGCCTCCACGAGGCTATCCCCCATGGCTATGAAGTCTTTCAGGAGCATCTCCCTGGCCACTATGGGGAAGTTTCCTACAACAGTGTATGTCGGGTTTAAATCCAGTTTGAGCTGGTCTTTGGCGGGTATGCGCCCGATCCCATCCGCCGCGGATTCGTAGCGTCTATCCATGGCCAAAAGTTCGACGGACCCCCTTATAACTGAGCGGAAATATGACGGGTATACGGTGACTCCGAGGATGTACTCCTGGAAGTGTAGTTTCTCCCGGTCTTCGGGTCTCAGAAGCCCCCTTCTCATCATATCCTTTATTTTATGTTCGAAGTCCCTGCGATCTTGGGCTATGAAGTATCCCCTTCCACCCTTTGCGCCGGGAAATTTAACCATGGTAAGGCCTTCGATCTCTCTGGGATCCTCGAAGCTCTTAGGAGTTTTCAGCCCTGCCTCTCTAAGTAGGAGGAGCTGCTTCTCCCTATCCGCCTCCCACATAAGGAGTTCCTTGTTACCGAATACCGGCACTATAAGCTTGTCAATGAGCCTTTCAGGGCCAATATAGGCGTTGAAGGATCCATGGGGTATGAGGATAGTATTATTCTCGAGGAGTTTCATCTGGACTTTTTCGTCTAGGAGGCCCTTAAAATCGGTTACGATTATGAGTTCATCGGCTACCTTAAACCTCGTATATATTAAGGCCGATTCGCTCTTGGAGATGCAAATGGTTTTAAATCCCTCATCCTTGGCTCCCCTGAGTATGTTCAGGGCTGAATGACTTCCCAGGGTCCCTATGGTGATCTTGTCCAGATCATAGTTTCGAAGCGCCTCCCCCGGGTCCCTCGGCTTCATTCACGTCACAACCTTATCCAATAGTTTTCTTTTGGCGGCCAACTCGAGCTCCATCGCTATACGCTCCCCTGGCCCTACCTCCCTGAAATACTTATATTTCATATATGGGGAAGTGGGCTCTACGCATGGGCAGCCTGGAACCCGGGGGCTTACATCGAAGACATAGAATTCTAAGTCCCTAGTGACGGCTCCTTGGAGCGCGAAGAGACCTATAATACCGGGCGGATACTCCTCGATGGAAGCCTTAACGAAGCGTTCACCCGCCTCAAAGATCTTCTCTATCTGGGATTCCCTCATTGTGGCCCCCATATGGCCTATCTCCACGTTCTGTGGTATAATGTCTAGATCCAATTGATGTTCCGCGGGCAGGTCTAGGAGCCCATCCAGATCCGTCTGGATCCTGCGGTCGAAACCTAGGAGGTCTAGACCCTCCACTATGGGAGACCAGAAGAAGTTGGCGTTAAACTTTGCACCTAATATGAACTCTTCTATGACCGCGTGCTTTAAGTCTTCCTCGGAAATGACCCCTAGGCCTATCCTCTTCTCAGCTTCCTCTTTGTACTCCTCCGGGGTTGACGCGTAGAAGAAAGCCCTCTCTATCTTACGCTTCATCTCTGGCACTTTAACTATGACAAGCCTATCGATCTCCTCAGGGCTCGTAAACCTTTTAGGGGTCTTGATCCCTGCCTTTTCAAGGAGATAATATTGATTCCTTGGAGAATCCCTCTCCTCTATGCGTAGCATCCACCGGTTACCCATGAGTGGAATCTTAAACCTCTCCTCGATCTGCTCGTAGCCTACGTAGACTGAGAAGGATCTGTTAGGAACGAATATGGTGTTAAGCTCTTGAAGCTTGCCTTGGATCTCGTCATCGACTATGTCCCTAAACCTTTCAAGTAGGATCACGTGGTCGAAAAGGTTCCTATAATAGCGCGTATAAATATTCTCCCGCCCCTTCTGGCATACCACGACAGTCTCGAAGTTAAGTTTCTTAGCCCCATAAGCAACCTCTAAGGCTGAATGGCTGCCCAAAACCCCGATCCTAAGATTTTCCAAGTCGTAGTCTTCTATCAAATCTAGAATTTCCTGACGCATATGGTTCAAATCCACATCAAACCCTCCTCGTATATTAAATTCTTAGCGGCCCGATACCTAATATATCTCTGCCTAACAAATACATTTCTGATTAGCGTTTAAATAAACTCAGCCGGTTGGACTGGACCCGATCCATAGACGTTCATACGAGTGGAGCTTGGAGGCAGGTAAATTCAGGATTGGATGGATTCAAGCTTTACAGGACTATATGAGATACCTCGTGAAGGCCTACGGGTATGTCGGGATCTTCGCAGCCATGGCCCTATCCTCATCCTCTATACTCCTTCCGATACCGGGATATTTGACTGTTATATTTGCAAGCCCATTCCTTAACCCTTATCTTGTAGCCTTGGCCGCCGGTTCAGGGGCTGCCATAGGGGAGTTGACGAGCTATCTTCTAGGACTTGGAGGTAGGAGAATAATAGGGAAGAGGGATGAGCTCGAGGCCGCGAAATACATCTACAGCCGCTACGGCGCATGGAGCATATTTATATTCGCTGCAACACCCCTCCCCTTTGATATAATAGGGATTATATGCGGAACGCTGGCTGTCGACTTGAAGCTCTTCTTCCTGATGACCTTGGCCGGCAAGATAACCCTGTACATGATACTCGCCCAAACGGGTACGCGGGCCTACATAGCCATAAGGGAGGTCATGGAAGGGCAATTAAGTGTATCAACGGTAGCTCTCCTATTGATAGCCGCAGCCTCGATAGCGGCTCCTTTCATCTACTGGAAAATAGCTGTGAGGCAGAGGAATACAAGGCAAAAATGAACGTAATCTTTTTAAGGATTAACCAGCTGCTGATCCAAGTTACGATAGGGCAGATTAATAGTTATCACTATGTAAACCTGCTAAGTAATCTTTTTAGGTTGTTAGAAGGGAGGAAATCCTGGTGAGGCCTAGACTTTGACTTTAAAGCTGATAGGGAAGGGGACGTGGCTCGATAAGGTGGCCTTCCGCCTGATAAAGCGGGAGGAGGAGCTAGGTAGAACCTCCAAGACTCTCAGGGTGGAGAGCGGCTTAGGTGCTTCGGGAATCCCTCACATCGGCAGCTTCGCAGATGCCGCTAGAGCCTATGGGGTGAAGCTGGCCCTCGAGAATCTCGGTCGGGATGCAGAGTACATCGCCTTCTCCGATGACAAGGATGGCTTGAGGAAGGTGCCCCAGGGGTTGCCTAGATGGCTCGAGGATTATATAGGATGCCCGGTGTCCGACGTGCCCGACCCCTTCAAATGCCACGCCTCATATGGAGCCCATATGAGCCACATGCTCCTAGAGATACTTGACAAGTGCGGCATAGTCTACACGCATATATCGGCCTCAGAAGCCTATAAGAAAGGCTTGTTCAACGAAGAGATCCGCCACGCCTTGGACAGGGCTGACCAGATAGGGAGGATTATCCGTGAAGAACTCTCCCAGGAGAAGTACCTGGAAGTACTGCCCTATTTCCCGGTATGCGGGAACTGCGGTCGAATATATACGACTAAGGCTTTAAGGTGGATCCCGGAGGAGGGGAAGATCACCTATACATGCGAGGGGTCCTCGATAGCCGGTAGATGGATTAACGGCTGCGGCTATAATGGGGAGGTGGACTACCGGGCGGGTGATGGAAAACTAAGCTGGAAAGTCGAGTTCGCCGCGAGATGGTCCGCGTTAGATGTGGACTTCGAGGCCTATGGTAAGGATATCTCTGACTCAGTCAGGGTTAACGATAGGATCATGAGGGAGGTCTATGGGAAGCCCCCACCGCTCCACGTGAGATACGAGATGTTCCTAGAGAAGGGAGGGGGTAAGATTTCCAAGTCCAAAGGGAACGTTCTAACCCCTCAGCTATGGCTTAGGTATGGAAGCCCAAACTCTTTGCTCCTCCTGATGTATAAGAGGATAGTTGGAACACGCGAAGTATCGGTGACCGACATACCGAGGTACATGGATGAACTAGATGAACTGGAAGACATATACTTCAACCGTAAGAGCATCCCTGATGAGAGGGAGAGGGCTAAGCTTAAGGGGCTCTACGAGTACAGCCACCTACTAAAGCCGCCTAGAAGGCCCTCGATCCACATCCCCTACAGGCTGCTGCTCTATCTGGCTGAACTGGCCCCGGAGGAGGGAAGAGAAGTATTCATCCTGGAGAAGCTTAGGGAATACGGGTATAAAGTAGACGGGAACCTAGAGGACATTAAGAGGAGAATCCAGTACGCCATTAACTGGGTGGAGGACTTCAAGGAGGAGAGACGTGGGGAACCTGTGAGCCTTACCAGCCGGGAGAGGGAGGCGGTGGAGCATATAGTCGAGGAGTTAGGGGGAAGGCTCTTAAAAAGCGATGAAGCCCAGAACCTGATATATGAGACGGCCAAGGCATACGACATGGCTCCGAGCATCCTCTTCCAGAGGCTCTACCAGCTTTTATTCAATAGACCTTATGGGCCTAGGCTGGGGCCCTACATAGCAGCCACAGGCCAAGATAAGATAAGGGAACTCTTGAGAAGGGCACTAGAAGATGCTAAAATTAATAGATGAGGGGGCTAGGCTGGCATGGAGGCATTAAAGTTTACCTGAGCAGACATCTGATCGTGGAACGACGTTAGGCATATCAGGTTAACAGGGGTTTCGCTTTTTAGGTTTTTAAGCACTTAAATTGTGGGTCTGTTTCTGTCTGTAAAGCTTGGAAACGGAAGTATTTATAAGTCAGAATAATATATAAAACTCTGGTAGATGGATATGAACCTGACTATTGAGGGATATATCGGAAAAAAGTATGCGATATATCTGCCTAAGGTGGTGGTTAAAGCCCTAGGCCTGAGGGAAGGTGGGAAAGTACTTTTAAAAGTTTCAGGCAACTCCTTAATTCTGGAGCCTCTTCATGATCCAATCCAGCTTGCGCTTTCCAACAGGAAGTTTGCAACCATAACGCCTGAGCAAATCGAGGCGATAAGCTTTAGGGAGCAGGGGAAATACGTTGAAGGTTCTCCTCGATACTAGCTTCATCCTCCCCACCTTAGGAATCGATGTCGGCGAAGAAGTTGAGGAAAAACTTAAAAAACTTGATGAAGTTGATGCCGAAATATATTATTCACACATTAGCATATTAGAATCCCTGTGGGTTGCGGCGAAGCTCATGAAGAACCAAGCCTTCGATATGGAAAGATTCATCCAAGGCTTAAAAAGCGTCATGGAAAGCGGCAGATACCTTAAAGTTGAGGAGAACGCTCAAACCTTTATAGACGCTCTAAAGCTCTATGAGCTGGGCCACAGGGATATAATTGACGACTTGCTCTACGCGATCTCAATAAACTTCGGCCTCAAATTTTTAACGCTGGATACGGAACTTAGGGGATTCATTCAAAGCAAAAAATTAAATGACACTCTCACGGAATTTCCGTAAATTAATCGCATCGAGATTAAAATGTCACGGCCATGAATGTTACGATGAGTGCCCTTCATGACTCCATATACACCTCCACATTCTATGAGCGTACGCGTGGATATTAGTCTGTTCGACTTTATCCATTTCAGGCGCCGCATGGTTTTCCAAGCATCAGCCATAATTCTTCCTATGAGCGGCATTCTGGATATTCGACGTTTAATAGGCGGGTTGGATGCGAAGATCGCCGCGGCTACCATACGGAGCGAACTCTATAAGACCGGTATCCAGACTCCGACACCAATATAGATTGCAGCCTAAAGTCCATCCATACGTTGACATTCTACTTGCCAGAAGTCCCGGTATCACCAACCAGCTTAACATCCTTCGGATGCAAATCCGTTCAAAATGCTTAAAATCGACTGTAAAGCCGGATGGAATTTGGTGCTCCGGTATAGCTTGAAGCGGTCTTTTAGATCTGTCATCTAAGCCGGTTTGGAGCCGACTTTAGGTTAATGCTGTGCCCATTCTCGTGTTAAGGGGATTTAAAGGTTGAGTTAGATTAGCTGCCCATGGCATTCTTTAGGCGCTTGTCTCGTCTAGTTGTTGGTTTGAATATTTTTCCGGCTATGGCTGAAAGCTGCGACTCGATGTCGATTCCTTTACCCCTTAACCTTTCATCCATCTCCCTCACCCTCCGTATCGCCTCGGCGCCTATCAGAGGGTTTAGGAGCCATTCATCCTTGAGGTTTAGCCGACCCCTCAGCTCCCCCTTGTACGTGGACTCATGGTGGGCTAGGAGCATGTGCTCCCTCTCCCTCCGATAAACCATCAACGCGTAGAATAGGGAGAGCTCCGGGTCCGCTTCGACGGCTTTCCTCAGCCTCCTCGGGTCGACTCCGAGGAGGTGGGCTGAGCCCGTCATGGCCGCCTCGAAGAAGGCCTCGTAGATCTCCGCCTCGGCCGTCTCGATCGCCATCTTGGGGATGAGCAGATCGGCCTCGAGGGGGTGCCTCGCCCTCCCCCTGTCGGCCCTGAGCTCCCTGATGGACGGCAGCCTCGCCCTGGCGCACGCATACTTTAAAGCCTGGAAGGCCTGTCCATCGACCCCCCTGTCCTTGAAGTAGCCCCACTTCAAGAGTATAGGCGGGAGAGCCCCAGGGTTTGCGCCGGAGACGTCGTCCATCTCCGCCAGGGTTAGCTGATCCCCTTTGAGGAGCTCCGCCAACCCCAGCGCCGTAATACCATACTTCAACGGGGCCTTCGGATTGAAAACGCTGCGCCTGCTCAGGAGGGTTATCCGGGCGCCGTGTCTGAGGTACCTGCAGGCCAGGTGGATGGAGGAGTATGAGATCCTCGTCTCCTTGCGGAGCTCGTAGGCCGACCTCGCCCCTCCCAGTGCTAGGACTCTAAGGATCATGGTCTGGTTTCTTGAAGCCATTTCCACCGCCGTATCATCCTGTTCTATATTAAATCTATATTATATGGTATGTGATATAGTTTATAAGCATGTTCTCCCATCCATTATTAGTGGATGGGGAATGCAGGCGAGAAGGTTGGAGAAGGTTGGGCGTCAAGCAACCCTGGGGGCGAAGGTCAGGTTCAACACGACGATCTCAGGGCTCCCGGCCTACTGGATATTGGAGTGGCAGAGGATAGGGCTTATCCGGAGCAAGTCAGATGCCCTACGCCAAGCCCTAATCGCTTTGAAGGAGAAGTTCTCGACGCTGGAAGCGGAGCCAACCGGTGAGGGCGAAGGCTACGAGCGAAGGATAGGCGCATAGATTAGTCCACATCGATAGGTGTCCGAGGTGCGGTAGGCCAGGCTTCGCCTACGTGAAGCTCATGAGATGCGGGAGGAAGAATTGCAGGTGTGTCCGGGGCCGGCTGCACGGCCCATACCTGGTCGTCAAGCATTACACGGGCTACGATAGGGTGAGGGACCAGCGGATAACCCGGACCTGCCATATAGGAAGGAGAAGGAGAAAGGAGCTTACGCTCGAAGGGAGGAGAAGGATAGCCATGCTCCTGAAGAAGTATGAAGAAGGACGGCGGCTTCCGATGTCAGGCGGCTTTGGAAAAGGGCATCTAGGCGAAGGGCCTCAAGGGTAAAGAATTATTTCCACTATGATTTTGGAGGAAGACAAGGTATCCCTGCCCCTCTTCTACACCCCTCCGTCCGCCCTCTTTGTCGCCGTCGCCGCCCCCTAATGCCCGCTGGAATTTTCCAGCCCTCCTCTAGGGGGGCTGGCTCGGTTGAATGTCCATAGTCTCGATGCGGAAAGGAGCTGATGGCGGTTCCATGGGCTCTCTCTGGTTGAATGCTTGCCCTGTCTGAGGCTAGGTGAGTACATGCACTTCTATTTCAATGAATTCCCCGCGGGTTTTCCGCTTATTGACCCAGTAGGCCTTATACTCCGGTTCCCCGTCTTCCCTTATCCTAAGGTTTATCGTGAAGTCGTAGTCTCCCGCCCCCATCCA